>Ga0302140_10001041_pt1 | contig 36189 bp, 62 predicted proteins | sample I_Bog_E1_1_FD_202095 | JGI IMG/M metagenome (GOLD analysis project Ga0302140, IMG submission 202095) | Peat permafrost microbial communities from Stordalen Mire near Abisko, Sweden - I_Bog_E1_1 | ecosystem: Environmental > Terrestrial > Soil > Wetlands > Peat | place: Sweden: Abisko, Stordalen... | reverse complement strand
CAAGGATGGATAATCAACGGCGAATTCTTCCAAAAGCCGATTGAATTCATGCTGTGACGTGCGGATAAGGTCAGTGTACGCGGTGTAATTCTTGACGGGTAACATTCTCCATCCGTCATCCGACCATGGCAAGGTCTGAGCGTAATTGATAACGCGGAGATTGGAGACGAAAGAGGTTAGAGCCTTGAAACTTGCAGCGTCCCCCGGTAACAGGCATTTGTTATAACGTCCCGCGTCAATGGTGGTGTTGTGAGCGGTTGCGGTCTCTTGAGACACTTTGCGGTCGTATTTGCGAGCGGACCATGCGGAGATTCTGAGGGAAACCAACATAGCGCGTGTGTGGAGTTCAGTTGCGGTCATTGTCGTATTCTCCTAAAAATCGTTTATACAGCGGTTGCGGTTGCGGGGAAGGACTCAAGCGGGGATTACTCCCGTCCGCTTATCAGTTGGCCTATCGGTCCCGATTGAAGCCTAACGAATGAATCCGTGTATTGGATTGTTTCGTCACGTCTAATCGCGTCCCGCACTAGGAGTACAGCGAATTCCCCGTGATTCGATTCAACGGCAAGCCTAGTGCAATAGGTTGCGATACGGTTGAAGTTTGTATTATTTGCGCGGTGCGCTAACCCTATGCACGTTGCATAAAGTTGATCTGGTTTGCTCGGAATTTTCGCCGTATCGGGATTCAAGAGAATCGCGTCAAGGTTGACAAGGGAATTGGCCATTGACCTAAACGCAAGATACTCAAGCGCGGGACCGTCCCCAACCGCTCCGCTAAATGCGGCGGACTCCAGCACGGGGGACAGTTTGAGGGCTTCAAGTTTGGCAACGTGCGACCACGTACGCGGGACAGGACTATTAGTTAAATCAGCGGTTGCCTCAAACTTGCATAGCAAATCCGGTTTATAGCGTAGGAATGCTATCAGTGTTGGGGGGACGTTGTGCGAATAGGCCCATTGGCACCAGTCATCTAAATTGGCTTCGAGTTCCACAATAGCAGCGAACCGGGATTTAACCGGCTCTAGGATACCTGATACCCCCGCACGGTCAACACGTCGATTAGTCGCCGCAACAAAGGTAATGCAATCCGGCAAGATATGGCCGTTTATCCTACGCGCTAGGAATAATTGCATACATGCGGCTTGCACTGCCGGGGACGCTTGCCCAAGGTCATCGAATAACCAAAGGGTAGAATTGACCGCGTTTAATGCGGTATTGAATTCCCCAAAAGGCTTGAAGGATGCGGACTTATCGCCCTTTTCAAACCATGGGAGACCCTTAAAATCAGTTGGGTCTGATACTGCCGGGTGAGAGATAAGCAAGTCAGCTTGAGCGGCTTGAGCGGCTTGGGACACTATGTCTGACTTGCCGATACCCGGTGCCCCTGTAATCAAGAGCGGTAAACGTTCTGGAATCATAGCGGCAAGCAATTCCGCCAATTGTTTCGGGGTTACTGTCATCTGAAAACCTCTTTCTAGGGGAATTCCCCCTGCATTGATTATCGACACTTTGCGCAGTTAGTCAATGGTAAACGCTCATATAGATGCTAAATAGGCGAATAGGATTAAATGGACACTAACACTCTAATAACCCGTCAAGGCGGGGACCGTCCCCCGGTTACATCGGCGCGATAGGACACAAAGAGCGGTCACCATACAACAACTCTTGACGGTAGCAGGGGTAACCCGTGCGGGACCGTGTAACGGTCAACGTTAACCCGTAAACACCTCCGCCCGTCCCGCTCACCTCCGCCGATTTAATTACCCCGATACACCTCCACCCATAATCTTTTAGTCATCCGTTACCCTATTTAACCCGCCGTTATCCTATTCGTACACGCCTCAACACCGGGACCGATGGAAGGATAAAAGCCCTTTCGACTAACTTTGTCCTCATGTCTATTTTCCGAGTCCAAAGTAGGCGCAAAGTTGGCGCAATTGGCCGCGATTTGATCCGCCGATGTTGGCTTTGTCCCCGTTCTGGTATGTCCATGCAGAATAAGGCAATATATGTATCTCTAATTCTACGCAATGGGAGAAAAGTTACCTTTTAAGTACTATTGATAGTGGTTTGATGCGCATTTTATGTCCACACTGCCCATAGTTGGCCATTGACGTGCAGTTGTCCGACCCTAAGCACTTCTGAATACTCAACAACGCCTTTGGAGTGTGTAGTTTAAAACAAGAGAAAATATAAAGCGCAGAGTTTTAGGCGCAGATAAATAAAATAGAAAATAAAATAAAATTTAGGTAAGTGTTTGATTTGATTTGATATATAATAAGGGCAGGATAAAACGATCCGTGGAGGGATCGCCTATGAACCAGATTGCGCTGGAAACCTGCCCTGTTTTATTGTACCGCGAAATTCCATTAAACAATAATTTATCGGCGATTGTTGATGTCGAAGATTACGAATGTCTTATAAAGTGGAAATGGCGTGCAAAGAAAAAGAAAAACACATATTATGCATATCGGCAATCCTATCGTAAGGGCGGAGGATCAAGGATTGTATTGATGCATCGTTTGATATTGAATGCTGTAGAAGGCGTAGAAGTTGATCATGAAAACGGAAACGGTTTAGATAATCGAAGGTTAAATTTGCGGATTGCCACGACTGCTGAAAACCAGCATAATCAAACAGTTTTGCGCTCAGATAACACAATTGGTTTTAAGGGAGTTTTTAAGGACAAGCGCAGGAATAAATACCATGGACAGCTTCAGGTTGGAGAAAAGCATCTTACGTTTGGTAGTTTCGATACACCACAGGAGGCGGCAGATTTATATGATGAGATGGCAATAAAGTATTTTGGGGAATTTGCTTGTACAAACGCGAAGATGAGAAAAATTCGAGAAGAAAAAGGCGCAAAATAACGATTGACAAGTGTTGTTACATTTGATACGGTCGTTACAGATGTTAGCAATAAAGGGGAATAGAGGAAAATGTCTGATTTAAATTTGCGGGATATACCGGAAGAGATGATGCGGAGTTTGAAGGTGGACGCGGCGGCGAGTGGGAAGACTCTTCGGGAATTATGTATGGAGCGTTTGGTGCCGGATGGGGGCAAGGAGTGGATTCCGGTGACGGTGCGAGGGGAGAGGATGCAGGAACCAGTGAAGAGGGCAAAGAAAACTGGAGCAGAGCAAAATTTTCCGAGAGTTGCGCGGGGTGGGGTGGTGGCGCAGAGTATAGTTGATAAGGATTTGGTGGATGCGGAGTTTGATCCTCCGATTAGGTCGGTGGTTGCGCGGCCCCGGAAATCGGCTGTGGGCGAGGAATTAAATTCCGGTGATGCGCTGGCGGCTTACGGGGTTGGTGGGCATATAGCGCCGGTCTACGGCGGGATTAAGCGGAATGGTTGCGCGGCGTGCGGCGGGTTAAATGGGCTGCACCAGAAGGGGTGTAAGGGGAGTAAATAATATGGATCGCCGGAATTTCTTTAGGCTTATTGGTGGATGTGCGGCTGCTGCGGTGGCGCAAAAAATCTACATCCTTCCTCCGCTTGGAGGTTGGTCGTTTCCGGGAGGGTCTATTTATCCGGGTGAGGCTTTATTTTATCTTCCATCAGATGGGTGGTCGTACCGCTACACCTACCGGAATATTGTCACGGGGAATGTTTCGGATGCGACTCCACAAATTGCGCGATTGGCTCATACATTTATTTACCCTGATATGGATGTGGTGGATATTTACCGCCAGATGCAGGATGGGAGTTTTAATTACGATAGAACGGTAGGGAGGGTGTGATGGAATTTGACGTTGACAACGTAATTGAGATTTTGCGGTGCGCGGAAGTGAATTGCGATAATGCTCCGCGTTTGGGCATGGCGGGAATTTTAATCATCAAGGCTCAAATTCAGGACGCGATTAAACAGCTTGGCGGGGAGATCGTGTCCGAGGATGTTTTGGCCCCGTACCGCGAGGTGGATAAATAATGGACTACCGTGAGATTCTACCTATTCCAGCCAGCAAAGAAACTATTGACTTCGCTGCTGAGGCTATAAAGAATGGCGGACCTATCCATATCGCTGGCGGGAAGGGACCGCATTTACTGCGGGACAGGAAAGGAAATACAGCATATTGCGGCGGTCCCGGACTGTGCGAATTTTGCGAGGATGGATTTCCACCGAGCGGCGATCACCACGCGGAATTAGTGGACAGTATTGTTCTGGAGCACTACAGCGAGCAGGGAGATAAATAAATGGATACTTTCTTGGCAATAGTGAGTGGTGCGCTGGAAATGTTTCTGGTCGTGACAAGTTGGGGTGGAGCTTTATGGTTTCTGTTGCTTGCCGCGCATTATGTTTTTAACGGGGTTAAGGGGGAGGGGGATTTTTATCTAATGTCGATGTGTCTTGGTTTTGGGTTGATGGTTTTCTATGGATTGAGCAATATCAAAAGGAGTAAATAAATGCGCGGAACAGTTTTCGAGTACGACGGAATTAGATTTAAGGCACAGGACGATGAAATATGTTCCTTGCTGTCCGATGCTGCGATTTTCGAGAAGATTGGAAGTTGCAGCTTGAAAACGGCTATTGGTGTTGCATTTGAATGCCAGCGCATAACCTTGGCCGATTTACCTATTCCTGTGGGGTGCGTGTAATGGGCGTCTGGACACCAGCGGCGGTAGCGGAGTTGATTAACGATGTGGGTGAGTGGTGTGCTGGATTGATTATCCTGTACGCCTTTGTGCGCGGGGTTAGGACTCAAATTACCGGGAAGTAGGAGAATTAAATGATTCATCTTCGGATCGACAACCAACCGTTTAGCGACAAGAGAAAGTTTGCGTGCGGACTAGGACCGGAATTACCAGACGGGGATAAGTTTGTATTTGATTCCGAATATATGCTGCATCACATGATCTCTTGTCCGGGGTGCGGAGGTCCACAGAAATTAGGAACTCCTATTTCCGAACTGTCTGGTCAGCCGGGACATGACGGCTATGAGAAATTCAAATCAATTGCGGAATCGTGGGGGTTTGATTAAATGGCGAACATACAGCAAGCCGCAAAATGGATTCAGGAAGATAAAACAGTGCAGAGAAAAATCTATGCTGGAAAATGGTGGGCAAGCGCATGGCATCCTACTTTATTCCAATGGTGCATTAGTTGCGCGGACGGCGGTGAGCACGAGTTAGATTGCTTCGACATTCTAGCCGAAGACTGGGAGATCGCAGAGTAGGAATCAATTCACCGGGAGAGGATTGAAATAATGTCTTATGAAAACACCGAAGTCCCTGTGTCACGTTCACAGGAAGGAATCCGTAGGCTTATCATGAGCCGCAAGGGTGGGCGCGTAGCCTTCATATCCGATCCACCGCAGGAAGGCTTTACTGCCATCGTGGAGATCGACGGTCAACCCTACCAGATCAAGCTGATGGGACTCGTCAAAGAATCTCCGCAGGAGAAGACACGCAAGTACCAAGGACGCACAGTGGGCAGCAAGGAAACCACTGACCGGGAGCGGGAGAAATTCCGTGAGTCTGAGGAGCGCCGTATCTGGCGCGTTCTGTTTTATCATCTGAAAAGTGTTTTCGAGGCTGCTGACTCTGGCGTGATGGAATTCAGGACCATGATGCTCCCATACATTATTACAAAATCGGGAAAGACTATCGCGGAGCAGATCATTCCAAAACTTGATGAGGCTATTGAGCGCAACCCGTCACGTTTACTAACGGCGTAGGGAGGGGATTGAAATGTCAGAAGACTTCTATAGACGACTTAACGAGGAGCAGGAAAAGGAACGCATTGCGCGTATCTTTAAGGATCGCCCTGAAAACCTGCACGACTACCAAGGATGCGAGAATGATCCTGCGCATCTTCTCCAGAGGATCAAAGATTTAGAGCTTCTTCAAAACCTACACCTTGACGCATTGCGCCGTGTCAGCGCGGCTCTAGGAAACCCGTTTGCAGGGGATATGACAAAGACCTGCACTGACCTTGGGCTGGAGGTATCGCGGCAGCTTACGGAGGCGCGTAAGGACGCGGCAGAGCAGTCTCGTGCGGCGTCTCAGTTGGCTGATGCTCTGGTTCGCAAGGATGAGCTTCGATTAGAGAACGAGAGGCTACGTAAAGCTCTGGAAAGACTACGAGACTGTGACTGGGTTATTTCACTTCCTGATCGCATGGATGCGGTACGCAAGATAGCCAGAGAAGCCTTAGAAACGGAGACGAAATGAAAACCAAGCAACTACCGTATATCACTCTGAGTAAGCGCGATATGGGATTCATAGAATGCATTCGTGAAGCCTATGCGCCGATCAGGAAGAAGAACGGTAAGCGTGTCCTTAGCGACTTGCAGATCATCAGAGGATCGTTGGGGGCGCATATTACCTTGTTGGCAGAGAATGGAATGATAAAACTGGAGAGGGAGAAAGGATCAAAGTAAGATGCGTTCTGATTTTTACGACAAGGTAGATGAGGTACTAGGCTTTGCGAAGTACAGACTATCTTTGATGGCGCTTAAGGTGTTGATGTGGGAAATCTAGAGGGCGATGAAGGAATCCAAATGAAAACCAAGTTACGATTCAAGGTAGGAGATAAGGTATGGGTGCGGGATAGGTGCCACGGAAAAGACGCTCTCAGTAATGTTCGAGGTGGGTATACCATCGTAGAGGCCGTCGTGGTGGAACGCCACTCGCACAAGGACCGTCATCCTGCTTACCCAAACGGGGAAGGATACGAACTGGATGGGAACCTGTGGTGGTCGTGCTATCCCGGTTGCAGGGTATGGAAGACGAGAGAGCAGGCTATCGCGGCTAGGATGGGAGACTACAAGTAGTGAACTCACACCACAACACTAATTCTTTCTGGGAAAAAGTTGAGTGTCCTACTTGCCACAGTAAAATAGGACAGCATTGCTTTGTTTTTAACGATGCGGAGAAATATAGACGTTGCCATGGTGATAGGTACAAGTTGGCAGTCAAGAATGGATTCGGATCGACGGGAACGATATATCTTCCGGGAAGGATACCGAAGCAAAAGAAGGTAAGGAAGGAAATAGGATACCCAAATCATCACCCTGAAGGATGGATTTCTGGTAACTGTGTAAGTAATCATCACACAACATGTTACTCTAAGCATTGCTCGTGCGAGTGTCACATAAGGGAGCAAGGAATATGATAAAACCAATCAGAGTGTTTTGGAGTCCACTTAGCCGTAAGTTCTACGCATCCCGCGCTTACAAAGAGATCAAACCGGGGGTTGTAGAGATCACCGGAGAGAAGTTTGATGTGACGCAGGACATAGCATCGGCAATAGTAGAAAACGGAGTCACGTTTACAGAAGTTGTAGACAAGATCGCCGAAGAGGAATATCGGGAAGAGTCTGCTAACAACGGACAGTTTGGAGTGGGAGCATGAGTGATACTAAGTTTACCAAAGAGCCATGGAGTTTATGTGGAGCAGAGCGCGGTGGATGTGTTTGCTTCACCGTTGGATCACCAGATCATCCTATTGCCCACATAGAACACGGTGAGTGGGGAGACGAGTATGTTAATGTCCGTCTTATCGATGATCCAAAAGGAATAGGAAAACTGGCCGAGGCTTTCATGGATCATTCTTGGTATGGGAATATTCCAGAAGATGAGGCTAAGGCAAATGGATATTTGATAGCGGCGGCTCCTGATATGTATAAAGCAATAGAAATTGCTGAAAATACTATCGTGCAGATGTATCGCTCTATTAATCCTGCCGCGAATACAGAAACAGGGAATCGTATGGCAGATCAGGACGCATCTTTAATTAGTATTCGTTCTGCTATTTTCAAGGCTTTAGGGAAGTAACACCAGTTCCAACCGGGAGGGAACGATGAAAAAGTTTAGGGAAGATGATCCTGAAGAGCTAACAGAGTGCGACGGATGCAGGTATAGAGGACTACCACTCAAGACATACCAAAGATCAAAAATAAGCGGCAGAGGACCAATGGAGCTATGTGAACTGTGCGCCAGCACGTTTATTGGAAACTCATTGGAGTATCCAGATCAATATGATGATAAAGACGCGATGCAGTTGGTAGGGTACTGCACGAATCTAATCATGGAGAAGTTGAATGATCTAGAGAACCAAATAGATTTATTGAGAAGGGGAGCATAATGACTGACGAAGGTAAAGCGTGGGAGAAAGTGTTGGGCGATATTCACGATAAGAAATTCCCAACTGACAGCATAGTGAGCGGTGAGATCAAGAGCGTCACTCTTGAGAAACTTATGTTGGCGTTTACAACCATTATACCTGAGTATCCCGCAATAGGAATAAACGCAAAGGTGGACGTAAGAGAATTGTCTTATGCGGTGGACCAACTAGCTATATATGTCCGAAGTTGGGTGTTGGACGGTCATAAGGTAGACAGGATGGAGCCTGAGTCGATAGATTTCCCTGCAACGCCGTGGGATTTTTGGAAGCGAGAACACGCTCCGAAATGGTTTATTGAAAGGTGGCCAGTAAAGTACAAGACAACAGTGGTTAATAGGAATATTCACAAGCATTATGTCTGTCCGCATGTGAATGTAAAAACTGACGACTCAATGCATTTCATGTGGATGGCTAGGATGAAAGAGGGCAAGGAATAACATGGGAGCCATCTGTTCGATCTGCAACTCGGTTAGGATGGATGGAAGGACGAAGTGCAAGTGTGGGGCTACGAAGCACACGTATACACGTCCTACGCTGAATCTAAGGTGCTCTTGGTGTAAAGAGTTGTTTGTGTGGACTCCAGTGAGTTTAGCGAGAATCAATTACGGTATACCTAATTGTTGCACAAGGAAATGTAGAGCATCACTGGCGACTTGGGAGAGGAATAGGAAACTGAAATGAACGAACTATTTGAAGAGATTGACGGGTGTGGAGCGGAGTTCTCTCCCGATGAGATATATAGGTATACTCTTACTCGCCAATGGGACGATGGACCATGTGTCTGCTTTTTAATGTTCAACCCGTCAATTGCGACTGCTATTGTCTCAGACCCAACTATACGGCGATGTGTTGGTTTTGCGGAGCGGTGGGGATATGGACGGATGCTTGTCCTAAATCTCTACGCAGTTCGCAGTACGGACCCGAAGCAGGTAGGACGCATGGGAGACGCCGCGATAGGACCAATGAACGATTATTGGATTCTTGAGGCCGTGAAGGAGTCTAGGGAGATCATCTGTGCGTGGGGATGTGCTCAACATGCTCCGAACATCCTGAAGCGCGTACAGAGCGTGCTAGGAAAGATCACAAGTCAATATCCAGAGTTCCCGATCAACTGTCTAGGATACCGCAAGGACGGCCATCCACGTCATCCTCTGATGTTGTCGTATGACACACCTAGAGAGATGTTTACATGGGGGGATTTAGTTTATGTCAAGACTTAGAGATGAGGATAAGTGCAAGGACCGCGATAAACACACACCTAATCAACCTGAAGGATACATTCAGTGGTTTAGTTGGGCTAGAAAGATGGGCAAGACTCATCGTTGTACGAAATGTCCGACGTGTGATTTGTATGTGATATGGGTTCCGAAGAGGAAAAGGAAGAAGATTGATCCATCGCTGTCCAAATCGCTGTCATAAATGCCCTGATTTGAAAGGTGAAGTGATGCCGGGATGTATGGGGACCGTTGTTTCCGCTAACGGCCCATACGACATGCACGGATGCACATGCTCAAGACCAAGAACGACAGACAGAATGGATGCTCTGGAGTCTGAAGTGAAGAAGTTGAAAGCCAAGATTATCTCTATGGAAGAGAGATTGACTAAGTGAACGATCTAAACAAGACTCCTCTCACACACGACGTAACATCGGCAGTAGCGTTTTGGATGGACGAAAAAGGATTCAAGCCTGTAGAGACTGAAGTTCCTATGCCGTGGGTAAAGGAGAACGATAAGGGTTGGATAGCGGATCTAGCCGGGGTGATTGTTCCAACGCAGACAGAGTTGATAAACCTAAAACTTCTTACTCGCGCTCCTAAATACTACCTGTCAAACGGTTATTTTGGTAATCCAGACGAGGAATATAAGCCTAATCCAGCGTATGAAAAGTGGAGCGAGGAACGGTTTATCAAACAACGTCTTATGACGTGTCTGGTGGAAGTTAAGACCTCTCGTGGGGACTTTGTAGGCGACAGGAAATGGAATCTTGACGTTCCTAGCGATCTGGCTTACTTAGCGGTCCCAAAAGGACTCATATCCCCTGATGAGTGGCCGGTAGGATGGGGAATATTGGAGTTTTCAGAGAACGCAATCAGGCAAAAACGACCATCATTTCAGTTCACAGCAACCGTTGAGCATCAACGGGACATTATCTTAGCGATAGCGATACGACGGGATCACAACACTCGCTATGCAAGGCTGAGGGAGCATGAGCGCGAGGACCGGCAGCGTAGGAACTTGGAAAAGATCAACTACAGTATCCGAGATATACACAGAGCCATCATTGACATCACAAAAGGCAAGCACGAGAGCGTGGAAAACGTCTTGCGTTACCAAGGAATCCGCAACGTGAATCCGTGGGTTATTAAGGAACTAGAGCAGTTGTGGGGCATCGCAAAAGAATTCAAAGATTGCGCTTGACAAACTGACCAAAGGCGCAGAGTATGGATTTGGGAGATTAAACATGCCATTGCCTAAGAGAGATTTGCGCGGACAACATGCAACGATAACAATGATGGAGTTGCGATCCAATCCGGGAGAGGTAATTGATAGTGTAGCGAGTGGATTGACGGTTGGAATTACAAAAGCAGGAAAAGAAGTTGCCGTACTCGCACAGTCGGATAATAGTCAAGATACTGTTGTCCGTCGTGATGGTTCTATTTCTGGTCCAATACCACTGACATTTAGGAGAAACCTTGGAAGTGGAGGATACGGACAGTGAGGAAGACAAAACACAAGTGGAATGCAGAGCGTAAATGGACTAACGGTGATTTGCTGGACTCGTTTAACGAATTAAACCACAAGTATTTTGGCAACAAACTCAAAACTCCTGATCGACTTGCTTTCTTTCCGATTGAAGGGCTAGGACACACGTTCCGGTTTCGCAAAGGGAAGCGTAGGAGTAAGAATGACACGTTTGGAATCCATATCAGCAGCAAACTTCGATTCTCAAAGCGTCTTTGGTTGGGAACCTTAATCCACGAAATGACACATCTGGAACAGGGAAACAAATATAGTTGCACGGCGCGAGGACGAGTATTCAATTGGCGCATGGTTGAACTGGCTGTGGGTGGTATTTTCTACGGAGTGTGGTAATGCGAGAACAATCAGTATGCCCCATATGTCACTGTAAGGTAAGCGTTAAGGACGTAAAGTTTGTGGAACATGCGAAGCGTGCATGGAATAACGCAGCGTTGAAATTGGGACCAGAATACAGGTGTCCGGGTAGCGGGACTGAAGTGGTGACGAAATAGGAGGAAGCATGCAAGAACTGACGAAGCATGATGTTGAAGTAGCCGCGAAGTTTGGTAAGCCGATGCGGTTATCTGCGGAGGAAGTTAAGTCTCTCTTGGTGCTACTCAACGCCCCCACTACCGGGGCGTTGACGGATGAGCACGTTGCAAGATTGCGTGAGGTGCTACTAAACGTGGTGCAAATGTATCACTGTACCGAATGCATGAAAGAAGTAAATAAGGTTCTAGAGGAGACGAAACCTCGTCGCACCGCAGAGCCGCAGCCAGCAGCGGAGGAGCGATGCTCTAAATGTGGGGCGCACCCTCCCGCCGAGTGGCTGGATGCGGCGTTTGGAGTTGTATCAGAAGATGAATGGATCGCTGTTGTCGGGAAGGATTACGAGGTGATTCCTCTCCCAGAAGCGATGCGGAAATGTGACCGAGTTCTGTTTAACCGCCGCGCCCGTCTCAAGCCTGCCGAGAAGACGCCGGAAGAACGTAAACAGAACTGGTTGGACGCCGTCATGGATCAGGCAGAGAGGCAGTACGCATCTCTGCCGCAGTGGAAACGTGACGCTATCGAACGCGATGGATTCTTAGCGGATCTCCGCGCAGAACTGAAAGGGGCAGGCGAATGAGCGACAACTACGATCCAGGTGGATGGGCGCAGTATTACAAGGAAAAGTATGCTGCGACTCTTGAGCGCGAGAGAGTTCTTCTTGACCACATCTCGAAGATCGCTGGAGCGTTGATGATTGGCATTGAGGACGGAGAGTATTACATTCCCGCCGAACCTGAGCCGATTATCTGCGGGGCTTCGATTGTAGATGCCTGCAAAGCGTTCAAAGAGTTTAGCGACAAGATGGCGCTACAGGATGGGCATCGCGTCGCCGCCCTTGAGGCCGAGAACGCCGCGCTGAAGGCCAAGGTTGCGCGGCTGGGTTCGCCTATCGCAACATTAGACGAGATAGGCTTTGGGGAAAGAATTGGCGTGAAACGTTTTGTGGAGATTATCGCACGCCGCGCAGGTGGTGAGTAGTATGGGATCTCAAGCAGAATACGGAATGTACAAGCAAGCGCAACGCATCGCCGACCTCGAAGCGCAATTGCTGCGGTCACGGATTCTGCTGTGGTTGCAAAGGGAAGAAGCTCAAAGATGGAACTTGGACTAAGTAACCGCGCCCATCAGGTGCGCAAGGAAAGGGGTGACGGGAATGACCGATACCGAGATGATCGATTGGCTGGAAGAGTTTGTTAATCGCGAGGGAGCTATTCTACTTCACGATGGGAACTCAAACCCTCACGGACACGTTGGCTTAGGATTGCGCCCTGGAGATCTACGCAGGACACTGCGAGATGCTATTGCTCAATCCGCACAATCTGGATCGAAGGGCAGAGGATCGCGATGATAGGAAAAGGAAAGCCTTATTTCTGGCACCCGTCAGATCAGTGTTGGTATGACGTGCTGGCTTGCGGGGATTTGAGTGTCGAAGGATGGGTTGTCTGTCTTAAGATGGCAGGGTTCTGTATTTGTAGACTAAAAACAAAGGACTTGACAAGGCGCAAGATAAGCGTATAGTTTGAGTTTAACGGGAGAAGAGATGAAGACAGCACTTGAAGAGAGTATGGAACTTGAAGACAGGATTAGAGTAGAAGTCAAAGCTAGATTCCCTAATTTAGACCCCGATTGGGCTATCAACCGTTGGTTTACAAAAATGGAGCGAAACTCCCGCAAAATGGTTGAATCTGTGGTGCTTATGGAGCCAGAGATTCACCGTCTTGCGGTAGAACTGAGGAGAGCAAATGCCAAGGCTTAAAAAGACTGAAGAGGACATTAAAAAGCAGGGTGTGATAGCCCAACAATGGATAGATTTCCGTCTGAATAACCTTTTTACTCAGAAAAAACTAGCCGAAATCCTCGGTCTAGGACACCAAGACAACGGAAGAAGCGGGGTTAGGACTATCCAGATGATAGAATCTGGACGTGTGATGCCTCATCCGGTAACGATGAAGAAGTTTGATACACTCGTAGCCAAGTATAAGGCTGCGAAGGCGATACAAATCTAACAAAACACACAGAAAAGGTGAATGATGGCAACTGTAAATCAGAATCTATTATCCGAATATGTTGAGGGCCTGAACGGTGGAGAAGTTCAAAATGACCTTTTGGATCAGGTTGAGAAACGTTTGAACGAGATGAAGGACGACATTCTCAACGATCTTGAGCGTCGTCTAAAGGGTAGCTGTAGCCTACGCGAGATCGACAACTATCCGGGTGGATACAGTGCAAAGGTTGTAACTGATCTTGAGTTGTACGGGATGGATCAAGAGTCTGTCCATATCGAGTCTCAGGTGGGTAAGGTGGATGCTGAGGCCCCCAAGATCGAGGTTCACGAGGAGATCGTAGTGCCTCTGGAGACTGATTTGAATGTTGTGCGTGAGCGGTCTGAGCAGCCTGTACCAGTGTTGACGAAGGAAGACGGGGTGCCGGTCGTAAAAAAGAGAAAGTACACGCGCAGAGTTTCGTCTGAAGCAACTCCTAATACGCCTGAAGTTGCTGGCGCTGTGGACGAAAACTTTTAAATTTCCGATGCTTGGGGAGTGTCGGAGACCCTGCGGACGGTCCTAGAGACCCACAGACGATGCGCCCGTACATGCGGCGAGGAGCCAATAAACGGGCATCCGTAGGTTAAAATCAACGATGTACTTCCGGGAGAAAGTGTTATGACAGACCAACAACTAACCGACGAAGATAAGCAAAAGGAATGTGAGCGCATCTGTCGCCCACTCTTTAGCAAGGATAGTGGATTACATTCGGCATCGTGTCCTATCCAGCAGGATATGTGGAAACACCCTAAGCGGAAGAAGGATTACTGATGGCAGATGGATTATTTCATGACGATGAACTATCTGAGCGCCTTGTGGTAGCATGGGAATCAATAGCCACATCTTTAGAGGGCCTAAATGAGTCAGCAAAACGAGCAGGAGCAAGATATTGGCCAGAGTCCAGAGGACCAAGAGAAGTTGTTGTCACCCATGTCCCAACCGAAGAGGACAAAATCCTTGAGCAGCAAGGACGAGCAGGAGAGTCAACCGTTAAAGAGTGGCTCACCCCTCCCGTTGACGACGAACCAGAGTTTATCGGAGTCAGAGAGCGAGAATTCCTCGAATGGGAAAGGCAAGAGAAAGAACTTAATGCCAGTGCCGAAACTGACGGTATCAGTGGACCGGAAGGACCAAGCACTGAAGAGGCTGAAGGTAAAGCCTGAGACCTTAGCGACGGCTCCCCAAATAACACCGACGATCAAAAGTAGCGTCAAGGGCGGCTTAAAAGCTGCTCTTGGCGCTATGCGTTTTGCTACGGACGATCCAGACATAGGAGCATTCCTACGCAAGTACGACTCGATTCCTGTGGGCGATAGGGATGTATTACCGTGGGAAGCAATTGCACTAGCAGCCAACGTAAACACAAGGCATCTGATAGGATCTATTGTTCTTGCTGTGGCGTCGTTAGGAGCAACGAAAAGTAAATTACTTATCGCATCTAATCATCCTTACATCACTAAATCTCGTATCGAGTTTGGCAAGTTGCCGAGCGGTGAGCGGGATAGGACTGCCTTGGATATAATGGCAGGAGCGCAGAAGTCACCGAATGGGGCTACATTCATTGGTAACGCTGTATTTGGTTCTCTGAACCAAGCAGGAAAAAAGGATGACGATGACGATGGCAAGTCGTCTCAGACCAGCGATGACGATCAGATTGACCAGCTTTTTCCATCCGTGGTAGGGATACAGGAAAAACTCATACCGATTCGACAGAAGTTGCTGGAGGGATGATGCCAATTCATAAATGCAAGCACAAGTGGGACGAACACGATGACAGTTATCACCCAATGGTATGCGAAAAATGTGCGCGTGAATTATCGGCAAAGCGAGGATGGGGATATATATTCGGACGAACGACATGGAAATATGAAGACTATACAACTTGCTCGGCTTGGAAGAATTTGTATCGTCACTTCTGCAAGAACACAGGAGTAGAATACGAGAAAGATGTTCCACTTAGCAGTTAACGGAGGGGTGATGTCAAAGTGGCCTAACAAATCAGTACCTTGCGGAAAATACAATTGTAATGGGACTCTCACACCAGAAAAAGACGTGCGATTTCTAATTCCAGATAACGTTAGTGTTTATGGAAGGATGAAAATCAGAGTGTGCTCATCGTGTAACAATATTGTCGTCACTCTAAATTCTTCGATCATAGAAGATGAGGTAGAGTAATGTACTCAGAGAAAGTAATTCAAGCCAATATCGAGAAGTTTGCGGCGTCCGAAGGTTGGACTCCGGTTCGTCACACACTAGAAGAGGTTGAGGAGTTCAAAAAGTACATTGATTCGATTGTGACACTAGATAGTAACCCTAAATCTACTTGGATTAAAGAGATCAAGCCAATCTCTCAGAAGCGTAGGAAAGAAGTTCGGCGCTGGATAGAGAACGAGCAGATTATATGTACTCTCGATAGCGGATATTGGGAGAGCCGCTATGTCTATGTAACAAGCGAGACGGGAGAGATTGTCAAGTATAAAAACCGTATAGCTCAAGATGTGTTCGACTCTATATTGGCTAATTTTGAGGATCAGGGGATAGCGGCGGAGTTGCTTCTCTTGAGCGCAAGGCAGAGCGGATTATCTCTTAAAGTTGTGTTGAAGATATTGCATAGAGTTTGGTTCACTCCATCCCATCAGAGTTTGATAAGCATGATTAACTTGTCAGGGAACGAATTGGTAGGAAGAGTATGCGCTACGGTTTACGACAAATCTCCATTCTGGCTTATGCCATTGAAGACAAAGAAAAACTCATTCAGTAATGGATCTATAGTTAGCTTTCAACATTCCACCAAAAAAACAGGAATCGCACAAGGATTTACCCCTCAAAGCGTGTTTGTGGACGACGTAAGAGATATTCCTCATCCAGTGCAGGTAATAGAAGAAGGACTTTTACGGGCTGTTTTCTCATCTGCTAGGACATTGATGGTACTGGAGGGGAGAGCGGGTAAAGGTTCTGATTGGTTCTCTAATGCATATCAAAGCTCTAAGAAGTATTGGCCGCAAGGAAAAGCAAGACTGTTTCATGTGTTCATACCTTGGTACGTGTCTTCAGATATTTATCCTCCACAGGAATGGTTGAACAAGTTTCCTGTCCCACCGAACTGGATGCCTTTACTTGAAACAAAGGAACACGCCGAGAGGGCCGCTGAGTACGTTAAGAACACGTCTTATCTCTCAGAATATCTAGGCAACGGTTGGACGATGCCTGAGCGTCAACAGTGGTATTGGGAGAGTATGCGTAGGGATTTTGAAGTAAGGAATGATTGGGATCGTTGTGCGGTTTATTTTGCAGCGGATGACGATGAGGCGTTAGGATTAGACGAGGAAGTTGATATGGAAGATGCGTGTGAGCAGATGTTATCGAACCCAACCGAGATGCAAACAAAAATAGACACCATTCTGCGTAAGGAGACGCAAAGATGATCCGTTTCATAGACCTTGGTAAACAGATCGCAACGGACGAAAGTGACCCTGAGTGGCCTAGAGAGTTTGCGTTCTATGACACTCTTGAGGCTAAATTCCTGTCCTTTTCCGGGCAGAGTGTTTTTGACAGTCACGAGGACTTGATAGAGCAGATGGACGATCTTGAAGCTGCCTACGTGAAGCGTATTATGGGTTTAATTCCTGAGTGGGTGCCACGCGGCAAGCCTACGCTACCTGAGAGGTTTTAACGAATCATAACCGATCACCATGGATAGAAAAATGAATAATAAAAAAGCAACGAACTACCGAGTATTTTTCCCTGGTGGAGATAGTAAACGTGGAATATTCGCTATCGACACAGGAAAAGGAACCAAGCGTATCTACTACGACCATGTTCACATCGTTGGACCATGTTGTGAACTTAGTGCATTCAGAGAACAAAATGGTTCCACGGAGAGAGTGTGCTGCCTAAAGGTAAAAGGAGTATTAAAACACGCCTATTATAAAGACGGAGAGGAGTTGAAGGTAAGTCGTTCAAATATTGTTATCGAAAACGCTATGAAGAGCAAGTAGATAACATAGTAAGCGGATTGAGATGTATTGAGATGTTGACAGCAAAAACAGAAAAGGAGAAAAATGAAAACATTGAACGCAAAATCGAAGTATCTAGTATTGGTTAACGTTGACGAAGTTTCTATAACTGAAGTCGAGGAAAAACTTAAACAGGCAGGGATTAACGCAACTGTAGTTAGCGTCCCAAGCAATAGAGAGATGGTTGATTTTTATGAAATCAAGACCCCATTTTGGAAAAGATTATTCTAACCTAACAGCGAAGCAATCGGTGGGGGTTTAGTATCTATTCGCAAAAGATAATCCAACGCAACCTAGAGCAGTTCGCCGCGCTTGAAGGTTGGCTTCCTCAATATCATACACTTGATGAAGTTAACGATTTCAAAGAGCGTGTAGATTCGCTAGTTAAAATTGAGAGCAATAGCAGATCGTCATACATTAAAACACTCAGGCCCATGACAGAACGTCTCCGGTTGGAGATTCGTCGTTGGATCGAAAATGAACAAGTTCTATGTGGATTCGACAGCGGATATTGGGAGACTAGATATGCTTACGTGTGCAACGAGGAAGGCCAAATATATAAATATCAACCTAGAATGTCGCAGCGCATTCTTGACTCAGTTATATCTGAATTTGATGAGAAGCAAGTATCAATCGAGTTGCTCATCCTTAAAGGTCGCCAATTAGGGGTCACGTCTTGGACGGCTACGAAGTTCATCCGACGTATGCTTTTTCTTCCTCATACTCAAGCTATTATGGCCTCTGTTAAAGCCTCATCATCTCAATTGATTGGAAGAATACTTGACACTGAATACAACAAATGTCCCTTCTGGCTTGTGCCATTAAAAACCCCAAGAAACTCGTTTGCCAACGGTTCAATCCTCTCAATTCAGTCTGGTATGCAAGCTACAGGACTTGCACAAGGTTGGACGCCAACCTGTGTGCATGTGTCTGAAATTGCTGATCTTAGCGATGCAAAGAAGACTATTGAGGAGGGCTTGTTTCGTGCAACCCACTCATCTAAGAACTTGTTTATGGTGTTAGAGGGAACTGGTGGGGGTAGCACGGGTTGGCTTGCTGACACATGGAGATCGGCAAAGGAGGATTGGCCGAAAGGATTATCTAGATTATGTCCTGTCTTTGTTCCATGGCCAATGTGCCCTGAAATTTACCCTGAGAGGGATTGGTTAAGGAAGTTCCCTGTAGAGAATAGCTGGAGACCGCACGAGACAACACGTAAGCACGTAGCGCGATGTGAGTCTTATATCCGCAATACTCCATATCTTGCCAAGATCGCTGGAGCCAACTGGCGTATGCCAATTGAGCAACAGTGGTTCTGGCAGTTCAACTACGACACAGCTTGCAAGAATCACACACAGAAAACGTGGGCGGCTCAAATGCCTGCCGACGATTTTGAGTCTCTCACGGGTGTACATGACTCTGTGTTTGATCCTGAAGTGATGCAGGAGGTTGAGGAGTACGTCTACGAGATAAAGACGGAACCAGAAACAGGACTAGATGTTAAGACGAGACGTGTTCCGATTCAAGCGTACATCATTCAGGGTGAGTCGATTGATGAGGACTTTATCATTGATGATAGTGATCCACGCATTGACTGGTCCAAGCCGGTTATCCAAGTGTCATGGAAGAATCACCGTGGAACGGTATACGAGTGGGAGATGATTCCCGCTCTTCCGTTTGACGAGGAAAAGGAAATCAACACGTTTGGATTGTTGTTGGTCTATGAAGAGCCTAAAGCTGGTTACGATTACAGTTGCGGGGTGGATACGGCGTCAGGACTTGGAGACGAGGATGAGGACCGAACTGTTATATCGATGGAGAGAAACAGGTTTGGGTCCGACTTCGATTATCAGGTGGCAGAATTTACATCGAATGCGGTGAACAGTGCGCAAGCCGTAGGATTTGCGGCGTGTACGGCGGCTTATTACGGCGAGAGGACCAAAGATCACCGGGGAGTAAAATTTGCTATTGAGCAGATCACAAGACCGGGAGATACGTGCCAGAACCAGTTGAAGATGATGGGTTTCAACCATCACCATAAACCTCGTAGGTACGACTCAAAGAAGGTCAAGGACGACACCAGCAAGAAAGAGGGCTGGTATTCGTCTGGGTGGTCTGTTCCTATCCTGATGACCCGCTTTATTCAGGCGGTGAATGACGGGTGGTATAGGCCAGCGTCGAAGTGGTTGATTGAGGAGCTAAGGACTCTAGAAAGGCACGTAGCGAGTGGTGGCAAGGAAAAGATGGAGCACAGGGAAGGACAGCACGATGACCGGGTGAGAGCGGCAGCACAAGGATACTTTACCGTCCATGACCTTGACAACCTTGCGGAACGTGCTCAGAAAAGATACGCTTTACCTGCAAGGAAGAAAGCAGTAAAATCAGGCAGATGTACCACGAATGAAATTTCAATTGGTGGAGACGAATAACCGGGAGGGGAAATGGATAGACGATCATTCTTTAAGTTTTTAGGTATAGGAGCGGTAGCGGCTGCGGTTGCTCCGAAGATTTTGGCAGAACAAACTCCAGAAGTTTATCCAGAAGCAAGCGCACCAATAACTTTTGAAATGCTACAGAGAGCCTATGGGGAAACTCTTAGGTTTCCACGAGGAAATCACGGACTAACAGTTTACGAAGAACCGCTCGCTGGATATGATTACAGTATAGGAGTGGACGTTGGGAGCGGATTCGGATATTCTCCAACATGTGTCTCGGTTATGCGCAAAGGAAACGAGTCAGAACCGGATATACAAGTAGCGGAACTCGTTTCTAACCGTCTAAATCCATCTCAGATAGCCCCAATAGTTGCGTCTATCGCTTGGAGATACGGAGAGAAATGTAAAGACCATAGAGGTCCAATGTTGGTTATCGAACAGATCAGTTCTCCGGGAGATTTATGCCAAAATCAATTAAAGATCATGGGATTCACTAGGTTTTATTCAATGAAAAAATATACTCCGATGAAAACGAAAACGGTTAAGGATGGCTGGTACTCGACTACGTGGAGTCTTCCTGTTCTTATGAGTAGATTCGAGGGCGCTGTCAAGGATGGCTGGTACAAGCCTAAGTCTGATCGGCTTAAATTTGGAATTGGAAATCCAGAAACAACCATAAGGAACGATTCTATTGTGCGATCAGCAGCGCAATCGTATATCGGTTTGAACGGTACAAACGAGGTAAAAAATGGCTAACGCACAAATGAGAACGAAGATCGTCTACTACTGTGAACGTAAGACGGGAGAGATCCTCATGGGACTCCCTGAGTGTTTTGCAGCCCCACCGGGATACGAGAAGATTGTATGCAACACAGCGCACGAGGCAGAGCGGTGGTCTGCGTTGATGCGGAAGTGGGATGAAGTAAAGCATCAGGTGATTCAAGAGAAGCGTGAGCAGATCGAGGGTCCAATGCGTAAGCATCTACGCGAAGAGATGCTTCACGGAATGGCAAATGCTAGGAATACCATTAACCGTGAGTTCCTACGGCGTCACATGGAAAATCAGGAAAAGAAACAGAAGCCATGGGAATACAAGAGAAAGAGTTTCCTTGGCGCGGAAGGATTCGAGAATGTCGCAAAGTAGGATTACCCCAGTGAAGTTCATCGGCAGGGCTTATGTGTCAGCGTCAACTCTAGATAGCAACCCAGACGTTTGGGTGTGCATCGACTCTGAGGATATTAAAGGAATTGTATTGATGTTTTTTTCCAAGGATACTATTGAAAACGCTCAAGCTGCGGCAGACGCTTTGAATATTTGGGCTGGCAAGGATGCAGCAGAGTTAGACCCGAATGGACCATGTGGAGCGTTGGTGAATTAAAGCGTAGACATGTAAGCATTTTGCGTTATAATGCGCTAGGACTATTTTTACACAAGATCGACAGGGAATCGATCTTGTACCGGGAGGGAATGGAAATGATCTGTGCCTATCGTAACGGATGGTTCGTCTTCGCGTAATGCATTATTAGAGAACGTGTCGTGGCAATCTCCGCCTTTTTCCGCTCCTCCTGATCGTATTGTCAGTTGGGTTGAGGATCAAGTCTCGGAGGGTGAAGGTTTTCTCCAAAACCAAACATGCTACCAGAATCTCGGTAGCAATATGCGTATATTTGACGGCATATTTAAGGATAAATCTAAATCAACGCTTGTCACAAATCGCTTAAAATACAACATTAGAAAATTCTGTGAAACGCTGGCTGAGGTTAGAGAGATTGCCGGTTTCGGATCGGACATACCTGCCTACAAACAGTTTGCAGAGATGCTTACAAAGGTTTCAAAGTGTGTCTATCTAGAGTCCGATTTTCCATTCCAAATGCTGAAAGTTTTGCAGTATGCCTCCGTCATGGGGATAGGATACTTGTGGCCTAAAGTTCGGGCTACAGAGTACGGATATGGCGAGAGAAAGCTAATGTTCGATGCGCTAGGACTCTTGGATGTGGTTCCTGTCCAGATGTCAAATAGCCACGACATTCAAGACTGCTACGCGGTGACGGTGTACAACTATATGCCTATCGCAGAGGCGCATGGTAGGTTTCCTTTATTCCAACACCTATTGCAGACGGTTGGGCCTCGTAACTATAAAACTCAGTTGCAGGCAAAGAGGATTGATTGGGCTGAGAAGTATAGATATGGAGATCAAGGACGCAGTTTTGGAAACCTATATACCGAGATTCGTTATACGTTTGTTAGGGATTTGAGAATCAACAACACAGGTTTTGAGTTGCCAATGGGAGACTTGGGAACGACGTGGTTTTACAAAGTTCCCTATGTCGGACAGGATATATTTGGAGGAATCAGGAATGGTCAGCCTTTCATGCGTCCTGCTCAAGTGGAGGATTGCCGGGTGTACCCTAACCTGCGGCTCATCATTACATCTTCAGGACTCAACCGCCCGATGTATGACGGTCCTGCCTTCGATTGGGATAGTAATATACCGATTATCCAGTACACGGTAGATGATTGGGCATGGGAGCCTCTAGGACGGTCCTTGGTTGGCGATGTGGCCTCAATAGAAATGACTAAGAGAAAGCTGGAACGTCAACTAGATCAGGTAGTTACAGCAAGTTTGAATCCTCCGATGGGATACAATATTGACGAGAATTCAGGGGCAAAGGTGGAGCATTTCGACATCTTTGAACCTGATGTTCGCATGGGACTGGCAGGTGGTGAACCACAGAAGATGCTTCAGTCTCTACTCCCTGACTCGGTAAGGGCAGATACGGTTCACTTCACGATGCTGAAGTATCTGGACGAGTGTGAACAGATGCAGCTTGGACTCACGGATCTAGGCAACCTTCAGAATATGAAGATGAACATTGCCAACGAGACGGCAGACAAGATGCTGGAGGGTATTGGTCCTATCGGAAAGGGTATCGCGGCTAGGATTGAAAAGGGAAACAAGAGGGTAGGAGAACGCATGAAGTTCTTAATCCCTCAGTGGTTCAACGTAAAACGGATTATGGAGTATGTAGGACCGGATGGGATGGCACGGGAGACATTCGACTACGATCCTGACTCTCTAGTTCCCAGTCACATGCCCGATGAGATGATAAAAGGGAATTTCCCGGATACGGAATCTAAGTACGATCAGTTGACACGCGCACGCTGGTTTGCGCGGCAGATCAGGCTCACATCTGTTCCTAGCACATTGTTGAAGATCACTCAGATGCAACAACAGATGCAAGCGTTGCAACTGAAGCGATCCGGGGCTCCAATCTCATGGCAAACGTGCTTTGAACGTATGGATTTTCCTGACCCTAAGGGAGAGATTCAAAAGAGTTTCAAGGAAGAAGTTGAACTCCAAAAAATGAAGATTTTGGCTCAAATCGAAGTAATGAAGATCATGAAAGAGCTAGGAATTGATCCGTCTCAATTGCCGGGTGGAGAGGATCAAGGTAAGGGTGGTAAAGGTGGTGGAGGCGGAGGTAAAGGGGCGGGTGGACAACATGCAGGTGGGCGTCCCCCGAGCGGACAAAAACCACCACGATTGGCTTCTAAGGGTTCCCAAGGTGGTGATCCAAGAACGGTAGTCAAGGAGAGTTGATGAAGGTTTACATATACGTTCTGAAGCACCCGGAGACGCTTGAGATTCGCTATGTCGGATTGACTCGGTTTCCTGTGAAGCGACTTAATAATGAGATCAACTATCCGCATACTAAATATCTGAAAAACTGGGTAAACAGTCTAAAATCGGCAGGATTAAAGCCTTTGATGGAGGTTATCGAAGAGTCAGAGGAAGGTAAACTTTGTGATACTGCTGAACGTAAATGGATCTCCGAAATGAAATCTCGTGGGTGCAGACTTATTAACTACACGAATGGCGGTGAGCGTGGATATAAATGCTCTGATGAGTACCGTATAGCTGTTAGCGAAGGGCAAAAAGGTAAAGTTTTAGGACCAATGTCAAAAGAACACAAAGCTAAAATCTCGAAAGCGAATAAAGGAAAGAAGAAGCCGGGAAACGCTGCGAGGATTATAGCTCTTAACAAATCTAGGGAAGGGATACCTCTAAAAGATGAAACTAAAGCTAAATTGCGAGAAATAGGGAAGAGAAATATGGTTGGGGAAAGACTGGAAAAGTTGATGGATGGTGGAAGGCGTAGAGTACATGCTTCAAAATTTACAGATCAACAAAAAGGAGAGATAAAATATCTTCTTACCGATGGGTACTCACATAAGGTAATCTCTGACCGATATGGACTGACAATAGGCACGCTATCCTGCATAAAAAGAGGAGAAATATGGATAAACGTCACCCCAACCACTACCGCTTTTCCTTTGCCTGAATATAAGAAAATCCAACTATTCAGGAACGAAAAAGGCCAATACAAACGGGCAGCATAACATTGTTAGTTTCAACAAAACAAATAAGTTAAGGAGAGCAAATGGTTGTTAGAAGCAAAGCACAACGGGACTACCTTTTAACAGAATCTAGTATCGATTTACCTGCCAGCGTTAGTGAGGTGGACGATTTATTGAGAGCGACCAAGACGAGTGGAAAAATGGTGGTTTTATACAATGGAGGATGTGTCCAAGGTATAAACATCGAGCAAAAGACGAAAATGAAAGAGTCTGATTCTGTGAAAATCAGGCCAATGCTGGATATTGATGATAAAGTTATCTGATTTTTTATATCATCAATTTTCCACTTGACAAGATGGAAGTGTTTGCTGTAAATTCAGAAGAACGTAAAGATTTAGCGCGTGCCCTCCTAATTGAGTTTGTTTTCAACGGGAATAAGCGGCGGCTAGAGCGAAACCGGCTCTAGTCGCCGATTTTGTTTGTGGTCAACCCAAACAACCCGAAAAGGAGAACACCATGAAGCGTCATTCCACCAAGATCAAGGTCGCCGCAGTTAAGGCAACTCACCTGAAGAAACGTGCAGCCAAGAAAGCTCGCGGTAAGGTAGCCAAGGCAAAGCGCACCGCTATCAAGGCGTAATAACTCGTAGCCAACCAATAAGGGGAGTATCTATAAATGGCTACATCAGGTATGCCTACACCGGATCAGGGAGGATCGCCGCAAGCGGGTGGACCTCCCCCTCCCCCACCTCAAGGGGGAGATCAAGGACAGCAAGGACCACCATCTCAGGGTCCAGCGAATCAACTCCAACAACTGTTAGGTAAATGGTCTGTTACCGCCAAGCAAATGGGGGCGTCCGATCCTCGTCTTGCTGAGGGTGCAGAACTAGTGAGTCAGGGAATTCAGAAGATGCAGACGGCGTTAGTCACACCGCCTCAACCAACACCAGTCAGTCAACAACCAAGCTATTAACAACGACGTTCCGGGAGAATGTGAATTATGCCAGCACCTAGTCTAGCAGAAGTATTGAAATCGTCTGGTTGGACACAGGAGCAGATTGATGCTCTTGACGCAAAGGCTCAGAGTGGCCTTACGAATTACGTGTCGAATGTGTACCAAACCGCAGAGCAGAAGCAGCAGGAAGCAGCGACATTAGCAGCGAAAGCTGAAGCAGATCGAAAGATTGCTGTTGAGTCATCGGAAGCCGCAAGAGTCGCACAGGAAAAAGCGGAATTAGAATCTCGCAGCACAAAAGAGTTTTGGGACAACACTTATAGTCCCGGCGTTGCAGCATGGGAAACAGAAAGACAAAAACTCCTACAAGACAAGATTAACGCCGATGCGCATTCAGCATTTTTGAAAGCGCAGAATGACGGCGCAAAGGCAGCAGGATTCATTCCAGCCGATGCACCAGCTTACACTCCTACCACAACAACTACCACGACAACTAATGGAACGCGGGATGGACAAGGACGCTTTGTGGCTGGTCAACAGGGTGGAACACCGGGTAGCCCAACATTCACGGTGGATGATGTTAGGTCTGGTTTCGGAACGATGTTGGGAACGATTCCTGATATTCAGTGGCGTCATCAGGCTCTCTATGGCAAGCCAATGCCTATAGCTCCTACCGAGCTTGTTAAGCAGGCTGAGGCGTTGAAGTTGAGTCCCGGCGAGTACGCGGCTAGGACATTCAAGTTTTCCGAGCGACAGCAGGAATTGGATAATCAGGCGAAGGAAGCCGAGAAGCAGAAGATTATTGAAGAGGCTCAGGCTCCCATGAAAGCGCAGATTGAAGCCGAGAAAGCTGCTGCTGCGAAGGCTGTTGCGGACAACGATAAGAAGTGGGCTGAGAAGATTGGCAACAATCCAGACGTTAGGATTGCACAGCCATCAAGGTTTGCAGATGTAACTCGTGCGGTGAAGGCGGGAGAACGGCCTGATCCGACCAAGATGAACGAAGCAGCACGTCGGAAGGCAACTCATCAGGCGATTATGTCTGAGATTTCGGAAGCTCATCAGGTAGCGTAACAAAGTTCGTGTTGTGAAAAATTGAAGTGCAGCTTAATAAGCTGAAAGGAAAATTACCATGGCCGTTCAGGACCCGCTCTTTTCAGAAATAGACGCTTCTACACTCGAAAGCGTCCGCAAAAATGTGGTCTTCAATAATCTTTTCTTAGACACTCCGTTTCAGGCCAAACTTCGTGTAGCGGGTGTTTGGGATGAGTTCTTGGGCGGCTCTGGCATGGTGGAAGGAATCCTGTACGGAACCACTCAGGGCGGTGCGGTTAACCCCGGACAGTCTGTGACGATGACACGTCAACAGATCAACACAGCCTTGAAGTTCTATCCTCGTTACTATGTCACCTATTTTCCAATGGACGATGTGGAAATGGATGATGGTTCGGGGACGGGTGGTGTCATCAACAGTGGCGAAGCTAGGATTGTGAACGAGTACGAGTTGTATTTGGAAGTGATGACTCGGACTCTCAACACATATATTGAGATGAGTTCCTTCCGTCACGGCCAAGCCAACACAACATCGACCAACGCCAACGGCACAGTCAATGATAACCGTCAAAAGGGCATCAACGGTTTGGATGAAGCCCTGAATAACGGTATTGATTCGTCGCTGTATGGCAACATCTACAAGTATTACGGCAATCAGGTCCGCAACGGTAACGTGGGTATGGCGATCAATACCACGCCTCTTTACCTTGGAACATCCACTGGCGGCACAGGACAAATCGACTTCAACGCTTTGATTAAGCTGAAGTCGCAGTGCGAAGTGACAGGCGGCAAGCCAACTCTCGGTATCACAAACGTCTTTGGATACGCAGCCATCGCAACCGCTCTGAATGCTCAAGTTCGTTACGTGAACGACACGAAGCATGACATCGAGTGGACCGGCATCAACTTTGACGGTGTGGACATCTACAAGGATGCGCTGGCACCATCGGCACAGGCTTCCAACTACATCTCGCTTGCTCCGAATAACGGTCCTAGCGGTAACACATCTCTCTCTGACGGTTTGGGATCGAGCACACAGACGATTGCTTTCCAGACGCCTCAGTTTACCAACCCGGTTACAGGTGCAAACGTTGCGGTATCGCCTACCGGCTCTGGTCTGCCATCGTCTACCACGATTCAGCCCTCTGAAGCGATTTACTTCTTGGAGCCTGAGAGCTTCAAGATTCGTGAGACGAACAAGAGTGGCTGGAAGCATGGTATCCGCAAGGCTCCACTGCCGAACAACGTGAGCATCGACGCGATCTTTATGAGGCTGTCAACGAACCTATATTGCTGTCAGCCTCGGCATAATTCATACGCGTTTGGTTTCAGTTCCTAACCACTTGAGAACGCAACAAGGTAGTCAACAAGAAATTGAAGTCAAGGAGATTTAAGTCATGCCATTACTCCAAGTTCTACCCACATTTACAGCGTGGAATAACATGAACAACGCCTCGCCTACGGGCATGACGGACCCCCAGACAGGACAGCCGTATTATGCTGGTGGCTTGAACCTTGGCGACTACTTTGACGCTACGGAGCAGGAAGCAAACACTGCGTCGTATCTGACCAACGGCCTGTTGCACGCTGGACGGTATCGGATGGTGCAGGTTTCGGCAAACGCTACTGCTGCCAACGTGAAAGCTGGCACTGTTGGTTATATCCAACCGGGAACGTTTGTTCAGAACGTTTTACAGTTGGTAGCCGGTTCTGGTATGACAGTGGGAACGTACACCACAACCACGACTGGTGGTGGTGCTACAACTCAGGCAACGATTCAAGTGACCGTATTGACCGCAACCACAGTGTCTATCACGGTTTTGACTCCGGGTGTTGGATTCACTTCACTTCCAACAGTTACTGCCCCTTCTACTGGCGGAACACCTCCGACGTTTGTTGTTGAAATGGGTTACAGCGTAAACATGGTCACCAGCGCAGATATTGCCACCAACCTAGTTCGCCCTGTTGTGTTCTTGAACTCGATCACGCCGGGTAACTACGGATTTGTGCAGGAACTTGGAATCGCTACCGTGTTGTCAACTCTGGGAGCTTTTGCTCAAGTTGTTAACCAATTTGCCCTAGCTACATCTACAACCCCTATAGGGCTAATGATTGGTTCTAGTGCTACTTTCACTAACACTGCAATCGGTTATGTTCTTGACCCTGTAACAACTGGAGCGACGGTAAATACGCCGTTCAAGGTTCTACTCAACGGTCCAGTAGTCCAAGACTAATCATTTAGGGGCGGTGAAATATCCGCCCCGCAAGTTTGAAATACGCAGTAAGGAGCAACCATGCAACTCACGTATCTCAAGGGCTACCCGGACTTCGTTGGCATCAGGCAGACATTCGTTGGATTTGGAAACGGCCCTGCTTCGTATGTTAAAGGTGGCGATCCGGTTGCACTACCACGGTTCAACTCATACATCGACGCAATCGCAGGTAATGCTTTCAGCGCCAGCGGAAACTATCAAGTAGTTGGTATTCCAGCGGCAATTGGACCTCGGCAAGTGTGGAAAGCAAAGTGGCTGTATGCTGGTGGACAGATTGGTGTAGACGGTTTATCGCAGAACGTTGCTGGTTCTGGTATGACTCCCGGATTAGTTACTCCTCTCACATTCAGCGCAGGAAACGCTACTGGAACATTCACGGTTCTGACAGCGACGACAGGTTTTATCACAATAACATCTTCGGGCTCTGGATACGTCGCTCCTCCTGCAACGGTAACAACAACCGGAACAGGCGGAACACCACCAACATTTAACAACCTCACGATTGGATTAGCAAACGGAGCGGAGGTTGCAGCAACAACCAACCTATCAGCAGAGACTATTCAACTATGCGGCTTCTGCGGTGAGTTTTAACGAAGGAATTTAACAAGAGGTCTTTTTCTCCCGGAAGAGACAAACTGAGATGCCCTGACGGGGAACAACTGTCGGGGCATTTTTGTAAAAGGAGCAGGAAAATGGCAAAGAAAAAGGACACGAAATGGATGGAGGACGGGGATGATGCACATTTCCCTGATAACCCGGCTGTACCGAAGCGTGGAAGGCGGAAGGTAGGGGCAAAGTCTGCGCCGAAGATGAAGGCGAAGAGGACCGGAAAGAAAAGGTCTAGCAAAAAGATTGCGTTGGGTAAGTAGGGGGAGGGGACATGGCAAAGGCAGACACGAGCACAAACTCTCTAGAGGTTGACACTGAAGCCCGTAAGGTAAACAAGAACAGGCATCACAAGCGGGTATCGTTGATGGGCACGGCGGGGAGTATCCCGAAGATCAAGCCCAAGAAGTCAACGCGGAAGACGGCACCAACAAAGGCAATAGTACGGTAGTAAAAATTCAGGACAAGGAGAAATGAGATGGCAAAGAAACTGAAGGGTGGAGATGACATGCGTTGGGCGCACGATGCCAAGAGCGCACGGTTTGTTACTGAAGGTGGAGAGCACAAGAAGGGCAAGAAAAAGGTTGCATCGACAGGTAAGACGAAGCACATGAAGCACGTTGGAGTGCATCGCGCAAAGGGATTCACCACGAAGAGAGCACTGCTCAAGTAACGGGGTAGGAACTGTGTCATTGGTTGGGATGCGGGAGATTAAGACGGGAGAACTCTCCAAAGTATCGGAGAGCGGTTCTGTGCCGGGAGGCTTCCCATGTCTCTAGGATCAATGCGGTCTGAATTGTTGGGCATAGCTGGAACGAATTACGGACTAGTGACGACAAAAATTAATGAGGCTTTTCAGGCCATACAAGACGAAAACGTGTGGTCTTGGCAACTGATTGAGGGCGGTTTTTTAACTCCCGGTCTCTTAGGTGGTTCTAACCAAAACTTTCTCAGTCCCGGTACGATCAGTGTCTCCCCGTACACGAACACGATAACTGGTGATGTGGTTGCGACTGCGACATGGACTAATTATCCATCTCCACCACTGTTGACGCAGCAGCAGATTAGGACGCCGTATTACAGTTTATATAACATCATCGCTCTAGGAAACAACGGAACTGTTGCCTACGCGACGATCTTGACTCCCGGCTCTGGTCAGACCCCCGGAGTTTACACTGTGCCTGTGCTTGACCTTGATAGCGGGGTTGGAGCCACTATATCCGTCACAGTGAATGCGAATGGTACGGTTACGATTCCTCCTACTGTGTTGACGGTTGGTAGTGGATACACAGGACCGTCTATCAATTTCTCTCACGGTGGAACTCCTGCAACTTTTTCAATCACATTGATTGCGACGTTGACGATTGATAGGCTGTGGATGGAACCGCAGCAGATCAACGCAAACTACATGATTTATCAGTGCTACTTTCCTGCGCCTCCTGGATTCAAAAAGTGGTTGAATTTGCGCGACACTACGAATAATAACGCAATGGATTGGTGGACTAAGACACAAGCTGATTTAGCGGAGGAAGATGCAGAACGGCAGATATTCGACCAGCCGCTTTATGTGGTGCCGTATAAACAGGACACGAGACCGGGTAGCGCAACGCTTGGGCAGTTCACCTACGAGCTATGGCCTCACCCAATCGCGTCGTTGCCCTACTCGTTTTCTTGCATGGCGAACTGGCCAGCGTTAGTAAACCCGTCCGACACAGTTCCTTTCCCGCTTACGGATGAGATTGTTAAACTGAGAGCGACTGAGATGCTGTCTCTTTGGAAAGAAATGAACAAGGGTGACGAGATGGAGCGCGGTTCGGGAACTGACTGGCACTTTGCGATGGAAGCAGCACGAGCCGAGTATGACAATCGTCTAAAGAAGATCAGGTTGCGGGATAGAGATTTGGTGGAATTATTCTTTACCCGTATGCGCAGGAGTCCAGTGAACTGTGGCGAGCCATACGGTGAGATGGGCAACAGGGCCAACGTAGGTTGGTAAGGAGATTAAGATATGCCAGCATATACAGGATCGGCGCAAGCTAACTTGCTGAGAGAAAATCGGCAAGTGTATCTGTTTAATAACGAGGCTGTGATAGTTGGGGAGTCAAGCGTTGCTGTCCAATTAGAGAGAATGCCTCATTCGTTTTATCCGTGGGGAGTATCGTTTGAAGTTTCCTTTAGCGGAGCGCCGGGTGCTGCTCAAATCGACGTTCAAACATCGGATAGCGACAACATAAACAACTATGTGTCGATAGCATCGCTTTTGACTGCTGGATTGAGTACAACGAACGTAGGACGTATTGAGTTACCGTCATTTTGGGCTAAATTTATTCGCGTAAAAGTCGTTGCATTTGCGAATTTTGCAACCGTAAACTTGAGCGTTTTGGTAACGAGGTAAGGACCATGAGAAGACTTTCCATCATCCCGGTAGTTTTACTTATCTGCCTGCAATCCTTTGCACAGAATGGTCAAGTAGTGGTAGGAAACTATGGTGCCCCAACTGCGTCTCCATCATTTACAGGAACACCAACAGCGCCAACGAATCCTAATCCGTATGACTATACGACTCAGATTGCCACAGACGCCTTCGTGGTGAGAACCACAAACCTACAAATGGGAACCGTTCCTATGAGTGGCATCACTGGAGGTACATATAGTTTCAATTCCGCATGTACAGGAACAACAGCCAACCTAACTGCTAGTGGAGGAGCGGTAACAAGTATCCTTGTGTGGATTCCTCTTGGATCAGGATGCCAAGCAGGAGATGTAATAACATTTCAGGCAGGAAATTATGATTCTCTGATACAAATCACGGCTGTCAACGGTAGCAATCAGCCAACGGCAGGAACCATACTTTACGGTGGAACAGGATATAGCAGCGGTACATCTGTCGCGGAATCTGGCGCTAACGGAGTCCAGTTCACATTTTTATTGAGTGGAACACTGACCAGCAACGCTACATTTGTTATGCCGTTCGGAAGCTATTTAAGCACAAGTAATCAATGGATATGGGCAAATAACACAACAGGGTCGTTCACGGTAACGGTGTGCCAAGCGGCATCGGCTGGATCAAATACATGCGGTGGACGTTCTGTGGTAATTCCTCAAGGGACCAACAACTCAAACTCTCAGTATATACAAACAGACGGAGTAGCGAACGTAGATTTGGCATCGCATATTCCATTAGTAGGTACGGTGACATTCACATCCGCGACATCGGATAATGCAACGATCAACGGGGTAACGGCGTCATCTCATTGCATTTTCTCACCAACAAACTCAACTGCTGCTGCCGCAACCACAGTCGCTTACATCTCATCAACTAGCGCAAACACGGTAACATTCACTCACGTTGTAACAACAGCTAGTGGTGGAACGGAAAGTATTCAATGTACGCCGTACTAAGAGGATATTCGCTTGATAAACGCAGGATACCAGTGGCAAACGCCAGTACTTTTGAACTGTCCTAGTTGCGGGACGGCTAACGCTAACCAGCTTCCGTGGACAGCGAGCGCGTTCATGTTAGTATCGTGCTCTAACGCTACGTGTCCGAATTGCAACATTTCTGTATTGGTGGAGAAAGCAAGCCTAGCCGTCATATCGGCAGTGAAAGCAGGTTCAAATTGAAAAAGACACTGATTTTAATCGCTATTATCTTCTGTTCTATTCCATGTTTCTCACAGGTAGGAGCGTTCAATAAATACTGTGAGAATGGAGCAACTCAGTCTATAACTACTGGATCGAAGTCTAGCAATTACCTTGATGGAGTGATACCGAAATGCACGGTGACCGTATATTTTACGGGGACCACAACTCAGGTTCCAGGAAACTCTATTTTTTCTGACGGGATAGGAACGATACTCGGAAACCCTTTCACAGCCAACGCCGATGGATCGTGGTTATTTTATGCAGCAAACGGACAAGGATACGACGTGAATATGAGTGGTGGCGGTGGAAACCCTAATTGCACGACACAGCCAAACTGTTACGCCACGCCTAAGACGATTACAGGATTGATGAATGGTGGAGATGGTAGTGGTGGTGGTTTCACGGCGGGACTTGACCTGTCAGGAACAAGCACAGATCAAACCGTCATTGGAATTCATGGGTTCTCTGTCCCTGTTCCTACTTCTCTAGGGTATCTGTACTGGACTGGAGTGGCGTGGGGCTACAATTCTATAGGGAGTGGAGTGGTAGATTCTGGAGTAGCGGGCCAACTCGCTGTCTATACCCCAACAGCCAACACGGTAGCCGGGCAAAATTTCACCCCCAATATGATCTATAACGCTCAGAAGTGCATAGGAGCCTCTGGAATCCCCGCTGCCTATTCTTGCAGTAACCCGTTAGGAGTTTCGATACCCTACGGAGGGGTGATCGAGTTTTTCCCCGATGTGGCCTCTGCCGCCGGGGCTACTCTTTCAGCAAATTCCGGCCCTAACTTGGCAGTCTATCCACCACTCGCGGCAAGTCAGTGGACTGGAAGCGGCATCGGATATTTTCTGCAACTCGTACAAGGCCAATCCGGTAATCCTGATTACTGGAATCAGGTAGGTGTTTCCCCCTCAGCAGACCAATCGACCAATGTATGCAGTAATTCTGGAACTACCACGGCATTGGTTTGCGCGGATTCAGGATTCACTGGCCAGCAAGGCCATCTCGAGCTATTGAACGTGGCAGTCACGAACGGAACCAACCCGACGCTGAATGTAAACTCGCAGGGGGCTGTTCCACTTGTGACTAGCCCCGGTGTTCCCATTCCACTGGGCTATCTCTCCATCCACAACAACACATTGATCAACTATGTCAATACAGGATTGAACACTTATTGGGTTGTGCTGAGTGTGATTCCTGTGCTGCCGATAACTGGCGGCGGAACAGGCTGCACAACAGCCCCATGCGCCCTAGCTAATCTCGGAGCAGCGCCCGTTGGATCAACTGTGACCGTGCCAATCGCAGATCCTAATGGGAATGGGGTATTTTGTAGCGCACAGTTTTTATCGGGGTCTTTGCAGATCGTCGGAACAACTTGCATCCACAACTATTTCCCTGTCATTACCGAGGGCGGACAATCTCTGGCGTCAGGTTCTCTTGGCACTCCAGCACTCAGTACAACGCAACCTTATAACAACGTGATGCTGACTCCGAGCGTGTCGTATACAAATCTGCCCGTGATCCCGTTGGTAGAAACCTCGAGTGTCTCTTACGATGGGCAGGTTAATGTGGAGACGACTTCGTCATCGATGGCTAACTACATAGCGGCATATTATATTCCGACCATCCCACATGTGCGGGTTGGAGTTGGGCTGCATAGTTTGACCGGCACAGCATACGCTGGCATAGCACCAACCACTCCTCCTTACATACGCGGAGTAGCGCAGCTCCAGTCGTTCAAAACTACGGCACTGACAAACAACTGGGACTTCTCTATCTTTGGCGAGGCGTTCACCCACGGAGAAACAGATTATCAATCAGGCAATGGCACATACATCAGCGATAGCAACCCTCACAGTGTGTATGAGGGCAATCTTGAGAGCTACCAACCAGCACTGTTGGCATCTGCACAACTAATCAATCCCACCACAGCAACATACCCACTCGTGCTGTCACAAATGAACGCCGGGTGGACCGGGGAAATGGCGCAGACGCAATGGCAGGCGTGCAAAGACAATCCTACGACGATCTTTTGTTCAAGCCCCAAGTACTTCCTTACAGCAGCAACAGGAAACCTGCATCTTATCAACACCAGCTATAAACTGTTGGGAGAGTACTACGCAAAAGCCATCTTGTCTGTGCATACGACGGGTTCATGGACTCCGCTGCAAATGAGCAACTCCACCGTTTTAGGAAGTGTGGTTACAGTCAACTTTAACATCCCGGTTGCGCCGTTGGTTCTAGACACCACGCTTGTTTGGCCGCATACCAACTATGGTTTTGAGTATTTCGATGCAACATCATCGAGAACGATCAGCTCTGTAGCAAAGAGTGGCAATCAGGTAAATGTAACACTCAGCGGTGCGCCTGGAGCAAATGCGTGGGTTGGGTACGCTATGACTTGTCCGGCAGGCGGCGTTAGTTTCTGTGCATCGACTAACCACACAGTAGCGGCGGATGCTAATTATGTTGGCGGGAATATCCGAGACAGCGACACCACAGTAAGTCTATCGTCCACAGGTACGGGCATCAGCCTGTACAACTGGCTGATGAGCGGCAAGATTCCAATACCCTCCGTTCCGGCAGCACCAACTGTGTCTGCTACTGTGCTCGGCCTCTGTAACACATGTGCCAACGTTACATTTTCAACCTTCAACATCAGCAGCTACCCAATCACAAACGTGTGCGCCACCAGCAGTCCGGGGTCTATCGTGGTGTGCAATACAGTATCTCCTTTGATGTACACCACCCTAACCACCAACACGGCATACACGTTCAACGTCACTGCCACAAACACGTACGGTACAAGCGCGGCGGCAACGACAAACAGTGTTACGCCTGTAGTAGTCACTGTCCCAGCACCTACAGCAGAGTGGTTTGTTACGGCAAACTACAACGACAACAGCGGCAACGGTCACACGGCGACGGCGGCTGGATCAGGTACGACATTCATCACAGACCCGATTGGCGGGGGTGTACACGGCACCGTGGCAAGTCTCAACGGCTCGGGCTATGCGACGACAACGGTAGCGCAGAACACCAGCTACTCAGAATGTGGATGGGCGTATCCCACAAACGCAGCGCAGCCCTATACGATACTTGGAACAGGAACGGGAACTGGTGATCAGCTTTACATAGCAAACCAGAACACCGGCGGCGCAAATTCGTTGTGGACTTTGAAAGGGATACACGAGCAAGGCTCTGGCTTGTTCTCTCTTAATGTTCAGAACCCATCCGCGATGACTATCAATAGCTGGTATCGTGTGTGCTTGACCTATGATGGCTCACGATACTTTGTGTATGTCAACGGTGTGCAAGTGGGAACCTCTGGAGGCTTCTGGCAGCAGACAACCGCATACGCGCTTGGAAGCCTTGTTCTT
>Ga0302140_10001037_pt1 | contig 36298 bp, 35 predicted proteins | sample I_Bog_E1_1_FD_202095 | JGI IMG/M metagenome (GOLD analysis project Ga0302140, IMG submission 202095) | Peat permafrost microbial communities from Stordalen Mire near Abisko, Sweden - I_Bog_E1_1 | ecosystem: Environmental > Terrestrial > Soil > Wetlands > Peat | place: Sweden: Abisko, Stordalen... | reverse complement strand
TGCGGCTTCCTCCAGATCCCGCCTCGCGACGGACACCCTTGCCGTTCAGCTAACACTTCCCCTTGCCGGGTGTGTAGGGGACTTGCACCCCCAAGTGAGTGCGCCCTGCCGGGCGCACCAACAAAAAGGCCCGGGCTTCACAGTCCGGGCCTTTTTATGCACCGATCTTTCCAAAAGCCATGAATCGCAATCGATTATCCTAGACCGTGGAGTCCCACTCCCAACCTGATCGCACGTCCCCAAGCCCATGGGCAGCCGTCGCTGTCACGCTATGCGGAGTGTGCGCGTTTCTTCAGCTTTATTGCACGCAGCCTCTGCTGCCGCTCCTCACTCATCTCTTCCATGCATCGAAAACTGCTGTCGGTATGACGGTTTCCGCCGCAACGCTTGGAGTGGCGCTGTCAGCCCCCATCTTTGGGGCACTCACTGAGCGGCTGGCTCGCAAACGCGTTATTGTCGCGTCGCTGCTAGGCATCTCGATTCCAACGCTGCTTGCCGCGTCGTCGACTTCGCTGCCGCAACTGATCTTCTGGCGATTTCTACAGGGCATTATGGTCCCAGGCGTTGTCGCCGTTCTCGTCACGTACATTGGCGAAGAATGGCCGCCGGAGCGCGTAGCCCTCATCATGAGTTTTTACGTTAGCGGAACCGCGCTTGGCGGATTCCTGGGACGTGTCGGCACCGGAATTCTTACCGATTGGTTTAATTGGCGCATCGCCTTCCTTGCTCTTGGAGCGGCTTCGCTTGCTGGCGCCGCTGCGGTGGCCGCATGGCTCCCACGCGGACGACGCCGCGCTGCACCATCTCCCGGACCCAACAATAGAACTTCGTTTCTCCAACAGGTTCAAAACCTCTTCAGCAGCCGCCGTCTTGTGGCCACGTTTGCCGTTGGTTTCAACGTTCTTTTCTCGTTAGTCGGTGTCTTTACCTGGATCACCTTCCACCTCAGTGTTGCTCCGTTTAACCTCTCTACCACAGCGTTGAGCTCGCTGTTCTTTGTCTACCTGATCGGATTGGTCGTTACCCCGGCCGCAGGATTCCTGATTACGCGCGTCGGCTTGCGCGCTGGAATTGCCGGTGCGATAGGCTGTTCAATGGCGGGGGTGCTGCTCACGCTTTCGCCTTCGCTTTCGATTGTCATTCTTGGTTTGACCCTTGTTTCTTCCGGCGTCTTCATTGCGCAGACAGCCTCTCAGAGCCATCTGCGGGTCGCTGCTCCGCCAGGTGCGCGCGTAACTGCTGCCGGCCTGTATATGACCTGTTACTACTTCGGAGGAACCGCTGCCGGAGTGGTCCCTGGAGCGTTTTGGGCGCTTGGAAAATGGCCAGCCTGCGCGGCATTCATCGTCGCCATGCAGGCCGTGGCCCTAACCATTGCGCTGATTGGCTGGCGTGCCCCCAAAGCAATTTGAACAGGTATCTGCAAGAATCCATGAACCCCAGAGCCTCCAAACCGAATCAAAGGACAGTGTAAGCGAGTCTTGATTCCTTTTTAACCATTCCCGGCAGGGTCCGACGGTTGCACCGGACCTAAGCCTAAAGCGGTTCGACAATTCAGGAGAGCACTTTTGTCCGCAGCCAACCCCGCATTACCGGCCCCCGGCGGCGTCACCCTCAACAACCCGCAGGCTGTGGCCATCGCACCCTGGAAGCCCCGCGTCAATCCGTGGCTTATTGCGATGACCGTTGCTTTGGCCGCCTTCATGGAGGTCCTGGATACTTCCATCGCCAACGTGGCGCTTCCTCACATAGCGGGATCGCTGGGCGCAAGCACCGACGAAGGAACCTGGGTATTGACCAGCTACCTAGTCGCCAACGCGATCGTTTTGCCGATTGGCGGATGGGCGTCGAATGTGATGGGTCGCCGCAACTTTTTTGTCATGTGCATCACGATCTTTACGGTCGCGAGCTTCCTTTGCGGCGCCGCACCGTCTCTTCCACTTCTGCTGCTTTTCCGCGTCCTTCAGGGGGCCGGCGGTGGTGGCATGCAGCCTATGGCGCAGGCCATCATGGCCGACTCATTCGAGCCCCATAAACGTGGGCAGGCCTTTGCTCTCTATGGTCTGGTCGCTGTGCTTGCCCCATCGATCGGACCAACGCTCGGCGGATGGATTACCGACAATTTCTCGTGGCGCTGGATCTTCTTTATCAATATTCCGGTCGGGATCCTGGCTTTCATCCTCGTAACCCGCCTGGTAGACGATCCGCCATGGATCAAGCCCGATCGATCGCTTTTGCGCAAGATGGATTACCTCGGGCTCAGCTTCCTCACCATCGCGATGGGTGGGCTGCAAATCATGCTGGACAAAGGCGAGGAGAACGACTGGTTCTCGTCACCTTTTATCTGCACCTTCGCGTTTCTGTTCGTTTTCGGCATGGCGGGCCTTTTCTATTGGGAGTGGAACCACAAGACTCCGCTCATCAACATCAAGCTGTTCAAATACAAGAACTTTGCTATTTGTTGTCTGCTGATGATGCTGGTGGGCGGGGTGCTTAACGCAAGTACAGTGATGCAACCCGAGTTCATGCAGCAGCTTTTAGGCTGGACGGCAACGACTGCGGGGCTTGCTCTCACAGCTGGAGGGTTCACGCTCGTACTGGTGATGCCGCTGGCAGGCATCGCTACCGGTAAAGTGGCTGCGCGCTGGCTGGCGGTTCTGGGGTTCACCCTATTCTTTTTCACCTACCGCTATGCCGCACACGTGACCAGCCTTGACATGACTTTTGGGCAATCTTCGTGGCTGCGGGTCGTACAGATGGTGCCGTTGCCGTTCTGCTTTATCTCGATCACGAACGCGGCGTACGTGGGGATGCCCAAGGAACAGAGCAATCAGGTTGCTGGTCTGATCAACTTCGCTCGTAACATTGGCGGCAGCATCCTTATTGCACTGACCAATGCCCAGATCACCAGCCGCGCCATGTGGCACCAACAACATCTGCAAAGCACTATGACCTCGGCGTCGATCGCGTTCCAACAGCAGACGCAGGCACTGACCGGTTTCTTTGGTGGATCCTTTGGCGGACCAAACGGCAGTGGAAGGGCACTGGCCAGCATCTACAACCAGCTCAACCTGCAGGCGCAGGCGCAGGGTTACCAGGACGTCTATATGGAGCTGTCCTGGATGTCGTTGGGGCTGATCGTTCTCGCCTTCCTGCTGAGCAAAAACAAGCCGGGCGAAGGTGCTGGCGCGGGGGCTGGCGTCCACTAAAACCTTCACTTTGAACCAGCCCTGTTGCCGGACGAACAAATGACCTGAGTAACCTTACTGCTGCGAAAGTGGTATCGCTTTGCTCCCGGCTCACTCATAATCTGTAAGCTCGACCGCCCCGCGGATAGCTAGTTCAGATTTGAGGAAAAGCCAATGGCAGGGACCGCTCTCCAGATCGAGGCATTTGATAGTTCGCCGGCAAGTATCGGCGCACCTACGCTGGCGGAGGTAATCTCCGCGCTCTCTTTCGCGCTCGATCTGACGGAAGGCGCGGTTCCTGGCCATGCGCTGCGCTGTTGCCTGCTCGGCATGCGGCTGGGCAAGGAACTTGGGTTTTCCGATTCCGCCCTGGGAGACCTCTATCACGCCCTGCTGATGAAAGACGTTGGCTGCAGCAGCAACGCAGCGCGCATGTGCCAGATCATCGGGGGCGGCGACGATCGTGCTGTCAAATCAGGGGTAAAGCTTGAGGACTGGACCAAGCCACATAAGCCGAGCATCCAGGCCCTGCGGCTGCTGTGGAACAACGTGGTTCCCGGTCAAGGCGCGGCAGGCAAGATTGGGCGCATTCTTCGCATCGCGCTTACACAGCACAAGAACAACGAAGAGATCATTCAACTACGCTGCGACCGTGGCGCCAGCATCGTACGCAAGATCGGGATGAGCGAGGAGACAGCCGAGGCCGTTCGCTCGCTCGACGAACACTGGAACGGCAGCGGCTATCCGGAGAGAGCCAAAGGGAAAGCCATCTCTCCCCTGGCGCGGGTCATGGCGGTTGCGCAGCATCTTGATGTTTTTGCGCTCGAACGCGGCACGGAGCAGGCCATGCTGGTACTGCGAGAACGCAGCGGACGCTGGTTCGATCCATCAATCGTCAAGGCGGCTGAATCGCTTCATCGCCGGGGCGCTCTGTGGATGCAGTGCTTGCCCGGGGAGGAAAAGAACTCGGCACAATCAGCGCAGTTTAGCCGTGCTGCGGTGCTTGACCTTTCGCCCGGTCAGGCCGGCCGCATGCGCGCCCCGGATATCGATCTCATTTGCGAGGCGTTTGCTGAAGTTGTCGACGCCAAATCGCATTTCACCTTCCGGCACTCGGTTGGTGTGACGGATGCGGCCTCGGCCATCGGCAAGGCAATGGGGCTCAAGGCCGAGCGGCAGCAGTTGTTGCATCGCGCGGCACTGCTTCACGATCTTGGCAAACTGCGCGTGCCGAACTCCATCCTCGACAAGCCGGGCAAGCTCGACGGCGACGAGTGGGCGGTGATGAAGGAGCATCCAGCATTGACGCGCGCCATTCTCGATCGGGTCACGCAATTCAGAGAACTGGCCTATGTGGCTGGTGCGCATCACGAAAAGCTTGATGGGTCGGGCTATCCTGACAACCTGCATGCGGAGGCGCTTCCGCTTGAGGCGCGCATTCTGGCGGTGGCGGACATGTATGGGGCATTGATTGAAGATCGGCCCTACCGCAACGGGTTTAGCGCGGAACAGGCGCTGGGCATCATGCAGCGTGATGCCGGTGGCAAGCTCGATGACGACTGCTTTGCGGCGCTGTCTTCAGTGGCGGACACAATCCGGCCGAGCGCGGCTGCGGAGGCGAGCTCTGCGCCATCCGGCCAGCCTGCACCTAAGCTGGTCAAACCAGTCGATAGCAAGCCCTCAATGTCGATCGCGAGCTAGCGTCCGTTTTCTTCATCGCTTTCAAAGAATAACGACGGAAAAATTCGCCACAAATTGAAAACGCCAGAGACCGGAGTCCCTGGCGCTTTCGGGTGCCCTTGCAGCTCATCGGATCATGACCGTCCCGTCCAGCTTTGCGATGAGGCTCCGGGTTTCCCCGGTGTCCTGCATCTTCCGGTTGTGCCGATCTCGCATCCTCGGGTCGCCCTTGCGGGGTCCCCTGGTTTGCATCCTTCGGCAAATCCGGCGACGTATTTACGGGTTGCCCCGCAGTGTACGTCCTTCAGCTGTGCCGGCGATGGATGTTCGAGTTTCCTCGCGTCTCGCATCCTTCAGCGGGCCTGACGGTGAATTTCCGGGGCGCCCCGAATCTCCGTTCCGCCAACTCCGCCTGCGATGAGGACTTGGGTCGCCCCGCGTCCTGCATCTTCCGGCTCTACCGGCGATGGAGGCCCGAGTCTCCTCGTGTCTCGCATCCCTCAGCTTGGTTGGCCGTGAGGTTCCGGGTTGCCCCGGAGGTTCACTGCGCCAACTTCGCCTGCGATGGGTTCCCAGGTTTCCCCGAGTCCCGCATCTTCCGGTTTTGCCAGAGAGTGAATTTCCGGGTTGCCCCGAATCTTCGTGCGCTCTGGCTACGCTGCTGGATGATTTTCCGAGTCGCCTCGAATCATGCATCCCTCAGCGGTGCCGGGGTTGAATCTTCGGGTTACCCCGAATCTTCCTGTCCTCCGGCGTTGCCGTCTTTGCGTATTCGGGTTGCCCCGACTCCTGCATTAACGACCGGGTCGATGATGAATCCCCGTCTGTCTTCGAACTTTGCATCCTCAGCTTGCGCTGCGGATGAATCTTCGCGTCCAAGCGAGTCTTGCACATTTCTGCCTTGCTCTCTGATGCATTCTCAATCTCAATCCGACTTTCCACCGTCGCTTGCGCAACTATGAATTGCCTTATTCAATCGCACTCTGCATTGTCCTGCAAGGCTGAAACTGCGTTACCAACTCACCACAGGGTTACCAACTGTTTGGAGATTAGGCCGACTCGATCTGTGGATGCAAGTGCAAATCTAAGACGTATTTGTGGATATCACCATAGGTGGTGCAGTTATGTCGCGATGGGCATTTAATTGGTGCGATTCAATTAGATGACGGTTGCATTGTCGTCTGCGATGCCTGTTTGACCTGGATGGCGGCGCCAAGGTACGCCGCAGGAATCATCAGGATTATTCCCGCGATCCAGGTCCAGCGAGGTGCGGAGTGCGCTTCCGGAAAAGGCGCCGCGATCATGACATACAGCGTGAACGCCACTTCAATGGCACCCATGATTGCGGCGTGAGTGAGCTGGGATCGGCGTGCGCTCCAGGCGGTGACATAACCGCCAACCACGATGGCGAACGTCGTGTAAACCAACATGAATAGTCTGGCCTGAGAATTCCCCGCAAGGGCCGCCGCGTTGGGCAGCGCTGCTGGAAACAGGTGCATGAGGAGCGGATCGGCGGCTACCTCGATTGCGAATGAAACGATGGTCAGAACGACAATTCCCGCGATGACCGCCAGGATGCTGCGAATCATTGTGGCTCCTTCCTTTTCACCTAGAGCTACAGTCGTACTTGCCTTGGTAGGCCTCGATCCGGGCTTGAAGGCCCTAATTTTTGGCCAATTTTCAGGAGTCTGAAGGCTCCTGCTCCCTTCGTGCCTGTCAATTGCAACCGTTGCACAGGGTTAACTGCTTGCTCTTCCGGGCAACTTTCTGCACCGGCAAATACAGGTCTGTCCGATTGAGTACTGAGTCCTTATCCACGTGAACTCCCCTGGCGATCGCAAGGGCCGGATCAGTGCGAAAGGTGTATTTCCCTGACCCGCGAACACCGTCAGCGACATGGCGGAAACCCTGAATCAGTGTTGAGTAAGGACCGATATGCTCGGCGACGGCGTATTCTCCTCCGCTGAACTCAACGCATCGGAACGTTCGTGACCCTTTGGCAACCGAATCGATGGGGATGCAAGCGTCAGTTCGTTGCGCCGCTCCTGGCGTGACGGTCGGGTCGTCGTGATAAAAGCTCAAGGGTATCGGACGGTAGGGGAGATTGTGACGTTTGGCCCACTCAACCAAAGCGTTCCAAATCCTATCTTCTTTGGTGAAGGCAGCATGAATTTCGGAATATGCGCCCACATGCATGAGGGACAGGAGGTGCATGGAGCGGAGCGTCTCGAACTTTACTTCGGAAAGGCAGCAACCATCTCCTCGGAATGAGCGGTTGGCTTCGAGCCGCCGAATTTGCAGGACCTTTGCGTCTTTCCGGCAATTGCGCGGCGAGGTGTCAAAGTATCGGCGAAAGGCGCGTGTGAAAGTCTCATGGTTCTTGAAGCCAACTGAAAGGCAAACATCAAGGATCGGCTCATCCGTGATTTGCAGCTTGTAAGCGGCCTTTTCCAGCCGAAGCCTTTCAACATACTTCTTGGGTGTTTCGCCGACGGCATTCAAAAATATGCGCTGGAAGTGAAAAGGAGAGTAGCCATATTTGCATGCCAGCGAGCTCAGATCCAAGTCTCGATCCAGGTTCTGCTGGACGTCAATCAGCAATGGAATCATCTCCTGGAAAGAGTTTGCTGGCACAGCGCCGGAGCTCATACGACAGAGTTTACATAAGTTTCCCAGTCGTTCTTGACGTTTCTTGCGATATTGAGTTTCGGCTCGTTCCTGTTCCGCCCGTGACTGCGCGCTGCGAGAATTCGAGGGCTGTTAGTGGGCGATCCGTTCATTGAAAATTGGATACGGGAGCTATCCCTTCGCGAACATGGCTTTGATTCCGCGGAGGGCTTGCCTTGTGCGCTCTTCGTTTTCTATTAGCGAGAATCTTACGTGAGCGTCGCCGTAGTCGCCGAAGCCTATGCCTGGGGAGACTGCGGTTTTGGCTTCGGTTAGTAAGAGCTTTGAGAACTCCAGCGAGCCTAGCTTGCGGTATTGTTCGGGGATCTGGGCCCATACAAACATTGTTGCCTTGGGCAAGGCTACGGGCCAGCCTAACTTATTGAGGCCTTCTACGAGAACGTTGCGGCGGCTGCGGTAGGTTTCGCAGATCTCGGCTACGCACTCCTGCGGGCCTTCGAGCGCGGCGATGGAGGCTACCTGGATGGGCGTGAAGGTGCCGTAGTCGAAGTAGCTTTTCAGACGGGCGAGGGCGGAGACCAGCACGGGGTTGCCGACCATGAATCCTACGCGCCAGCCGGGCATGTTGTAGCTCTTTGACAGGGTGAAGAACTCAACAGCTACGTCTTTGGCTCCGGGAACTTCAAGGACGCTGGGGGGCTTGTATCCGTCAAAGGCGATGTCGGCATAGGCGAGGTCCTGGATGAGATGGAAGCCGTATTCACGAGCCAGTTCGACGAGACGGGCGAGGAAGGGGAGTTCGACACATTCGGTGGTGGGGTTCGATGGGAAGTTTACGATGAGCGCTTTGGGACGGGGGACCATGCGCGGAATCAGTTCTTCAAGCTGGGAGAGGAACTGCTCGCGGTCGTGCACGGGCACGCTGATGACGTGGGCGCCGGCGATGACCGGGCCGTAAATATGGATCGGGTAGCTGGGGTTTGGCACCAGCACGGTGTCGCGCGAGTCGAGAATGGCGAGGCAGAGGTGGGCTATGCCCTCCTTGGAGCCGATGGTGACGATGGCTTCGGAGTCGGGGTCGAGGTCGACGTTGTAGCGGGTCTTGTACCAATTACAGATGGCGCGGCGGAGGCGGGGAATTCCGCGCGAAACCGAGTAGCGGTGGGTGGCCGGCTTGAGCGCTGCTTCAACCAGCTTGTCTACGATGTGTTTGGGGGTGGCCCCGTCGGGATTGCCCATGCCAAAATCGATAATGTCTTCGCCCGCGCGGCGAGCTTTGACCTTCATCTCCCCGGTAATGTTGAACACGTAGGGCGGGAGGCGCTGAATACGGCTGAACTCTTCCATGATGACTCCATTATTAATCGCGCACAGACCATGAACGGCAGACAAGAATCAGGAATCCGGCGCGGATGGACCTGATTCGGAACCTATTGTTTGAATTGGGATGAGAAGGACGGTATCTAGGCGGCGCGAGCCGCTGCAGCACGAGCGGCATGTGCGCTGTGAGTGCGCGACGATGCGAGTGCTCGAAGGAAGGGCGTTACCTGCATGGAAGAATTATAGCGCGGCGGGTTGAGGGCTGGCGTTGTCCTCAAGCGCACAACCTTATACTGAAAGACGACATGAGCAAGTTTCTGCCAGTAGATGAACAGATGGACCTGCTGCAAAAGGGCGCGGCGGAGATTATCCGCGTGAGCGACCTGCGTGAGCGGTTGGAAGACAGCCTTAAAACCGGACGGCCGCTGCGGGTGAAGGCGGGATTCGACCCTACTGCGCCTGATCTGCATCTGGGGCATACGGTGCTGTTGCGCAAGCTGCGGCACTTTCAACAACTGGGGCATACGGTCATTTTTCTGGTGGGCGACTTTACCTCGCTCATTGGGGATCCGACGGGTAAGAACGTGACCCGCAAACTGCTGACGCGAGAGCAGATCGATGAGTACGCGAAGACGTACCAGCAGCAGGTTTTCAAGATACTGGACGAGAAAACGACGGAGGTGCGGTACAACTCCGAGTGGCTGGGGAAGCTGGGCTACGAGGGCACCATTCGCCTCGCGTCGCACTTCACCGTCTCGCAAATGCTGGAGCGCGATGAGTTCCACAAACGCTTCCAGGCCGAGCAGCCAATCAGCCTCCATGAGCTGCTTTATCCCCTCATGCAGGCCTACGATTCGGTTGCTCTCGAATGCGACGTGGAACTGGGTGGCACGGAGCAGCGCTTCAACCTCGGCGCCGGCCGCGAGTTGCAGCGGCACTATGGGCAGAAGCCGCAGATCGTTCTGATGACGCCGCTGCTCGAGGGTCTGGACGGCGTGCAGAAGATGTCGAAGTCGCTGGGGAACGCGATTGGGATCAACGAGTCGCCGGCGGAGATGTATGGCAAGTTGATGAGCATCAATGACGAGCTGATGTGGAAGTACTGGGTGCTTTTGACGGATCTTAAGCAGTCGGAGGTGGACGCGCTCCAGGCTGAGGTTGCTGTGGGGAAACTGCACCCGATGGAGGCTAAGAAGCGGCTGGCGCGTACGATTACTGCGGGGTTTCACGGCGAGGCTGCGGCTGAAAGCGCCGATGAGAATTGGGCGCGGATGTTCCAACAGAAGGAGACGGCTGAGGATTTGGAAGAGGTCACAATCGCGTACGCAGACCTGGTTGGGCCGTCGGGACTGCCTGGAGAATTGCAGATTCGGCTGCCGAAGCTGCTGGTGCAATTGGGGTTGGCCGCATCCGGTGCTGAGGCTAGCCGGAAGATCGCTGAGAAAGCGGTCAAGTTTGATGGGGAAACGGCTGGGAATGCGTTGATTCCACTGTCGGGGTTGCCGGCGCGGCTTGTGGTTCGGCTGGGAAAACGGGCTAAGGTTGCGCTGATTTCGTAGAATGGCGTTGCGGGGTTGGCCAAATGGCGTATAGTGGGGGTTGAGGTGGATTATGGGGACGCAGACAATATCCCAAACAATCCCGGATGTGCTCGGCGGAGAAGTGATTCTTGGCCGGCCGATGAACAAGGGCGGAGCCTTGGCAGACCTGATTCGCGAAGGGCTTCCGGTGAAGGCGCTGTTTTTGCTGGCTGAACGGCTCGATCTTCGCCAGGCTGAGATATCGGAGAAAATTGGGATTCCGCAGCGGACCCTAACTCGGAGGATGACGCAGCACTCGCGGCTGACGCCGGCTGAGTCTGACCGGACTGTGCGGCTGGCCCAGGTTTACGCGATGGCGACAGAGACTTTGGGCGATGGGGACAAGGCTGCTCAATGGCTCAAGACTCCCAATCGTGCGTTGCGCGGGGGGCGGCCGCTTGACCAGTTGGATACTGACCCGGGAGTGCGCGAAGTGGAAGACGTTTTGGGGCGGATTTCTTACGGCGTATACAGTTAATGCGGGTGTGGCGGATATGCCGGGCGCCTTATGCGGCTGAGGCGTTCTCGGGTGAGGGCGCTCGCCGGTTTGGTGGGCGTTGGAATTCGCGCGGGGTGCCGATGGTCTATACGTCCACTTCGCTTTCGCTCGCGGCCATCGAACTGTTTGTCCATCTGGAACCGGGGCTGGCGCCTAGCGATCTGGTTTACCTCTCCGCAATCTTGCCGGAGGGCGAGCCGGCACGCACCTTCTATCCAGCGGAGTTGCCGGCTGGGTGGTGGACTGACAGTGTCGCCGATGGAGTGCCAACTCCCCGCGAATTGGGCGATGGCTGGATTCGTGGCCGCTCTTCCCTAGCCTTGGAGGTTCCGTCGGTTCCTATTCGTCCGGAGTGGAATGTGCTGCTGAACCCGCTGCATCCGCGGATGAACGAGGTGCAGATCCAAACGGCTGAGCCGTTTATCTTCGATGCTCGGATGTTTCAGCAGGCTCAGCCGTAAAGATATCCCTGCTGGGTTCTATTCGGCGTACTTGCGGCACAGTTATTCCTCGTCCATGTCGGGCTCGGTCCATAGCAGGATGGCTTGGGGGAGAGTGAAGTAGAGGATGCCGGCGGCAACGACCAGACCCCAGGGCAAACGGTCAACAAAGACGCGAAGAGCGGGCTGCCATGTCGGGTAGAGCGGGTTGATCTTCAAGCCTACGGACAGCATCACCGGAATGAACGTAAGATCCCACCACTTGTAGGCGAGGTAATAGGCGTGGTCGCGGCGGTGCTGCTCGCGCTCGTCGCCGCTCTCGGCTGGCGGCACGAGGCCGTTGCGATAGGTTCTGCCGCCAAGGAAACGGCCCAGGAACTGGATCACGACAAAGATCGCAATACCGGCACCCGACCTCATGCCGGCAGTCGCACTGCCGTAGAGCGCGAACCAGGCCGTGATTAGAGCGTTTTCGATTTAAGTGTTTACATAACCACACGAGACGAAGAAGTTCGAGCATTCGTCTTGTGTGACGGTGTTGAGCAGTTCCCCAATTTCTTTCCATAGGGTATCGATTGATCGTTTGGCTGCTTTTCGGAGCAGCGCTTTAAGTTTGGAAAAGAGCTTCTCGATAGGGTTGAAGTCGGGGGAGTAAGGCGGCAGATAGAGCAACGTGGCCCCTGTGGCCCGGATTGCCTGCTCAACACCGGAGACCTTGTGGCTGCTGAGGTTGTCCAGGATAACGATGTCCTCAGGCTGCAAAGTCGGACATAGGAATTCGCGCACATAGGCGAGAAACATCTCACCGTCCATGGGACCGTCGGTGACCATCGGCGCGGTCAATCGGCGGCGGCGCAGAGCACCTATAAATGTAGTCGTCTTCCAGTGCCCGTGCGGCGCTGAAGCGATACAACGCTTGCCCTTGGGAGCGCGCCCGCAACGCCGCGTCATGCTGGTCGATGTCCACGTTTCATCAATGAATACAAGCTTTTCTACATCCATCCGCGGCAGCGCTTCAACCCACGCTCGCCGCGCCACCTGCACGTCCTCGCGTTCTTGCTCGCTGGCGTGCAGGGTTTTTTTTGAAGGTGAGTTTCCATTTATTCAACTGGTGCCACAGCGCACCTGGCTTGATCAGAACATCCTGCTTGGCCAAACGTGCGGACAATTCTGACAACGCCAGATCCGGCTCCGCTTCGATCCAGGCGCGCAGCACTGACTCCATCTCAGCCACTCGTGAACGGCGGTGGCCGCCGATCTGAAAGCTGGTCCGCTTGCCCGACTTCTGTGCTCGGTCACGAACCTGGTAGACCCAAACGCGGCTCACTTCCAGACGCCGCGCAATCGAACTTGGTCTCTCGCCACGATCCAGCGCCCACAGCACCCGCTCACGCAAATCTTGCGAATACGATTGCATCCCGCCCCCTCTCTACCGGCAAGGATAGTATCGCATAAAATGTAAATACTTAAATTAGAAACGCTCTAGTGCGGCGAATCCGACGTAAATAAGCACTACGAGCCAGCGGCGGCGGTGGCGGGAGGCGATGTCGATCTGCTTGCCGAGGAGTTGGATTTCGGTTTTCATTTTGATTCCTTTGCTTCGGGTTCAGAGACGGGAGCATTCGCGGCTCTGGCCGTTCCGTAGACCTGCTGGCTTAGCGGCTGAAAAGGCTGCTTCGAGAAGATCGCCTCGACGGGGAGGGCGAAGTACTCGGCCAAAGACAGGGCCAGCTTGAGGCTGGGGCTGTAGTCGCCGCGCTCGAGAAAGCCGATGGTCTGGTAGTTCACGTCCATGGCGTCGGCCAGATCCTGGCGGCTGATGCCGCGTTCGGCACGCAGGACGGCTATGCGGTTGTATAAGCCGCTTTCGCCGGGGGCTTTCTGGGATACTGCGTTCATATTTCAAATATATTGTTATGTAATGCAAATATTTCGTCAAGTTAAGAAATATTTCACCAAGGACCGGCCGTTGGAAGTCGAAGTTCCGAACCAAGAGAGATCGCGATGTTGGTGTGCACCATCATGCTGCCCCTACGGGGCGCAGAACCTTTTTGGTCGCCGTGACCCAGGATTCCGTCCGCTGCGGCGGACTCCATCCTGGGCTATTATCGACGGGTCCCTCCGGGACCGGAGTCGGTTCGGGGCCAGATCGCTTTGGGCCTGGGGGAAGGTGGGAGCAGGGGCATACGGCGAGGGCAAGGAGTCTTCGTGCTGCCCCTACGGGGCGCGGGTCGTTTGTGCGGGGCGTGACCCAGGATTCCGTCCGCAAAAGCGGACTCCATCCTGGGCTATTATCGACGGGTCCCGCTGGGACCAGCGTTGCTTGGCGAGCACGACTGGTTGAGGTCTGTGCTTTCCCGGGTCTCAGAATCGAGACCGGGGGCACCCAGTGTCAGGGGTGAAATGCAAAGAGAGCGCTATGATTTCAGCGCGAAGGCGCGGGCTGAATCCAGGAGTTTGGCTACGGACTCTTTCGAGCAGGACTCGGTGTAGATGCGCATGAGGGGCTCGGTGCCGCTGGCACGGAGCAGGAGCCAGGTTTCGGCGGCGTTGGGCTTGGTGGCGGCTTCGGGGTTGTGGAGGTAGAACTTTACGCCGTCGAGGTTTTCCTGGCGCAGGATTTTCATTCCGGCAAATACCGGATTGCCGGTTTTGAGTGCGCGTGCCCGAGCGATGGCGCCGTTCTTCACGTCGTCGGGAATGTGGAGGTCGATGCGGCCGTACTGGTGTTCACCATATTCCTCTTGAAGCCCGGCGACTAACTGGCCCAGCGTCTTGCCCTCTTCGGCCATTACGTTGGCCAGCAGCAGGGCGTTGAGCAGGCCGTCGCGCTCGGGCAGGTGGCGCTGGAAGCCGATGCCGCCGGACTCCTCGCCGCCCATGACGATCTCGCGCTCAAGCATGTAGTCGCACACAAACTTGAAGCCTATGCCGTGCTCGATCAGCTCGCGGCCATGCTTCTTGCAGATGCGGTCGAGCATTTTGGTGGTGTTGAAGGCGCGGGTGACGGCGCCGGGCCAGCCTTTGCGCTTGAGCACCCAACTGAGCAAGACGGAAAAGATTTTGTGCGGATCGACGAAGTTGCCGTGCTCGTCTGTTGCGCCGATGCGGTCGGCGTCGCCGTCTGTGCAGAGGCCGGCCTGGCAGTTGTTGGCCACGGTCGCTTCGCCGAGCGCGCGGATGTGCGGCTCGATGGGCTCGGGGTTGATGCCGGGGAAAAGCGGGTCGACATTGCCGCGAATCTGGGCATGGGCGACGCCGATGCGGGTGAAAATGTCGGAGATGATGGTGCGGCCTGCGCCATACATGGAGTCGATGCAGAACTTCATGCCGGATTTGGAGATCAGGCCGAGGTCGGCAAAGCTCTCAATGGCTGCGAGATAGGGAGGCAGGAAATCGACGAGGGTGATCGGCGCAGGTTTGTCGGAACGAGGGACAGGCTGGCCCAGGTAGGACTCGATTTCGGCGATGATGGAAGGCTTGCCGGAGCCTCCGTACCAGGCCTTGTACTTGACGCCGTTCCACTGCGCAGGATTGTGCGAAGAGGTTATCATGATGCCGCCGGCGGCTTTGCGTCCGCGAACTCCGAAACTGAGCGCAGGAGTGGGCGTGATGTCGTTGGCAAGCGCCACGGGGATGCCGGTTGCCGCGACAACTTCAGCGCAGGTGTGGGCAAAGGCTTTCGACCCGAAGCGGGTGTCGTAGCCGATGCAAAGGCCTTTGGCGGGGTCTTCGTCCGGAGTGTCTTTGCGGGCGTGAACGTAGGCTGCCACGGCCTCTGCGGCAATGCGGACGTTGGCAAAGGTGAAGTCGTCGGCGATGACGCCGCGCCAGCCATCGGTACCAAACTTGATTTGAGGATGAGGCATCTTGGGTTCTTCGTTCTCCCTGGTGAATAGGGTAAAGGATACTAGAGGCTGGAAATGAGACGACAAGATGGTATGGTGGAACGATCAGCTACACGATGCGGGCTTTTCAAGACAATTCAGACCGGAATCACTGAGATTTAATTGCAGTTTCTCGTCTTTGAGTCTGCTGACGTCGCGCAGTTTCGATGCCCAAAGGACCGGCGATGCCCACAACCTCGCAATCGAGAGGACCCATAAACCGCCTGTTGAAGCAGGATGACCTAATCCTGTTTCTCGCAAAGACCGCATACGCGCGGCTGTACATCCCCAACAGCTATGTACATGCACATGCTTCGATCAAAGGCTATCGGAACATACTTGTCAACGGGGAATTAAAGATAGGGCTACAAGCGCCAGGATTTGTGCACAAGTCCGAGAAGACCTATGTCTACGTCAGAGGGAAGCTTCAGGTCAGCGGCAAAGTCTCTATAGGGCAGGGTTGCAGAATTGACGTCGACGAAGGGGGAGTCTGCATTCTGGACGGATGCAACTTCAATGGGGCATCGGATTTCGTGGTCCGGCACAAGCTTTCGATCGGCGAAGGAACAACCATCTCGTGGGGCTGTCAAATCCTGGACAGCGACTGGCATACCCTGCAATACGCTGGCAAAAAGGAGCACGATCCGGCGATCGCGATTGGCAAGCACGTGTGGATTGGAAGCCGAGTCCTGATCAATAAGGGCGTGCAACTAGGCGACGGATGCGTGGTGGGGTCGGGATCGGTGGTGACTCGGTCTTTTCCTGCGGGGGTTTTGATTGCGGGCAACCCTGCTCGAATCATTCGGGAGAATGTTGAGTGGTTTTAGCGTTATTTGTGATTCTATCCGGCCAAGGGAATCACTTCGAGAATTTCGATGGCTTCTCCAACTGGGAAGCTAATTGGAATGCCGCGGACCCAATCGGATTTGCCGAAAATCCCGTATTCTTTGCCGGTAATGATAGAGCGCAGCTTGTGCTTTTCTCCAGGAATCAAAGGCAGCTGAAGATTGGCGGTCTGTTGGTTCGACTTATTGCGAAAGATGGCAATCATGCCATGGCCGCTGCGCGCCAATCGCGCAAAGCCGTCCCAGGCGGCCGGTGTGGGTTGACGCCAACTGCCGAGCGGGAAAAAGCTCTCACTGATCTTGTGATTCCTTCTGAGCTGCTTGAACCAACCTATCTTCTCGCGATACCATCCGCGGTCGGATGCACTCAATTTACGAAGGTCGCCGAGCAGCAGGGGCGCCGATCCAATTGCGGTGGCAAAGCTTTCCTGAATGGACGGCAGCTCCGCGTGGATGTTCCCGATCAGCATGCTGTCCACAGGCATTGAGGCAGCCCGCTGGTAGAGCAACTGTCGAGCTTGCAAGGGGCCGGCGGAATCTGGCTGCGTGTCATCCACGTTGCTCATCCAGTCAAGATCGCCCGCCGCAAGCAAGCCTGCGTCAATGATGTGCTTCTGACCCCAGAGTTCAAAGGTCAGGTCGAGGAGAACGTCGGGATGCTTCTCGTAAACCTTGCTGGTGACATACGCGATGCCTTCATAGATCATCCCCAGAGACTCGGACCAGTTCCGGTGCAGATGGCCTTTGGACCAGCATCCTGGAGCCTCGCCGTACGCGTTGAAGATGGTGGTGAGGTCGAGCTTGACGTAAGCCAGGCCGAAACGGTCGATGGCATCGTTGATGCGGACGATGGCGGCATCACGAAACGCGGATGCCATGCACATTACGACCTTTGCACCCGCCATTGTTCCGGTGGTCTTGGTTTCTCCCTGCTGGTCAAGCGTCGCCCATTCAGGATGCTCGCGAAAGTCCGCTGTAGACATTCCGATGGCGGCAAGTGGAATCCACAGTCCGAGGCGCATACCTTTGGTTTCGACCGCGTCTCGGATAGGTTTCAGCCCATCAGGAAAAGAGGCCAGGCTCACTGTGTTTTCGCCGTACTCCTGTTGCCATCCGTCGTCGATGGTGAAGATGTCGATTCCCATGGCGCCAGCGGCATCTATCAACGCCAGTACGGTTTCCTCATTGATTTTTCGCTGGAACGGCTCCCATGTGTTGTAAATCCACGGCGACCCTTGCGCATCGACGTGCCTGACGAGGACTTGCGCCGTGTAAGACGGCAGCACCCATTGCGGATCATGAAACCCGGCGCTATTTCGATAGGTCAGCAGCGATACGCTTGCCGTTTTGAATTCTTCGCCGCCGGATAGTGTGCGTTCGAATGGCATCAAGTCGGTGTCATAGAGAACGCCGATCCGCACCCGGTCCGGATCGTCCCAGCCGCCAATCTCTGTGCGTTTCATGTATCCGGGAACTTCGCTGAGTATGGCTATGCCGACGCCAGTTCGGCCATTGGCGACGAACAGTCCAGCGTCTTCCGAGCGTCCAGTGTAAAAAATCTCGCGGGGGATGGTTCCATACTGCGCAAGCAGCGTTGTTTCATTTTCCGGTCCCAGCGAAATGTTGAGAGCTTCGATGCAAAGATGGGAAATCTGAAGCGCGGCGACGCCGGTATTTCGGAGCACCAGGTGTTTGCGGATCGCAGGATGCGTGTCGTAGACGATGTACACCACGGATATTTCCAGCGAGATGTCCTTGTGACGAAGCTGGATGGCCAATGATCTTCCGTTCGGAAGAGCGGCTTCGCTCGAGCCGACCAAGTCGAACGCATCGCCCGCTCCTGCACAGTGTCGTCCATTGCACCGGAAATAAAATTCCTCGGCCGTGCCCCTGTTGATCTTTCCCGGCAAGATGAAGTCGGCATGCGTTACCAAGTCGGAAAATCGTTCCGTGAATAGCCCCGCACCCGGCTGGAAGCGCAGCGCCCTTTGAATCCGATCATTGCCAATGAGCCAAGTTTTGGCCGGTAATTCGGCGGCAGGTTCTTCGCTGAAGAGCAATGGCCCTGTTGCGCTGCAGGCCGCCATGAGCAGCCCTTTCTGAATCAGGCTCCTTCTGCTGACCAATACCCCTCCTGCACATTTCTGCGCTCTTCGCGAGTTTCACCAGGAAATGAAAGGCGTAAGGACGACGACGCGCAAATTTGTTCGGTCCGAAGCTGGAAACTGGCGGCGTAGCAGATCAGATCAGCTCATTGCGCCCGGTGAGGCCGAGTTCCTTGACGATCTTTCCCACGTCCTGGGAATGGTCGCGGTGGGCGATCAGCAATGCATCCTCGGTGTCCACAATGACGAGGTTTTCAACGCCAACCAGGGCTACAAACTTTCTGGGACTGTAGATGTAGTTGTTCCCGGCCTCAATGGTCAGGTGGCCTTCGCTTTCGGCTACGTTGCCATCGCCGTCCCCGCGCAAACGGGTTTCAAGCTGGTACTCGTAGAGAGAGGCCCAGGAGCCGAGATCGTTCCAACTGAACTCCGCCGGCAGGCAGTAGAGGTGAGAGAGGTGTTCGCCCTTTGCGGAGCGCGGCTCAAGAATTGCATAGTCGACGGAGATGTTTTCACACTTGGGATAAAGGGTGTGAAACACCTCTTCGAACTGCGGTGTGCCAAAGGCGGCGGCAATGCTCTCAAGCAGCGGAGCAGTCTCCGGCATGTGCTCGCGAACGGCATTGGCCAGGGTGCGGGCCGACCACAGGAACATGCCGGAGTTCCAGAAGTAATTTCCCGCGGCAAAGAATTCGTCGGCGCGATTCTGATTTGGTTTTTCAGTAAATCTGCGGACGTGATGGGCGGTTTCGTCGCGGGTATAGTCCCCGGTCTCGATGTACCCGTAGCCGGTTTCGGCGCGGGTTGGCTCAATGCCGAGGACAACCATTGTGTCGCCACCGGCTGCCAGGGCAATACCCTTTTGCAGGGCCTTGAGAAAGCGCGGCTCGTCGGCGATCACGTGATCGGACGGAAAAACGCCCAGAACGGCATCGGGGTTTTGCCTCTCGATCAGCATGGCGGCCAGCCCGCAGGCCGGAGCTGTGTTTCGGGCACAAGGCTCCTGGACGATCTGCGCGGCAGGGAGGCCCGGGAGTTGATCGGCGATTTCGTGTGCCAGATACTCGTTGGTGATGATCCAGGATTTTTCGAGCTTTGCGAGCGGTTTGAGGCGCTCCACTGTCTGCTGAATCATGGAGCGTTCACCGTCCAGCGCGAGCACTTGTTTGGCGCGTGCGCGACGAGAGCGAGGCCAGAAGCGCGTACCGCTGCCTCCGGCGAGAATCACAGGGCGAAAATCGATCGACTTCGACATTGAAGACACATCCTACCGGAGAACGGGCATGTTTGCACAGTGCGCGTATCACGTTTTGCAAAACAGCAGCCCCGCCGAGGCTTTGGCGACAATCAATCGTCGAACCAAATGGTTCAAAACTTGCGACGGGGCAATGATCCGGGAGAAGTTTGGACTACTTCAGTTCAGTGAGGAATTCGCCGATGCGGCGGACTCCTTCATCGATGTTCTGTTTGGTTACGGGATAAGAGATGCGGATGTGTTCGGAGGTACCGAACGCCTCGCCGGGGACGGTGACGACGTGAGCCTCATGAAGCAGCCGGGTTGCGAGCTCGGTGGCCGTCTTGATGCCGCCTTTGCCGATGAAGGCGCCGATGTTGGGGTAGACGTAGAATGCTCCCTCAGGCTTGGTGCAGGTAAGGCCGGGGATTTCCGCCAGCTTGGCGAGCATGTAGTCGCGAAGCTGGATAAACTCGGCGCGGAATTCGCAGACACATTCTTGAGAGCCTGTAAGCGCGGCGACGGCGGCCTTTTGCACCATGCTGGCTGCATTCGATGTGGACTGCGATTGCAGCTTGCTCAGGTTGGCTACCACCGGCTTTGAAGCGAGGGCAAACCCGGCGCGCCAGCCAGTCATGGAGTAGGTTTTGGAGAGCGAGCCGAGGATGACCAGGTGCTCCTTGGCCCAGGTGAACGAGCCGCCTGAGACTGGTTTGCCTGCGTAGTTCAGATACACATAGCACTCGTCGAGAAGCAGAAAAATGCCGCGATCATGAGCAAGGTGGACGATGCGCTCCAGATCTTCAGCGGAGACGACAGATCCGGCTGGATTTGAAGGCGAATTGAGAATGATGGCCTTGGTACGGGGCGTGATGGCCTTCTCGATTGCATCGGCGGTGATGCGGAAGTTCTCTGCCTCGCTGGTCTGGAGAAAGACGACCTTGCCGCCGGCGTACTGGATGATGTCTTTGAAGCTAACCCAATAGGGGACGGGCAGGATGACTTCGTCTCCGTGATCGACGAGCACCTGGATGGTATTGAAGAGCGCCAGCTTGCCTCCGGTGGTGAAGATGGCTTCGTCGAGCGCGTAGTCTGAGCCGAAGTCACATGCGTGGCGTTCGACGATGGCCTTGCGGACGTCCGGAATGCCGGGAACCACGGTATAGCGGGTGAAGTTGGCGTCAATAGCCGCGATTGCCGCGTCCTTGATGTGCCGAGGGGTGGAGAAATGAGGCTCACCGGCTCCAAAATCCACCAGGTTTGCGCCTTGAGCGCGGAGTTTGGCGGCCTCGGCGGCCACCGCCATGGTTGCGGAAACTTCAATCCGGCCAATTCGATCGGCAAAAACTTTTGTAGGAGCTAGGACAGTCATGACAGTTCTATCTTTACAGATTTCGCAGCCAATGACCACGCCCTTTACATTCAGTTCTTGAGTGCGGCGCGCAATTTATCAACATGGGTCCCGTGGCTGCGCATGGCTTCATGGAGTTTGTCGCCGCTGACCCCGAACTCTTTTGACCAGTAGGCGATGTCGGAGCTCAATTTGGGATTGATCTCCTTGGGGTTGTGAGGGCCCTTGGCGGCGTGGTCTTCGTGGAGTGCGTGGGCTTGGTGACCTGGTGCGGCATTGTTGTGCTCAGACATGGGTGCTTCCTCGATTCGGTTCTGTGGGTTGGATGAGGATGCAATGGGAGGAGATGTACCCGGGCCGTTCCGCCGCTGCTCATGCAGACTTTGCGATTGCTTTTTGGGCCTTTCTCGCTAAACCGGGGACTTCTCAGCTTTGGACAATGCGGGCGCGAAGGCGCTGCACGTCATCGGCGTGGAGGCAAATTTGCATGCTCAACATTGCTCCCGAGTCTGACTCAAGAGGGAGACGGTTGCTGCTTGGTCAGTTGAATCAATGCTTGCATCAATCGGAATGCAGACGCAATGATTGATCCCCCCAGCCGGTCCTTGCTGAGCACATCAAGAGGGCCTTGCCCAAAGTGTAGTCCGCTGGGGGTGAGCAGGTTCACTCTTGCGTTGCCCGCTTTTGGGGCTGAAGGACGATTCCCTTCCCAAGGTCCAACTGACTGAAGAACAGTAGATCCAACTCGCAGAAGTTCCTCGATCGCGCCATTGAGCGAGTCGTTTGGGTGTTCCCAAACAACGCCTGCGCCGCTGAAGTTGTAATAGCGGGCGCTGTGATCTGAGTATCCGGCGACGAGGTCGAGACCCTTTTCCATCCCGACTTCAACCACCACGCCAAGTAGGAGCTTTTGTTGGTCTGGAGGTGGATTAACCTCCATTTCCCGGAGAAAGCGCCATGCCTGCAGGTAGATTCGCGACTCGAGGTTCGGCATTTCCAGGACGCGCCGTAAAGGCTCGACAGCACCTTGCCGATCACCGGCGTCGATAAGCAGCCGGGCATGTTCAAAGGACGCCCAGGGCTCAACCGAAAGCACTTCCGGCGAAACAAGAAGGAAACGCGACAGCGGTATATCGCCAAAGAGTGTATCTCGGATTTCGAGGCGCTGCTGGGCCGGTTTGGGTTTCAGAAAGTTGAACATTGTGCTCTCCGTTGCGCTAGCTTTGGCTGATGCGGGCGCGGAGGCGCTTCAGGACATTGGGAGGAACGAGGCCGGAAATGTCGCCGCCGAAGCTGAAGACTTCCTTCACCATGCGCGAGCTTACGAATGAATAGCGGCCGGCCGGCTGGAGGAAAACAGTCTCGATCTCCGGGGCCAGGCGGCGGTTCATCAGGGCCATTTGAAATTCATGCTCGTAGTCGGAGATGGCGCGAATGCCGCGCAGCACCGCCGTAGAGCGAAGCTGGCGCGCGAAATCGACCATGAGGCCATCAAATGTGGCGATGGAGACGTTGCCGAGGGCGGTGGTGGCTTCGATCAGCATTTCGACCCGTTCCTCCACTGTGAAGAGCGGATTCTTTACCGGGTTTCTGAGGATGCCTACGGTCAGATGCTCAAAGAGCTTCGATCCGCGGTGGATGAGGTCGACGTGGCCGTTTGTCGGCGGGTCAAAGGTGCCGGGATAGAGTGCTTTGACGCTCATCGGGCCTGCTCCACAGCGATTCTAGCAGTGGAGGCGCGTAGGGTATCTCAATCCCAGCACTTAACTCTTATCACCCTGCTCAAGCTTTGCGCGGGCGGATGGCTTCCTTGGCTTCAACGTGGCCGCCGGCGGGTACTTCGGGGACATCCGGCTTGGCGGTGACGCCGATCGCCAGTTTCTTGCGCAGCTCCGCATCCATCTTGGTGAAGATGTCCTTATTTTCCTTGAGGAAGTTGCGCGTGTTTTCGCGGCCTTGACCAATTCGTTCACCGGCGTAGCTGTACCAGGCTCCGGACTTCTCAACGATGTTGTTGGCTACGGCCAGGTCGAGTACGTCACCTTCGCGACTGATGCCTTCGCCGTAGAGAATGTCGAACTCGGCTTCGCGGAAGGGGGCGGCGACCTTGTTCTTCACGATCTTGACCTTGGTGCGGTTGCCGGTGACTACATCGCCGTCCTTGATGGCGGCAATGCGGCGGATGTCGACGCGGACGGAGGAGTAGAACTTGAGGGCGCGCCCGCCGGTAGTGGTCTCAGGATTGCCGAACATGACGCCGATCTTCTCGCGAATCTGGTTGATGAAAATCAGCGCGGTGCGGGATTTGGAGATGGTTCCGGTGAGCTTGCGAAGCGCCTGGGACATGAGGCGGGCTTGCAGGCCCATGTGCGAGTCGCCCATTTCGCCGTCCAGCTCTGCTTTTGGCACAAGGGCGGCTACGGAGTCGACAACCAGGACGTCGATGGCGCCGGAACGGATGAGCGCTTCGGTGATTTCGAGAGCTTGTTCACCGCTATCTGGCTGAGAAACCAGCAGGTTATCTACGTCTACACCGAGCTTTTTGGCATAGCCGGGATCGAGGGCGTGTTCGGCGTCGACGAATGCGGCCAGACCGCCTAAACGCTGTGCTTCGGCAATCACTTGCAGGGTGATAGTGGTTTTGCCGGAAGATTCAGGGCCAAAGATCTCAGTGACACGGCCGCGGGGAATGCCGCCGACGCCGAGGGCAGCGTCGAAGCTGATAGAGCCGGTAGAGATAACCGCAATGGGCAGAAGGGCTTCCTTGGAGCCAAGGCGAACGATGGAGCCTTTGCCAAACTGTTTTTCGATCTGTGAGAGAGCTAGTTCTACCGCTTTGGCGCGGTCGTCGGCAATCGCCATTGAGGATATCTCCTGATAGAGCAGTCCTTGCCTTCCCCACTTGCTGAAAAGGCGAGAAGAGGCAAAAGCATGGAATGCATTTCGATGGGATTGTAGCAGGGCTGGACACACAATGACAGCAGAAAATAGCGAAGAAACGGTGAAGATTTAGACGCGGACGTTAAAGTGTTGGATATCTGAGGGTTAGTTTCAGTTACGTGAGTAGCACGACTAGAGGGCGTAGGTTCCAACGGGGGTTTCGCGGCTAGTGACGGAATCGCAGGAGCGGTCGAGGGATTCGCATTCTGAGCTGAGTGCATCAAAAAGTACAAACTGTATCATTTTACGATATTGATGTAGGATTTGAAAATGAGAACCACGATCACCCTGAACGACGAGACCCATACCTTCGCAAGCTACTACGCCCAGGCGCGCGGACTCACTCTCAGTGCAGCCATCGATGAGCTGATTCGCAAGGCGCAGGCGCCGCCGCCGGAGATACAGTTTTCGCCGAGCGGCCTGCCAATGTTCCCCCCAAGCGGCGGAACCGTGACTGCTGAGTTGATCAAGCAGATTGAGGCAGAAGAGTATGATCCGCAAGATTTTGCTTGACCTGAACGTCTTGATTGCGCTGCTTGATCCAGACCACCAAAGCTATCAGAAGGCTCAGGACTGGTTTATTCGTTCCGGTGACGATCACGTTGGCCTCTGCCCTTTGACGGAGGCTGGATTTCTGCGCATCACGACCAATCCCGGCTATCGTCCGGTGCCGCGCACAATGGAAGAGGCAATTGCCATTCTGCGAGTGCTCAAAGCACATCCTCGCTTTGCTCATCCGCTTTTCGGGTATTGGGGAATCAGTGAAAGCTGGGTTGCGCTTACCGCTCCGTTCGCTGCGCGCATCTTTGGCCATCAACAGGTGACCGACGCTTATCTTTTAGGACTTGCCATCAAAGGGAATGGTGTGCTGGTCACCTTCGACAAGGGAATTCAGTATATTGCGGGCGCGGAGTTCAGCCAGAACGTACTGCTGCTGGAGTAAACAGAAACGAGCCTAGTTAGACAGTATAAGCCCCGATGCGGGTTTCGCGGCTGGTGAGTGAATCGCAGGAGCGGTCCAGGGATTCGTATTCAGGATCGTGATTTTTGCGAAAGGCGCGGAAGTCGTCTTCGCTTGCCCAGCGGTCAATGGTTAGGTAGGAACCGGGGATATACGCATCGCGCAAAAGCTCTGTTCCCAGATAGTTAGGAGATGAACGGAAGAGCTGAGCCCATGCGCCTTCGGGGCCATAGGCGGCTTCAAAGGCGGGAGTCCTTTCTTCGGCGATTTCGAATTGCCAGACTATGACGAACATTTGTGGCCCCGATTTGGTGTACGGATTACAGATGACAGTTTACAGGTGCCGGTCACTTTGCAGGAAGGGTGGGGAAACTCGAATCCCGCTTTGCGTCTTATACCCACCCCCGGTATACTATTCGCATGCATGTCCACGCTGCGCCTTCGTCCCCCGGCGCCAACAGAACCAAATCCGTTCTCAGCTTCTCGCTCGTGGCCACGCTTGTCTACGTCGTTGTCACCCTTATAGCCGGACTTCGCGCACATTCCCTGGCGCTGCTCTCTGAGGCAGGACACAACGCATCGGATTTCCTGGCCCTTCTGCTGAGCTTTGCCGCCGTCTACTTCCAGACGCGCCCTGCAACCCACTCGAAGACTTTCGGTTATCAGCGCGCCGGGGTGCTGGCCGCCTTTATCAATGCGGCTACCCTTATTGTCATCTCCCTCTGGATCGGCTTTGAGGCTGTGCATCGTCTTTCGGACCCTGTGGTCGTGCAACCCAGGCTGATGATGATTGTTGCTGCAGCAGGCGTGTTGATGAACGGCGTCATTGCCGGCCTGCTCTGGGGAGTAGCGCGCGACGTCAACATGCGGTCGGCATTCCTTCATATGGCTGGCGACACGCTCTCAACCGCGGCTGTCATCGCGGGTGGCGCGGGAATTCTGTTTACCGGTAAGAATTGGATCGACCCTGTCTTGTCGCTGCTCATCGCTGCGTTGATTCTCTGGTCGAGCATCGGCATCGTTCGCGAGACGCTGAATATCCTGCTCGAAGGCACGCCGCGCGATTGTTCGCTTCCTGAAATTCGTTCCGGCATGGAAGCGATCGAGGGAGTGATCAACGTCCACGACCTGCATATCTGGAGTCTCGGCTCGCAGTCTCGCGCGCTGGCGTGCCACGTTTGCATCGCTGACATTCCGCCCTCAGAGAGCGCTTGCATCCTGGTGAAGCTCAACCATGTTCTGAAGGAGCACTTCCAGATTGCTCATACCACTATCCAGTTTGAGCATATTGGTTGCGATGAGCTAGAGGGCTGCGTGGTTCCGATAGAAGAAATGGCTGCTCGTGAGCATGCACACAGCCATCATGGACATTCGCATTAATACTTCAGTTGTATTTTGCTCAATTAAGGGAGAACGAGCAACGACCCGGGCCTCAAGGCCATGCGAAGTCGGCCTCTTTCAGGGGGTTAAAACCCCCTGCTCCCTCCGTAATTCTCGATCTGGAACCGCGGTCCGAAGCGAGCTCATCGGTTTTGAGCGGAATGATTTCAAACACGACGGCTACTGCAGCTTCTGATCCGCCAAGAGCTGCTGAAACGCCGGACTTCCGCGCAATCCGGCGAACTCGCTATCAGCCGCGATCTTCTTTTCGTCGGTAAATCCCTCGTTCAGCGCTCTGCGCAAGTGGTCAATGGCGCAATCGTTCAGGCCGGCATTCACACATCCGCGAGCCATGTAGTAGTTCATGGCGCCGCGATCCTGTGCCGAGCCGGGATTCTCAACTTTGGGGTTGGCGTGGTCGACGAAAATCTGCGGGTCCAGCGAGAGCGCGGTCTGGTAGGCTTCCCACCCCTTCTTATAGTTATGCTCACCCAACAGTGCGCTTCCGAGATTCCTGTAAATGAGCGCCGAGGCGGGGTCCTGCCGGATCGCCTTTCGATACATCCGCTCCGCTTCGCTGTAAAGCTTCTGCGAGTTGTAGATGGTTCCGAGGTTATTGAGTACATGAGGATTGCTGGGATTCAGCTTCAGCGAGACCTGGTAGCAGCGAGCGGCATCCTGCAGGTTGAACATCATCTGGTAGGCCATGCCCATCTTGTTCCAGACGGCGGGCGACTCTTGAGAGGCCCGTTGGTATGACTCGATGGCGGCCTGATAGCGTTGGTGCACCATTAGTGCATCGCCTACTTCTTCAGGAGTGACTTTAGCTTGCTGCACGACGGTTTCAGGCAGTGAAATCTCGGCTATAACGGGTGGCTTGTCCGCGTTGCTGGAGGCGGGTAACGCAGAGTTCTGGGCAAATGCGAGAGAACAGCATGCCGCAACCGCTGCCAACATCCCAAAAGCCGCAAATTCGCGGAGTTCATGGCAACATCGCATATTCTCTTCCCCTTGAAAGGAATCGAGACCTTGGAAATGTCTGTAATCCTTATCGGCCTGCCGATGAAAAAATTTATCGTATATTAATGCTCCTTTCGACAAGTCTTCGTCAATAGCGTTTTGGTCGTTTTCTGAAGCTGTTCCAAAAATCGCAAATAGGGGCATCGGAACGCACCGGTTTTGGAGCGCGCACCTGGTTATCTGGATTGCCTTGCGGAAGGTTGGAGAGTTGAGGAGAAATTGAGGGAAAGCGCCCTGCGGGCTGGAGAAGAAACAGTAATTCAAGTTAAATCAGAGGCTCAATGGAAGGTGGTGCTTTCCCGCCCTTGCGCCAGAAAAACGACGCAAGAACGGGGCCCGGAGCATTTTCATTGATCGTGGGTCGGCGAAGCGGGAGAACGCCTCTTATAAAACCTGTCCGAAGTCAGTTTCAGGCACCAGGACTCAGTCCGATTCACGGTTCACCGGGAGCTTATTGCTTGTTTTGCTCCGCCAGAAGCTGCTGAAACGCAGGAATGCCGTGTAATCCGGCGAACTCGCTGTCTGCCTGAATCTTCTTTGGGCTTGTGAAACCCTCATTCAGCGCCATGCGGAGGTAGTCGATTGCGCAGTCGTTCATCCCGGCACGGAGGCATCCCTTGGCCATGTAGTAGTTCATGGCGCCCCGGTCTGATACCGACGCAGGGTTCTGTACCCTGGGACTGTCGCTGTTCTTGAAAATGTTCGGGTCGATCTGAAGGGCGGTTTTGTACATCTCCCAGCCCTTCTTGTACTTGTGCTGGGCAAGAAGGTTTGTCCCCAGGTTCTTGTAGATGAGTGCTGATTTGGGTTCGACCTTGAGGGCCTTTCGGTACATCCGCTCGGCATTTCCGTATTCTTTCTCCGAGTCGAGAACCGTCCCCAAGTTGTTCATCACGCTTGAACTTTTTGGATCCAGTCGAAGCGATGTCTGGTAGCAGCGGGAGGCATCTTCCTGGTTGAACATTAACTGGTAGGCGATGCCCATCTTGTTCCATATATCCGACGAATTGCGCGGCGCCTGCTTGTAGGCCTCGATGGCTGCCTGGTAGCGTTGGTGCGCCATCATTGAATCGCCAACCTCCTCAGGGGTGGAAGGAGGCTGCGTAAATACCTGGACTGGCTTAGGCGGCTCAGTTGGAGCCGGAGCCTGACTGAGTGACGGGGTGGGTGTTTCTGCGGAGGTCTGCGCGATCGTCTGGGGTGTGGGGATGGCAGCGAACTGGCAAAACCCGGCGGGAGCCAGAGACACGGCGAACGCGAAAACGGCGCTTTTGGACAGGCAACGGTGCTGATAGAGCCAAGACATGGTCCCTCCTTGAGAAAAAACTTGGGAGAAGGAACTTGAGAACAAAAACGTGAGCGGTGAACCAATCGGAATCGCTCGCCTGCATTAGAACATCACATATTAGACCACCAGAACGGGAATTCGCTATGGCCAAAATTGGTCATTTCCTGCGTGGTCGGGAAAAATGCATCAAAGTGGTCAGTTTCGGGATAGACTCATTCCCAACTGGAGAGTGCGTGATGAGTACAGCCAGTGGATGTAGTACGCTGACCAGTCTGGGCGAGCGTTTCAAATCGACGCGGCGCCGGACCCTTGAAATATGCCAACAACTCACCCCGGAAGACATGATGGTGCAGTCCTGCGCTGAGGCTTCGCCTGCCAAATGGCACCTGGCGCATACCGCGTGGTTTTTCGAGTCATTTATTCTGCGTGAGTTCCTTCCCGGCTACCGTTTGTTCAATGCGGACTTTCCCTGGCTTTTCAATAGCTATTACCAGAGCTTCGCCGCCTTCCCTGAGAAGCGTCTGCGCTCTTCGTTTTCGCGTCCTGCACTGGAAGAGGTCCTGAGCTACCGCGCCCATGTGGATCAAGGGGTGGAATGGCTCCTGGAAGCGATCCAGGAAATGCGCATCGACGAGATCGCGGCGACCGAGGCGCTCAAACGAATCGAACTCGGCGCGAACCACGAGGAGCAGCACCAGGAACTTCTGCTCACGGATATCCTGCATGCTTTCTTTACCAATCCTCTGCGCCCTGCTTATCGCGCCTCGGCAACAAAGATCGAGGGAGACGGTCCCTTGCGGCTGTCGAATGCTCGGGATTTCGAAACCTGGCAAAGATCCGAAGCGGAACTCTCCACTCCCTTGAGCGCATCGAGCATCGGCACGATTCCGGCACTCAGGTTCCACACCTTTCCAGGCGGCCTTTGCGAAGCCGGTTATAACGGCTCGGACTTTTGCTTCGATAATGAACGGCCTCGCCACCGCGTCTGGCTCGACCCCTACCGCGTGGCTACGCGCCTGGTCACCTGCCAAGAGTTTGCCGCCTTCATGGCCGATGGCGGTTATCGCCGGCCAGAGCTTTGGCTTTCCGCAGGTTGGGACGCGGTGCAGGCTAACCGCTGGCGGGCTCCCCTTTACTGGAGCGAAGCAGACCCAGGCTGGAACATTTTCACCCTGCGCGGCGAGCTTCCCCTGGCGAGTCTTGAAAACCTGCCGGTCAGCCATGTCAGCTACTTCGAAGCCGACGCCTATGCACGCTGGGCCGGCCGTCGCCTGCTGACCGAGTTTGAATGGGAAGCTGCCGCCGCCATGCAGGATATCTCAGGGAATCTTCTCGACTCGGGCAGGCTGCTCCCCGCCCCGGCTCCGGAGATGCTTGAGAGCGAGGATCCCTCGGAATCGCTGGAGAGTCCGCACCAGTTCTTCGGCGACTGCTGGGAGTGGACTTCCAGCGCCTACCTGGGTTATCCCGGCTTTCAACCGCTGCCTGGATCGCTGGGCGAATACAACGGGAAATTCATGAGCGGCCAGATGATTCTGCGCGGTGGCTCCTGCATTACCCCGGCGGAGCATATCCGCGCTACGTACCGCAATTTCTTTCCGCCCGAGACCCGGTGGCAATTTTCAGGAATCCGACTGGCTTCCTGAATCGTTCCTGTGAAGTCAGGACTCCGATAAACTCTTTTATCGATCTTCATGGATTCAAAAATCCAGACCTGCAAAAGGCGCATCCAAAGGACCGAATGACGACGATCGCTCTGCCCCAGATCATTGCAAAGACTGAAACCGCGGTGGCCTCGGCCGCCCGTGAAGGGCTCTCAGCGCGCAGCAAGCGCCTGCCTCCCTGGCTGTTTTACGACCACGATGGCTCGTACCTTTTCGAGCAGATCACGCAGCTGCCGGAGTACTACCTGACGCGGATCGAGCGGGAGATTTTCGCTGCCAACGCCGCGGAGATTATCGCCCAAGCCGCCCAGGCGGACGACTCAGAGCCAGCCCGCCTGCGCATCGCCGAGCTGGGCGCCGGCTCCGCGGATAAGACGCGGCTGCTGCTCAAAGCCGCTGTCAACCGCCAAGCGACTCTGCTTTATGAGCCTGTCGACGTCTCTGCCAGCGCTCTTGAGGCGGCAAGGGTGCGCATTGAATTCGAGATTCCCGGCGTCCGTGTCGCTCCGCGCATCCTGAATTATATGCACGGCCTTGATCTGAAGCCGTCAGGTCCCGGTGAGCGGCGCATGGTTCTCTACATCGGCTCCAGCATCGGCAACTTTGAGCCTCACCAGGCTGCGCAGATTCTCGACATCATTCGTGCCGGGCTTGAGCCAGGAGACACGCTGTTGCTCGGCGTCGACCTGAAGAAGGATGAGGCAACCCTACTCGCGGCCTATAACGACCCGGCCGGTATCACGGCCCGCTTCAACCTGAATATGCTCGCACGCCTCAATCGTGAACTGGCCGCCGACTTCGATCTTGGAGCCTTTGCCCACCGCGCTGTTTGGAATCCCGCTGAGTCGCGGATAGAAATGCACCTTGAAAGCCTTACCGACCAGCGAGTCAAGGTTCCCGCGCTTGACCTCGAAGTGTCGTTCGCCGATGGGGAGCGAATGCATACCGAGAACAGCTACAAATACACCCCAGGCCAGGCGGAAACCATGCTGGCGAAAGCAGGATTCATTCCCGAGTCTACCTGGACAGATTCGCGTGGATGGTTCGCTGTCTGCCTGGCTCGGGCGCAATAAAACGCAATCAGACAGGCCGTTTGCGTTAAAGCTGTCCAGCAACTATGCGGATTCGAAGATACGGAATTTGTCCCGTACGTTGAGGGTGAGAGCTGTTTTCGGATTTAGCCACCGAGGGAATGCGGACTCCCAAGGCAGGCCCTCAGGGGCTAAAGCCCAGCGATTTTGCTGGCAGGAATGTACGGGCTGAAGCCCGTACCCTTCATGACGTGCGGCACCCTTCGCGAAGTGTTGAGTTATATGACCGATTCTCACTGCGACGGTTGATGTTTCTGAGCTAATACAGCCGAAAATTCACTTCCACACTGATCATGGATGCGACCGGTTTGCCGTCCTTCATTGCGGGTTTGAAACGGTACTTCTGAACAGCCTCAAGCGCTTTCTCATCAAGTCCCATACCGAGCGAACGAAGCACACGGGGATTCTGCGGATAGCCTCGCGCATCCACAATGATCGAAATCATGCAGATTCCCTGATATTTTTCGCGCCGTGCCTCATCGGAAAACTCAGCTTCCGGAGTTACAAGAGGAACCGGATTCGAGACGCCGCCGGTGCCAGGTCTATAGATCGAGTTGCCATAGCCATGATCGAAGCCAGGGCCATCGCCATTGCCGTCACTCGGTCCATCGCCGCCGTGAAGGCCCGTACCAATGCCTGAATGCGTACCGGGTCCGGTCGACAGCAGCGTGACGTTGGGCGATTTGTGTACACCAACATTGGGAAGTTGCGGATTATCAGGCAGCTTGATGTCTACCGGAACGGCGATGGCAGGATCGACGGGCATGGTCGGCCTCTCGATCACGGGAAGTTGCAGAGGCGCGAGCGGCATGATCTCCTGCTTGGGATTTCTGCCTTCGATGGGATCCGTGAGCGAGTTGGACCCACCACCGCCGCCGCCGCCCGCGAGGCCGTTCCTGGGAGGCGCAAACAGAGTGAAGTCCTTGAGGTGGATATCGCCTTTGGGATGCGGGTTCGGCAGAGGATTGAACGTCGTCCTCAACCCCAGCAGGATGAGAATCACCACGATGCCGCCATTCGCAAGCGTCGCGGTGCCGACAGCCCATGGATTCGTTCTGACCGCCATGCGATCCGGAGTCGGAATCGGCGTCGAGGTCAATTCCAGCGGGGGAAATTTGGGTGGGAACATCGCGTCGCGGACGCTGTCATACAGTCCAGCCCAGATGGGCTTTTCTTCAAAGCCTCTTCCAAGAATGTCATTGAATGGATTCTCGCCCATGCCGTGAGCCTTATCGGCAGACGACGCGGCAGACAGGTGCACACGCTCCCATTTCATACAACCTCACTTCTAGCCGAATTAAGGCTGAAGGGTGGGAATTGTCGCTGCCTGGCCAAGCGTCGATACCCAATAGACGGACCGCGTGCGGAGTAGTAATCCTAGAAATCGAATTTCTTACCTCTTGACAACCGATGAAGGCATAACTATCTTATGCCTATTACCAATACGCCTAAAGATGATACGCCTAAGCCGGGAATGCCTTCAGGAGCGCTTCCTATGCTCATCCTGCGCGTGCTCCAATCGAGCTCGCTGCATGGATACGCCATCGCCCAGCGCATCCACGTGCTCTCCAGCGAAGTGCTTGGCGTGGAGGAAGGCCTTCTCTATCCCACCTTGCAGAAGATGCTTGTTAAAGGCTGGGTAACGGCTGAGTGGGGCATCTCCGAAACTAACCGCAAGGTGCGTTTCTACCGCCTCACGCCCGACGGCCGCAAGCATCTCAAGGCCGAGCTATCCGACTACGACCGCGTCACACAGGCCATTCAGGATATCTTGCGCACCGCATAATGCTCGATCCCCGGTCTCAAGAGCGAGACCGGGGGCACCCGAACCCAATCAGGAGGCACATCATGGGCGAGCTTTTCCGCCGCATCCGCTATTTGATCAACCGCCGCCGCTTCGATCGCGAACTGGAAAGCGACATGGAGTTTCATCGCGAGATGGCCGCGCGTGCCGGCCGCAACAACTTCGGCAACACGCTCCGCATGCGCGAGCAATCCCGCGAGGCGTGGGGATGGACATGGCTAGACCGTCTCATCCAGGATCTTCGCTACGCCGTACGCATCCTGGCGCGCTCACCCGGGTTCACGATCATGGCGGTACTGGTGCTGGCTATCGGCATCGGCATCAATGTCTCCGCCTTCAGCCTGTTCGACATGGTGGCGCTCAAGCCACTGCCAGTGCGCGATCCCGATTCGCTGGTCCGACTCGAACGCCGGTCGCCCCAGAATTCGACAGACGAGATGCCCTATCAGTCCGTTCTCTTTTATGGAAGAAACGCGAAGAGTCTCTCAGCAGTGATGGCCTTTCTCGGCGTACCTGCGATGCAAATCGATGACGACATGCTACCCGCGAAGACGTCGTTCATTACTCCCAACTACTTCACGGAGTTAGGTACCTACGCCGCTCAGGGCCGCCTTTTCGATCCCGTAAACGACGCCACCGCCAACGACCTGCCAACCGTGGTGCTGAGTTATGGTTTCTGGCAACGCCGTTTTGGCGGAGATCCCTCCGTCATAGGCCGCGTCATTCATATCAACAAGAAGACCGCTACCGTGATCGGAATCACTCCATACGCGTTCGCCAGCCTCGGGGCTCAGAATCCAGATATCTGGCTCCCCATCGCGCAACAGCCCTACTTTGTGGAAGGCAGCCACATGCTCACTGACTCCGCCGTTTCGAGCGTAAGGATGTGGGGCCGTCTGGCTCCTGGTGTCACCGCCAAAACCGCCGCGCACGAGCTGCTTGCGCTGACCAACGAATTGCGAAAGCAGCATCCTAAAGAAATATGGGAGAACGAGTTCATTCACGTCGAAGCTGGCGGCCATCTTCAGGTCATGCAGCCGGAGATGTATCGCATCGCCGCCATGGTCGGGGTTCTTACCTTGCTCATCCTGGCCGTGGCCTGCGCTAATCTGGGAGGCCTCTTGTTGGCTCGCGCCGTCACCCGAGAACGCGAAATCGGAATCCGAGTGGCCATCGGCGCGGGCCGTGGACGCATCTTCCGCCAACTCTGTACCGAGAGCCTCTTGCTTTCCATGATCGGCGCAACCGCCGGCGTGGCCCTGGGTTACGTTGTTATGCGCATCACGCTGGATAGGATGGACGCGCCGAGGTGGCTGAGCCCCGTGCCCGATTGGCGAGTCTTGCTGTTCACGTTTGGCGTAGCACTCGTTGCGGCCCTGTTCTTTGGTCTCGCTCCCGCTTTGCAAATCGCCCGCCAACGCCAGCGCAAGACCGTTGCGCGGCAGATTCTTGTCGGCGCGCAGGTAGCCGCCAGTTGTGTCCTGCTCATTGTTGCCGGACTGCTGGTGCGAGCCACGCAACATGCGCTTTTTGCTGATCCCGGCTTCGGCTACGCCCAAGTGCTATCGATTGACCCACAATTGGGTCGTCACGGCTACACGCCGGCAGCCGCAAAGGCCTATCTCGATCAGATGGAGGCCCGGTTACGCGCTATGCCCGGGGTTCGGTTGGTCTCGCTTGTCAGTTTGCCGCCCATGGGCCATGGCCAGTCCAGCTTTACCACCGACGCTGGAGGACATTCCATCGTTGTTTATCCAAATTCCGTCAGCCCGGAGTTCTTTCAGACCATGAGTATTCCTCTTCTGGTTGGTCGCACGTTCTTTCCGGGGGAGAAGAATGCGGTCATCGTCAGCCAGTCCTTTGCCCGTCAGGCATGGCCGGCGGAGAACCCCGTTGGCAAGAAAATTGTGAATGGAGATTCAACCGACATCGTAGTCGGAGTCGCAGGCGATGCCCGCATCAATGCAGTCAACGATGACGACGCCACAGAAGAATACTGGGCGGCTCAGCCGGACGACATGCCGGGAATGACCATCATGGTAAGTACGGCCGGCGCTCCAGATTCCCTCCCGCCCATCGCGAAGTCCATCAGCGAGAACCTCGATGCAAGAGTTTTTCCAGAGATCAGGCAGCTCAAGGTTCTCTATCACGACCGAGTTTCGGTAGTGGAGCAGGTTGCTGAAGTCGTGAGCCTCATCGGCATGACCGCCGTTGTCCTTGCCGGCGTCGGCCTCATCGGCCTCGTCGCCTTCACCGTCTCTCAGCGCACCAAGGAGATTGCCATCCGCCTCGCCCTCGGCGCTAAGCGCGCACACGTATTGGCCGCGGTGCTGAGCCAGTTCTCATGGCCCGTCGCCCTCGGATTAATCACGGGAACCGGCATTGCCGCCGCAGCCTCAAAGGTGCTGCGCAAATTCCTCTTCGGCGTGGATAACCTTGACCCGCTAAGTTATACCGCGGCGCTCTGTGTACTTGTGGCGATCATTGCTATAGCCGCCCTGTTGCCCGCCCGCCGGGCTTTGAAACTGGACCTGGCAAAAACCCTCCACTACGAATAGCGATCTTTTGCAGATGCGGGCTTTGCATCCCCTCAAGCGAGAAACCCATCCTCACCGCATCACCTGATTGCGGCGGTGCGGCGAGGATGGGTTATCTATGCGAGTGAATGGATGTCCGATATGGACCGCAGTTACACCAGCTTGGCGTCGAGCACGATCTCGGTGTTGTTGGCGAAGAGCTTGGAGATGGGGCAGCCGGCCTTGGCGTCCGCGGCGGCCTTGTCGAAGGCTTCCTGAGTGGCGCCGGGAACGCTGGCGGTGGTGGTCAACGCGATCTTGGTGATGGCGAAGCCTGCGTCGGTCTTGGCCAGTGTGACTGCTGCGTGGGTTTCAATCTTTTCCGGCGTGAGGCCGGCGCCGCCCAACTGCGCGCCCAAAGCCATGGAGAAGCAGCTAGCATGGGCCGCGGCAATAAGCTCCTCGGGAGTGGTGCCGGAATCTGCGCCCTCAAAGCGTGTTGCGAATGAGTAGTTTGCGTTGCTCAGCACGCCCGTCGCTGTCGAGATGGTGCCTTTGCCTTCTTTCAGTGAACCTGTCCAAACTGCACTTGCCTTGCTTGCCATTGTCCCTCCTTGGGGGATCCGAAACTCGGATATTGTTGAATTTTAAGACTCTTTATCGGGCGCGCCGCCGGGCGGGAAAACCAAGCGACCCCGGAGAGTTGATGCGATCGGCACCTGCGGAGTTTCCACAAAGCAGGCAGCCGCTGTTCCTATGCTAATCTGTCCAGCATGTTGCCGCAGCGACCTCACGCCTTTGACGCAGGTTTTGATACAGAGATTTCACATACCGGTGCGGTTGGGCCGGTGGAAGCTCATGTGGATCATCACTGCCA
>Ga0302140_10001030_pt1 | contig 36406 bp, 37 predicted proteins | sample I_Bog_E1_1_FD_202095 | JGI IMG/M metagenome (GOLD analysis project Ga0302140, IMG submission 202095) | Peat permafrost microbial communities from Stordalen Mire near Abisko, Sweden - I_Bog_E1_1 | ecosystem: Environmental > Terrestrial > Soil > Wetlands > Peat | place: Sweden: Abisko, Stordalen... | reverse complement strand
TGGCGGCGAATTCGTCAAATCCACCGAAGGAAAGCGAATCCCCGTTTACAATCCGCATGACAACAGTCTGCTGGCAGAGATTGAAGAAGCGACAGCTCCCGATATCGACAAAGCGGTGAAAGCAGCCCGCGCGGCCTTTCCCGCATGGAAGCGCATGGCAGCCGCCGAACGCGGCCGTCTGCTGCTGAAACTGGCTGACGCCATCGAGGCCGATGCCGAATACCTCGCCACGCTGGAAACGCTCGACACGGGTCACCCGATTCGCGATTCACGCGGTCTCGACGTCCCACGCACCGCAGCTTCTTTCCGCTATTTTGGAGGCATCGCCGATAAAGTTCAGGGCACCGTCATTCCGGTCGAGCCCGGCTTTCTCAATTACGTAACCCGCGAGCCTCTCGGTGTCGTAGGCGCGATCGTGCCGTGGAACTTCCCGCTCATGTTCACCAGCTGGAAAATGGGCCCCGCACTCGCCGCAGGCAACACGGTCGTTCTGAAGCCCGCCGAATTGACGCCCCTCTCCACGCTCCGCATCGCTAAGCTCATGTCCGATGTCGGCATTCCGGCCGGTGTCGTCAACATCGTTCCCGGCTACGGTCACACCGCGGGCCAATATCTGGCCGAGCATAAAGGCGTCGATAAGATCGCTTTCACCGGTTCCACGGCCGTTGGCCGCAAGATCGTCGAAGCCTCCGCCGGCAACCTGAAACGAGTTCAACTCGAACTCGGCGGCAAAGGCGCCAACATCATTTTCGAAGACGCTCCCCTCGACGACGCTGTGGGCGGTTCCGCCTGGGCCATCTTCCATAACCAAGGTCAGGCCTGCATCGCCGGCTCACGCATTCTGGTTCATGAAAACATCGCGGACGCCTTCCTCGAGAAGTTCGTCACTTTGGCTAAATCCATTCGCCAGGGAAATCCGCTCGATCCCAACACTGAAATCGGACCGCTCACTTCGGCCGGCCATCGCGATCGCGTTCTCCAATACATCGAGCTTGCGAAAGAACAGGGATCGACCATCCTGACCGGTGGTAAAGCCCCCGACAATCCTGATCTCAAAGCCGGCTACTATGTCATGCCGACCATCGTCACTGCCAAGCCGACCGACCGTGTCTGCAACGAAGAAGTCTTCGGACCCTTCGTCAGCGTCACCCGTTTCAAAGACGAATCCGAAGTCCTCAACATGGCTAACGGAACCGAATACGGTCTCGGCGGGGGACTCTGGACTCGCGACCTGCAGCGCGCCCATCGCGTAGCGGCTGCTATCCGCTCCGGCATGGTCTGGATCAACAGCTATAAACGCGTGAATCCCGGTTCGCCCTTTGGCGGCGTCGGTCAGTCCGGCTATGGCCGCGAAATGGGCTTCGAAGCCATGCATGACTACACCGATGCCAAGTCGGTCTGGGTCAACGTGGATGCGCAGATTCCGCCTTTCTATAAACGATAGGCTTTCCACAAATAACCACCGGGGATAGAATTGGGGCAGGCAGCAGACTGCCCCTTTTTCTATTTCGGAGAACCGCTATGACAGCGACCACACCAACGAAACGTGCGACAACGGAAGACGACATAACCGCGGAAGTACTCCGGCGCTACGAAGGCACGCCGGACCCACGCGTGAAGCAAATCATGCAGAGCCTCACGAAGCACATCCATGCTTTCATCAAAGAAGTCGGCCTCACCGAGAAAGAGTGGTTTCACGCCATCGACTTTCTGACGCGTACCGGCCAGATGTGCGATGAGCGTCGCCAGGAGTTCATCCTCCTCTCCGACACTACCGGCGTATCCATGCTGGTCGATCTGATCTCGAACAAAAAGCCCATTGGAGCCACCGAATCGACTGTTTTTGGCCCGTTCCATCGCGACGGCGCGCCGGAACGGGAACTTGGAACCAACATGGCCGAAGGCGAAGAACGCGGTGAACCCTGCATCATCACGGGAACCGTAACAGGGCTCGACGGCAAGCCGATTTCCGGCGCCAAGCTCGACACCTGGCAGGCCGATCCCGGTGGATTCTACGATTCGCAGCGTCCCGAGCTCGACCACATGCACATGCGCGGAATCTACACTACCGGCGCCGATGGCAAATACACAATCGTCACCACCCGGCCCGTGCACTATCAAATTCCTTCCGATGGTCCCGTCGGTGAAATGCTGCGCGCCACCAAGCGTCATTCCTGGAGGCCCGCTCACGTCCACTTCGTCGTCTCCGCGGAAGGCTATGAGCCCGTCACCACGCACATCTTCGATTCGATCGATCCCGATCTCAACGGAGACGCGGTATTCGGCGTGAAAGACTCTCTGATCTGCGAATTCAGGTCGCATACGCAGCCGAGCGCGGAATCCCAGAAACTGGGCGTCAAAACCCCGTTCAGCGCCACCGAGTTCAACTTCGTCCTGGCGCCCGCCAAAAAGTAGTTTTGTCATGAGAGTGGCGAGGGCGGCCATCGTTCTGTTTGCGATTCCCGCCCTCGCTTGTGCCTGCACCTGCCAGCTCGACCTCTCGGTCTGTAACGAGGTGGCGGCGGGCACGCTGGTTTTTACCGGCACCGTGGAATCGGTGTCCCCACACCTTCTGGATCGCTGGAATATGAACCGCCGCAACTCGATGGATGAGTTAGGCGCGTTCCACGAACGCTATACACGCGATGGATCACCCGCGAACCTCGAAGCCCTCAAGCGCGAAATTACGAAGCTGCTTCCCGATCTGCCCGCCGACCGCCAACAGCAACTCGAATCCGCCACTACCCACGAAGCTCTGGTTCGCCTCTTCGGCGACGTGCTCGATCAGGGTCGCCTCGTCAAACTCCGCGTGAAGGAAGTCTACGCAACGGGCAAAGACACCGATACGGGCAATAATGATGACGATGAGGTTCTGAAATCAAAGGAAATCAGTGTCTGGACTCCCTTCGGAGACTGCGGGGTAGATTTCCAGGCGGGCGAAACCTACCTGGTGTATTCAACCAATGACGAAGAAACTGACGTAATTTCGACCACGCGTTGTACCCGCACTCGTCGCTTTTCCGACGCAGGAGACGACTTACCGTACCTCACCTTTTACCGCGACACTCCTGAGGCCTCGGGGCGCCTCGAAGGCTTTACAACGCGCAACCCGGTTTATCACACCAAAGAGTTCCCGCCACAGCAGAGCGATCTTCCGGACCAGCCCGTCGAAGGTCTGTGGGTCGAACTCCTGCCCAATCACCGCTTTGCTGAAACCGATCGTCAGGGCCGATTCCTGTTCGATGGCCTCGCGAAAGGCGACTATCAGGTCAAGGCTTACGCACCCGGCTTCCCGGATACGGTACGCCCGCTTGCCCAATCGCCTGAGTTTTCTATGGAAACGAAATCCTGTGGACGTCCCATCCTCGTAATCTCCGGCTCCCTTTAGGCAGCGGCGGCCGGCTCATCTAGCGGCTCCCTCTCGAGGCGAAACAGATCGCATAGCCGCGGAGTTTCAGCTCCACATTCACAGTGCGCGGTAACGATCTTTCCGGAAAGCCCCGTGCGCACAGGCAACTGTAACGGCGCAAGAAGTTCGTTTCTTTGTAAGCGAAACGGCCCCCGCGATTGATCGATATGCAGACCGTCATGCACCTCGCATTCACGCGCGATCACGTGGCCGTCCCATCCCCTGAGTTGTTCGAAGACCGGTACGCCAAAAACGCGCCAGAGTTCCTCTCTGTGATGCAGATCGAGAGGCGTCTCGGCGAATGAAGTCAGCACCACGATCGCCGTCGATAGGGCAGGCAATTCCAAAGCCCCGCGCTTCCTGCGATCCGCCAATGTGAGCGCGGCGCCGAGGGGCAGCACGAGTACGTCCGGGGTCCACGAGCATAAGGCGGCACCATCAAACATTGAGAAATGGCGCAGATTACCGGCAGCCCGGAAATCAACGCCGATCGCGGCAATGCGTGCCGGCGCGGCCAGCGGAAAAATAAAAGGCTGCAGCGCAAGTCGGCGCGTCCGCTGCAGGAATGGTGACAGAGTCAAATTCCTGGACCTCTGCCAACCATAGTGGGGGACGGCTTTCGTTTTCTCGCGCTATTTCAGAGCGGCCTGTTTGGCCAGACTTTGTTGCGAAAAGATCCCTCTCAGGTTGCCGCCGAAGATGCCGCGCGCCGTTTCTTCATCTACGCCGATCTCCGATAAGACCTTGACCTGTTCTTCAAAAACGCCCTTCACCCAGCCCCGCGGAAACCAGGAAGAATCGCTGCCGAACAGAATCCGTTTAGGACCTAACACTTCGAGGGCCTTGCGGAATACTCCCGCCAGATCGATGGGGTAGGGTTCACAGCGAATCCAACGGTTCGAACTTGAAGTGTCGAAATAAACGTTCGGACACATATCCGCCAGCATCAACGCCTCACGCAGGTATCCGGCGCCGAAGTGCGGAATCACGAACGAGAGCTGCGGATGCGCCAGCGCGGACCCGTGAATATCGATGGGGTTTGAGTAGCGAATATCGAAAGGCGAGGGCAGCCCCAGTTTCGTGCGGAAGCCAACGCTCAGCATGCCGCAGTGCACGTAAACCACGGTACCGGTATATCCCGAAATCATCGATAACAGCGAATGCACGTGACTGTCGTTCATAGAGAATCGGTGCATGGCGGGGAACAGAAAGATTCCCTCGATCGCGCCTTCATCGAGTGCGGCAGCCACCCGTACATCGACGCCCGGCAGCAGAGGATTCACCATGACGATCGACCGGAAGCGCTGCGGATGCCGGTCTACAGCCGCGCCCACAGATTCCACGTCCCCGGGAATGCTGGCCACCAGAACAGACTGGCTCACGCCTGCATGATTCATCTCGACTACCCAGCGGTCGGCGAGATATTCCGACGATTCCGGAACCTGCCAGCCCAGCAAGGGGCCTACGTCTTCGACTCCCTTCTGCTGCGCCAGCGATTGAAAGAACGCCGGCGAAAAAAAGTGCACGTGTGCGTCAGCTACTTCGATATCTCCCCAGGGAGTTTGCATTCTTCAGAACCCCGCCAACATTTTCTGTGCCTGCACTACTTCACCCGTAAGTGTACGGAGTACGTCCGCCACTTCATCCGCCTGTTCGCGGGCTTCGTCGATGCGATTCGTCTCAACGGCTTCGCGGATACCCGGCAGCGTCTTGGCATCGTAGCCGGTATATTGACCCGGTGCATAGATCCGGTGCCGGTACCATGGCCGTCCTGGAAGACCGGGCTCCGGCACCATAGCCCGTTCCGTGCGGAATAAAATCTGATTCAATGCTTCCAGTTTCGCCGGTGCGACCGAAGCGATCTGCGGCCCTACCCGGGCGTAAGCAGTATCAAGTTCAGTCGACGCCTGTTCGAGGCGCAATAACTCCCGTCGCACGCCGTTCAGATCTACCCGCCGGTACTGGTCGATATCGTTCAGGTAGCGGCCGATGGTCGCCGTAAACCGAACGAACTCGAAAGGCAGCAATGGCGCGTCGGCCAGGCGCATCAGAGCGGTAGTGTGAACTTGCGCGAGAGCCCGGCCATAGATAAAACCGGGATCGCCAAAATGACTGAGCCAGTTGAAGTCGTCGTACGCCGAGTGATAGACGCCGCTGTCCTCTGAAGCGAAGCGAATGTCGAGCGTTGCGATCCCGAGGTGCTGCAGAAAAGGCGTGTAGTCGGAACCGGAACCGAGCGCGTTAATCCGGAAGTTAGCCGGCCTTTGATCCGCGGCATTGAACAGCGGACGGTGGCTGACGGGGTCGTCCACATCGCGGGCTACCTCCTGCATAAAAGCTTCGAGCGTATGCGAGCCGCCCACGTTCAAGCGTCCTCTGCCGCTGGAATCCGAGTTCAGGTAAACCGCAAGATTATTTGTCAGTTCTTCCGAGTGCTTTTCCATCCATTCGGTGGATCCAGCCAGACCATACTCTTCGCCATCCCAGAATGCGATCATAATGGTTCGCCGCGGCTTCCAGCCTTTCCGCGTCATGGCTGCGAGAGTGCGCGCCGTTTCCATGAGAGGCACCGCACCCGAGAGCGGATCACTCGCCCCACGGACCCATGCGTCGTGATGGTTCCCATCGAGAACCCATTCGTCAGGGGCGGTCGACCCCGGGATTCGCGCGATCACGTCATAGAGCGGCCGTGTCGAATTATCCATAACTACGTGCATATGGACTTTCGCCGGCCCCGGGCCCAGATGATAGGTCAGGGGAAGTCCACCGCGCCACACTTCAGGAACCACCGGACCGTCGAGATTGGCGAGCAAAGGCCGCGCGTCGTCCCATGAAATCGGCAGCACGGGAATCTTCGCAAGGGTTTTAGCCTCGCTGATCGCAAGGCGGCGCGAACCGGCTTCCGAAGCCCAACCAGGGGAGAGCGGATCTCCGGGATAAAGGGTCAGGTCGAGTAAACTGCCGCGCTGCACGCCTTCGGCAGGGCGATAGGCGCCTTTCGGATAGGGATCGCCCTGATAAAAACCATCGTCGCGCGGATCGGAATAAATGATGCACGCGATGGCGCCGCGCTCGGCCGCCACCTTCGGCTTGATACCGCGAAAGCTTTTGCCATAACGCACAATCACGATCTTTCCAGCCACGTCGATGCCGCTCTCAGTCAGCACGTCGTAGTCGGCGGGCAGACCGTAATTCACATAGACCAGAGGCCCTGTGACATCGCCATCGGCCGAGTATGCGTTGAATGTGGGTACATCGCCGGCCTCGCCCGAGCCTTTATCGCCGGCTATCGGCGGCTCGTCGAGCTTCATGCGGATGTGCGTCGGCTCCACCATTTCGAGCACGCGCACTTTCGGCGTCGGCAACATTGCCTCGAACCGCTCGATGTGCGCGTCGAGCCCGTATTCCTGAAGTTGTGTAAGAATCGCCTCAGCCATTTGCTTCGATTGAGGCGTACCGGCCAGATGCGGCTCGGCCGAGAGCTTCTGAATCTGTTGGCGGATGCGTGCCGAATCGGGGATCGCGCGCGCCTGCTGCTCCCATTTGATTTCTTCCGATTGAGAGGCGGAATCGAACCCTCGTATCGCTTCTTCCGCGGCTGGCCTCAGGAGGATAGGTGCGGCCACGAGCAACGCCGCGCAGGCGATCCGGAATTTCATTTTGAATTTAGTGTAACGGGTCCGGGCGGAGGTTTGAGTGCCGATCCAAACTGTCACTCAGCGCGCTAACATCACCATGTGGAGCAGATCGGCCGTTATCGCATTCTCGGCGAGCTCGGCCGAGGCGCTATGGGTGTGGTTTACCACGCAACCGACCCCTCGATCGGGCGGTCCGTCGCCATCAAAACCATCCGAATCCGCGACATAAACGATACCCGGCACCGCGATAAACTGCGCGAGCGCCTGTTCCGCGAAGCCCGCTCGGCGGGCGTTCTGTCGCACCCGAACATCGTCACCATTTACGACATGGATGAGGCGGATGGTCTCGCTTATATCGCCATGGCATTCGTCAATGGCCCCACGCTCGAAAAAATCCTGGCTACCGGCGGACCGCTTTCCGGCTCGGCCATGCTGCGGATTCTGCGCCAGACGGCATCGGCCCTCGACTATGCTCACGGCCGCGGCATCGTGCACCGCGATGTGAAGCCCGCCAACATCATGACCGATGAAGACGGCGCCGTGAAGATCACCGACTTCGGCATCGCCAAAATCACGGCCAGCGCCAATACTACCGATACGAAGACCGTAGTCGGCACCCCGAATTACATGTCCCCGGAACAGGTACAGGGGCTGGAAGTCGATGGCAAATCCGATCAGTTCTCGCTGGCCGTGATCGCTTACGAAATTCTCACCGGTGAGCGGCCGTTCACGGGCGAGCACCTCAGCACGATCGTCTTCCGCATCGTTTCCGAACAGCCGCCCGAGTCGTATCGAATTAACTCAACACTGACGCCACAGATCGATGAAGTGTTGCGGCGAGGATTGGCCAAGCGTCCGGAAGATCGCTATCCCAGTTGCACCAACTTCGTGGGTGCGCTGGAAATGGCGTGTGCCGAATCTCGCGGCTGGAAGACGTTGGCGTCGGGCACGGCAAGCGTGTTACCGACGGTTGGAATGCGGCGAGAGACACCGCCCGTGCCGGAGACCACCGGCGTTACTTCGGAGATCCCGCGGAAGCGTCTGTTTCCCGTGGTTATGAGCCTCGTTATAGTAGCGGCCGCGATTGGAATCATCACCTGGCAGGCGGGAGGCATCCCGGGTTTTGGACCGGCGGATACTACGACCTCCGCGCCCACTTCCCAGCAAGCCGTGGCGACAGCTCAACCGCCGCCGCAACAACAAGACGCGCCTCCCCCAGAGCCGCCGGCGGATTCCGCCGCCGATTCGGCTAGCAAAGACGCGCCTGTTCCGGATAGACCTGTTCAGGAGTCGCCTACGCCAGAACCAGCGAAGCCGGCAGCCCCACCCCCGGCGACGCTATCCAAACCCAGTCCCCTAGGCGGCGGTAACCCAGCAGCAGCGCCGCCAACAACTGCCCGCATCACTGCCGCTTCGGCAGGTTCTGTGAACGGAAATACTCAGGATGTGTGGGTCACGACCAACCCACCCGGGGCGAAGATTGTTCTCGACAACGATCTCAACCAGACGTGCCAGGCGCCCTGCATGCTGCACTCACCGCAAGGCGTTCATCATCTGACGATCTCCGACGCCGGTTATCAGAACGAATACCGGGAGATTCACGTAGGCAATACGGCGCAGGATATTCCGCTGATTACGTTACGGCAACCGAGCGGAACCCTCATGGTGACGAGTGTTCCCCCCGGCGCCGCGGTGCGCATCAACGGTAAGCCCATCCCCCAGGTGACGCCCGCTCAGGTCACACTGGCGCCAGGAAGCTACACAGTCACGGTGGAGAAGAACGGCCGTTCGCAGACGCAAAAGATCGACATGAACGAGAGCCTGCTCTACCTCAAAATTCCGCTCGAGCAATAGCTTTCGAGCGAAACAGGCAGGCAATCCGGCGGGAACTGCTGAGTCAGTTCAAAGCCCTGCGCTTGCAGACACCCAATGAAGCGATCGAGGTGCGCCATGGCTCCCGTCGGCAGGTCGTGCAGCACTACCAGGCTCCAGTCGCGCGAATGGCAATCTTCGATGCCGCGGGCTACCCAACCCTCGGGGTCGCGCCAGTCGCCGGGCAATGAGTTCCACAATACGCAGGTGTATCCACGGGCTATCAAGCGCTCAGCCACGGCGGGATGCAGCAGATTTGGACCCACCAGGCCTCGCCCATAAGGCCGGAACAACCGCGCGGGTTGCCTGACCCAACTCAGTGCCTCGTCCGTCTTGTCGAACTCGGCGAGCGCTTCCGCTTCCCCCAATTCACCCAGAGGAGTCGTATGCGTGAAAGTATGGTTGCCGATCCAGTGGCCTTCCTCGGCGGCGCGGCGGGCTATGGCGGCCCGTTCCGGTTCCAACACCTTAGAACCCAGCACAAAGAAAGTCGCCTTGACTCCCCGACGTGCCAGGCAATCGAGAACCTGAGGCGTCACCTCAGGCTCGGGGCCGTTATCGAAGCTGAGAGTGACCCGGGGCAAAATGGGCTCAGTGTTTGGCTGAGAGACTTTGATATCCCGCTGTCACGAAAAGGTCTGGATTGCCATACAGCCGGTCATACTCCTGGCTAGGCCGCGCAGCTTTCACTTGCTCAAGTGTCATGCTTTTTTTGATCATGTCGCGGATGCGGTCGCGGACAATCACAACCATATCGCGATACTCCACCAAATCCGCCTGATCGCAAAGGCGGCCATGGCCCGGAATCACCAGAGTGCCGCCCTCTTCTTCATGAGCAACGATCGTCAGTCCCATAACGTGAGTCAATCCGTTGACGACGCCTTGAATGGTCCCGCCCTTTTCGAGGTCGATGAACGGGTACCGGTCCGTCGAAAAAAGATCGCCCGTGCTGACCACATCCGACCGCCGAAAATAAACGATGCTGTCGCCGTCGGTGTTGGCATTGGGTTGATGCAGAATCTCGATCGATTCACCGTTGAAGTAAAGGTCCTTCTCGTCACCGATAAATGAATCGGTGGGCCATGCCGCGCTTTCGGTGGGTGCCTTAGTACCGGTGGGCGCGCTCATCCGGTTCAGGACATTTTCATGCGCCAGAATCGGCGCTCCTTCACGAGCGTCACCAATGTCGTTGGTGACATTGGCGCCGGTGATGGTGATGCCGGCTTTGTGCATGGCTTCATTGCCGCCCGTGTGGTCCGGCAGTGAATTGGTATTGACAATGTAACGGATCGGCTTGTCCGAGAGCTTGTGAATCGCCGCCAGCATTTTGTCGGAAAGCTGCGCGGTCTGGGTATCGACGATCAGGATTCCCTGGGGACCGACCTGCAGCGTGGTGTTGGCACCGGCGCCGCCCGTCGTCAGCATGTAGATGTTGCCCTGAGCGGGCAGCACATGGAATTCGACAGGGTTCGTACCCTGGGCATACACCGGAACGGCAATCGCCGGAACCGCAAGCAATGAAGCCAGGAGAAATTTCGTCATGTTATTTCGCCGCCTGTTTCATGGCTTTGATTTTGAGTTTGTATTCCGGGTACATGGTTTCGGCTCCGCCGCGCGCGGCTTGCGGAGGCACCTCGGGATGACGCTCCGAATATTCTTTGATGAAGTCGTTCTGACCGGGCAATATGTTGGGTACGGCATCCGGCGGTCTTCCCACTACTTCTTCCACCGACTCGCAAGGATACAGCCAATTCCCTACGTATTCCGTGTCGTAAACGAAGTCCTGCGTCTTGATCAGCGGCTCAGTCAGATAGATCGGATCCGTCACGATGCTGACATGCGTGAGATAGTTGCCGTGCCGGATGAAATGTTCATTCTCCGTGGCGTGCTCGCTCTCGACCACGCCGTTGCGGCGAATCCATCCGGTTTTGATGTGATCTGTAAAAACGGTCAGAACCTCACCTTCCCACTTACCCGTGGAAAAGCCCATCCAAGTATGCATGGCGTACTGCGGCGGATGCGGACGGTTGTCCATCCAGATAGTCCGGTTCTGCTCATAAGTGCTGATGTAATTGCGGATCGCAATCACTTCCTGCGACTCGGGGTCTTTCTCGACCCAGACCCGCAATTCGAGCGGTCCTCGATAGATGTAGGGGACGACGTGAACGCGGCACTGCTGCTCCGGCATCGTGAGCCGCGAAGGACTCCATGCATCGGCGCGGCGGCGCGCATCTTCGTTGATCGGTAAACCGAGGTAGTCCCCCAGTTCCGGACCGGGAATGCGCTCCGGCTGGTCCTCGAAAAAGCGCGCGGCCCAATTGCCCGACAGATCGATCTGCGCGGCGAGGGGCGGGCTCAGGGTTGTTACCGTGGCGACGAGAGCCGCCGCAACCGCGATTTTGTTGTAGCAACTTTGTTTCATGCGATCAGACTCCTGAGTCTCTTTTTCAAAAACCATGCTCGTTCCGCGGCACAAATGGCCGCAAGAAATTCACCGGCGTCGGCAATCTCAGCCTCGCAAATGGAGTGCGGCCGCTGCGGATAACTGCGCATCACAACGCGGGCTCCGCATTGCCCAAGGATATCGGCGGAGGCGTGGACATATGGTTCGGGTACCCACTCATCCACATCGCTGCCTGTGATCATGACGGGGCGTTCATCGAAGGCAGTCCTGCGCTGGGCAGTCACCTCGGTGTCATTTCCCATCAACGCGCCCGTGAATGCCACCAGCGCACCGCATGTCTGGGGAAACCTCTGCGCATATTCGAGTGCGAGACACGCTCCCTGTGAAAATCCTACGATAAAAATCCGGCTGGCGTCGATGCGCCCGCCTTCCGACGCTTCTCCCACTGTGTCGGCACAGCGCTCAATCGACCGGGTTAGCATCGGCTCATTGCCTTCGATCGGGTCAGTGAATCGATTCGGATACCACAAACCGGCCTCGGCGCGCGGCGCCAGCCAGCGTACTCCGGGCAGAGCGAACCGCTCCGCGAGAGCGATCATCTCCTCAGCGGGCCGTTCCCTGCCGTGGAGCAGAATTCCCGCCATCTCCGCGGCTCCCCGCGGACTGCCGGATTCAAGAAGTTTATTCATGCAGCACCCTGGGTTTGGCAGACAAATGTTTTGGCAGGCCACCAATAACGGTGGCCTGCCATTCTCAGAAACCCTGAGGAACGCGGAGGCGCGGCAGCATCGCCTCAACTTCCGCGCGCCGATTTTCGAACCACGGCGGCAGCAAAAGGTGATGACCGAGTTGCTCGAACGGCTCGTCCTTGGCAAAGCCTTCCGGAACTGTCGCGGCGCACTCCACCAGAATGCCTCCTGGAGAGCGGCAATAAATCGAATGAAAGTACTGCCGGTCTTTGATCTCGGAGCAATCGGTGTAACCGAGCTCTTCGTACCAGTTTTTCTGCTCGGTCAGCAGTTCATCGCTGGGCACGTTGAGCGCCACATGATGAGGGGTGCCTGCGCCGAAAGTCCAGCTTCCCTGCTTGCGGTCGGGCTCATGCTTCAGAATCATGGTGCGGTTGGCGCCGCCCGCGCCGGTTTCGAAGCGGTGAAACGGACCTTCTTCGCCCGTCTTGCGGAAGCCCAGTGCATCGACGAAGAAACGCTCTTCTTCCTCGACTTCACGCACGGAAAGCACAACCCCGTAAAATCCACGCACGGCTTCGCTCCCACCAATCTCGTCCGTCGTCCACGGATCGCGATTGTCGGCGGGGTCTTCAATCATTTCGAAGCTCAGGCCGGCCGGATGGTCAAAGCGGATGAACTTTTGTCCGAAGCGCTCTTCAATGCCGTCGTGCGAAGTCTTGTGCTTATCGAAATGCTCTTTCCAGAACGGAAGGCTGTTCTTTCCCACCGTGTACGACGTACTCGAAATCTGACCAGAGCCCTTACGACCCTTGATGGGGTCATACGGGAAAGTGGTCATCACCGAACCCGGCTCCGCCTTCGCGTTCGAGTAATACAGGTGATAGAAAGCTTTCTTTCCATCAAACAGAATTGTCTGTTTGATCATTCGCAGGCCGACCACCTGAGTCAGGAAGTCGACATCTTCCTGCGCGTTGCCGGCACAGGAGGTGACGTGATGAAGTCCCGTAACCGGGTAATTCATTGTTTTTTGTTTTCTCCTCGAGGGGATTTTGCACTGAGGAGCATATCAGATATTTGCAATGCGCACAACATTGCGCTATGCGCAATAAAAAACCCTGGCAACACCGCCGCCCGATGAAGCATGGTTATTCAGCGGTTTTGAGCTTCAACAGACTTTCGGCGTTGCGGTGCGTCAACCGGGCTGTGTCATCCGGGCTGAGTATTCCCGCCAGACTGTCGAGGAAGGCCCGTCCCCGCGTATTCGGGCTGAAAGGGTAATCGATGGAAAAGAGCAACCGGTCGATTCCTATGACGTCGAGCGCGCACTGTAGGGGCGGTCGCGTGAAATAGCCGCTGGTCGTGATGTGAATGTTGGTTCGGAAATATTCAGCGACCGGCTGCCGAAGATGCGGCGCGGCCTGTGAGAGAATCCCACTCGACCGGGCCAGCGCGTAAGGCAAGCCTTCGCCCATGTGACCGATGATGAGTTGCAGGTCAGGCAAGCGGTCGAACAGACCCGATAGGATCAGGCGCAAAGTGTGCAACCCGGTCTCCGCGTGCCAGCCCCATCCCGCGATAGAAAGCAAGTGACCAGATTGGCCGGGAAGGCCCGAGTAATAAGCCGATTTCACGGGCTCCGCGGGAGGCGCCGGATGCAGATACACGGGAACGCCGAGATGGGCCGCCGCTTCCCAGACCGGTAGAAATCGGGGATCGTCCAGAAACAGTCCTGCCGTGGTGCCGTTGAGCAACGGGCCACAGAATCCGAGGCGAGTGACACAGCGTTCCAGTTCGGCAACCGCGGCACCAGGATCTTTGAGGGCCAGGGTGGCAAAGCCCCCGAACCGGTTGGGATGACGGCGCACGGCTTCGGCTAACTCATCGTTGACATCGTGTGCCACTGAGCGGGCGGTCGCGGCGTCAAGCTCTTCGAAACCGATCGCGGCAAGCGACAGCACCGCAAAATCGATGGACGCCTCGTCCATTGCCGCCAGGCGCCCGCCATTTAAATCGAGCAGGCGAGGTTGCAGTTCCGCCAATTGTGCGGGCGCACTGCCGCCATAAGCTCCCGCTGCGTCGAGAAAAGACTGCGTGACGAAGTGCTCTTCGAGTGCGATGGCAGGCAAACCGCGCCTTAGTTTCCGGTGCGCCTGGTAACGCTGCCGAGAGGAGCTCCCTGACCATCCTCGCGCAAAATTTTGAATTCCAGTGTGTCGCCCACCGGCTTCGCTGTGTAGTTAAACTTCACATCGGCGTTGTTGATCTTGCGCACGCCCTGAAACGTGATGGTGTCGCCCTCGATTTTTCCGTTCAGGATCTCGACATCGGGCGCGCCGTTAATTCCATCCAGCTTGCCCGTGACTTTGTTGCCGTCCTGTTTGATGTGCGCCACAAAGGGAAGACCCTGACCGGTCGGCAGCTTCACTTCACCGGTCCAGGTGCCGCTCAGGTCGGCCGCAAACAGAGAAATAGCCAGCAGCGCACCGGCGGAAAGTAAACGTATGATTTTCATTTTTGAGTCCGTCACGTTTATTTTAAAACGCGATATTTAAAACGCGATGCCGTGGCAGCCGGTCCCGAGTACCTTCAGGCCAGAAACTTCAGCACAGCTTGATTGAAAACTTCCGGTGATTGAATATGCGGCACGTGTCCGACATTGGGAATCAGCACCAGCTCCGCGTGCGGAACAGTGTCGGCCACGTGTTTCGCGAGCTTCGGAAAATCCACCCCGTCCTTATCGCCGCCGATGACCAGGGTTCGCGCCTGTATGTGCTCCCAGTCATGAACGACGGGGTCAAGGTAAGTGATCTGGCGGTAAATCGCCCGCACCATGGCGAGCCGCGGCCAGTCCGCACTCAAAGTCGGTGCGTACATAATCCGCACGAATCGCTCATACTCGGGCTTCCATGCGTCGGGAAAATAGCGCCGGATGGTCTGCTCGAAGCCCTGATACAGTTCGTCCTGTGTCTGAGACATAGTCGCTTTGTATGCCTCTTCCGCTCCCGGCCACGGAGTCTTCCAGCGAACATCGGTCAGACCGATCGGATTGCAGAGAACCGTTCGCTCCGCCACATCGGGATAAGACGCGGAAAATCGCGCGGCCAGCATGCCACCCATCGAATGTCCGACAATCGCTGCCTTCGAGACGCCTCGCGACACGAGCAGTCTGCGAGTGTTCGCCGCCATGTCGTGAAAGTTATAGGGGACGATCGGCTTCGAGGAGCGTCCGAACCCGATCTGGTCGGGAACGATCACGCGGAACCCGGCCGTACGCAGAGCTTCGATGGGGCCGCCGAAATAAAAGCCGCCAAAATTCATGCCGTGCAAGAGCACCACTACGCGGCCGTTCGCCGCAGGCGCGGCGGATATATCCATGGCGGGAACATCCATGAACGCCAGGCGGACGTCCTGTCCGTAGAGGGTTAACGGCAGGAACTGAACCGGATACGGATAGGGAACATCCTCATCGTCAATGCTGCCCGGAGCGATACCCACGGGAGCCACGTCTTTGCCGGCCTGCGGCGTCGTTTGAGTTGGCGTCTGCGTGGCTGTCTGCGCTCGCGCCGCCGTTTGCAACGCAACGCCTGCCGCCAGATTTGCCAACGCCGATCTTCGTGTCAATGCCGCCATGATGCCTCTCAGTTTCCCGCAATCGGATGCGTTGCACGGGAAACTCGCAGAACTTCTTTCACCTGCACCACGAGTTCGCTCGGCGCAAACGGCTTGGGGAATAAATGAAAATTTTCCAGCGAGTTCTGGATTCGAATCCGGTTATCGTCGGGAAATCCCCCCACAATCAGGACGGGCAACCCCGGACATTTGGAGCGCAAATAATGCGCCGCCTCATGCCCCGGCATGCTCGTAATGTAGGGGCGAATCACCAGCAGATCCGGCGTCACATCTTTCAACCGATCCACCGCCGTCCCGATGTCATCCGCGGCTACTACCAGATAGCCGGCATGTTCGAGGGTCTCCACCAGAATGCTCCGTACCAGCGGATCGGATGCGATCAGGAGGATGGTCGTGTTTATCGGAAACTTTTCAGTCATATGTCTTTTTGTCTGCATTACTCCGAACTGTCAACGATCATATCTGACCAGCCGGAAATAGACGAGCCACGCCGGAATCGCTGATTTCTGTAATAAAAACCACAATTCCAGCCGGCAGCCATAAATTTTCGCTCGAAAAACCGGGCCTGGTCCCGATTAGAAGGAGTTGGCCTTTCTGTCAGGAGATCGCGGATGAATCCGAGTCCCCTCAATCTTCCCGAACGTTCAATTCGTCCCGTCCCGGCCGAACGCCGCAAAAAGAAACCAGCGTGTAAAAAGTGCGGCTCATTCGATCTCTGGCGCATTGCCGAGCAAACCGGCCTCATTGCGGCGTTCATGAAGTTTCGAAACCGCAGACCTTTTCAGTGCCGAGCGTGCGGTTACATCTGCTATCGCGTGGCTCGCCGTAAGCGCGATAACTCGGCAATTTTGATTAAACCTCGGCAGGGATGAATCCGCGGCAGGATCCGTATATACTTGGCGGCACCCCGCCACCATGCGAACCAGACATTTTCTCTTAACCGCGGCCGCCATTCTGTCGGCGAGCGGATTCCTCATCGAATCGAATTTCGTCCGCTCGCAATCCGCGCCGCCACAGTCCCTCACCGGCCTTGTAACATCGGCTGAAGAAGGTCCCATGGAAGGGGTCCTGGTGACAGCCAATAAAGCTGGCTCGACGATTTCCATTACGGTAGTCACAGACTCCACAGGCCGCTACAGCTTTCCTGCAAACCGTCTGTCTGCCGGTCAATACGCGCTGCGGATTCGCGCCGCAGGGTATGACCTCGATAGTCACCTCGGTAACCACCTCGATAACCCAGGCGCCATCCAGATCACACCGAAGAAGACGACCACCGCCGATCTGAAACTTCAAAAAACGGCGGATCTCCAGGCTCAACTCACCAATACAGAATGGATGATGAGCATCCCTGGCACTGAGGATCAGAAGAAATCGCTTCTGAACTGTGTCCAGTGCCATACTCTCCAGCGAATCATTCAGTCGAAACACGATGAAGAACAGTTCCAGAAGGTTCTGGTCCGCATGGGCGACTGGACGAACGCCAGCTTCCCTCTGCATCCGCAAAAGAAGACCGCCGCGCGGCTCCGTGAAGTACGCGGCGTACAGCTCGAGCAGAACCGCCTCGCTCAGGCGAAATATCTCAGCACCATCAACCTCGGCTCGCGCGCTTCATTGAATTACGACCTTAAGACCTTGCCCCGCCCCACCGGACGCGCCACTCACGTCATCATTACCGAGTACGATCTGCCCCGCAAAATCATCGAGCCGCACGACGTGATTCTCGATGCCGCCGGCACCGTGTGGTTCTCCGATTTCGGCGAAGAGGTGCTGGGCAAACTCGACCCCGTCACCGGTAAAGTTACTGAGATCCCCATTCCCGTGCTCAAACCCGGCGCCTCCACCGGCTCACTCGGGCTGCAGTCCGATAAAGAAGGCAACCTGTGGCTCGGCATGATGTTCCAGGGCGGTGTCGGCAAATACGACCCGAAGACCGGCAAATTCCAGACCTGGACCGTCCCCGCCGAATACAACCAGGGGATGACGCAGATCGACATGGCGGCCCCCCAAAGCGCTTTTGTGGATGGAAAAGTGTGGATGCAGAACAACGGCTTCGCCGCCATCCACCGCCTTGATCTGGCTACCGGTAAGATTGAAAACTTCGATTTTTTCGCCAATGAAAAAGAGGGCGAAAACCACAACATCTACGACGTGATTCCCGATTCTCACAACAACGCATGGTTCACCGACTTCCAGCAGGAGCACATCGGCCGGGTCGACGCAAAGACCGGCAAGATGACTCTCTATGCGACGCCCACACCGCGCTCCCAGCCGCGCCGCGGGCAAATGGATTCAGAGGACCGGCTCTGGTTTGGGGAATATCGCGGCGGCCGCGTCGGTATGATCGATACCCGCACGGAGAAAATGCAGGAGTGGCTCCCGCCCACTCCTTACTCGGCGCCCTATGACGCTCAGCTCGATCGCAACGGCAACGCGTGGAGTGGTTCCATGACCACTGACCGCGTGATTCGCCTCAATCCGAAGACCGGCGAGATCATCGAGTATCCCCTGCCCCGCTCCACTAACATACGCAGGGTTTATGTGGATAACACCGCCGCCAATCCCACGCTCTGGGTGGGCAGCAATCACGGAGCTTCTGTCGTGAAAGTAGAGCCGCTGGACTAAAACGGCTTCACAGATCCCGGAACCGAATCTCGATCGACATGCGCACCGCGACCGGATCGTTGCCTTTGCGGGCCGGTTCAAAGCGCCACTGCTGCACCGCCGCCACCGCGTTCCGATCGAGGTTTTTCTCGAGCGACCGAAGCACGCGTACCTCGCGCGGCATGCCGTGGGAGCTTACGATGAGGCCGATCAACACTGTCCCGCTGATTCGAAAACCAGCCGCCCCGGGATCGGAATCGGGAGTAACCTGATGCGTCACTCGCGGCGGCGTAACTCCAGGTCCCAGCGCAACTACGGGCTCGTCCGAATCCTGCGCCGCCGTATCGTCTCCCTGCAGCGCGCCCTGCAGCGCGCCCGACAGCAGAATGGCCCGCGCGAACCACCCGAAAGTTATCGATCCAACGGTCAACGCCCAACCCCGACGCGTCCACCGTTCAGTCGCCACCATTTTTCCAGAGACGATTTTCAAAGCGTCTAAATTACATGGAATATTGTTAAGAATAAGACAAGAGATATTTGGACCAGTTCGATGTCACCCCACGTGAACACGCTCTACGAAGAGGCCGTGCGTCAGCTTCAGGACGGCAGAACCACGGAAGCCGCGCTGCTGCTCGCGCAGATTCTGGTGCTCGATCCGGATCATGTTGCGAGCCTGCACCTGCTGGGGCTCATGGCCGCTCAGGGTGGCCGCTTCGAGGAAGCGGCCGACTTGATCGGGCGGGCCGCTCGTTTGCGCCCCGATGACCCCTTATGCTGGCACAATCTCGCCATTACCTTTCACGCCCTCGGCAGGCTCGACGAAGCCGCCGAGCAGTATGAGCGCGCCATCACTCTCAAACCCGATTATGCAGAGGCGCACAATAATCTCGGTAATATTTATCGCGATCGAGGTAAATTCAGCGTCGCTCTCCTTCACCTGAAACAGGCTGTTGAGATCAATCCGGATCGCGCCCAGGCGCACTACAATCTGGGAATCGCCTTAGTTGGGCAAGGTAGCCTGCGCGAGGCGGAGGACGAATACAAACAGGCGCTCGCCCTGCAACCCGATTTTTCCGATGCCCATAACAATCTGGGCTCCTTGCTCCTCGCGCAAGGCCGGAATGAGGCGGCAACAGCGCATTTCCGGCAAGCCATTACCTTCCAGCCGGATCATGTAGAAGCGCACAATAACCTCGGCAACGCACTAAAAGACCTGGGCAACTTCGATGAAGCGCTGGCCCACTACGACCGGGCCCTTGCGCTCCAACCAGAACGTGCGGAGGTTCATTACAACCGAACTGAAATTAAAACGTTTCGTGAGGGAAATCCCGATATCGCCATACTCGAAGCACTCGCTGCGAGGCAACCCGGAACCATGGGCTGGACACCCATCGACGCGTTCCATATTCATTTCGGCCTCGCCAAAGCTTTCGACGATACCAAAGATTATCCTCGCGCCTTTGCGCATATGCGCCAGGCAAACGCTCTGAAGCGCAGCCAGATCCACTATGACGAAGCCGCTATGCTCCGGCTCTTCCACCGCATTGCCACCGTCTTCGATCGCAGTCTTTTCGATCGCTTCGCCGGCGCGGGCGATCCCTCCGCAGCGCCGGTGTTCGTGCTCGGCATGCCTCGCTCCGGCAGCAGCCTCGTCGAGCAAATCCTCGCCAGCCATCCCCGCATCTACGGTGCCGGAGAGTTGAAGAGCCTCGAGTCAGCCGCGCGCTTTGTCTTCAATTCATCTGATCCGCCGCTGATCTACCCCGAATGCGTCCCCGGCTTTGACGCCGAGGTCTTGCAGCGTTTGGGGCAGCTTTACGTTTCGAGATTGCCCTTCGTTCCCGACGCTGACCGCATTGTGGATAAAATGCCGGATAACTTCCTCAGTGTCGGCCTGATCCGACTTATTCTTCCTAATGCCCGCATCATCCACACCATGCGCGATCCCATCGATACCTGCGTCTCCTGTTATTCGAAATTGTTCGCGGAAGGCCTGCACTATACCTACGATCCTGGCGAGTTAGGCCGCTATTACCGCCATTATCGAGACTTGATGGATCACTGGCGATCGGTGCTCCCGCCGGGAGCCATGCTCGACGTTTCTTATGAGAGTGTGGTTGAGAATCTCGAAGGCGAAGCCCGTCGGCTGATCGATTACTGCGGACTGCCCTGGGATGACCGCTGCATCCAGTTCCACCAGACAAAGCGTTCCGTCTCGACTGCGAGTGCAGTCCAGGTTCGCCAGCCCCTTTACCGAAGCTCTATGCAGCGCTGGCGCAAATACGAGGCTGACTTAGGCCCATTGCTAGCCGAATTTGGACTTTAAAGGAAATACGCGGGGCCTAGACCGGCAGCAATCGCCGTGGCATCATACTACTGATTTCCGACCAATACGCCGCAATCGACTGGATAATGTGGGTAAACGCAGGCAGGTCCATAGGCTTCACCACGTATGAGTTCGCGTGAAGCTTATAGGCCATCTGCTGGCTCACATCCGTATCCACCGTGGTAAACACGACCACTGGTATGGTCTGCAAAATCTCGTCGCCTTTGATGAAGCGCAGCACTTCCTGCCCACTCAGCCCAGGTAATCCGAGGTCCAGCAGAATTAAATCCGGTCGCGGAGAATCGGCATAACCGGGGCCGTGCTGCAGGAACGCTATCGCTTTCTTACCATCATTTACAACGTGAATTACATGAGGAATCCCTCCCGCGGTAAGAGCTGCGGCGGTCAGAACGGCGTCGGACCGGGTATCTTCCACCTGTAGAATTGTCAGTAAATGATGTAACATCGGAACGTATCGAGCACTTCGAGCACCTAACCGGGGCCAACCCATCGGGACCGGGGCCAACCCATCGGGACCGGGGCCAACCCATCGGGACCGGGGCCAACCCATCGGGACCGGGGCCAACCCATCGGGACCGGAGGCACTCCATCCGAAAAGGAGCTCTGATTCGTGGAAGATCGCCATTCGGGCGAAAATCAAGATGTTCTCCTTACGCGGCTGGTCTTCGATATCAGTCTTGCTTTAGCGGAACCCCGCTCATTAGAAGCGCTTCTCACACGGTGTTGCGAAACCCTTGTCGATGTCCTTGGCGTGGCCTTCGTCAGAATCTGGACGCTGTCTCCGAACGACAACATTTTGACGTCACAGGCCAGCGCGGGTCTATCCGCCGTCCCGAAAGACGTGCAAACTCACATTCCCCTCGGAAGTTTTCAAATTGGGGGAATTGCCCAGTCTCGCTTACCCGTCCTGATGAATGACGTGCAGCATGACGATCGAGTCAGCGATCGCGCCTGGGCGGTGCGCGAAGGGCTTGTGGGTTTCGCCGGTTATCCGCTGCTGGCCGGCGGCCAACTGGTCGGCGTGATGGGGATATTCTCGCGATCTGCGTTTCCCGAGAGTACCGTTCAGGCGCTCGCTACCATTGCTTCTCTGGCGGCTCACGGCACGGTCCGCGAATGGCTGAAGGAAGAAAGAGACGCCCTTTTCAGGAAAAGTGAAGCCGCGCTAAAGGCTTCGGGTCGCTCCAACGAAGCGCTGCAGCGCTTCGCCGCCATCGCTTCTCACGATCTGCAGGAACCGCTGCGCCAGATAACCGCATTTTCCCAGCTGCTCTCGGGCCGGTATCATGACAAGCTCGACGCCGAGGCCAACGAATATATCGATTTCATCGTTGACGGCACTACGCGAATGCAGCGCCTGATTAAGGGGTTGCTGGCTTATGCCCAGATCGAAGCCGTATCTTCCATTCGCTTCGAAACGGCCAATACGGAACTGGCGCTAAAAGGCGCACTGCGCAACCTGGGCCTCGCCATCACGGAATCGAATGCAGTCATTTCGCACGATCCCCTGCCGCTGCTCCCCGGCAACCAGGTGCAGCTCGAACAGTTATTTCAGAACCTGATCGGCAATGCAATCAAATATCGCGGCAGTGCGCCGCCCCTGATCCACGTTTCCGCAGTCCACAAAGGAAACGAGTGGATCTTTTGCGTAGCCGATAACGGCCTGGGGATTGATCCGGAGCATCGCGCCAGAATCTTTCAGGTCTTCACGCGGCTGCACGGCCGTGAGATTGCGGGCATCGGACTCGGCTTAGCGTTCTGCTCCAAAATCATCGAACTGCACCGCGGCCGGATATGGGTAGAAGCCAATCCGGCCGCGGAGACCGGCTCGATATTTTGTTTCGCGATTCCCGCGGCGAGCCTGCAGCCAGTCCAGCAAGCCGCCGCCGACTAACTATCGGTTGCGATTGTAATCGCGGTTATGATCGTCGTCACGGTCCCAACGGTGATCGTGTTCCACACGGCCATGCTCCCCATCCCAGTAGCCGGCGTAAAAGCGTTCGCCGTCATGACGTGGTCTTACCCAACGAGCTCCGACATATGCGGGACGCGTCCAGTAACCATCATGCCAGCGGTAGCGGCCACCTACTGGGTACCAATAGCCTCCGATCCATGCATAATCGGCGCCCGGACTGCGCGGCTGAACCCTGATAATGCGCTCCGGCGGAGGCGGTCCGATCCTCACTCCAATCGATACCTGAGCGAAAACAACTCCCGCACCCAACAGGGCCAACAGCAGTAATTTAGATTTCACGAGTCTTCCTCTTTTTTCCGACCTGCATGTAACGCAACCTATATAGGCAGGTTGCTGGCCAACCGCCGCGGGATGCGATTACAGTGCTATCGAGGGGCAAGCACTAAAAAGAGGAAAGCGGCCCTTTCCGTTACAAGGCCTGCGAATCGCTGGCGGGGAATGATTCTTCCTCCGCCTCGTCAATCGCGCGTTCCTGCTCTTCACTAATCTCAGCTTCGGCCTGAAGCCAGTCGTCAAGTGCCGAACCGGGTTGTCCGTCACGCAATTGGTATCGCTCCTGGGCGCGCCGACGGATGCGCTCTTCAAGGGAAACGGTATTCATTATGGCCTCCTCGGCTTGACGGGTATGTGCATTCCGATCACCTCTGCGTTCATTGACGTAATACCACAAATAGGCCTGTGTTCCGATCCTGTCGCGATTGAGCGGCGCGAGGCGCCGGCGGTTCTCATTCTATCCGCCTCATTTTATCTGTCACATCATGCGACCATCGGAAAGAGCCAGAAAGAGCCAGGCATAAGGAGCCAGAAATTATGCGTACTCTCGTCGTGGGAGCCGGCGCCCTCGGCGGCTATTTCGGTGGACGATTACTCGCTGCCCACCGCGATGTCACGTTTCTGGTCCGCCCCGCACGCGCCGCCGAGCTCGACCATTCAGGTCTGCAGATTCGCAGCTCTTTCGGAGACGTGAATATTCCCGCGCCTCCGATAGTGCTCGCCAAAGACTTGTCCTCAACATTCGACTTAGTTCTGCTGAGTTGCAAGGCGTACGATCTGGAGAATGCCCTCGATTCCTTCGCCCCGGCAGTCGGCCCCGCAACCGTAATCATCCCCGTCCTGAATGGAATGCGCCACCTGGACATTCTGGACAGCCGTTTCGGATCAGGTCACACCCTCGCCGGATATTGCTTCATTGCGGCGAATCTGAACGAGCGTCATGAGATCGTTCATCTGAATGACCGTCACACTCTGTCGTTCGGAGAACGCGACGGCACTTTGTCTGACCGCGTAAAAACAATTGAAACGTTCCTGCGGGTGGCCTCCTTCGACGTGAAAGCGAGCACCACAGGCATTCTCGATATGTGGGAGAAATGGGTCTTCCTCGCAACTCTGGCCGGCAGCACCTGTCTCATGCGGGCCTCCGTCGGGGAAATAGTTTCGTCACCTGGCGGCCGTGAATTCATGGTGAGCCTCCTCGCCGAATGCCGGGCGATCGCAACAGCCGCAGGCTATCCCCCCACCGAAGTTGTCATCGACGCAGTAAGGAATTTGCTCACTGCGGAAGCCTCAACACTCACCGCTTCCATGCTCCGCGATATTGAGAAACAGGGTCCTGTCGAGGCGGATCACGTGATTGGCGATCTGCTCATCCGCGGTGAATATTTCGGCTTGCCGCCCAATACTCTCCCACTCCTCGCCAATGTGTATACCAACCTGAAGGCCTACGAAGCCCGCCGACAAAGAGTCCTGAATCTCATAACTGGTAAGTAAGCCGGTGAACTCCTACCTTGCGATATTTCGCAGGGCCAGCGCAGCGTCCTCGGGAGGACGCATAATCCTTCTCCGCCGCATCACTCTCCAGTGGTTCACCCACACGGCAACCAGGACGGTAACCAGAAAGATGAGCAGCATTTCAGGAATGTCCAATCGCATAAGCACGAACCTTACTTGGCGACCAGTCTATTCCTTATTTAAATAACATTCAATCCTTATTTTTCAAGGCTTGAACCATCACTTTGGCCCGATTTGTGAGCGTTTTTACCATATCCACAGCTAAATTCGCAATTTCTATTGAAGCAATAAAAACAAATGATGTAGAGTATGGGCACCGGCTGAGTAAGCCGTCAGGAGCGTCCTTATGTCGCCTGTTGTTTCGCCTGTTACCGAGTCGGTTCCCGATTATCGCGCTGGCTTTTTCTGGAGTGGCGTCCTGATGGCCCTCATCTGTGTCGGTCTCATACTGGCTGGCAATACCGAGCCGGTTTACCAGTTGGAACGAACCACCATCCCGTTATCGTGGGCCTTCGCTGCCCTGGCCGTTTTCCAGTTCATCGCCGCCGAAGCCTGCCATCACGCACAAACCCGCGCCAACCACGCCAAAGTCGCGAAGGCGAAAAAACAGTCAGTTACCGCTCTTCCCTTTTCCCCGCGACTCGAAGCGTAGTCCGCCCAGGCGTTACCAGGCGGTATCTGCATTGCTCCCTACTCTTTTGTTTCGTTAAATTTCCAGCGGTTGTAATGAATAGGAGGGCTGACCGCCTAACCTGTTCATATGCGTCTCGCTTTGCTGCTCGTTCCCTTCGCGTTGCCTTTCGCCCTAAGTGCCCAGCTCATACCTGCCGGACAGCCCGTTCCTCTCGGCCCCAATCCCCCGGTTGTTTTCCTGAACGGCTATCAGCTCGATTGCAGCAGCAGTAGCTTCTCAGGCACATTCGGCAGTGCCGACACCGTGCTTCAGGCGAGCCAGATCGTCACTCTCTTTTTTGATAACTGCACCTTACCCAATTCGCCTTCCATTGAAACGCTTGGTGTCTCCTTCGGCCAGTTTCTCGCTGCCCTCAAATACACCGATGGCACACCTGTAACCCAGGTGGACGTGGTGGCCCACAGCATGGGAGGCCTCATCGTACGCAGTTATCTCGCCGGGAAACAGAACGTGAGTCCAGCCGCATTCTCTCCGCCCGCCAATCCCGGCATCCGCAAAGCCATTTTCCTCGCCACGCCCCACTTCGGCACGGGAGTCGCATCCGCCTTCGGATTCGATACGCAGACCACCGAGCTCTCACCGGCAGCCAGTTCCTTTTCGACCTCAATACGTGGAATGACGGCACCGACGATCTGCGCGGCATCGATGCGCTCGCGGTTGCGGGCGATGGCGGCACGGGGAGCGAATCCAGCATTAAAGGTTTCGATGACGGCGTCGTCACTCTCACCAGCGCCTCGCTCGGGTTCGTTCGCCCCGGCCGCACTCGCGTGATCCCCGCCTGCCACACCGATGTCAGCCTGTTGATCGAGTTTGGCTACTGCTCCTCTAACGTGCCCTTCATCGCCGATATTACCGGCGCTTCAGATACCACCGCGCAGATCATCGTCTCATTCCTCACCGGCACTTCGGCATGGCAATCCGTCGGCACCGCAATCGAATCCGATCCCGTCGGTTCCACGCTCGGCGGCATCAACATTGAGGCGCAGGATCTCAATGGCGCCGAACAGCCCATCAACAGCGCTTCCATCGCAGTGCCGGCCGGAACGCTCAACCTGAAAATCACCTCCGGCAATATCGCCTTTTCAGAAGGACTGATCCCGAATACCACTCTGGCGACTACCCTCCAGTTACTCGGCGCCGTTACACTTAAGCCCACCGTAGATCTTCCCTCGACCACCGTACTTCCGGTTATCGCCAAGCCCGGCCCCGTAATCTACCGGGCTTTCCCCGCCGCCAGCACCACCTTCCCGCTCAATGTCGCGGCGGGTGAATTAGTTACGATCTATGGCGCCAATCTCGCGACCGTCACACAGGTAGAGTCCGCCCCGCTACCCACTCAATCGGCCGGTGTGCAGGTGCTGGTGAATGGCACAGCGGTGCCGATTGAATACCTCAGCCCGTCGCAGATCAACATCGTTTACGCCGGCCCGTCGTCCGGTCTCACGCAGCTCACCGTCGTCAACGGCAGCGGCAAGCATACGGTCAACGTGCTGCTCGCCCCCGCAGTTCCAAGCGTGTTCACGCTGGATAGCTCCGGCACAGGTCCCGCAGCCGCCCTCAATGGAATCACGGGACTGGTGGTTGGCGGGTCCACTCCGCTTCATGCCGGAGACTATGTGTCTCTCTATATGACTGGCCTGGGTCAGACGACACTGATCAACGGCCTCAATTCCGCGCAGATCCAACCGACGGTCTCGGTGGGTGGTCAGAACTGCAGCATCATCTATGCCGGCCGCACCCCGCAATATCAGGGGATGGACCAGATCAACTGCCAGATTCCATCGGGAATCGTCGCGAGTTCTTCCGTGCCTTTGACCGTTACATCGAACGGGCGCGTTTCGAACACGGTAACTCTGGCGATTCAGTAATGGACCAGCTCAGGCGTTTCCACCAGCCGCCTGGATAAATTTCGATTTTGATATAACATAACCTTGCTGGAGTTGGCGAAGACGTCATTTTGTCCGGCCGGATCTGCAAGAGGCAACACATGACTTTGAAGATTTCTGGACTTTCGTGTTTGGTGCTGTGCGCGCTGGCCTTAAGCCAAACGGTCTTTGCCCAGGAGGTGTCGGGCACGATCACCGGAACGCTCCTCGACCCCAACGGCAAGGTCGTCACGGGCCTGGCAGTTCCTGTCCAACTAAAAAATACAGCCACTGGGGCCCAGTTCACTTCCACGGTTTCGGACACTGGCACTTTCGCCCTGACGCGATTACCTGCCGGAAGCTACGACCTGAATGTACCGATGGCCTGTTGCATGTACCGGACATACCAGCAGAAGAGCGTCACGCTGACAGCTGGACAGACTTTGCACCTCGATTTCCATGTGGAATGGGGAATCAATCTGGGGACCATCGGAGACGATCCCGTGATGCTCAACGACGATATGCGGAGAAAGGCGAAGAATGTCTCCGGCCCGGCGCCCCGCATGCCCGACGGCAAGCCCGACTTTTCCGGGATGTGGGTGCCCGTTGCCGATCCTGGAAATCCGCAGGCTCGCATACCGCTCCAGCCGTGGGCTGCCGACATGCAGAAGAAGCTCCAGGATTCGGGCGCCAATGCCCAGAATGCAGCGGCGTATTGTCTTCCGCAAAGCGCTGTACCAACGACCAACCCTTTCGATTTCAAACTGGTTCAGAACGCCTCCGTCATTGTGCACATGACGGAGTTCACAACGCCCGGGTATCGCCAGATTTTCATCGATGGACGTTCGCACCCAAAAGACTGGAATCCGTCCTGGATGGGGCACTCGACAGGCAAATGGGATGGAGACACGCTGGTTGTGGATACGGTTGGCTTCAATGAGGTTACGCCGGGCTATGGGATCCATACGGAAAAACTGCACGTGGTGGAACGATTTCGGCGGCCGGATAAAGCCCACCTCGAGGTGGATATTACCGCGGAGGACCCGGATGCCTACACAGCCCCTTTTACGAGGAAGGTCCGCGCCGCTCTGGTCCCGGACGAAGAGGTCCTTGAATTTGTCTGCGCGGAGAACAACAAGGACCCCCTTCATTTTGGCGGTTTGGGCTGGAAGGGAAGACCCTGAAACTACTTTCGAGGCACTTATGAAAGCAATCATCAAAGCGGGCTTTTCGCGCGTCGCGGCCATTGTCTTCTTTTCGATCGTCGCGGGGGGCTCCGCCGTGGCTCATCACTCGTTCACGGCCGAGTACGACGTAAACAAACCCATCACGCTGACCGGCACAGTGACAAAGCTGGAATGGACCAATCCGCACGCGCGTTTTTACATCGACGTGAAAGACGCGAGCGGAACCATTGCCAACTGGGAAATCGAGATCGGGAGCCCGAACACCCTGATCCGCTACGGCTGGAAACGGGACACGATGAAAGTAGGCGAAGAGGTCGTGGTGGAAGGCTATCTGGCGAAAGATTCTTCAAAAATGGCCAATGCCAAGGCCGTAAAGTTCTCGGACGGACGGCTGATCAACGCGGGATCCTCCGCCAATCTGGACGGCACTAAGTAGAAAATGGCAGGTTTTAAAAACCCTCCGGTTAGTGCCGCACTCTGCTGTCTGATGGGCCTTGCTTTCACTGGCATGGCCAACGGGCAGGCTGCTCCCGCTGCCCCACCGGCAAAGCCGTTAGCCGGCCGGTTTTTCAAAAATGTAAAAACCAGTGCGCTCAGGGAGCTTTCCGTCGACGACTTCATGGGGGCTATGGGGGTCATTTCGGCGGCCCTCGGCTACGATTGCTCGAACTGCCATCCCGGAGCTGGTTACGACAAAGTAAGCTGGACCGCCGATACGATGCCGACCAAAGTCATGGCGCGCCGAATGATCGACATGGTGGCTGAAATCAATCGCGCCAATTTCGGCGCCGGATCTCAGGCTGGTTCTCAAAAAGTCACGTGCTGGACCTGCCATCACGGCCGCGATATTCCCGCCACCGAGATCGGTCTCGATCACCTGTACAGCCCCCCGTACGACGAGACCGATACCATAATCACGAAAGATCCCGAAGGGCCTGCGCCCGAGCAGATTCTCGACAAATATATTGCGGCGCTCGGCGGCAGCGCGCAGTTGTCAACGCTCACCAGCTTTATCGCCACGGGCACGCAGGGTGGATATCAGAGTGTGAAGGGCGGAGGCACGGTCCAGATACTGGCGAAGTTCCCCGACCAGCGCGCGGTGCACATCACTTTTCCCCAGACGCCGGACCGGGGAGATCAAACCAGAGCCTATGACGGCCACACGGGCTGGATCAATACGCCGCGCTCAGTGCTGGGAGAATACGAAGTCACCGGAACCGAGCTGGACGGCCAAAGGCTGGAGGCGGAACTGGCATTTCCGGGACAGATCAGGCAGGTGCTCACCAACCTGCGCACCGGTTTCGATGACAGCCTCGACGATCGCACGGTCCAGGTAATCCAGGGAAACGGTCCGCGGGGACTGTTAGTAACGCTTTACTTCGATAAGCAGTCAGGCTTGCTCCGGCGCCTGATACGTTACGGCAAGTCTCCGGTCGGCCGCATTTCCACGCAGGTTGACTATGATGACTATCGCGACGTCAACGGGATCAGGTTCCCCTTCAGGATGCTATTTTCCTGGCTGGATGGCAGGGACGGCTATCAGTTGACCGAAGTCAGGACGAATGTCCAGATCGATCCGGCTGCATTTGGCAGACCGGCCCGTGCCACAAAAAATTGAATTACGGGATGCTTCTGCAGGGGAGTCCGATCGGCGATGCGCTCAGCGCCGATTGGATATTTCCCACAGCGGAATGTTTTCATATCTCCGCGTTTGCTTTGTCTATAGGAACGATTGCGTTGGTCGACCTTCGCATGATGGGAATGGGATTGAGGCGTTATAGCGCCGCCCAGATGATCGGAGATACCGAACCATGGACACTGCTCGGATTGCTCATCGTGGTCTTTTCAGGTTTAGTGCTCTTCGCGTCGCAACCGCGAATTTACTACCCAAACCCCGCCTTGCGCTTCAAAATAGCGGCCCTCGTTGTGGCCATCCTTTATAACTTCACGATCCATCGCAAGCTCGCCCTGTCGGATGTGTCTTTGATGACCAGCAGGCTGGCAGCCGGCGTATCGATGCTTCTGTGGCTTTCTGTTGTTTCGGGTGGTCTGTTTATCGCGTTTGTATAGCTCTGAAAGTGCGTAGCTCTGAAATTTTAAACTGCGGCCGACATGTCTCTCTTTCCGCTCTTTCATTGGCTCCAGAGCACGGAGTTCTTCGCCGCTCTCAGCGGTTCGCAGCTGGTCTATCCGATCGTTATGACGGTCCATCTGGCCTGCATCGCCGTGTTCGGCGGAATGATCCTGATGACCGACCTGCGCCTGCTTGGCCTGGCATTCACTAATTACCCCGCGGCCGAGTTCGTGGGATCGCTGCGGACGGGGAAGCGAATCGGCTTCTGCATTATGGTCGCCGCCGGCTTGCTCCTCGCCGGATCGAAAGCGGAAACCTATTACGGCAATCCGTACTTCTGGGCCAAGCTTACTCTTCTCGCCCTCGTCGCGGTACACGCTGTAGTCTTTCGCCCACGCGTCTACGCCAAACTGGCGGAACTTGATCGAGCCGGGGTAATGTCAGCTGAGGCGAAGGTGGCGGCGTATATCTCGTTGGTCCTCTGGATCGGCATTCTGTGCATGGGCCGATTGATTGCGTATTATGAACCGCCGCGCAGCCCATTCTAAATCAGCACTTACTGTTTCATTCCCGAGTGCCCCGCAAACACGGGCCAGGGAACGTAAGACGCGCCACTCGGAAGTGATCCGGATTGGTGATCGGAAGTTATCTGGATTGGTGAGTGGCTTGACCGATCGTTCTCTATACGCCTCGCAATCCTCGCCGCGGCGCGCAACGGGCGCAGGAGGCTCCTCCAAGCCCGAGCCGCCGGCCATGCCGTAAAGACAGCGATGCCCTTTACGATCGACACTGAAAATTGTGGCCCTGATAGAATTCAACACCTGAATGTTGGACGCACTCAAGGCGTTGACCAATTACCTGGCCGGCGGCGTCGAAGCGGTGGCTGCCGTTATGATTGGCCTGGCGGCGATCGAAGCTACTGTGCGGGCTGCCCCTCTGTTCGTACGATGGTCGGCATCGCTGCAGCAGGACGTCGAGCCCATTCGGCTCCGTCTGGGGCGCTGGCTTACCCTGGCTCTCGAATTCGAAGTTGCTGCCGACATTCTCAGAACCGCCGTTGCTCCTTCGTGGAACGACATAGGCCAGTTAGCCGCCATCGTCGCTCTGCGAACGGTTCTGAACTTTATCCTCAAGAGAGAAGTCGCTACCGCCGAACTGCGCGACATGGCTGGTCCGCGCTAGACTCTGGCCCAACCAGACACTTGTCATGATGGTGGCCTGGGAGAATCGTGCTCCGGCTGATTGGCATGCGCCCCTTCTATGAGCAGACGGGGTCGAGCGCTTACCGATTTATGGTTGCGTAAACCTGCTAGTGATCAGAATCTGGATAGGGACCGTACGACGCGCCGTCCGTCATCTATCCGGCTCCTGATGGGAATCTGAAGGAAATTCCTATAAGGTAAGAGCACCCGACCATACAGGCGGAATCCCAATCCGAATGCTTCCTGGAATACCATTTGGGGAAAGTCGTAGGCATCTTAGGCTGGAACAAGGTCGGCTATAGTGGGTTGGACGCGGACCCATGGCTATCGATCGGAAGTACGAACGCGATATCGACCTCATGCTCGCTGAGGAATTTGCCGCATCACCTCCGTTCGTGCAGTGGTTCCTGGATCAAACAAAGAGCTTCAAAAGCACGACTGCCGCCGTTGAGGATGTATTCACGTCCCGAAGCGATGTGACCGGCGAATCGGATCTTGTGGTCATCCTCAGGCGAACTGATGACCGTGCCGTTTTCGCCTTGCATATCGAGGACAAGATTGACGCTCCCCTCCAGCCGGAGCAGGAGTTGCGTTACCGCCAGCGGGCCGACTCCGATGTCTCCAAGGGGGTATACGCCAACTATGACGTGATTCTCTGCTCTCCTCGAGGCTACCGCGACTCTCACCCCGGATGCGAAGGCTTCGATGCTTTTGTAACGTATGAGGGAATCAGCGCTTTTCTCATGGATCAGTCCCCCGACGACCCCCGTCACCGATATAGGGCTGCATTCCTGGCGTCTGCAGCGAAGAAAAGCTCAAATTCCTACGAGCGCATCGATGATGCGGCAACGAATGCATTCTGGAACGCCGCGTACGATCTTGCCGTCCGCGAGTTTCCCGAACTGGATATGAAGCCTCTGACGGTTACAAAAGGAGCAACCTGGATCAACTTTCGCCCCCAGGATATGCCCAGTCATCCGCGCCGCATCTATATCTCCTTCAAAGGCGACCGCGGCTTCATGGACCTGACGTTTTCCGCCTGTGTCGCATGGATGTTCCATTCTCGAATCACGACCCTGCTCGACAAGGACATGACCGTACATCAGACCGGGAAGGCCGCTGCGGTTCGCATCAACACGGAGCCAGTCCTGGTCCGGGAAGTGGATGATGTCGCCCGCGGAAAACTCCGCTCTGCCTTTACCGCGTGTGTCCGGCTCATCCGCTTCTACCGGGCGAATCGCGACATGCTCATGAGCGCGGCTGCGGCATCTCTACCGGAGGCACGCTGAGCACGGAGCCAGGGTTCAAGATAGATGCGAATCCGTTGGGATGCTCTGGATTTGGCCTCGAAGTCATAAGTCATAAGTCCCGATTCGAGGAAGCGTCACTGTCATCTCCGCGAACGCCGTTTGTGGGAGGGATCCTTCGCGGCATCTAAATCCAGCCCATTCTCCGAGTGGCGCGTAATCCGCCCTGAGCAGCGAGGTTAACGGCGACAAGCCCGACTTATCGCCCGTGAAGATGATGTGGCGCCGCTGATACCAGCGGAAAACCCTTACGTCGGCCTTCTTCACCAGTTCGCGGATGAGATGGCCGACAAATGGCAACCGTGTTTTAAATGGCGTCGGCGGGTTAACTGGCCCCCTGTGCCGGATCGGGTTCGCGCGGCGCGATGAGCCACGCACCGTTCTCCCAATACAAACGCTTGTCAATGACCGCCCGAAGAAATTCTGGAATTGAGCAATGCATGCCAGCACCGCGAATCCCGTTGCCGCGCTCTGTGTCCAATAACGCTACAGGGATGTCGGGAAGGAACGGCTTGAACCCTCCTGCCGGTATATTGCCTCCGAATTCCGTCTTCAGACGAATACGACTCATTGCGTTGATGATCGTAAGGAACCGCGGCTCGTACAACAGCCAATAACATTCGTGGCCGCATTGCCTGTATCGCTCATGCCTGCGCTTGTATTCCTTGACGGTCTGCGGAGAATGCTGAAGCTCGATGATGATGTCCCGACCGGCGAATTGGAAGTGGATGTCTGCGATCCAGCTCCAACCGTGTGGCCTTCCGTCCTGTTCTCTCTGGCACTCGATTCCGAGATCATGCAGCGCCATGGCAACCAGTTCTTTGGCCTCGCGGTGCCATATCGTCTCCGGTGCTGTCGCGCATTCGTCGGTATGATGGGCGAAAAACGGAAATCCGTTAATGCTGGTTTTCGGGATCGCTGCGCCATCGCAGCACGCCATTGTCAGGTCTCCGACTTGGTATGTCTGCTTCAGCTCCTCCCAATGCGCCTCGGACAGATCGGAGGCCACTACGGGGCACTTCTGTCCGTCGTACGCAATCTGGGCCATCGTGGATATCAGCATCGCACAGCTGGCTTCGGTGCTCCGCACCAAATCTGGTGCATCAATCTCATGGCCCGTCGAGAACATTCGATGAGATAATTGTTTTCAACGATGAAAGCGTACGTCTTTGGTGCTGGATCCTCGGTACAGGCTGGGTATCCACTGGCTTCACGCCTGCTTCACGCGCTATCGGACTGGCTCGATACGTCGCCGGGCGGAGAGGCGTCGGCCTTTTGGGTTCAGCCTTGCCGGAATCGAATGCTGCAGATACGAGAGACGTTCGGCTCACTCGACAGCCTAGAAAATGTGCTCGGAAAGCTGGAACAATACGGCACTCAGCGGGCGGTACCTACTCCGGCCGCGACGTACCAGCAGGATATGAAGGATCTAATGCACGATGCGTCGGAGCAGTTTATGGGTCGTCGTGACCCGGACGCTCCGGCAGAGGGATTTTATCCTCAATATTTGCGCAGCGATCTCATAACAGCCTTCCGTGAAATGTTCTATTCCATCGAGCAGAATCGGTGCGGAGAAAGCGCATATGACAAACTGGCACGAGCAGCGGATGCGGGGTCAGGCTTTATCACCTTCAACTACGACGTAGCGTTAGAGCGGGCTCTCGCCAAGGCTGCTAAATGGGATGTCGCCGATGGTTATTGGTTCAATGCGTTTCCTGATAGGAAAAGTTCAGACAGCATCGTCCATAAACTACACGGAAGCGCGAACTGGTTGAAATCTCCGATACAGGAGGATGGACCTCCTCATTTGTTCCCGCGGGACTTGAAGATTCTGGGCTACGACGATTTGCGTGATCCGAGGGTCGGGGGCCAGATGCCCGTCGATAATTCCAGCACGTTCATACTTCCAGATCCGACCAAAGGCTTTTACTGGGAGCGGCTCTGGTTGCCTCTGTGGCAGTCTGCCGGTGAGCATTTGCGGATGGCAGACGAAGTATTCATCCATGGATACAGCATGCCGACAGCGGATGTTCGCGGCCGGGAACTGATATTCGCCAACGTTCGGAAGTCTGCAAAGATTAATATCTATTGCATGGGCGACAGCGTTCGCATGGCGGAAGAATTTCGCAGTCATGGATTTGTAAACGTCAACGCCCAGCCGGGTATGGGATTTGAAGCATGGGCCGATACACTCTGAACCGGTCAGTACTTCGTATGAATTGCGTACGCAAGAAGAAAGACCGTATATAACGGTATATAAATGCCCGACCTGGACCCGTTCACTTTAACTGATGAGCACTTTGATGCCGTGATGGTCGAGATCGACAACGAGTTGCGTCAGCAGAGCGACAACGTGGTGGGACGGCCACTGGGTGGTCTCGTTTTGTTTGTCAAAAGATTTCGAGTTCAGATAGACAACCGTCATCCGCTTCAGCAGAGAATTTTCGCCTGGTTTGATCGTGTGTACGGAGACAGATTACGTATTGACCGTGATTTCGGACAAGCCATCGTCCTAGTCAATGGCGAATCATGCAAAGTAAGTTGTCCCTGGTTCTTCGCCAATTTTCCGGTTGTCTGTACGCCAGCGGCGATCGGCACAAGGCTCAGAATCCAAAGTCCCCACGGGCCAATTGACGTCAGGAACCTGCTGGAGAGTGGAATCGAAGGCCTCACGCTGGATTTGGCCGCCCGCCTACAGCAGGCTGAATGCGACCAAATGCTCGCCGTTTTCGGCGACATGTTCATGGCGTTTTGTGGCATGGAAGCGGCGCTCGGGGCTCGATATGGAAAGGCGGATGCACCGTATATCAAAGAGGCAATGGACGACCTGAGGGCGTCATCGGATAGCCTTCTCGGTTCTAGGCCGAACTACGGACAATCCAAATGGAATTCACTTCAGGCGGTCGAGAAAATACTGAAGAGCTGCATTATCGAGAAAGGAGGCATGCACGGGTTTTCCCACCACCTGAATGATTTGGCCAGCGCGGTGGCTGCACTCGGAGTCCCCGCCGTCGATCCGGCGTGGATCAGCTCTGTTCAATGCGCGGCTTCCGTGCGATACGATTCCTTGCTCGTATCCAAGAGTGATGCTCGTGCCGCACATCATTCGGCGTTGAGAATCTGCCGGGCATTGGCGCCCGTTGTGAAGAAGACCGACGCCCAAATCGGATTCAATGAATTTCCGTTTCAGTTCAGAAACGGAATAGTATTTCCGTGCATTCTCTTGGGGTACGGCTCTCCAACGATACCCCGCCCGACATCGCGATAACTTCGACAAGGATACGCCTCTATAAGCGCTGACAAACGTCCTTGCGCCAAGCAACGGCGGCTCCGGGCGGATCGTCGGCCACTCGGAGAAAGTGCCGCTCTGCCACGCTCCCAGGAAGTCCCGTTCTGGGAAGTTGTGGATCACTCGTCCATATAGCGGCATTCCGACGCTTCGTCAGGATTCGGAATGGCGGGATCGCGCAGGCTTCAACGGCCACCCTGATTCGATTCCCGCCGTGAACCTACTGATGCAATGGGAATCCAGACGGCAACGCTGCCTCAAGATTGATTTGTTCTCCGGTGATGGGGTGGTGGAATTTCAGATACTGGGCGTGCAGGAAATATCCTCCATCGCCGGGGAGGCCGGGGAGATTTTCAAGAGGCTGGCCGGTTAAGCCGTACAGAGGATCGCCTACCAGGGGATGGCCGATGGATGCCAGATGGATTCTGATTT
>Ga0302140_10001029_pt1 | contig 36415 bp, 20 predicted proteins | sample I_Bog_E1_1_FD_202095 | JGI IMG/M metagenome (GOLD analysis project Ga0302140, IMG submission 202095) | Peat permafrost microbial communities from Stordalen Mire near Abisko, Sweden - I_Bog_E1_1 | ecosystem: Environmental > Terrestrial > Soil > Wetlands > Peat | place: Sweden: Abisko, Stordalen... | reverse complement strand
TGACGATCCCGCTCACGTCCTTCCCGGCTACGACTACGACGTCACCGACGCAGACGCTCTCCTGAACCGCATGCAATTCAGCGGGGCGGACCTGCACACTCCAGAAGGCATTCATTATCGTGCGCTAGCTCTTCCCACTTCGCGCGCTCTCTCTTATCCAGAGCTCGAATGGGTGAGCCGCTTTGTTCATCAGAGTGGAGTTGTTGTCGGTCTCAAACCGCTGGGACCGCTCGGCATTGTTTCGACGCAGCAGCAGGATCTCTACACACGACTCGCCGATCAGATGTGGTCAGCGTGTGACCGGGGCCAAACCGAATCCAACTACGGAAGCGGCCACATCTTCTGTACGACGCAGTCGAGAGCTGCGCTCACATCCCTGCAGATCGTCCCCGATTTTTCCTATCAAGTCAGCGGCGAAGGTGAAGGTAGCAGCAACGCGCCAGCTTTCGATTACATTCATCGCACAACACCCACCGCAGAGATCTATTTCGTCCGCAGTACGTTGAACCAAAGCGTTGCAACCAGCTTGTCCTTCAGAGTTCAAGGGCGCGCGCCCGAACTCTGGTTCCCAGACAACGGCACGACTACCCCCGCTCTTATCTACTGCGAAACCAAGGACGGCAGGACTGAAATTCCTCTCACCTTCCCCGCAAAAGGATCGACCTTCATTATCTTCGAGCGGCCGCAATCGCAGCACCTCACGGAGATGTGGAGAGCCAGCAGCAAGGTTTTTCCCTCCGTGCGTGAAGGCGTTGGCGTGTTTTCAGGCAGCGGGACCGGCATCATCGCCACTGAGCCAGGCACCTATCGCATGACGCTTTCAACCGGCGAAAACAGGAGCTTTACCATTCCTCGGCAGGAGACAGCGGCACCAGCCTTCGCTGGCTGGATGCTCTCTTTCCCGGCAGGATGGGGAACTCCCTCTTCCGTCCCTGTGCAGAGCTTTCAGTCGTGGACAGCCTCGCAAAATCCCGGTGTCCGTTACTTCTCTGGAACCGCGAGATATCATGCAACGCTACACGTTCCTGCCAGCCTCATCCCCTCGGAACATCAGCTCTGGCTGAACCTCGGCGACGTGCGCGAGATTGCCACGGTTGCGGTGAACGGGGTTCAGGTCCAAACGCTGTGGCGGGCGCCTTTTGTGGCACGCATCGATCCACAACTCCACGCCGGCGACAACACTGTCGACATTGACGTCAGTAACTTATGGCCCAACCGTATCATCGGCGACCTGCAACCTTCGGCGACGGTTTTCTACACTCACACCAATGTCCGAGCCTACACAAAGGACTCACCACTGCTTCCATCCGGCATCCTGGGACCTGTCACTCTAAAGCTTGTCAGCGTCCAACCACTTCAATAAACCGCACCACAGACCATTGTCCATCGGGAGAAAAACGCATGTTGAGAAGAGATTTCCTATCCGGATCATCGCTGGCCCTCGGTTTTTCCGCAGCAGGCGTCGGTTCCGCTGCACCATTGCTTGCGGCGAAAAGCATCCTCGACTATGGGGCGGTTCCCGATGGAAAGACGATGAACACCAAGTCGATCCAGCGCGCCATCGACGCGGTCTTCGCCGCCGGCGGAGGCCTGGTCTACGCGCCTCAGGGAACATTCTTGACTGGCGGGCTCGAGCTCAAGAGCCGCGTCACGCTGTATCTCGAAGCTGGCTGCGTCATCCTAGGCAGCCCTTCCATCCGCGACTATGCGTATCATCCCGGGCCTCCGTTACTCGGCGACGCCAATGGTCATCACCTCATCTTCGCGCAGGCTGCTGAAGACATTTCCATCTGCGGCCTCGGTACCATTGACGGCCAGGGTGAGGCCTACTGGCAGCACAACGTGGAGCATGGCCCTATCCCGCCAGAGCTGGAGTACCGCGACGTAGCCTCCGGCCACTATCACGCGATCGACAACAATAACCGCCCTTCGCCGATGGTCGAGATTGCGCAGTGCCGCAACGTTCGGATCAGCGGTGTCACGCTGAAGAACTCCCCCGGCTGGACGCTTCGCCCCATCGACTGCGAAGGCGTCGTGATCGATGGTATCCGCGTGCGCAATCCCTACTACGGCCGCAACACGGACGGCATGGACATCACCGCTTGCCGCGAGGTGTTCGTCTCCAACTGCAACATCATCGGCGGCGACGATGGCATCTGTCTCAAGAGCGAGAACTATTATGGCGACAGTGTTCCCATATCAAAAAATATCACCATTACCAACTGTGTTGTAGCCAGCGCCAGCAATGGATTCAAGATGGGCACTGCCACGCGCGGGGCCTTCGAAAATATTACGTTCAACAACTCCGTCATCTACGCCGACAACGGCGGCCCCATGATGAATCGCCCCATCGGCGGCATTAACGTAGAGATGGTCGACGGGGGCAGCGTGGACGGCGTTGTGATCTCGAATATACGTATTCAGAATGCACGCGCACCCATCTTCGTTCGTCTCGGCCAGCGCACCAAAGGCGAGAACAGTTTCCTTCGCAACGTACTCATCGAAGGCGTCGATTCCGTCGGGACGATCGTGACCAGCTCCATTACAGGCGTGCCCGGTCTTCGGCCCACCGATATCACCATCAGCGACTGCCATATTCGCACCGTCGCCGGAGGTCCCGCCGACTGGGTGGATCGCGAAATCCCTGAGGTCGCTGGCGAATACCCTGAGTCCTGGATGATGGGACGCCTGCCCGCGTTCGGCTTCTACATCCGCCATGCCGACCGCGTTCGCCTGCGCAACATTGAGGTCATCGCGGACAAGCCGGACGCCCGTCCCGCCATCGTCTGCGACGACGTGAAAGATGTGATCTTCGCCGGCCTGGAGCTCTCGGCGCCAACAGGAGGAGCTCCCGTCTTCGATCTCAGAAACTCTCGCCGGGCATTCTTAACCGGGATGCGAGCACCGCTTGGCAGCAACGTGTTCGCTCAGGTGAGCGGAGCGGACTCTTCCGATGTCCGGCTCGTGGCCAATTCACTGGAGCATGATCAGCAGGCAGTCAAATACGTAAACGGTGCATGCGAGTGAGAGCCCATTCCTACAAGATCGCTTTGCTCGCAAGCGCGATTGCGCTGCATGCAACACTCGCATGTTCGCAAGGCAAACTTGCGGGGCGTCCGACTCAGCGCCCGCTCCAGGCAGGCTTTGAAAACCCGCCTGAGAGTGCGCTGCCCCGGGTATGGTGGCACTGGATGAACGGCAACATTTCGAGGGAGGGAATCAAGCTTGACCTCAACTGGATGCACTCCCTCGGTATCGGAGGCATTGACACAATCGACGCGTCACTTGCGACACCCCAGGTGGTCAAGCAGCGCGTGATTTATATGACTCCAGAGTGGAAGAGAGACTTTCTCTATGCTACCGAACTCGCCGAACACTTCGGGATGAAGGAGTCGATCGACAGCTCTCCGGGCTGGAGCGAGACGGGAGGGCCGTGGGTGAAGCCTTCGCAAGGCATGAAGAAATATGTGTGGAGCAAGATCATCGTTGAAGGCGGCCAACCTCTGGTTGATAGGCTCCCACCACCTCCGGCGAACACGGGCGCCTTTCAGAATGAAGAGCGCGGTTCGAGCGAGGGGCCGCAACACATCCCGCAATACTATGCGGACTCCGCGGTTATTGCTTACCGGCTTCCTGAGAGCGACGTACCGCTCTCCTCGCTGCATCCCACGATGAGTAGCAGTGGTGGCAATCCCGACTATGCGATGCTTACCGATGGCGACCTGCAAAAGACCACGTCCGTTGCGATTCCTCCGCCAGGAGACGATGCGTGGATTCAGTATGCATTTCCCAGCGCTGTTACTCTTCGCGCGGTTTCGTTGGTGGTGCAGAACCCCAATCGCACGGCATCCTTGGTGTATGGAATTAGGGCTCCGCAAAAGACGCTCGAAGCCAGTGACGATGGCAAAACCTGGCGCATCGTCGTCCTGCTGGATACAGAACATTCTCCAGAGACGACGGTGTCTTTCCCTGCGGTCTCTGCCAAATACTTTCGGGTGATATTCCATCGTGAGATTGCGTCCGAACCAGCTCCATCGGCAACGGAGATGGATGCAGGTCCGGCGCCTACGGGCTACCATATCGCGGAGTTCGTATTGCATACAGGAGCGCGAGTCGATCACTTTGAACAGAAAGCGGCCTTCGTTCCGGCAGCGGATCTTTACAGCTTCTCAACACCTGATTTTGATCGGGACAGTGTCGTCGGCGTGACGGATGTTGTAGACCTCGCGTCGAAGATGCGATCCGACGGCACGCTCAACTGGACTCCTCCACCGGGACGCTGGGCGATCCTGCGCTTTGGTTATAGCCTGCTCGGCATCACCAATCATCCGGCCACCGTGGAGTCGACTGGTCTTGAAGTCGACAAGATGAACGGAGCCGATGTTCGGCAATACATGGAAAATTACCTGAACAGTTACAAGAGCGCCGTGGGTGCGAACAATATTGGGGCGCACGGCATCACGAGTGTCACGAATGACAGTTGGGAGGCGGGCTCGCAGAACTGGACGGACGACATGATCCAGCAATTTCAAAGGCTTCGTGGATATAGCCCGATACCTTGGATGCCGGTCCTCACAGGTGTGGTCGTCGGCAGTTCGTCTCAAAGCGATCGCTTTCTCTGGGACTTCCGGAAGACGATCAGCGACCTTATTTCCAGTCAGCATTTCGGAACCATTCAGCAGGTTCTCGATGAGTGGCACTTGCAGCATTATTGCGAATCCGACGAAGGGGGCCGCGCCTTTGTCGCAGACGGCATGGAGGTGAAGAAGGACTGCCAGGTTCCGATGGGCGCGATGTGGACTCAATCTCCCGGGGTCAACAAGATCGAGTACAACTACAACACAGACGATCGCGAGTCTGCCTCCGTTGCTCACATCTATGGGCAGAACCTGGCCGCCGCAGAGTCGATGACGGCATCCTTGGCCCCATGGGCATGGTCTCCGGCAACCCTCAGGCCAACGGCCGATCAGGAGTTCCTGAACGGTATCAACCGCATCTTCATCCACGAGTCCGCCCATCAGCCGCTCATCAACCAAAAGCCCGGCCTCACGCTTGGGAAGTATGGCCAATGGTTCAATCGCAATGAGACCTGGGCGAACGAGGCGAAGCCCTGGGTACGTTATCTCGCGCGCAGCAGTTACATGCTGCAACAGGGCCGGTTCGCTGCAGACATCCTGTACTACTACGGTGAAGATACCAACCTGACTGCGCTGTACCGCTACCGGGCGCCGAATCTGCCGGCCGGCTACGACTTCGACTATGTCGACGCCGACGCTCTGATCCATGTGCTCGGCGTGAATGGCGAGGGTGAGATTACCACTCCCGGCAAGGTTGCGTATCGGATTCTCGGGCTCAATCAAAACAGTCAATCGATGTCGCTGGATGTGCTCAGGGCGATCCATATGCTGGTCGTGGAAGGCGCTACGATTGCCGGTCCCAAGCCTACGAACGATCCGAGCCTCGCCGACAACCAAGCGGAGTTCCATGCGCTGTGCGACGAGATCTTCGGTGATGGAACAGGCGTGCACCATGTCGGGAAGGGCACTGTGTATGCGGGGCAGACGGTCGCTGAAGCGCTTAATGCGATGCATGCTTCGCCGGACTTCGATTACACGTCGTCGCAGCCCGGAGCGAAGCTGGAGTTCATTCACCGCAGACTGGCGCATGGAGAAATTTACTTCGTCGACAATCGCAGCAACCAGGGTGTGAACGTGGAAACCAGCTTCCGCGTCACCGGCCGGATGCCAAGACTTTGGTACGCAGACACTGGAAAGGTGGTGCCTGTCTCCTACAGCATGAGGAATGGGCGCACCACAGTGCCGCTCGAACTTGGCGCATGGGAATCGGTCTTCGTGGTCTTCGGTGAACCTTCCGAACGGCAATCCTGGACAGCGCCAGCAACGGTCGAGAGGAAGCTGGTAACGCTGGATGGCCCATGGAGCGTTCGGTTTCCTCCAGACTGGGGTGCTCCCTCATCGATCACCCTCGATACGCTTTCGTCATGGAGTGATAGCTCCGTTCCGGGGGTCAAGTATTTCTCAGGAACGGGCGTCTACACAAAGACGATCGACGCACCTGCTGCATGGTTCCAGCACGGAGCGCACTTATGGATCAACCTCGGCGAAGTTAAGAATCTCGCTGAAGTGAGCGTCAACGGCAAGCCTCTGGGAATCCAGTGGCACGCACCGTATAGGTTTGGCGCTACATCCGTCCTGCATCCCGGGATCAATATCCTCAAGATTGAGGTGACAAACGCCTGGGTAAATCGCCTGATAGGCGACCAGCAGGCCAATGTTGTCAGGACGTACACGTTCACGGATTTCCACCCGTACACTGCCAACTCAACACTACTTCCTTCCGGTCTGCTTGGACCTGTTACTGTCAGTTCACTGCGTGACGGCCTTTTCTAGAATTGTCAGGAAGGAACCAAGTGAGCAGGACATATCGGCGCGGCTGCAGCCGGGTATGAAGACGGGTATTCGCTCTGGAGGCGTGGACGCAGTGAGCGGGGTTGATTCCCGCATTTGATCCAGTGTCTGCGCTGTGTAGTCGATACGAACGGAATATTGCCGGGTGGAGCGGTTGCGCCAGAGCTCAAATAGGATGGCCCCGCCTGGCGGAGTATCATCGCGCCGGCCATCGATGATCCAGGTGAGATTCAGCAGGCCGGCGATGTTCTCCTGGTTCGTGTCGTGCCCGATGAGGAAGAGCACGCGATCGGAGGGGTTCCCTATTGCACCGCGAAGGGCTTTTTGATCTGCTGCCTGCTGGAGAGCCAGGCGAATCTGGTTCAACAGACGATGGGCTTGGGGACGTGCGATCTCGGGTGTGCGCTGACTAAACTCAACCGCGGCGGAATGCAATGCAAGAAACTGCTTGACCCCAGAGCTTTGAACACAGCCCCAGCCAACGTTCGCAGCGTCCATGCCTTCGGTGTACTCGAGCAGAAGGTTTTCGGAGAGAGTTGACGCGGCTGTAAGGGGACCTTTGAGTTCGGCAAGGTGGTCACCGTTCCCCGCGGACAGGGTCGCCGGAATCTCCATTAGCGAAACGCGCTGAGTAGACGCTTGCGTTGAGGAAGGCGCTGTGCCGCATGTGGCAAGGATATGATCCAGCGCGGCGATCTGCGAATAGTACGCCTGGGTGAGGTTGGCGGGGTCGCCGCCGATGCGGCCGGCGATAGCTGCCATAGCGAGCGCGGCATCGGGGCCGGCCGAACCGCCGGGGAGGGAATGACCGCCGGAGTGAAAGAGAGGATCGTTGGTGCCCTCAGGCAGAGAATGGACGGTCAGATCGCAGCCCGGCATCAGGCCGTGTGCGATGGCCTTCCCGGTCTCCCGTGTGCGTTGGTCGGAGTCAGCGTAGATTGTCACACGGGATGCATCCGCACAACCGTTTGCGGAGAGAAGACCCTGCGCGGTAAGTTGAGAACGATCGAACGCGCCGAAGAGCTCCATCACGTGGAAGCCGTGGGGCGTGAGGTATCCCGGTTGCACGGACCAGATGGGCCAGGGCGCGGAGGAGTAGCGGTTGTATTGCTCGGCCTTGCCGGTGGGCGAGCGGACTCCGTGCCGGCTGAGGTAAACGACGTATCGAAGCTCGGCATCGCTGGTTTCGGCAGGGCTGGTGTGCTGGTCTGTAGCTCTGCCCTGTGCGTTAGCAACGTTGGGAAGCAGCATCAATAAACAGGTCACCGGCAGAAGGTGAAGTCTCATCGTTTTCCTGGTGTGTGATTCCGTGGTGTCTTGCTGGCTAGAGGCGGAAGCCTCACGAATGTTGTGGGGGACGAGGACCTGCGTTCTGAGCAGGTCCTAGCCCGACGGAACAAACAGCAATTCGGGAGGTGGATGTCCTGAAATAACCGTCCCGAGGTTAGCGGGTACCGAGAGTGTAACGAAGTCCGCCGGTGTAGGTGGGCTTGTAGTACTCGCGTTGGTTTACGAAGGGTGTGCTTCCCTGGTAGTAGCCGAAGACCTCGTTGTTGAGGTTTAGGCCGGAGACCACGGCGCGGAGGCCTTTCCAGAAGCGGTAGCTCACCTGAGCGTCGACCTGGAAGTGGGTGAGAGTAAAGATGTCTCCGGATGGACCCTTTGGACCGAGGCCGCTGGGATCTGCACCCTTGACGTACGTTGGTGAGACATAGTTGTACGTGAACAGGCTTGCCTGGTCGTATGCGAGGCCGACACGCGCGGAAAAACGCGCAGTATCGTAGGTCGGACTAACCTTCCATGTGTTGGGTGCCTGATCGATGGTGGTGGGATGATCGCTGCGCAACGGAAGCCCTTTCTCGCGCGAGGCGGTGTAACTGTAGTTGGCGGAGAGGCCAAGTCCCTTTAGAACTTCCGGGAGGTAGCTGAAGTGTTGCTGGAAGCTGAGTTCAAGGCCGTAGATGTAAGCGTTCTGAGCGTTCGTGTATTGGGTGATTGCGTCGCCCGGATACTCGGCAAGCACTGTCTGCACAGAGGTTGGGAAATAGCCCGGAGGGAAGTCAGAGACGTTCAAATTTCCGGGAAGGGTAATTTCCACCTGAGGTGCCTGGAGCTGCTTGAAGAAGAAGCCGGCCTGGACGAGGCCCAGCGGCTTCAGGTAGTCCTCATAGAGCAGGTCGTAGTTATTCGCATGCTCAGGACGAAGGCTGGAATTACCGATATCGACGGCGACGGGGCTCGCGGTGTTGTCTTCCTCGATGTACGGCACGAGTTGCCCAGGGTCAGGGCGAGCTACGCCGCGAGAAACCACTCCACGCAGAGCGGAGTTCTGCGTGAGGCCGTATCGTAGTTCGATGCTGGGGAGCAGATCGATATAGGCGGGATTGTTGTTGATCCCCGCAAAGGAGTAGCAATTGGTGCCCGCAACCGTGGGTGCGGTGTTGTTGGGGCAAACGGTTTCCTTCGTAGATGAGGAGCCATAGAAGGTGAGGTTGTAGCCGAAGGTGAGGTCACGTGTGGCTTCAATTCGGAGGCCGGTATTCACATGCAGCTTGCCAAAATCAACCGCATTCATGATGTAGCCGGCGGTGACCTGTTCGACAGTGTGATAGAGGTTTGGGTAGATGTCTGCCGCGGTTTTGTATGCGTCCACGTTCCCTTGATAGTTGGCCAAGGTATAGCTTTGAGCGGACTCGAAGTTTGAGACCTGACCGTAGTGTCCGCCGAAGTAGGTGCCATTGAAGTAATCGGTGTTGACGAAGCTGTCGAGCAGGCTGGTCATCAGCGGAGCGGAGCTCCCGAAGCTGTCATACACCGTCTCGGTGGAGTCCTGCGTCTGATGGGTGTTGGAGAACTTGAATCCGGCCTCGACAGTACCGAAGTGCCCCCACCAGCGATAACTCTTGGCATACGAAGCTTGCGCGGTCAGAGCGAGATCCGTGTTCTTGCCCTTGGAGATGGTGATGTCCTTGAACTGCCAGTTCGCAGCACTGAGCAGCGGAGAGGTGTTGCTGGTATCGCAGTCGCCGAAGTGCGGGTGATAGAGATCGGTCTGCTGCGACGGAACATAGTTGCAATACTGGGTTGGGCCTACCCATGAAAAGTCTGCCTTGGGGTTGCCGGCGGAGTCGATCTCATAGGAGCGCGACGCAGAGATCTGATAGAGGAAGAGGGAGTCCGCGTGTATTGTGCGGCCGCCAACGATGATCGTACCGACCGAAGCATTCGGGCGTTTGCTGGAGGTGTAGAACTTTGGCGCGGACGATTTTGTTGCTGGGTTCGGGTAAGTGGGGGCGGCCGCCGTGCCACCGACGGCGGAAGAGACAGGCTCGTAGTACCACTTGTCGCCCCAGTCCTTGAGGTCGGAGTAGAAGCCGTGAGCGTACAGAGTGGTGTTATTTGTGAGACGGTAGTCGGCGCTCCCGTCGAAGCCGTAGCGCGTGCGGTAGTAGCGATACTCGCGGATGGTGTTGTCATCGTAGAAAGGAGTGGCGAAGGTGGAGAGCGGATCGAGCGCGGGCTGGATGTTGTCGATACCGCGGCCATTCCAATCGAACACAGCGTTGCCGAGGAGGCCAAAGCGTTTAGTGGCTCCGAAACGTTTGCCGCTGGTGCCCCCGAAGTCGTAGGAGCCGCGGCCGTTCATGATATTGGTGCGGCCGCCATCTCCGTAGAGATTGAGCGTGGGCTTCTCTCCGGCTTCCTTCGTGATCAGGTTCACGGAACCTCCGATGCCATTGCCATCCATGTTTGCCAGAAGCGTTTTGTTCATCTGAATGGAGTCGACCATGTCGGAGGGGATGACATCCAGGCGCACATAGCGGATACCGGGCTCAGGCGCAGGGACGGTGATGTTGTCGACCGTGACGTTGGTGAGGCGAGGCTCGGTGCCCCGGACCTGGATGTACACGCCTTCGCCTTCGATGCGATAGAGGGTGACCGAGGGGAAGCGGCCGATGGCGTCTGCAACATTAGCATTGGGCAGGCTGGTAATGACCTCTGACGGCATGACCTGGAGAAGGTTGTCGGCGCTGCGTGTCTCGTTGATCGCCTCGGCTTCGCCATGTGGACGCGATGCTGTCACCAGGATTCCCTCGCTGGCGTTCGCTACCTTCAGGGTCAGATTGAGATTGAGTGTCTGGCCGGCTGCTACCTCAATGTCCGAGGTCACCGGGGAGAAGCCGACATAGGTAACCGTGAGTGTGTACTTGCCGGCTGGAACGTCTGGCATACGATAGTTGCCCTGGCTGTCAGAGACCACGGTGATTTTAACGGGCGCGAGGGTTATCTCTGCTCCGGGGACGGCAGCACCGGCTGCGTCCAGTACAGTTCCCTGGATGATTGCCGTGTCTGTGCTCGACTCGGTAGCAGCGCGAGCGGCGGAAGACAGGGTGAAGATGCAGCCAGCCGTCAATACGGCGCTCAGCAATCGGCGGCTCCAACTCGTAAACGTGGGCGTCATGGAATCTCTCCTTTGTACAGGCGCGGATCGATTGAAGCCATTAGTTGGATCGAATCAATTCGCGGGAACATCATGAAGTCTGGCAGGGGAGTCTAAGCGCAACCTAAGGAAGAGGAGACGAAACCTCCCGTTTCATCGGATATTTACAAAGCGAGGCTAGCGTTATGGCAAATGCAAATCTTGATCGTCGAAGACAAGCGAAGCTTCGCTACGCATATGGGGCGAGCTCTCGAACGCGAGGGACATACGGTTTCGGTTGCCTACGATGGTCACCAGGCGCTGCGACTGGGAAGAACAGCCGCCTACGATCTGATGTTGCTCGACGTGATGCTTCCGGGCCTGGATGGATTCGACGTCATTAAGGCCTTGCGCGAGGACAGGCTGCTGACGCAGACCATCCTGGTATCGGCGCGGGACTCGATGGAAGATATCATTCGCGGTTTGGATTCAGGGGCAGATGACTATCTTACGAAGCCTTTTGCGCTTGACGTTCTGCTGGCGAAGGTTCGCGCTACCGAGCGGCGCATCCCGATGGCTGCGCCGCAGGTTGCACAGTTCGAAGATCTGATCCTGCGTCCGCACCTCTGCGAGGCGCAGCGCGGTACGCGGATTGTGCCGTTGACGCGCACCGAGTGCGCTCTGTTGGAGACGCTGATCCGAAGGGCCGGGACCATCGTGCCGCACGGAGTGTTGATTGAGGAAGGGTGGGGGCTGGATGCGGATGTGAGTTTCGATAGCCTCTACGTGTTTATCCGTGGGCTGCGCGCCAAGCTCACGAAGCCTGGAGAGCAAGAGTTGTTGCACACGATTCGGGGAGTGGGGTACTCACTCCGCGGAGTGGTCTGTTGAAGGAGCGAATCTCGATCTCGCTCCGTCTCACTCTCTGGTTTGGGTGCGCTTTCTTTGCCGGTTGGGTGTTGTTTGGCGTGAGCATGTGGTTCAACCTGAGCCACACGCTTAAGGGCGAACGCCATCAGACGCTGGATCGCCGCCTGGACAGACTGGAGCAGTTACTGTCGAAGGATGAGACCGCGACCGCTTCCAAGCGAGATCAGGATTTTGAAGAGTTCGCGCGTGCCACGGGCAATGGCCTCATCGATGTGCTGCATCCGGATGGCACACTTGCTGTTGGTTCTCCGACGGTCGCCGCCAGCTCGTTCCCCTGGCCAAAGATCCAAGCAGACGATCCTGCGATGTTTGTGAAGGTCACCTCGGAAGGCCAACCGTATTTAGTGCTGGCGCGACCCTTCTCCCTGGCAGGGAGTCCGCTGGTGATGATCGCTGCTGCTCCAGAAGCCGGCAATCTGCTAGTCATTCAGAACTTCCTCTGGGGTCTGGTGGCTTCTGCTCCTCTGTTGCTGCTCATCTCCTCAGCGGGGGGCTATTGGATCAGTCGGCGCGCGCTCAAGCCGGTAGATCGCATCACGGCAACGGCGCGGTCGATCAGCATCAGCAACATCTCCGAACGGATTCCTGTGTTGCAAACAGGCGATGAGTTGCAGCGACTGTCCGAGACCTGCAACGCTATGCTGGATCGCCTGGAGTTGTCGGTCATTCAGATCAAGCGGTTCACGGCAGATGCTTCTCACGAACTTCGCGGGCCGCTTTCATTCACGCGCACGGTGGCCGAAATTGCGCTCAAGAACCCCGACGCCGACGCAGAGAGCCGCATAGCGCTACAGGATATTGTCGACGAAGCCGCGAAGGCGACGATCTTGCTTGAAGAGATGCTCACCCTGGCCCGCGCGGATTCACTGCCGACGGCTCTGCCTCGTACGCGGGTGAACCTGTCGACGCTGCTTAGAGAGATCTGCGACGTCGCGCGGCTCACCGTAGAACAGCATGGACTCCATCTCATCGCCCGATCAGAGGCGATCGAAGAAAACGTGCTCGGAGATGCTGCCGCCTTGAAGCGGCTTCTTTGGATATTGATTGACAACGCCATCAAGTATTCGAATCCCAACGGGACCATCTCGATCTCCATGGTGTCAAACTCGCGGGCGACGGAAATCCAGGTGCGGGACAATGGTATCGGAATTTCACCGGCTGACCTTCCATTTGTCTTTGACCGCTTTTACAGAGCCGATCTGTCTCGCGGCATCGTTGAGGGCAATGGGCTGGGATTGGCGATTGCCAAATGGATCGCGGAAACTCACCAGGCAGAATTGTTTGCAAGCAGCGAGCCAGGGAAGGGGACGATGTTTACCATTCTGTTTGCAAGCGAGAAGGCGATGGAGCATGACGGTGCGAATGTCGACATAGCCTGGGAAGAACGATCGAATAGCCCCGCCCCTGCGACAAGCTAAGCTTTCACAACGGTCTCCTTATATTGCCATGCTCGATTCGATCCCAGAATGCTGGCCGACTTTCGGTTACTTATCGGATCTCGGTGAGTGCCTCGGCGATTTGGCGGTTGTCGACCGACGGACCAGGCTTTAAGTTTGTCGGGAGCGGCTGCCCGTTTCGCGGGCAGCCGCTCGCCGGTCAGCTATGGCTTAGAAGGAATAGCGAAGTGCAAGTTGCATCGTCCTCATGGGCCGGGAGGTACCTGTGACAGCGCCCAGCGAAGTGCTTGACACTGCGATCGAACCGGGTAAGCTGAATTGGGCATGGTTCAGAGTGTTGAAGGCCTCCGCTCTGAACTGCAACTGCTGCGTATTGGTCAACAAAAAACTCTTATCCAAACCTACATCCAGATTATCGATGCCCGGTTCACGAACGCCGGCGCGACCTCCGATACCATAGGCGAAGGGTCCGGTCTGAACAAAACAGGCCTTATTGAAATATTCCGTCTTTGTTTTAGTGAAGCCTCTCGTTGGGTCGCAGACCTTTTGAGCGTAAAAGGTTTCGTCCACGCCCGTGTCGGCGTCGTTGGTTTCGTTGATCGTCACGGGTAGACCGGATGCGAGGTGGTAGATGCCGGTGAACTCCCAACCCGCAACGGCCAATCTTGTGAACCGCCTGTCAGATTGGATAAGCCGTTGTCCTGGTCCGAATGGAAGCTTGTAAATCCCGCTCAGTACGAAGGAGTTTGTTCGGTCCCACGCTGCGGGAGCGTAATTAAGTTGGGGATCATAGTAGTCGGTGATGGGGTTACGATCTCCATCCGCGAGATCCATGGACTTTCCCCAAGTATAGCTTGCCAGAAGCCGCGAGCCACCCTGGAAGCGGCCGTCAATCTTTGCCTCCAGCGCATTGCTGTTGGAGCTCCCAATGTTGTACTGGCCGAATACGTCCCCGATGTAGGAGTAAGGGCGAAGATTGAACTTCGTGGTTGTCGTGCCGGGTGCAATGGCATTCGGCTGGTTCGCATTGAGACGAATCGATTCATGTCGCCCAATCTCACCGGCGTAGCCAACAGTAGCCAGAAAGATTTTGGCAAATTTCTGTTCGACGAAGAGGTTGAACTCCTGAACGTTTGTATCGGGCGAGTGTAGCGCGAGCGTCTGCGGAACCTGGCCTTTGGCTGATGGATTTGCAACAAAGACATTTTGGATCGGAGTCGGGTCGGTGATCTGGAATGCAGGTGCTTGAGGGATGAAGTTTGGAGCATGAGCCAGCAGAAACTGTAGAAAGTTATAAGGCGGCTGGGAATAGTAGATTCCAACTCCTCCGCGGATGACAGTTGAGGGAGTCGCTGCGAACGCAAATCCGACGCGGGGCGCCCAGTCGTTATAGTTGGTACGCCACGTTCCCGAGATGGTTTGATTCGTGGGTAGATCGTAGATGCTGGAGTGCCCTGTAGCGTCGTTTGGCGGGTTATCGAACTGATAGCGCATTCCTAGATTCAGTGTCAGATTCGGAAGGACTTTCCAATCATCTTGAAAAAATCCTGCTACTTCGGTTTCATGAAAGTCCCCTGCCGATGTTCCGGTAGCACCTGTGGCCGATGAGGGGAAACCCAACAGGAAGTCCGCGAGCGAGTTTCCAGTGTTCGTTTTGCTCTGGGCTCCGCCGGTGAATTGCGAAGTGAATAACCCACTGAAGGTGTAACTTCCATTGTTAGCAATAACCCAGCTCCCGTTGAAGCGCGTAACGATGAGTTCACCGCCGAAGAATAGCGAGTGTTTGCCAATAATGTAGTTGACCTGATCCACTCCCTGGAAACGATTCTGAATGGCACCTTGCGGAGCATATGGGTAGCCGGGGCTAATGACCGAGGTCAAGTTCACATACGGCGGAGCCCATTGCCGTGGAAGAGGCGCTAGATTTTTCAGACCGAAAGCCTGATCGTAATTTTCTACACCTGCACCTTGGATCGTCTCAAAATAGTCGGAGCGGTTGTATCCGAAGCGGGCAGAGTTGACGATCCTTGTTGTAAAAGTATGCGTCTCCTCTCCTAGTGCATTCGTTGATTTTCCTTCATAAATTCGGCCAAAGAGATTGGGGACGAGGGTTGGATTTATGGTGGGCATATCCGCGTAGCCGAACGCTCCGTAGACCTGGTCTTTCTGAGAGAATGCCCAGTCTACGCGGCCGAGATATTGATTGTTGGTAATCGTCTGCTTCAACGGGATCTGATAGTTCGCGTTCAACGCTGTATTGAGAGGAATGTTTGCAGCGGGCAGGTATTTGAGATATTGAATTGCAAATGGATTGAACGCCGATGGTCCGCCGGGAATGGCGTTCTTTCCAGTTTCCGCCAAGTACGACAGATTGCGGCCGGTCGCGGTGCTGTAGCTCGCTGGATCGTAGAGGGTTTGTTCGCCAGTAAAGTCGCCTTGAAGCTCGGCAGCGCTGGGCACGCGATACAGGGTTTGCGTTGTATTCTGATCCCGCAGACCGGAGTAATCGAAGAAGAAGAACGCACGATTCTTCCAGAGGGGCCCACCGAGATTGGCGCCGAAGAGGTTGTAACGCAAAGGCGTCTTCGCCTGTTGTGACGTCGTCAGATTGTAGTTCGCTGCATTCAGGTCGTCATTCTGCAGGAAGTCGTATGCCGTACCATGGAAAGTATTGGTTCCGCTCTTCGTTGTGATGTTGATGATTCCCGGTTGACGATAACGGGCATCCGAACCGTTAGTTTGGACGTTTAGCTCGATGATCGACTCCGCTGATGGAAGGATGTTTGCCGTTTGAGTGAGCAGGGTGACATTCTCAACGCCATCCTGGAGATAGCCCGTCTCCTGGTCAAGGGCTCCGCCAAGGACAATGGAATTGCCCGTATTTCCGAAGAACTGTGCCGAGGACGTGCTAACCGATGGGTCATTTCCTGGCGAAACCCCCGGCTCAACGCTTGCGAACGCGAGCGGATTTCGGCCACTGACGGGGAGTTGCTCGAGTTGAGTCGAACCTAACACACCACCGACTGTGTGGCTCTCGGTTTGGAGATCCAGGCCCGACTGGCCTGAGACCGTCACTTGCTGCTGGGTTCCATCCACCGATAGATGGAAGGACCGTTCGATCGTGCCGCCCACAGTCACATCGGCGGTCTGGGAACTGAGTTGGAACCCGTCCGATTCCACCGTGATCTGGTAGCGACCAGCCGGCAGAGAGGGAATCACGTAGAGCCCGCCTGTGTCGCTCGCAGTGGAACGAATGACACCCGTGTCAAGGTTTTTCGCAGCTACCTTTGCGCCCGGCAGGACTGCCCCGGACGGGTCGGTGATAGACCCGGCCACCCGTCCTAAGTCAACCTGAGCGCGAAGTGGTACACACAGGGTGCATGCGAAGAGAGCAACAAGGGAGATGGCTTCCAGTCGGAATCCTGATGCCATCCGTCTCAAAATGATATCCAGCAATTTGGCGACATATTGGCTGCAATATAGAAGTGCGTACATGGCTGAGCTCCTAGAGTTTTCAAAACGAATTCGGTACCTTGAGAGTGCGGAGTAGTACGTCCTCTAGGGAAGTCAGCGCGAGGTGAGCGACCCCGCTGGAAATGCAGGATTGTTAAGGTGAGGAGTGTTGATCACGTCGCTCCACCCTTTGTAATCAGAGTCATAGCGCCGGGCACAGCCTCGATGACAATACAGTTAATATTTCCGAAACGGCGACGTAGTAGGCTCAATTCGGCACGAATGTCGTGCGTCAATAGTGCATTCGAGGGTGCAGCATGATCAGCGCAGAGGAGCGGTCGGAGAAACAAGACAGCACCGTTCGTCAACCTGCGACGTCGGGAGACCGGACGGTTGATCCTAAACTTGTGTCCCTGCAACTCAAACGGATTGTTTCGAGTCCGGAGTTTTTTCGCTCTGAGAGAATGTCTTCCTTCCTTACCGAGGTGGTCCAAGCGACTCTGGCTGAAGAGAAGTCGAGGCTGACCGAACGCAGTATCGGCGAGACCGTTTTCGGGAAGGCGCATGGGTGGGACCCTCGGGCTGACACGATTGTTCGCAGCGAAGCCAGGCGGCTCCGCCGAAAACTTCGGGAGTTTTATACCGGCACTGGGGCAGACTCGCCCGTCTTCATCGATCTTCCACTCGGCAGCTATGTGGCGACCTTTTCATCGACGGCTGCACCACAGAGTCACGACCTCCCGCCTGCTACCGTTGAATCGAAGCCGCCGGCGGCTTTAACGCCGTCAGCGGGACCAAGACGATGGCTCTTGATCGCCTTGACCCTGCTCGGGGTCTTGATTCTTGCGACCACTACGGTTCTGCTGATATCAAGACATGCCACGACTGCTGCGGGTGCTACCTTCCGCATCGTCCCTTTCGCCGATGAGATCGGTGAAGAATATAGTCCGTCGGTGTCGCCGAACGACGATGTCGTCGCCTATGTCTGGGATGGGAACGTCGCGGGGGCCTCGAACATCTATCTAAAGAACACCGACGGCTCCCAACGGCGCAAGCTTACGGAGGGTGACGGAAGTTATTACCTCCCAGCGTGGTCTCCCGATAGCAAACAACTGAGCTACTTAAGGCTGAAGGATGGAAAACTCGATCTGATCGTACGCGATTTGCGGAACGGAGCGGAACATGCAGTCGCCGAAATTCGTCGGGAGATGGGACGGTGGTCATCGGATAGCGGACCGCTGTTGGGCGACATTGGCCCTGAATGGAGTCGAGACGGGAAATCCATCTACATCGCAGATCGACAATTTTCCGATGGTGGCGTCGGAGGGATCTACCAGATCGATGTTGAGACCGGCACTCGAAAGCAAATCACGTCTGCGCCCGGAGAACAGCGAGATTTCGTGCCCCGGATATCCCGCGACGGCAAGACTCTAGCATTCGTAAGATATTTCTCCCACGGTCACGGGGAATTGTTCATATCGTCCTCCCCTGGAGGAACGCCCACACAGTTGACCAACGATGGCCGCGACATCCAGGGCATCAGTTGGAGCCGCGACGGCGGGTCCATCATCTTTTGCTCCAACCGACGATCCTTTTTCCAGTTGTGGTCTATCCCGGCAGCCGGTGGCGTACCCGTCCTCTTGCCGACCAATACGACATCCGCTACCAGCCCCGTAGCTTTCCATCACTCCAACCGTCTCGCATTTGTTGATGCTAGTGAAAATTGGAATATATGGCGATATCCCGTGCAAAACGGGCGTTTGGGTTCTGGCACGCTTCTGATCTCGTCCTCGGGACGGAACCACGACGCTCGCTTTTCCCCTGACGGCAAGAGGATCGCCTTTATCTCAGACCGATCGGGGACTTTCGAAATTTGGACCGCACCCGCGGATGGGTCTTCGGCAACGCAACTCACTCATCTAAATGGGGCATGGTTAAACTCGATCAGCTGGTCTCCCGATGGAACCAGGCTAGCATTCGACGCTCGGCCGCACGGGCATGCAGCCATTTACGAGATTCCCGCCGCCGGTGGCGATATGCAATTGGTGGACGATGCAGGGGTTGAACAACGAATGCCTGGCTGGGCTTCGAGTGGAAAATCGATCTACTTCAATTCGGTTAAAGATGGTGCCGTGGCAATCTACCTGAAGGACCTCGTAGCTGGAGCGACCGTCCGGGTAAGTGAACACGAAATGTACACGGTCGCCGAATCACCTGACGGTAGAGCGCTATATTACAGCGACCGTTCCGGCAATCTGTTCGAAGCAAACCCTGATGGCAGCGGCGCTCAGCCGCTGAACGTCCGGGCGTTCCCCGTGAAAAGCTGGTCTCCGACCGCGCACGGTTTCGTCTATTCGAGAGAGGGCGCAGCTGCCGGAACCTTCGAGATCTGCCTCTTTGAAGACGGCAAAGTGACCTCTCTCGGAACTCCCGAAGGCCCTCTCGTCACCAACGATCCCGATGTCACTCTTTCCCCGGATGGCAAGTGGTTGCTCGTCGCACAGCAGGATCAAATCCGCAGCGACATTAAGATCCGTGTCCGCTAGCGGCCACGCGCTCTAATTAGATCGACGGATCTCAGTTCAACTCACCTCTGTTGGGTTGGCGGGTCGATTGGAGCTAACTTCCGCGCTAAAGCCGACACCAACTCATACTGGTCGCTGGCCAGATAGTCCACGCCGTCTCGAATGCAGTCAACCCAGCGCAGCCGGGCATCATCGAGGCTGGGAAAGTTGTAGCCTTCGAACCAACCATTTGCATCCTGTTCTGCTTTGCTCGCCCCATCCAGCGTGTAGAAGCGAATCCAAAGACCCCGCGCATGAGCTTGCGCAACGAATGATTTCAGCCGTGCATTTTTCTCCGCCGTCCAGGCCGTCACATGTGGCTGCCCCTCTGGTTCGATCACAGTCCAAGAGTTATTCCACCAACGCCGGTAGTTCGTAGCGTTCTCCATCTCAATCTTGCTGGATGGAGCTGCCAAATCATGCACGTCGGTGTGTACAGCACCGAACGTCAGCAGCTTGCCGCCCACGGGGACTTCGTCGTAGAAAACCTTCTGCTGCGCGTCGGAAGGTCCGTTCAAGACCAGGATAGGGCCGACCTTCAGCTCTTCGACGTTGGAAGCATCCGCAGACCGCGTGGCAGTCGTTAGCCATGCTTGATACTTCGTCAGCAGCTCGCGAATTGCCCTCAGGTGCTCCGGCTCCTCGGTTTTGATATCGAGGTTCAGCGTGATGATTGGCCAATGGGAGTGGTCCGAATTGCGCAGAGCATCTTCTACCAACGGGCGTACCCGCTCAAAGAAATACTGCTCCATGCCTGGTTCGTTGCCGTTGACTGGCCGGCCGTGAGCGACAACTGAACGTCCAGGTCGGGCGGCGTCCGGACGATACCAGAAGAGGTCCTGCTCGATTGCTACTGGCACCCCCCCTGCCAGGGCCCGATCAATCCTGTCGCTCCAACGGCCTTCATACGGGTAGCAGTTGTGAGCATCGGGCGTAACGAGCGTTCCCGGGCGCAGTCTACTCTGGGCATAGCCTGAGCAGAAACTTGCCGTAACCAAGGCAGTGGAAACTATCGCAGCGAAGAAAGCTTTCATGGTCCCTCGCATTTCAGATTACATTCACCAGTCATCGCCATGGCTCAGAATTCGTTCAGTCGATGTCCACTGAGGATGGCAACGGCCGATTCGTCTATGCTGTCTACATTCATTGTGAGACAGCCAACAACTACAGGAAGCCAGCGAGACCTGATGAAGTTCGAAGTACGTCGATAGCTGGGGATCGAGGAATGATGCGCGCCAGCCGACCGATCCGACCCCGACATACCCGCTACCAGAAAGCACTTTCTTCATAGGAAACGGAGGCAGTCGGCTCGATGTACCGCGCTGACGTAAAGCTCCTGGCGGGAACCGATACTTCTCCAACCTGTTCTGTTTCCCGAGATTCAGGCCTCTTAGTGAGGCTACACATTAGAAATACCCCCGCCGCTTATTCAGAAGCTCTTTGACTGCACAAATCCCGCCATTCCCTGCATAATCCTGGCGTTGAGCCGGCTTGGCAAAGCATAATTGCGAGAAGCGAGGCGGAAATGGCACAGTTCGCATTGCATGTGAATGGCGAGGCACGCAGCGTTGAAGCGGACGGCAACATGCCATTGCTATGGGTATTGCGTGATCTGCTGGAACTGACAGGCACGAAGTATGGCTGCGGAATCGGGATGTGCGGCGCTTGTACGGTCCACCTGGACGGCAGCCCGGTGCGCTCGTGTCAAACATCGCTGGCCGATGTTGGGATCCAAAAGATAACCACTATCGAGGGCCTCGGCAAAGGCGGATTACATCCCGTGCAAAAAGCCTGGATCGCCGAGCAGGTGCCGCAATGTGGTTATTGTCAGTCTGGGCAGATCATGTCAGCAGCCGCATTGCTTGCGTCGAACCCACAGCCTGCAGATTCTCAGATCGATGACGCGATGTCAGGCAACATCTGCCGGTGTGCAACTTACTTTCGCATTCGCAGAGCCATTCATCGCGGAGCGCAGGAGATGAGGCCGTGAAGATCAGCCGCAGGGGTTTTCTGGGCACGTCAGCCGCGCTGGCTGGCGGAGCGTTCGTGATCGGATTTCATCTGAATGCCGCTGCCCAGGATACTGCAGGCAAGGTAGAAAGCGGTGCGAATCCGTTCAATGCCTGGATTCACGTCAAGCCCGACAGCAGTGCGGAGTTGGTTCTGGCACAGTCGGAGATGGGGCAGGGTGTGTATACATCTCTTCCCATGTTGCTGGCCGAGGAAGCCGATCTGGATTGGGAACGTGTCACGATCGTGCAGTCCGATTCGACCAAAGGCACAGGCGGTAGCGGCAGCGTGCGGTCAAACTATCTGCCGTTACGTCGAGCGGGCGGCCAGTTGCGTTGGGCGATGATTGCAGCTGCCGCGCGAAGATGGAACGTCCAGGAATCGGAATGCAGCACGAGCAAAGGCGAGGTATCGCACACCCATACCGGACGCAAGCTCGCCTACGGGCAACTGGTCGCGGAAGCCAGCCGCATACCGCTTCCCGATGCGACGACGATCAAGCTCAAGGACCCATCGCAGTTCACATTAATAGGCCGGTCGACGGCCCATCTTGATATTCCGGATAAATGCACAGGCAAGGCGCGCTTCGGGTTGGACGTGCGCGTCCCCGGCATGGTCTATGCAGTCATTGCGCGATGCCCTACCTTTGGAGGCACTGTGGCCAAGTTCGACGCCACAAAAGCGCTCTCCGTTCCCGGAGTTCTCCAAGTCTTCGAGATCCCGGCGCGTGGCTTTCGCGTCTTTAGCGCTGGCGGGGTGGTAGTGGTCGGCAAAACGACGTGGGCCGCAATGCAGGGCAGAAAGGCGCTCGCAATTACATGGAACCATGGCCCCAATACCGGCGAAACGACCGAGGCCCTGCATGCGCAGATGAAGCAGGCGCTGGCAAAGCCGCCAGCGTGGACTCCCGATCCCAAGTCTGATGATTTCGAGACTGTGCCAGCCGTCAAGCGCATCGAAGCAGTCTACGAATTTCCGTTCCTCGCTCACGCCTGCATGGAACCAATGAACACTACCATCCATCTGCGGGACGGCGAGTGCGAGGTATGGTCGCCTTCGCAGGGAGCCGAAGCCATACGAGGCCCGATCGCCAAAGAGCTGGACCTGCCGGAGAGCGCTGTTACGATACACACCACGTTGATGGGAGGAGGCTTCGGACGCCGCTATCAGTACGACTTTCCTACGGAAGCCGCGCAGATCGCGCGCCATGTCTCCTCGCCGGTTCAACTCGTGTGGACACGTGAAGATGACATGACCCACGATTTTTATCGTCCCGCGGGTATGCGGCACATGCGCGGGGCATTGGATGCCGACGGGCAGGTGCTGGCGTGGTCCGATCATCTTGCCGATACAGCAATCGACGCGTTCTGGAGCGCTCCCGGGCAATACAAGATCAATGGCGGGGAACTCCCCCCGCCCCTTCCGTATCCTGTTCCGCTGGTCCGCAAGGGATTCTCGCTCATTAACAGCGCGGTCCCTGTCGCATGGTGGCGCTCGGTGGAGAATTCGTTCCATGGCTTTGCGATGGAGTCTTTCATTGATGAACTCGCTCACGCGGCGGGGCAGGACCCATACCTCTTTAGGAAGCGGTTGTTGCAACTGCCTCAGGTTTCTCAACCCCAGACAGGAGGAGAGGGTGGGACGCCGCCCGATCCCAAGCGGCTGCTCGCAGTTCTCGACCTTGTGGCGCAAAAGGGTGGTTGGGGCAAGCCGCTGGGTCAGGGCCGAGGTCGAGGCATAGCATGTACCACCACCTATGCTTACCTGGCGGAGGTGGCAGAGGTGACGGTAAAGGGTGACAACGTCAAAGTCGATCGCCTGGTAATGGCGGTTGATTGCGGACAGGTGATCAACCCCAACGGTGCTCGATCGCAGCTCGAGGGTGGAATGCTGTTTACCATGAGCGCGGTCCTGAATGAAGCCATTACTATCCGCGGTGGGGGCGCCGAACAGCAGAATTTTAATGATTACAGTGTATTGCGCATGCCGGAGGTGCCGGCACTCGAAACCTACTTCATCGAGAACCATGACGAGCCCCACGGGTTGGGTGAGGCGGCTGTGTGGCTTACCGGACCGGCCATCGCAAACGCAATCTTCGCCGCAACGGGCAGACGTCTCCGCCGCATGCCGCTCCGCATGGATGAGACCTCCGGGTAGCCGAATTCTCGGTCAGCATACCCGCTTGCTAAACGATTACCGCTTTTCTACTCACCTTCTTGTGGCTATCATTCGCGCAGAGTGCTCACCGGTCGATAAAGTCAGGGCATCCACTTCATTGAATGCATTGGCTCTTTGGCACCAATTCAAGCAATCCTGACGCACGACGTTTGTCGAATCCAGCGTAGATCTTTAGGGGGCAGATTAACCGAACGGCCTTGTGGCTGCGAAGCCTGTAGCTAGTCAATGAGAATGACCAATTATCCTACACTTTTGCCGGACTCCAATGACTCGCGGGCCGCGACAACCTGTTCGAACGAGTTGTCGCGGCCGACACTGGTGCCCTTGTACGCATCGCCGCCGGGAAGGGCTGGGTCTTCCTCGGTGGCTGGTCGGCCCAGTTTCTCCCATCCGGGCGAGCCAATGCCAGCGGCTTGCCGGTTCCTGCCAGTGCCTCGCCATATGCGCGCATGATCTGGAACTCGGCTGCGGCTACGGCGTCAATCCCGCCGACAGGAAGCAGGTCTTGCCTGTGCGCGACATGGATGACGCCATCGGACTCGGCCGCCGCCTTCTTGAGCACGTCGAGGTCGGAGATATCCCCACGACGCACCTTCGCGCCGAGCGCGGACACCGCTGCCGCGGAGGCGTCCGACCTGGCCAAGCCGGTGACCTCGTGGCCAGCGGCGATGAGGTCGGGGATAATGTACGAACCGATATGGCCGGTTCCGCCAGTGACGAAAACCTTCATGGGATGCTCCTTGTGGGTGATGTGAGACGTGGTGCTATGGGCGCGTTCAGCCGAGAAGGCTGACGCCGATGGCGAAGTTGATGTTCTTGATGGAGTGGGTGAGTAGGCCCAGCGACAGCAGGCAGACGTGCTCCAGCGTCCGCGCCATGCGCAGCGGCCCGGTATCCATCGGGCGCAGACCTAGGCTCTCGATGAATGCCGAGACGCGTGCCTTCGCCTCTGCATCGTCCCCGGCGAGGAACACGTCCAACGGCTGGCCGTTTACAGTACCGTCCGACAGGACGTGGGCAAACTGTGTATTGAACGCCTTGACGATTTTCGTATCGGCAGGGGAGGCCCTCGCGATCTCCTGCGCGCCGGAACTGTCGCCAGGGGTCACAAAGCTTAGGTGGTCGGGAACGACGGGGTTGGTGATGTCGACGAGGATCTTGCCTGCCAACCTTTCGCCGTGCTGCTTCACTACGTCTAGAACGGCGGAGTAGGGGACCGCCAGAATGACAATGTCCCCGGCTGGGGCAGCGCCGAACGTTCCTGTCGTTGAGAGCCAGCCCCGATCTGATCGGCCAGCGCCTGTGCCTTTGCGGTGTCGCGGCTCATCACCTCGACGGTGTGTCCTGCTTTGGCGGCAAGGCCGCCGATTGCTGCGGCCATGCTTCCTGTGACGATGATGCTGATCATGCTCATATGCTGTCTCCTTGTGGACCTGTGTACTTCGCACGTGGAAAGGGCGAGGCTGGATGTATGATTCAGATATGATCTGGATCACTGACCCGAATCACTAATTCATTATGTGGATCACTGATCCATTTGCTAGGGAGCTTTATGCGCGCTGACGCTCGAAAAAATTACAGCCACCTACTTGCGGTGGCGCGCGACGTAATCACCGCGCATGGCGTCGATGCGTCCATGCGCGATATCGCCCGCCAGGCCGGCGTCGGGTTAGCCACGCTGCTTCGTCACTTCCCGACGCGAGAAGCCCTCTACGAAGCTTTGCTTTGTACGAATCTGGACGCGTTGACACAGAAGGCAGACGAACTCGAGACAGCAAGTTCATCTGACGAAGCGCTCGTGTCGTGGTTTCGCGAATGGGTGGCATTCGCCCGAAGCTATCCGGGCGTTGTCGCGCTGATGGCGGCCGCTCACACGAACCCGGACTCCGCTCTTTATGCTTCATGCGCAGCGATTCACTCAGCAAGCGCGCGACTACTGCTCCGTGCTCAGGCTAAGGGAACGGCGCGCGCCGACATGAATGGGGACGATCTGTTCGCCTTGATGGCGGCGCTTGGCTGGGCAGTCGACCAGCCCTCGTTCGCGCCGCTGGCTGATCATCTCTCTCACATCATTGCGAGTGCCATCCTGACTAGCGGATCGCTCGAGATCACCTTGACGGCGGACTCCGGATTAATCTCCTGAGGTCGGCTTATATCTACAATCGTCAGCTGGCGATAACAAGCCAATGCACTCGTTGGAGCCTCTCCGCTCGTTTTGAAGGTCTAAGCTCCCTTAACCCAACGTCCTCCATGTCTGACTGCTGACAAGGAATCCAGATCAAGCTACCAACGTGGGGGCAGCCTGGGTTCGACGAGTGCGGTGGGCTGAAGTCGCCAGCTGCGAATCCAGTTCCGAAGGGGGCAATGGCCTTCTTAATAGCGTGGAAGACCTGTCGCAGAGTAAATTGACGCAAGCGCGGACAGCCCGCAGCATCAATGAGCGATCCTAATCCGCAAGGAAAGACTCAGCGCCTTTTGATTATGAGGAATGACCGACTCTGCGATGCTCCATGAGCGGAGGTCGGCGCATATCGAACTACATAGGCTCCTGGCGGAAGATTTACGGCGTCAATGAACAACGGGAGAAATTCTTCCTTCCCAATTCGATGCACCGGAATGTGCGAAGCCTTCCAGAAGATCTCGGAGCCGCGTCGTACCTCTGCATCCCAAGTGTCTCTTTCGTGCGGTTCCTGATGAAGCTCAACCTGCAGTTCAAGAACTGAAGCCGTGGCAGGGACTGAAATCTCCGGAGGAGCCGACGGCCCTCTCGAAACGTTCGCCGACAAGAATGCAACAGCGATGGAACTTCCGCCGATTGGATGTGTGATCGGCGAGTGTATGTGTGGCCCGGTAAGGAGTTGTGAATTCAGGCCCACATTTTTGTGAGATTCATGGACGTACAAGAAAATGACAAAGCACAACATGACTGCCAGCGCCGGCGAAATAACTAGCAGGTATTGGGAATAGCGGGACGGATCTGGATGCGAGACTCGCGTGGACTGCGCGTCTAAGGCTAATAGTAAAACACGAAGAGATGCGACCTTTCCTTGTAACGACGGCGATCGGGCGATCTGCTCTCGAAAGAATGCAGCCTCTTTTTCGATCAGTCTATTGCTAAGGAAATCCTCGATGAGCGCATCCTGCTCATACCGGAACTCACGCAGTAGATCGTCCTCCGCAAAGAGACGCGCGTCCAGCTCATTCGCCGTATCCTCTGGCAATTGGCCAAGCAAATAATCTCGCAACTGCTGTCTGTCAGTTGTCATTGCACCCGATGGCCCTTGATCAATGGCGGTTTTATCATTTTCTCCTTCCGTTGCTGTGCGGTCATACACGCGCGCAGGCTTTGCCGAGCTAGAAATACACGCTGACGAAGCGTATTCACGGAAATGCCTAAATTGCTTGCCAGGGTCTTGCGCGTCTCCATTGGATTATCCGAAGTCGCAAGGTAATAGCCTTTCAGTAGTCTGGCTTCATCGCGGGGTAATTTTTTCAGGCAACGCTCCATGCGGGCGATTTCGTGCTCCTCACTTTGAGTGGCTAACTGAGCCGGAACGTTATTCCAAAAGTCCTCATCGACGACTTGCAAATGGTGCTGCTTGGCACGTTGCTCCTGGGCAACATGCCGTGCAATTCCGAGGGCGAAGGAGGGAGTAGAGGATATCTCGACTCCCGCCGCGATGCGATGCGCAAGCCTGTCGAGCACCTCGTCAGCCAGATCTTCAGGGAATGGAAGCGATCTCCGGGTAAAGAAAAAGATCAGTTTCGACCGCAGCGTCTCATACTGCAGGCCGCGATCCTGCGGCGTAGTGCCTAGCGCTGAAAGCAGCGCGGCAAAATGGTCTGCCGTAATCTCGCGCCGCATCGACGTCTTGGTGCGAGCCTGCGAAATGGATGATTGCTTCGTCATCATCTATGGCAGAGGTCGCCAATCTCCTGCAAGGACAAAGCCAGCCCAGTAATACGGCGAACTCCATTGAGAGTCGGTCGCCATTTTCTGCTGCGCACGATGGAGCGCCATCACCGGAGAGTGAGTATTCTTGAGCTCCCGATAGAAGCTCTCCATCCATTCGCTCGTCGCCTGGTCGTCTACTTCCCAAAGCGTTCCTAGAACCCGTTGAGAGCCGGCAGCGAAGAAGGCTTGTGTGAGACCACGCAAGCCTTCGCCCGGTATGTGCTCACCCATCGCGGTGTTGCAGGCACTTAGGACAACCAGGTCGAGGCTGGCGTGCAGATGGCTCACGTCGCCATACCACAGGAGATCCGCAGAGTTGGTCTTGTGTTTTTGCTGGAGCGTAAGACCGGTCAGTTCGGCATATTGCTCATTGAGCATAGCGTGCATAGCGAAGTGGCCGATGGTGAAAGTGTTCCAGTCGAGATGCTGCAGCGCATTCGGTGTGATGGAGGTTCCAGAGAATGATCTCGTAGCACCGGGTCCAAAGATCTCGCGGAGCTTTCCAGACTCTTCCTCTGCGAAGGGTAATTCAGGATTCTCTGCTACGACATTGCTTTGCGCGCTCTGAGTTGTTTGCGGCTGATCTTCGCTTGGCTTGTCGATGGACGCGTGTTGAGATTTTCCAGCTGTGAAGATAGCCAGCCGCATCTCGCGCGGAGTGGGTGATTTTGTTTCGAGGAAGGACAGGATTGTTGCCGACGGCTCATTGACGAAGGTGAGATTCCGCAGAGGTGTTTTTGATTCATGTGTAGCGAAGAAGCCAGGTAACGCAGCAAATGGCGTGCCCTCAATCGGACCATCCGCCACTATAAACACGGTCGAAGTTGAAGGCAGAACGATGCCGGAGGGAAACAAGGTTGTTGCGAGCGCTGCGCCGAACTTCATCCATCGAGCTGCCGCCCGCGGTTGCAACGCGGCCCGCTGCTCTGCCGATAGCTGAGCGTCCCGCGAAGCTACGACCAATAGCGCTTCACGGAAAGCCGTGCATTGCTTGTCAATCTGAGAGGAAGGAGGTAAACGAAAGCTGCGGATTCCCCCACGCGTGATGCTCCAGGCATAGCTTGCGTCTTCGCCAGCCCAATATTCTATAAGCGCGGCGTTTCGACTCGGCAAAGCATTTTCGAGAGTTTCTAATGTGAGAGCAGGAGGTGGGGCGATGGCAGGATGCACGTTGGATGTGGCAAGGATTTCCTGGTGCAGTTGATGCTCTGAAAGTGTAAGGCGTGCGATAGATGCTCGCACCGCTGCGGAAGCCTCGATGGAATGTTGTCCGCGCAATCGAGTGGCGGCAGCTTCCGACCAGCGCAGTCTGCGTTCGATGTCTTCGTACTGCGCAAGAAGCGGCTGCGATGCTACTGTCTGAAGCTCCCCGTTCGTTGTCGAGATTTGATCGAGTAGCGTGCGTGCCCGCGCGCGCTCGGCAATCAGAAAGGACTGCCACAAATATCCTTCGTTCGGATGCGCCTGTTCAAGACGCGCGAGGATTTGAATTTCCAGATCATAGTAGGAGTGCACGGATGCGAAAAAGAGGGTCTTCAGATTGTCCGTTTGCAGATGTTCGCGGACAGCCTCGATGTTGCCAAGCGCGGTCTCGCAGTGAGACTGTGCGCTCTCAAGCTGTCCGGATTGCAGCGCGGCCCGAGCCAATCCTCCCTCTGCCTGGATTCCGGTGAAGGCATCGTGAGCGGCGATCGATGTCTGCCGGCATTGATCGTAGTACTGATTCGCAGCCGCCGTGTTGTGCTTTTGCCATGCGGCGTCACCCAGCAGGCAGAGCGTTACGGTAATGCTGTCTCCCTCGTTTACATCGCGTGCCAACTTGAGCGCCTGTTGAAGATTTTCCTCCGCGCGAGCCGTATCGCCCTGCTGTAAATAGCTCTTGCCCGTACCTCTGAGAAGAAAGATCCGGGCGCGGTCGTTGGAACTCTTTTCCGCCAATTCCATACCGCGCTTGTAGTAACGACGTGCCGCCTCGGGATGATTTTGTTCCAACAACAAATCACCGTAGTCATCCAGCGTATTCAATTCGCCCGTAGGATTTGGATTCGCCTTCCATACGGCCGTAGCCTGGTCGAGTGCGTCCGTGGCTCGCGCGAAATCGCCCATCATGGTGTAAAGCACTCCCATGTCGCTCCATACATAACCATGTAGTCGAGCGTCGGGAGCCGTGTTGAATAGTGAGAGTGCCGTTTCGTACGCATCGTAAGCAGCCGAAAGATTCCCCTGGGTGATGTAGATCGCTCCAATCTCCTCCTGGACTCCGATCTGGCGGCGCGGATCACTCGTCGCTGCAGCGAGTGCCGCTGCTTTCGTCGCATCGTGGAGTGCGGCTTCCAGGTTGCCTTGCAGCCGTTCCAGTTTTGAACGATTGTCCAGCACAACCTCCTGATTGAAGGAGTCGCCGGTCTTTTCGAACAACGCGAGAGCGGTGTTGTAGGCAGCGGAGCCAGCATCGTAATGCGCCAACTGAGCGTTGATGAAGCCGGAAATCTTCCAGCAATTGGCTGCCTCTATTGGTTCCAGCAACGACACTGACTTGAGCGCTTCGGCTGCTATCGGCAAAGCGGCGGCGTACTCGTTTTGCTTGAAGCAAACGAAGAAGGCCTTCCATATCAGGGCGCGGGCACGCTCCTGCTGATTGCCTGCGGCCTGCCAATTCGCAATCGAACGGTCGTAGGCCGCCAACACTTCCAATGGTTGATCCGTGCTTTGGGATCGTAGAAACTCTGCGTGCGCGAAGGCGTCCTCAGCGCTTCGTTCTTCTTCGGCGACAGCATTGGCGGGCGAAGGCGTATCCAGGGTCAAGAGAACCGTTGCCAGTTTTTTGGATGGATTGCTGACGCGGAAGGTCTGGCCGGACGGGGATGCGAAAGACAAAAGGACATGAATTTTGGAATGAAGTCCGGCTCTGTTGGTGTAAGGCTCCGTACCCTGTGACGATACATCGGAAGGCCGATCCACGGGCAGGCGCAACTCTACCGCTCCCTCAACCTGCTCCGCTATCAGCATTCTCACTTTGCCTTGAGGCACAGCTACGCGGAAGTCTTTCGTCTCCGAGGGAGCGAGCGTAGTGGTACAGCTCGCGGATTCCTGCGCGAGTTCTGTACTGCAGGGAAGTGCAGCGGAAGGAGACGTGGTTTGCCCGAACAGGGCCGAGCGGCCGGCAGCAAAGGCGATAAGGAGTAGAAGCCCGCGCACCGCACACGGAGCGGCGGCAACTTGCCTGGATACTCCAAGCCTATCGTCCAGACAGGGAACAGAAGTCTGCACTCGACGCTTCCTCATGGGGTGCCCCGATCATACAGCGATCAGCGCCGCCCTAGCCTCCATCCTTTGAAGAAATTTTACAAACGCTTTTCTAACAGAATCAGGGAGTTGGGCCGCGCGCCGGATATTTTTCTATAACGTACGCCTGCAAAATCCCATTAGCTAACGAGGGCGTCGCTCTGCGGCATCCGCATCGTTCAGCTTTCCCACGCTTATCTTTCAATTTTGAAACGAGGCTGCTCCCATGTCTATTCGTATTCCTTTGCTATCCGCCGCTGCCTTCGCCATTCTGGCAGCATCGAACCTTTCCGCCCACGCCGATACCATTTATACAACGCAGGCAGGTTTCAACGCCGCTACGACAGGTGACACGACCGTCACCTTCGGCAGCCTGGTTACAGATGGAACTTACAGTCTCGTTTCGCCACCGGCCATTGACGTGGATGGAGTGGGTTTTGGGATCGACACATCCACCAGCAATGGCAACCTCTATGAGGTCGGTGCAAACTATGGAGCCGGCCACTACGGAGCCGACGCAACACTGTCTTCCCAGGGCTCGACCACCGGTATCAATAATCTGGTGGCTACTCTGCCCACTGGGGAAACCGCAGTGTCCATCCTTCTTAATGGGTTTGAGAACCTAAATTCAGTCTTCACTCCCGAACCCATCACCATAACGCTTTCTGACGGTTCATCATGGACGGTGACGGACCCAGCGGCGGACGGCAGTTATATTTTTCTGGGCATTACTTCAGCCACACCCATTACGTCGATTGATCTTACCGATCCTGATGTCCTGGGGAATACCACGCTGAATGTGGCGCAACTTCAATATGCAAGTTCCGCAGTCGCAACGACTCCTGAGCCCTCTTCTCTGTTACTGCTCGGAACCGCGCTATTGGGTTTCGGAGGTGTCTTGAGCGGAAAGCTTGCACGAAGCGAAACCCGGGCATAACGATCCGTAAACCGGTCGAAGGAATTGAACCTGGTGCTTGTCCCGCTCTTTGGTACCTGAATGCGTTCACCCCCAAGACTTCCAAAGTTCTCTTAACTCGGGCTGCTGGGGGCTTGCTCCCAGCAGTTCATTGGCCGCGTAGAGACCTCCATAGACGCCGAGGGCGATCCGCCATCGGTGGCTGTCCAAGAGTGAACGGCATTCCATTCGACACGCCAGCTCTGGGATACATGATTCGTACAGTCAACCGCCTGAGGCTCGTTAGTACACGCTTAAATTCAAGCTCGCCCGATTCGGACCTCACCCGCCGACTTCAATTGTGTTCGGAACCCCATCAGCTTTGATAAAGCCGTTTGGTCGGCGGTGGGTGAGGGGACGCCGAGCAAACTCTGTCCCCCAATATAAAGACCGTCGTGGCGGTTGCGAGTGGCATGACCATGCTCTCGATAAAACGCTAGCTTTCGTGGCTACGTGTCTAGCTACTGGAAGTTTTGGCTGGCCTGCTGCTAGAGCCGGGTTTGTCGAATTGACAGAGGAGCGACGGACTAATTAGGCTTTTCCGGCAGAATACGTTTCCCTTCCATGTGTAGCGAGTTAATTCGCTTTAAACAAGGAAACGAGCGTCTTATGGCGGTTCCAGCCCCTTAGTCTTCGGGTAAACCTTCTCATTTTCAAGGAGTTCCATGCCTGGTCCTGAAAGAGTTGAATTCAATCGTCGAGACCTACTGCGATTATCTGCGGCAGGCAGCGTGGGAGTAATGCTGAGCGGCTCGGCCGGCGCATCGGACAGCACCAAGACAGCCGCGCATGAGGAGTCCGGAGGTTGCAGCACGCCGAAGACGGCAGTGGCCACGACCCGGTATGGCAAGGTGCGTGGGTTCATGGATGGCGGCGTCCTGACCTTCAAGGGCATTCCGTACGGTCAGGATACAGGGGGTGAGAATCGGTGGCTGCCGGCCAAGGCACCGAAGCCCTGGGACGGAGAGTATCCGGCGCTTGTGTACGGCGCAAACTGCCCGCAGCGGCTCCACGACTTCACCGCCATCGAACAGACGTTCCTGCAAGACTTGGACGATGGATACGTGAGCGAGGACATGCTGAAGCTGAACGTGTGGACTCCAGGCCTGACTGGCAAGCGGCCGGTGATGGTGTACTTCCATGGCGGCGGGTTTTCGTTTGGATCATCTTACGAGTTGCCTTCTCATGATGGGGCGCAGATGGCGCGGCACCATGACGTCGTGCAGGTTTCTGTGAACCACCGGCTGAATATCCTTGGGTTCCTGGATCTCTCCGAGGTCGGTGGCGCGGCCTATGCGGACTCGGTCAACGTGGGCATGACGGACCTGGTCGCGTCGCTCGAATGGGTGCGCGAGAACATCGCGAACTTTGGCGGCGACCCGACTTGCGTGATGATCTACGGGCAGTCGGGCGGAGGGTCCAAGGTCACGACATCGATGGGAATGCCCTCCGCAACAGGGCTCTTTCATCGTGCAGCAGTGCAGTCGGGCGGGGGCGGCAACCCACCATCGGCGGAGCAATCGAAGGCGTTGACCCGGCAGGTGATGGTGGAACTGAGGCTTCAGCCAAACGATATCGCGAGCTTGCAGAAGATGGATTGGACGAAGCTGAACGCGGCTGGAAACGCTGCTGCGGCGAAGATCAACCCGCCATTCATCGGAGGATTGGGGCCCGGACCTTCAGCGGGTGGTGCTCCGCGGGTTGGCTTCGGGCCGACGATGGATGGGCGCATGATTCCGATGCGGGCGTTCTACGAAAGTGCACCAACGATTTCTAAGGACGTGCCGATGCTGATCGGATCGGTGAGCGAAGAAGGCAACATCATGCGCTCTCGGCCAACCGAGGCGGAGTGGATTGCGACGCTGACGAAGAATCTGGGGGAAGGGAAGGCTAGGGCGCTAGTCGCAGCGATGAAGAAGGCTCACCCGGAGAAGAGCATCCGCTTGCTGTCGTATGGCGTGGGTGGGCTGAATGGACGGAACAATGTGCAGCGGCTTTCGCGCATGAAGTGCGAGCTGAAGGCTGCAGCTGTGTATCAGTATTTCTTCACATGGCAATCGCCGATGCTCGAAGATGCGGGAGCGTGGCACACGTCGGAGCTGGCGTTCTGCTTCGACAATACGAAGCGCTGTGAGCAGGGGACAGGCAATACGCTGGAGGTACAGGCGCTCGCGAAGAGGATGGCGCCTGCTGTGAGCGGACACTTCCGCATTGAAGGTCAGGTTGATTTACCGGAGTAAAGCACTTGTCCACGCCTCTGACTGTTCGGTGACCTACAGGATTTCAACGTTTGTGGAAAGAATGGTGCTCCCTCGATGCGCTCTCGACTTGCAGTTTTCTTCTTACTGGCACTTGCCTCCGCGTCGCGCCTGATGAACGCTCAAGCAGCGATGAAGGTGAACGACAAGGGCTACCTTAACACCCAGGGTTTCAGTGTTTTCCTCTACGACAGCACGTACCATCCCGTCTTTGTAGACCAGAAAAACACGGCCATGGAAATGATTCTGCATGGTCAGCGAATCGCCACGAATGGAGATGTGCGTCTCATGCCAACTCCAGAGCAATGGGACCTGGTGGCGACACTCAAAGGCAAGCATGCAGACAAGGCGAACAACCGGCTGACAGCAGAACTTGGTTTTCCGACGTTCGATCTCAGCTACACGTTGGAGGTTGAGGCGGAGCCGGGTGGCGTCAAAGTCAGCATCAACCTCGACAAGCCGCTTTCGCCAAAGCTGGCCGGGCGGGCCGGCTTCAACCTGGAGTTTCTGCCGTCGATCTACATGGGCAAGGCGTACCTTGTGGACGGGAGCAAAGCCGGCATCTTCCCGCGAACACCCGACGATGCGATGGTCAAGGTGCTACCGCTGCCCAACGAGCCGAAGAAGGCGTACTACCTGGAAGACTGGGACAAAGCCAAGGGCTACACGCAGCCGCTGCCGTTCGCTGAAGGCAAGACCATCACACTGGGGGTTGACGATGCGCTGGCCAGAGTCAGTGTCCAGTCGGATACGGGCACCCTGATGCTGTTCGATGGCCGCGACCGCGCGCAGAACGGCTGGTTCGTGTTGCGTTCGTTGATCCCGCCGGGTAAGACCACCGGCGCAATCGTGTGGCACATCAGGCCGAACCAGATTCCTAACTGGACGCGGCCGCCGATGATTGCGCACAGCCAGGTCGGTTACGCGCCGGAATTCTCAAAGGTAGCCGTGTTGGAGCTCGATCCGAAGTACACCGGCCCGCAGACCGCCAAGGTGTTGCGCTTGATGGAGGACGGATCGTACAAGCAGGTGTTCGAGGGACCGATTACGCCTTCGACACCTTGGCTACGCTATGTCTACTCGAAGTTTGACTTCACGCCGGTGAGGGACCCCGGCCTCTACGTCATCGAGTATGCTGACCAGCGAACGGCGCCTTTCCCCATCTCCGAGGATACCTACGCCAACATCTGGCAGGACAGCCTCGACCATCATCTGGCCGAGCAGATGGATCACGTCTCAGTTCGAGAAGCGTATCGCGTGTGGCACGGCGCTTCGCACCTTGACGACGGCCGTATGGCGCCCGTGGTTGGCGAGCAGTTCGACGGTTGGAATCAGGCGACGGCTACCGATGGAAAGTACAAAGGTGGCGATCACATTCCCGGCATGAACGTGGGTGGCTGGTATGACGCAGGCGATTACGACCTTGAAGAACCGGCGCAACTGAGCGTCATCCAAAACCTCGCCCTGGCGTATCGCACATTCAATCTCAAGTATGACGAGTTGACGGTGGATGAAAAGGCACGCTCGGTCGAGATGCATCGGCCCGATGGCATCCCCGATACGGTCGAGCAGGTCAAGCACGGCGCCCTGCTCATCCTGGCGCAATACCACAACATCGGCCACGCAATTCGCGGCACGCACGAGCCGGATTTGCGGCAGTACACGCACCTTGGCGATGCAGCGTCAAAGACGGACGGGCGTATATACGATCCGAAGCTTGGTCCGGATGAGGTGAAGGGCGACTACTCGGGTAAGCCGGACGATCGTTGGATCTTCACCAGTGACAACCCATACTTCGAATGGAACGCCATTGCCGCGCTGGCAGCGGCAGCCGATGTGCTGAAAGGCTGGGACGATTTGCTGGCAAAGGACTGCCTCGATACAGCTATCAAAGCGTGGAACGCCGAAAAAGCGCGGCCAACATCGGTTCCTCCAAGCGGCATTGGCGGAGGGGAGGTTCCAGCAGGTGCACCTGGCGGCGTGCTGGCGGCGTCGCAAGGTGCCAGCGCAGTCGGTCAGGGCAATCGCACTGGACGTACAAGCTCTAGTGCTCCGGCATCCACCGGAACCTCCAGCGTGGTAACTGCACCGTTGACCGGCCGAGGCCGGTTCGGTTTTGGCGTTGGGCAGGACTGGGCTGCGGCTCTGGAGTTGACTATCGCCACCGATGGCGCCGAGCCCTACAAGTCGCGTTTAAAAGAGCTGTTCCCGCAGGTCATCACTCCGCAGCAGATGGGCTTCCGTGGCTGGACGGCGGTCCGCGCACTGCCGTATCTGGACGCAGGCGCAAAAGACCAGATGCGCGAGGCCGTAAAGACTTACATGGCGGGTTTGGATAAGGAGCTTGATGCCACCCCCTTCGGCGTACCCCCGAGCCTTGGTACGTGGGGTGGGTCGGGCGCCGTGGTCGACATGGCAATCCGCATGTACTTCCTGCACGAGGCGTTCCCTGATCAGGTTGGCCCCGAATATACGCTTCGCGCAGTCAATTACATTCTCGGGACGCATCCGGTCTCCAGCACCTCGTATGTCGCGGGTGTCGGTACGGTTTCAAAGACGAAGACCTATAGCAACAATCGAGC
>Ga0302140_10001028_pt1 | contig 36441 bp, 28 predicted proteins | sample I_Bog_E1_1_FD_202095 | JGI IMG/M metagenome (GOLD analysis project Ga0302140, IMG submission 202095) | Peat permafrost microbial communities from Stordalen Mire near Abisko, Sweden - I_Bog_E1_1 | ecosystem: Environmental > Terrestrial > Soil > Wetlands > Peat | place: Sweden: Abisko, Stordalen... | reverse complement strand
CCGGTTTCCACCAGCCTTACCGCTTCCTGCTTAAACTCCAGCGTGTACTTCGCCCGCTTTGCTCTTTCCATCGTTCTCCCCTTTGCTGATTCTCAGCTATGGGATACGTTTTGCGCGGGCAAGGTCAGAAGGAGAACGGTTCAGGGCGGAATTGACAAGACTAAAGCCCGGGGATTCAATTTTTCCAAAAAGGTATTTTGTAGCTGACGACCAATTGTTCCGCTTCGACAGCCGCACCTATGCCCTAACAAATCAGTGGACCGGGACCACGATGAACGCGCTCGCAGCCACACTGGCAGCACAGTTTCCAGACGCTGCCTTTACGGTCACACCCACCGCACCACTTGAATAGGATCTTAAGACAGTTCACTGAGATGAGGCACGACCAGGTCCGGCAGCGTCATGGCGTATCTACACGCACCGTTCTCGAAACAAGAAGGCAGAAACAGGCCTTGGCCGCAGTGTTGCAAGAAGTATCCATTTTGCCACACTGTTGCAATGCATTGACCATTCCGGAACTAGCGATGGGCGCACCCAGGCCAACAACACGGGCGTCGCTTTCCATCCCTAAGACTCGAACAGCCCCACTCAATCCGGTGGCTTCTGGTTTCTGCTTTTTTAGCCGACTCAATCCAACATATCCACTCATTGCGCGCGAGCGGCGTTATATCCTCCCATGCCCCCAACACAAGCGGGTCGGACGCAATTGCTTTTCTCAAATCCGCAGGCAACTCGTGCACCACACCACTGGAAATCTTTTTTCGCGACATGAATAAGCTCTCCTTTCGCAAGCCCCAGCAGCGGAATCCGGCTCAAAAATCCAGCTTATCCACATTCCCCTTATCAATCACCAGCGGCGCACCCAAAATAACCTCATCGCCCCGCACCTCAATCTTCCCCAACCGCCGCCCATCCATCGACGTCGCCCCCGCCGCCAGCTTCCCCGACACCACATCCGCGCTGGCCACCACCGCGAGATACCCCAGATCGTGGGTGTTCCACAGCGCAATCATCGGCACCACGCCATCATGAATGTAAGTCTTGCAAATACTCGGCAGCGATAGCCCGATCACCGACACATCCCTGCGCCCCGCCTGCTTCACCGCCTCCGCCGAACCCGGCACCGCCGGAGCCGAAATCGCCATCATCAGCTTCACGTTCGGATAAACCTTGAGCAAAGTCTGCGTCTCGGCAAAAGCCTTGTCGCGATCGTCGTCGCTCGGCCGGATCGTCACCAGATGCAGCCCAGGATACATCGCGAGCCGCTTCTTAATAAACGCGATCCACTCGTTCTGATTCGTCGCCGTCAGCGCACCGGTGATGATGGCGAAATCGCCCTTCCCTCCCAGAATCTTCGCCGCCGCATCGGTCAGCGTGTTCGCGATCCCTTCCGAAGTCGCCTGATTCACCAGAAAATCGCGCGCATCTTTTTCCGCGTCCGCATCCCACGTCAGCACCTTAATGCCGCGCGCACGCGCCTTTCGCAGCACCGTCGAGATGCCGTTCTTGTTTTCGACGGCCACCGCAATCGCATCCACCTTCCGCGTAATCCAGTTTTCCACCAGCTCATTCTGCTTCGCCGCGTCGAGGCCCGTGGGGCCGTCCCAAATCATATCGACGCCGAGTTCTTTCGCCGCCTCCTCCGCGCCCGACCGCACGCTGACAAAGTAGGGATCGCCCTTCGCCTTCGGCATAACCGCGATAACCGGCTTATGCGCGGGCGCAACCGACACAGCAGCAGAAGTCACCTCCGCACCGCGCGCGCCCAGCGACCGCACCAGCCACACATTCGTGCCCGCCACAATCAGCGCGCCTGCAAGCACTGCGCAACAGAGAACCGCAACCTGGCTATTCTTCACGTCATCACTCTCCTCAACAGGAATCGCACTTCGACTACGCAGCCTCCACCGGTCCAGACCGATTATGAACACCAGCAGTACGCCGGTCAGAACTCCGGTCAGTTCCGAAGGCAGCGCGGCCAGATGCAGTCCGTTCTGCAAGACCGAAAGGAAAAACAGTCCGAACAACGTGCCCCATATAGTTCCCCGCCCCCCAAAGACGCTGGTTCCACCCAATACCACGGCGGTGATGGCATCCAGCTCATAGCCGGTCCCCGCGGACGATTTCGCCTGTCCCAGATGCGCCACGTAAATGATCGCCGCCAGGCTCGAAACGATACCGGAAAGCAGATAGACCAGGCCAACGCGCCGCGCCACGGGGATGCCCGCGTATCGCGCTCCCGAAGCTCCGAAGCCAATGGCATAAAGCCCGCGCCCAATCACGGAACGATGAAGCAGCACCGCATAAGCCACAGCCGCAAGCACGAAAACCACAGCCTGCACCGGAATCACGCCGCCCCAATATCCCTGGCCCAAATACAAAAACCGCGCGGGAAAATCCGTATAATTCACCGCCCCGCGCGTCATACCTTCGGCGATCCCGCGATACATGGAAAACGTGCCCAGCGTGACAATCAGCGGAGGCAGTTTCAGCCGCGAAATCAGAATCGCATTCAATCCCCCGCCCGCGCAGCCGGTCGCAAGCGCAAGCATTGCCGCAACCGCAATCGGCAGATGAAGGTCTTTCACACTCGCGCCGAAAACAACCGCCGCCAGGCCCATCATCGACCCAACCGAGAGATCGATTCCGCCCGTCACAATCACCGGCGTAAGCGCCAGCGCCAGCAATCCCAGTTCGACGCTGAAGCGCACCACTTCGAAGAAATTCTCCGCGGTGAAAAAGTTCTGCGCGATGCCGGAGAATATGGCGATCTGCGCCGCCAGCGCCAGCAGCAGCACCCACTCGCCATTCGGGAACGCTTTACGCACGCACCGCACCCCGGCGCTCCGCACGCTCGCGAATCGCTTCCACTACCACCGCAGCCAGAATAATCGCGCCCTGCAAAGCCTGTTCCCAGTACGCGCTCACCCCCAGAAAGGTCAGCGCCGGGCCAATCGCGCCCAATAAAATCACGCCCAGCACCGTACCCGCAATGCTGCCCGAGCCGCCCGTGATCGCCGTGCCACCCACCACCACCGCGGCAATCACTTTCATCTCAAGCCCCAGCCCGGCATTGCTCGGGATCTGATTGAAGCGCACCGAATTCAGCACGGCCGCAATGCCTGTCAACGCGCCCGTGATGACGAACACGCTGCACGTCGTCGCATTCGTATCGATGCCAGCCAACCGCGCCGCTTCCGCGTTCGAGCCCGTCGCATACACCGCGCGTCCGCCCGCCAGATTGCGCAAACCCCAGCCAGTCGCCGCCACAAAGAACACCGCCGTGCACGCAATCAGCACCGGATACGACGCCTGCGACAAGCCGAGCCACTGAAACCCCGCGGGCAGATCCGACACCCACGCGCCCTGCGTCGCCCAGCGAAGCCCGTCGCGCAGCGCCACCATTGTCGCCAGCGTCACCACAATCGATGGAATCCGCACATAAGCCACCAGCGCGCCGTTGATCGCACCCATCGCAACACCCGCCAGCACAGCGCCCGCCGCGGCCAGCATCACCGGCATCCCCGCCTTCGCCAGCACCCCGGCCACAACACCGCAAACCGCAAACACGGAGCCCACCGAAATATCGATCTGGCCCGTGAGAATCACCATATTCATGCCCAGCGCAATCAACAGCACAGGCATGTTCGCCAGAAACAAATCGGCCAGGTTTTCGCCCGAAAAATATCCCGGCGCCAGCAATGCCAGCACCAAGCCAAGCACCGCGATCGACGCCGCCACCGACAACTCTCTGCCGTATCGCCGTCTCACAGCGCATGCCCCAGCGCCAGCGTGAGGATTTTTTCCTGCGTCGCTTCCGCGCGCGTGAGTTCTCCCGCAACTGTGCCTGCGTGCATCACCAGAATCCGGTCGCTCATGCCCAACACTTCCGGCAGTTCCGAAGAAATCATCACGATCGCCATTCCGCCCGCCGCGAGATCCATCATGATCCCGTGAATCTCCGCTTTCGACCCCACATCCACGCCCTGCGTCGGCTCATCGAGAATCAGCACCTTCGGCTTCGTCGCCAGCCACCGCGCCAGCGCCACTTTCTGCTGATTGCCGCCGGAAAGCGTTCCCGCCGTGGCATCCACAGAGGGAGTCTTCACGCGTAAACGCTCCACATACCGCTGTGCCAATGCCCGCTCCGCGCCGCGATCGATCATGCCGAAGCTCGAAACTGCATCGAGGCTGCTCAGCGTCACGTTGGCTGCGATCGGAAGCTCCAGCACCACGCCATGCTGCCTGCGATCTTCGGGAACATAACCGATGCCGCACGCAATAGCATCGGCAGGCGATTCAATACCCACCACAGCGCCATCGAGAACAATCTCCCCGGAATCCGCCGGCGTCAGGCCGAAAACGGTCTCCGCCAGTTGCGTACGCCCCGATCCCACCAGCCCCGCAATCCCAAAAATCTCGCCCTGCCGGACGTGGAGTGACACACCGCGCAGACCAGCCCCGCGGTTGCCCACGCCTCGCAACTCCATCGCAACCTCCCCGATCGGCACCGCGCGTTTCGGATACACCGCAGCCACCTCGCGGCCCACCATCATCGCGATGAGTTGCTCGCGACCGACAGCAGAGGCTTCGCACGTACCAATCGATTCCCCATCGCGCAGCACCGTAATCCGATCCGCAATCGCAGAGATTTCTTCCAGCCGGTGCGAGATGTAGATAACGCCCGCGCCCACGTTTTTCAATGCGCCAATCACGCGGAACAGGCTCGAAACCTCAGTCTCGGTCAACGACGCCGTCGGCTCGTCCATGATGACGACCTTCGCTTCCGCCCCGATCGCCTTCGCAATCTCCACCACCTGCTGCTCCGGCATACTCAGCGTGGAAACCAGACGATCCACCTGAATTGTGGCGCCCGCGCGATCGATCAGTTCCTTGGCGCGCCGCTCGCGAGCGCGCCAATCCACCGTGCGCCAGATGCCGCCAGGTTCCAGCGCCAGCGCGATATTCTCGGCCACCGTGAGATGAGGAAACAGCGCCGGTTGCTGATAGATCACCGCAATACCGAGCGCTCGCGCCATTGCCGGATCGTTGCGCGGCACCACCTCGCCGCTCACACGCAGCGTGCCCGCATCCGCCGTCACAGCCCCGGCCATGACCTTGATCAGCGTCGATTTCCCCGCCCCGTTCTCACCGATCAACGCATGAACTTCGCCGCCGCGCAATTCAAACGAGACGCCCCGCAGCGCCCGCACACCGGCGAACGATTTAGTGATCCCGGAGGCTTCCAGCAGCGGCGCCGGCACCGTTAAACCCCGGCAGCGGCGTACTGTTCGAACCGCACCGAGGTGCGATTCCACGCTTCCGTATCGCGCGGCTCGTAGACATCCACCGGGAAAGATCGCTCCACAATGGCCCGCATCTCTTCAAGCGATCCCGCGCCTCCCGTGGCCAGCATCTGCACGCCGATATTCCCCAGCACCGCGGCTTCCGTTGGCCCGGCGAGCACCTTTCTCCCTGTCGCGTCCGCCGTAAACTGATTGAGCAAACGGCTTTTCGAGCCGCCGCCAATCACGCGAATTAACTCCGTCGTTTTCCCCGTCACGCTGGCCATATCGCGCAGAATGACGCGATACTTCAGTGCCAGACTCTCCAGAATCGCGCGCGTGTAAGCGCCCGGGCTATCCGGACACGGCTGCTCCGTCTTGCGGCAGAACTCGTCGATCGCCGCGGGCATATCCGATGGGCTCAGAAACAGCGCGCTATCCGGATTCAAAATGCTGCGGAACGCCTCGGCCTTCGCCGCTTCATCGGTGAGTTGCCCGTAATCGTACTCATGACCCGCTGCAAGCCACGCCCGACGGCAACACTGCAGCATCCACAGCCCCATCACATTCTTCAGCAGTCTGGTGGTGCCGCCAACGCCGCCTTCATTGGTGAAGTTGAAACGCATCGCCTCTTCGCTGAGGATGGGCGCGGGCAACTCCGTACCGATCAAACTCCACGTACCGGAACTAATGAACGCCGCATTCCCGCGCGCCGTGATCGCCGCCACTGCCGACGCCGTATCGTGCGAGCCCGGCGCAATCACGGGCGTTCCATTGAACGATGAATTGCGTGCAATACCAGGCAGCAGATGCCCCACCACGGTTCCCGGTTCCACAATCTCCGCTGGTAGCCCCGATGGCAGACCGAGCAGATCCAGCAGCTCCGTTGCCCACTTGCGCGTTACCGGATTCATAAACTGCGTAGTGCTCGCGTCGGTGTATTCGCATACCGCGTTGCCAGTCATCCAGTAGTGGAACAGATCCGGCATCATGATCATCTTGTCGGCCGCAGCCAATATCTTCGGCGTATCCCGCTGCGCCGCGTAAAGCTGATAAAGCGTGTTGATGACCATCAGTTGAATGCCGGTGGCCTTGTAGATATCGCTGCGCGAAACCCTGGCCAGCACTTCGTCGAAGGCCGTAACGTTGCGCGGATCGCGATAGTGGAACGGATTCTGCAGCAGTTCGCCGCGCTGGCCAAGCAGCGCGTAATCGACTCCCCACGTATCCACGCCCATCCCCGCCAGCTGCGGCACGTCCACCGTAGCCAGCGCTTTGCGAATCTCGAACCAGATGCGCGGCGCGTCCCAGTGCATCGTGCCGCCGTATTCGACAGGCTCATTCGCGAAGCGATGGATCTCCCGTATATCGAGCTTGCCATCGCGAAGGGAACCCAGAAAGGCTCGACCACTTTCGGCGCCCAGATCGAAGGCGAGGTACGTTTCAGTTGTGTGATTGCTGGCCATTGCGTGAAGGAAAACTCAGTGTATTACAGGCGTGAGGGCAGTGTCAGCGAATCGCGCGAAAGGCCGCTGAGCCATACTTTGAAACCGTCGCGTCAGTGGTCAGCAGAGTCAGATCCTCTACGGTGGCCTGTGCAATCAGCGCGCGGTCGAAAGGGTCCTGATGCACCGGCGGCAGAGAAAACAACGCGGCAACGTGTTCCGGACGATAGAGCAGTGTGCGCAATCCCAGCGCATCGAGAGCGTGGCCAAACCAATCGCGCGGATCTCCGACATCGAGCGTACCTCGCATGGACTTGATCATCACCTCCCAGTACGCTACGACGCTCAGGAAACCGGGACCCTGTTCGATGGCTCTCCGCACGCGGGAACTGAGCGCCTCCGGAGTGCTGAGCGCAATCAGAGCGACACTCGTGTCGAGCAAATATCCTTTCAAAACCTGCCTGCGAGGAACTGATCGATGTCGATGGGATCGTCCCAGCCCGGCTTCAGATGAATTCGTCCTCGCATAGTGCCGAACCGGACGACGCGTTTACGTGGCGGAGGAGGAATCAATTGAGCGACGGGCTTGCCGTTTCGGGTAATCACGACATTTTCTCCGTCCTCGACCGAACGCAGCAGTTCGGACAGGCGATTCTTGGCGTCGGCTACTGAAACATCCATGGCTTGTCTGATTCCATTATAGCCAGAATAAATGGCCATTATGGAATGCTGGCATTTCAGCCGATTTCGCTGCCATCGCACCCCACCTGCGTATCATAGTGAACTTATGCTGCAACTCTCCAAATACTCCATCGGCGTCGGCGATCGCTTCGGTCACCAGGCGCGCGCTCAACTGAAGGCTTTCATCCTCGCCGCAGAGCAAGGTATCGACGTCGTGCCCGTCTGGAACAAGTCCAATCGCGAACATACCTTCATCGGCACGGAGCCTGTCAGTGTGCGCGATGCCGCACTCGCCGCCGTGCGCGCGCTCAACTGGACCAGGCCATGGCACGTGGATGCCGATCACATCAATCTCGATACCGTCGAGCGCTTTCTCGAACCCAGCGACTTTTTCACCATCGACGTTGCGCACTTCATCGGCAAGCCTGCCGCCGCGGCCGACGTCGACGCCTTCGTCGCGCGCCATCCGGAGTTACCCGGCGCCGCGAAAACCGCGGCTAATTACCTCGCCGCCGTGCAGGAGGCAGGCCGCATCTACCGGCATATCGCCTCGCGCAAAGGCGAAGGCAACTTCATCACCGAAGTTTCCATGGACGAAACCGACGACCCGCAAACTCCGCCGGAACTACTGATCATTCTCGCGGCCATCGCGGACGAAAAGATTCCCATCCAGACCATCGCACCAAAATTCACCGGGCGTTTCAACAAGGGCGTCGATTACGTCGGCGATATCGGGCAGTTCACGCGCGAATTCGAAGGCGACCTCGCCGTGATCGCGCAGGCCATTCGCGACTACGGCATGCCGCAGAATCTCAAGCTCAGCGTGCACTCCGGCAGCGACAAGTTTTCCATCTACGAACCGATTCGCAACGCGCTGCCGAAGTTCAACGCGGGCCTTCACCTGAAGACTGCCGGCACCACGTGGCTCGAAGAGCTGATCGGTCTCGCGGAGGCCGGCGGACCTGGCCTCGCGCTCGCCAAAGAGATTTACGCCGAAGCGTACGGTCACAGCGAAGAACTCTGCAAACCCTACGCATCCGTGATCGATATCGACTACGCGAAGCTGCCTTCACCTGCAACGGTAGCAGCGTGGTCGAGCGAGCAATTCACCGGCGCCATGCGCCATGACCCTTCCAATCCGCTCTACGACAAGAGCGTGCGGCAACTGTTACACGTTGGCTTTAAGATAGCCGCGAAGATGGGCGACCGCTATCTCAACATGCTCGATACCTGCGAGGAATCCATCTCCCGCAACGTGACGTTCAATCTGTATAACCGGCACATCGTGCCACTCCTCATCGGAGTCTCTTGATATCCGGCACCAGCAGCTGAATGATTCCAAGCGCGATCAAATACATCGACCCCGCAACCACGAACAGCGGACCGTAAGCCTTGTGCGAAAAGTCCAGCCAGTAGCCAATGGCGGGCGCCACCAGTGCGCCCGATAACGCGCCGCACATTCCGCCCAGACCGACGACGGAGCCGACCGCGTTTTTCGGCAGCATATCCGATGGCAGTGTGTAAAGATTGCAGGACCAGCCCTGGTGAGACGCCGCCGCGATACTCACAAGCGTCACTGCCAACCAAAGATTCCCTCCGGCCTGACCCACGAACACAGCCGAAGTCACCGCGAGCGCGCAAATCAGCATCGCGGTCTTTCGTGCGCGATTCACGGTGTAGCCGCGCTTGAGCATGGTCGACGAAATCCATCCGCCGCCAATGGAACCAATCGTCGATGCCTGGTAAACCACAATGATCGGCAGTCCCAGATGCGAAAGATCCAGATGGTACACGCTGCTCAGGAAGCCGGGAAACCAGAACAGATAGAACCACCACACCGGGTCCGTGAGGAACTTACCCACCATGAACGCCCACGCTGCGGGGCTGCCGAGCAACTCCATGTACGGCACCGGCGGGGCCACCACTTCGCCATCGGAATGAATGAGCGCGAGTTCTCGCGGCGCCAGCCATTTATGTTGCTCCGGGTCGCGAAAGAAAAGCATCCACAGCACCACCCACACAAAGCCCAGCGCGCCCGTGAAGATGAACGCGGAGCGCCAGCCGAAATGCACCGCGAGATAAGGCACCATCAGCGGTGCCACTAACGCTCCGATATTCGTGCCGCTGTTAAAGAGCCCCGTCGCCAGCGCCCGCTCTCTGCGCGGAAACCAGTACGCCACCGTTTTGATCGCAGCCGGAAAATTCGCCGATTCGCCGATCCCCAGAGCGAAGCGCGCAATACTGAACTGCAATGCATTCCCTGCCAGCGCGTGTGCCATGGCGGCGATGCTCCAGACCACCACGGCGAGCATGTAGCCAATCCGCATGCCGACCCAATCGAGCAAACGCCCCACAAGCGGCATCATCAGCCCATACGCCAGCTGGAATGCGGCGACGATCCAGCTGTAGTCGGCCTCATTCCAGTGCAGGTCTTTTTCGAGCACCGGCTTCAGCAGACCGATCACCTGGCGGTCGATGTAGTTAATCGTGCTGGCGAAAAACAGCAGGCCGCAGATATACCAACGCAGATGCGGCAGATAGAACGCGCCACTGTTCCGCTCGTCCTGCTTGCTCATCACTGTTTCTTTCGTCATCATCTCCCCGGAAATGGCACAAACTTATTCGCGCAGGAATTCGGACTGCCCGCGCCCTGCGCACCCGTCACTGTCACGTCTTCTCCCGATACCGGCAGATTCATCGGACCAGGACCCATCGTCAGCGTCGCATGCGATCCGGAAATCTTCAGATCGCGCGGTGCGCCTCCGCTCACGTTATCAAACCTCATCTCCAGTTTGTGCGTGGCGTCGAAACCGTCGAGCGTAATCTTGCCACCGTCCATGATGCGGATATTGCGCAGAGTGATGTCGTTATACACCGGAATCTTGTCCTGCTCCGGCCCTTTGAACGAGTAGTGAGTATCCATCAAGATCGGATTCGTCACATTGCGGATGCAGACATCTTCGTACACCACGTCATGCACCAAGCCGCCGCGAGTGGAGTTCGATTTGATGCGGATGGCGTTGTCGCCGCCATCCATCGAAAGATCCGTCACACGGATCGCGCTGGCGCCGCCGTTGGTCTCGCTGCCGATCGACATGCCGTGCCCGGAGTAGAAGTGATTGTGTGAAATCGTCATGTGCGTGGTGGGCAGGCCCGCGCCCGCCTTGATCGCCACGTTATCGTCGCCTGCATCGATGAAACTGCGCGTAATCGTCACGTTCGTCGAGTTACCCGGATCGATGCCGTCGGTATTGCGTGCCCGCTTCGGCGAATAAATCTTCACTCCCCACACCGTGAACCCGTTGCCGCTCTTGTAATCGACATGGAAGTTCGGAGAGTTCCTCAGCGTGATCCGGTACAACGTGAAATTGTCGCAGTGCGAAAGAATCAGAATACGCGGATTGTTCTGATTGCCGCCGGCACGCGCTTTATCGGCGAGTTCCCACCAGGTGATGTCCTGCCCGACGATCTTTTCGCCGCCGCGTCCGTCGATGATTCCATCGCCCATCACCCCCGCATCGCCAACGTGATCGCCGTTGATCAAAGCCTTGCAGCTATGGCCGCTCTGATCGATCGTGCCGCAAACGCCCGGCTTCAGATCGTAATCCCGCGGATCGCGCGACGCAAACAGGATCGCGCCCGCTTCGACCACCAGCGTGACCCCCTGACGCAGTCGCAGCGGGCCGGAAAGGAAAGCATCGTGCGCGGATTCCGCTCGCAGCACCACAGCGTGGCCGGCCGCGCAGCTGTCGATCGCCGCCTGAATCCTCGCGGTGTCCCGCGTCTTCTCGCTGGCAGCATCGAGCGCGCCTGCGCGCGACGCCAGGCTCGCGCCGAGCGTAGCGCAAGAGGGCGGTATCGCAGGCTCGGTGACGGTTCTCAGGTCCTGCGCGTGCGCTGCAACCAGTGTCGCTGTGAGTGTCAATAGAATCTTCAAAACGTGCATATTGATTTCTCCGATTCTATTCCCCCAGCGCGGTCATCAGGAACTCGGCCACCTTCAGAGTCAGAGCGCGCGGATATTCGGACTTCGGCATCGCCAGCGCCTGTTGCCTCACCAGGCGCGGCCCCGCGAATCGCAGCTTTTGAAAGCGATGGCCGCGCCCCGCCAGCGCATACTGCGGCAGGATGGAATAGCCGAAGCCCGATTCCACCAGACGCTTGATCACTTCGGTATCGTCGGCCTCCATGATCACGCGCGGGCGAATCCCCAGGCCGTGGATGTAGTGGTCGATGATACCGCGCATATTACTGCCCTGCGGAAACAGCAGGAATGGCGCGTCGGCTATTTCACTCACCTCCGCGGTCATGACCGCGCCGTCCCTGGTCACTTCGGCGGTGGGCCGGATGATCAGAAGTTCTTCCTGATAGAGAGGCAGAATCGTCAGGTCCGGGTTGATCAGCGGCAATGAGATCAGGCCCAGGTCGAACCTCCGATCCAGCAGGCCATCCACCGTCTTTTCGGTAGCGCCAACCGTCACGTGCAGATCGGCGTGCGGGAACTTCCGGCGGATCGCTCGCAGCGGGCCGCCCAGCCGGTAAATCAGCGTGGTCGCGCCGCTGGCGAAATGAAAGGGCCGCGAATCTTCCGAAGGCGCATCCACAAAGTCGCGGCGAATCTCTCCTATCTTGCGCATGACGTCCCGCGCGTGCTCGGCAAAACGAAACGCCTGCGGCGTGGGCACGATGCGTTTGCCGGACCGCACGAACAGCGGCGCTCGCAGTTCCTCGCCGAGCGCCTTGAGCTGTAAGCTGACGGCGCCGGGAGAGACGCGCAGTATTTCCGCGGTTCGCGTCACCGTGGAATGTTCCATCACGGCCAGAAACACTTCGAGTTGCCGCAGGTCCATGACCGGGAATTGTATCAGGTTTTCCCGCGGATCGTTTAGCATAATTGAACGATTTGTTTCGATCTTTGAGATATCTTATTGAATTGCACCTGGCTATACTCCATGTCGAAGCTGTTACTTTCAGGAGTCCAACCATGACGTTTCGCCCCGAGCCGCGCCGCCGGATCCAGTGCCTCACACTGATTTTTCTGCTGTCCCTGACGCCCGCCCTGTACGCACAGGCCGTCGCCGTCGCCGAAGTGGACGGCATTGTTACCGACCCTTCCGCCGGATTTATCGCCGCCGCGCAGGTCACCATGACCTCCGCCGATACCAAGGCGATCCATGCGACGGTTACCGACAGCAGCGGCCATTACCTGATTTCGAATCTCCCTCCGGGTCCGTACACACTGGAAGTGAAGGCGCCGGGCTTCAAGGATTACCGGCAAAGCGGCATTATTCTCGAAGTCGCGCACAATATCTCCGTCAACGTCGGTCTGACTGTCGGGGCAATCACCGAAACCATTGAGGTTTCCGCCAACGCGTCGATGGTCGAGACCAAGGACAGTTCCATCGCGCAGGTCATGGACGAGACCAAAATCGACGAATTGCCGCTCAATGGCCGTAACCTGACCCAGTTGCTGACGCTCACTGGCGGCGGCACCTCGGCGCCGGCGGGCGATCTGACTGGCAGCAAGAACATCCAGGGCTCGAACGGTTCGGGCACGTTTTCGGTGGCGGGTGGCCAGGCAAACGGCGTCAACTACCTGCTCGATGGCGGCGACAACAACGATTCGTTCAGTAACGTGAACCTGCCGATTCCCTTCCCGGACGCGGTGGAAGAATTCAGCGTCCAGACGAACGCGCTGCAGGCTCAGTACGGTCTCCATCCGGGCGGCGTGGTCAATGTAGTCACGAAATCCGGCACCAACGCGTTTCATGGCGATCTCTTCGAATTCCTTCGCAATTACGAACTCAACGCACGGCCCAAAGGCCTGACGACAGTGGCCGGTTCCGTCTCGCAACCCATCCGGGACTCTCTGAAGCGCAATCAGTTTGGCGGCACCGCCGGCGGCAAAATCATTAAGAACAAGCTCTTCTTCTTCGGCGGCTATCAGCAAACCACCCAGCGCAGCAACCCCGCGGATACTACGGCACACACCGAGACGTCGCTCACGGGGGCGGGCAACTTCTCCATCGAAGACGCCGCCACCTCGGCCGGCGGTTGCCAGACGAAAGCCATACAGCTGAAGGATCCCGTTACGAGTACGCCCTTCGCGGGCAACGTCATTCCGTCTTCGCGCTTCGACCCGTCGTCGCTCAAGCTGCTCAACTATATTCCGGTTTCGACGGACAAATGCGGAGTTTATCTCTACGGACAGCTGGCCAATAATCCCGACTGGCAATACATCGGCAAAGTGGACTTTACCAAGAGCGACAAGCACCTGATGTACGTCCGGTATTACATTTACAACTACGTTGCGGAATCCTTCTTCGACGGGAAGAACGCGCTGACCACGGGACCCAATCCCGGCAACAAAGATGAAACAAACACGCTGACCTTTGGCGACACCTATACGCTGAGTGCCACCAAAGTGAACTCGTTCCACGCCACTTTCGACCGCCGCGCCGATAACCGCGGATCGGCGACCAACCTGTTTGGCCCGCACGCTCTTGGCATGAATATCAACGACAACATGCCGGACAACTACATCCAGGTCACCGTCGGCAATTACTTCAACGTGGCTTGCGGGACCTGCGCTCCGGGCTACTTCGACGTCAACAACTACCAGCTGTCCGACGATTACCAGATGTCCGTCGGCAAGCACCAGATCTCCGTCGGCTTCGACGGCCGCAAAGAACAGTTCAACTCGCTCAATAACCAGCAATCCAACGGTCAGTGGACGTTTAGCGGCGGCAGTACTTATACCGGCGATAATCTGGCGGACCTGCTGATCGGTCATCTCTCGGCCTGGAATCAGGGCAACGCGCTCTCCGACTACATTCGCCAGACCGTGATCGGGCTCTACGTGCAGGACTCCTGGCGCGCCACGGCGCATTTGACCATAAACGCCGGCGTCCGCTGGGAACCGGATATGCCCGCGTTCGACAAGCAGTGCCGCGGCAATCAGTTCAACATGGCAGATTTCATCAACGGCGTCCACAGCACCCAATACCCGAACGCCCCCGCCGGCCTGCTGTTCGGCAACGATGCAGGCAACACCAACGGCTGCGCTTTTTCGAACAAGCATCTGCTGGACAGTTCCCCGCGCCTGGGCCTGGTGTGGGACCCGACCGGAAACGGCAAGCAGACCATTCGCGCCGCGTTCGGCCTGATGCACGATAACACCGAACTCTTCTATCCGGAGCGCTGGACCACCAACCCGCCCTATGCTTCTCAGGTCAACGACCTGACCAGCCTGCTGAACACCGCGCCTTTCTCCAGTCCCTGGAACGGTTACGTTTCGCCGACCGGGGTAGCGGGCGATCCGTTCCCGGGCGCCGCTCTGTTTCCCACCGGAGGCGCGTATGTGAGCATCCCCCCCAACGTTCATGCCACCTATATGATGCAGTGGAACCTGAGCTACCAGAAACAGATTGCGAAAAACTGGCTGGCTACGGCGACTTACATTGGGAACAAGACGAATCACATCCTCGGCGAAAACGACATCAATTCACCCACCCCCAGCGCGACGGCCACGGTGGCTAACGAACAGGCGCGGCGTCCGCTGACCCTCATCAATCCCACACAGGGAGCCTATTACAGCACCATCATTCAAACGGACGATGGAGCCACCTCCAGCTACAATGCGCTGCTCCTGAAGGCCGATCATCGCTTGTCGAATCGTTTCAGCCTGTTGACGAACTACACGTGGTCGCATTGCATCAGCACCTGGGATTTCGGCGGCGAACTGGCTGCCGAAGACTATCAGAACCCGCTCAACAGAGACGCCGAAAAGGCCGACTGTAACTTCGACCGCCGGCACACCTTCAACACTTCGATGGTCGCCATCAGCGGCGGCCTCTATCATGGCGCCATCAACACGATTACCCGGGACTGGCAGATTGCACCGCTCATCAGCCTCTATACGGGCCAGCCCCTGACCGTAACCACCGGGTCCGATGTTTCGCTCACCGGTGAGGCGCTGGACCGGCCGAATGTAGTCACCGGCGTACCCCTGGGCGTCGGGGCCGGCCTGAACAACTGGTTCAATACCGCCGCCTTCGCGGGTGGTTGCACCACCACGGCCTACGTCGGCAACCCCAGTTGCGTGCCGCTCGGGACTTTCGGCAGCGCCGGCCGGGATATTCTGCACGGGCCCGGCACCATCCAGTGGGATATGTCGCTCACACGGAAATTCCAGTTCTCCGAGCGCTATAAAGTGGAACTCCGCTCGGACTTTTTCAACATCATGAATCATGCGAACTGGGGAAATCCAGCCACGGGCCTGACCAGCTCGACATTCGGACAGATTACCGGTTTCGGATCGCCCCGGTTAATCCAGATCAACATGAAACTATTCTTCTGATCTCCGCTTCGGAAGTAGCCACAAAAAAGGCCTCGGGATCGATAAGATCCCGAGGCCTTTTTCATTGCGGATTATATGGAATCCGGCGGCTATGCGGCTTTAGGCTGCTTCGCCACCTCGCCCAGCTGAAAACCAAAGTAATCGCGGGCGTTGCGGAACGATATATCGGCAACCACTTTGCCGAGCAGTTCCTTATCGTCCGGCAACAAGCCGCGGCGCACGTCTTCGCCAAGCATACGGCAAACCAGACGCCGGAAATAATCGTGCCGGGGATAGGAAAGGAAGCTGCGCGAATCGGTGACCATGCCAACAAAGCGGGCCAGCAGCCCCATATTGGACAGCATGCGCATCTGGGCTTCCATGCCATCCAGCTGATCGAGGAACCACCACGCCGAACCCCACTGCATCTTGCCGGGAACGCTGCCATCCTGATAATTTCCCACCATCGTCGCGAACACCGGATTGTCGGACGGATTCACGTTATAGATGATGGTCTTCGCCAGCCGATCCGAAGAATCGAGCGAATCGAGAAACTGCTGCAGCGGGCGCGCCTGGTCGAAATCGCCGATGGAATCGAAACCCGTGTCGGGTCCGAGCAGGCGGCGCATGCGCGAATTCGTGCTGCGCAGAGCGCCCAGGTGGAATTGCTGCACCCAGCCGCGGGCGTGATCGAGCAGAGCCATCCGATAGAGAAGCGCGGAACGGAATTTCGCGGCCTCGCCCGCGTCAACCGACTTACCGGCGCGCAGCTTGTCAAAAATGGTTGCTGCTTCGGCATCGGTGCAGGGTTCCGTATCCATGCGATCCAGCCCGTGATCGGACGCGCGGCAGCCCAGTTCATGAAACGCGGTGTGACGCGATTCCAGAGCGGAGAGAAGCTGCGCCCAGCTGGAAATCGAGACCTTTGCCGTTTGTCCCAGCTTATCGATCCAGGCATTCCAGGCCGGAACATCGGAAACCGCGAGGGCTTTATCGGGCCGCCAGGTGGGATAAACGCGCGTATCGGGATCGGCGCGTTCGGCCAGTTTGCGGTGCGCTTCGAGCGAATCGGCCGGATCGTCCGTGGTGCAGGCCACGGCCACACGGAACTGGCGGAGGATGGACTGCGTGGTGAGATCGCCTTCGAGCAACTGCCGGTTGCAGGCGTCGAAAATCTCTCTCGCGGTAGCGCCGGAAAGCGCTTTGGTCACGCCGAAGGGCCGCTTGAGTTCCATGGCGGTCCAGTGATAAAGAGGATTGCAGAGCGTTTCGGGGACCGTGCGGGCCCAGGCTTCGAACTTTTCCCAATCGGAGGCATCGCCCGTGCAGAAGCGCTCATTGACGCCGTTGGCACGCATGGCGCGCCATTTGTAGTGGTCGCCCTCCAGCCAGATTTCGGTGATGGAGCGGAAGCGGTGATTGTCGGCGATCAGTTCGGGAGAAAGATGGCAGTGGTAGTCGATGATGGGGAGATCTTTGGCGACATCGTGGTAAAGGTGTCTCGAAAGCTGCGTTTCGAGCAGGAAGTCTTCGGAAGGAAATGGTTGCATGGAAGTGTTCGCTTACTGATTGACGCCGCTGGCGAGAAAGCCGCCATCGACGACGAGAATCTCGCCGTTGACGAAACTGGCCGCGTCGGAAGAAAGAAATACCGCGGCGCCGACGAGCTCTTCGACATTGCCGAAACGCTTAAGCGGCGTACGCATTTTGAGTTCGCGGCCGCGCTCGGTGCCATCGAGCAGCTGCTGATTCAGGGCGGTGCGAAACACGCCGGGCGCGATGGCATTCACGTTCACGCCGCGCGAGCCCCACTCAACAGCCAGTGCGCGTGTGAGGCCGGCGACCCCCGCCTTGCTGGCCGCGTAGGCCGCGACCTCGAAAAGAGCCACGAAGGAATTGAGCGACGCCAGATTGACAATGCGTCCCCAGCCCTGCGCCAGCATAGGCGGCGCAAAGACCTGGCAGGCGCGAAGCGTGCCGGTCAGGTTGGTATCGATGATGGCGGACCATTCCTCTTCCGGAAGATCGAGCACCGGGGTGCGCTTGATACGGCCTGCGGAGTTAATCAGAATATCGATGCGCCCGAATTTTTCCAGAATTTGATCACGCGCGGCTATGAGCGACGAGCGGTCGGCCACGTCGGCGGCGAGGCGAAGGGTGCGGCGGCCGTGCTTTTCAATCTCGGCTGCAACGGGTTCGGCGGCGTCGAGACGGCGGGAACAGGGCACGACATCGGCGCCGGCCTCGGCGAGTCCGATGGACATGGTTTTTCCGATGCCGGAAGTACCTCCGATCACGACAGCGACCTTGCCGGTAAGGTCAAGCGATTTCAACATGTTGGCGGGTCCTTAAGAAGCATGAAATAGGCAACTTCTATTATCTAACGGCGACCGCCTATTACCTAGCAAAATGGGCCTTTTCAGGTAGAAAAAGTGGGGTATGGCACACTTCGGGCGCGCTGGCGGCGGGGCTCGCTTTCCGGGCTGCAATTAGGGGGAGCGACGTGCCGGAAGGCCTGCACAAAGGGCCGGCGTCTTAAGCCCCGTATTCCATTCCATACGGACTGGCAACAACGACGATATAGCCGTCCGGGTCGCGCATCCAGCACTCCCATTGAAAAGGAACACCTTCCAGGTCCGGCGGGTTTCGGTGACGCGGCATGACGATTTCAACGTTCATTTCCGCGGCGCGCTGCATGATCGCATCGAAGTCGTCTACCTGAAACCACAGCAATACGCCGTTGCCGTATGGCTTGTCGTGAGGATCGCCAATGGGGCCGTGATCGTGATCCGATTCAAAGGCGTGCAACTGAAGAACAAGTTCGCCATCTGAAACCAGCCGCTCATAAACGGGACCTCCGTGATCGCTTCGGCAGCCCAGCAGGCGCTGGTACCAGCGGCTGCTCGCTTCCACATCGGTGACCGCAACCAAAGGGTGAGCACGCATCGACAACAGCGTAGCGCAAAACTACTGGAATCGCCAATACGAATTGGCAACCCGGGACACTAACCCCCCGTGGATATTCCCGCCGACGCGGTGAGCCCCGCCATCCCCACCACTGCCACAAACAGCGCAATCAGCAGGATGGTTCTCACCTTGCCTCCCACGTTGGCGAATTCCTTCCACTTCACCAATCCCCACAACGTACCTGTCACCGCCGCCGCCAGCATCAGCGCCCGAATGGCAAAAGCCGGAACGATGTTCTTGCCTTCGGCGCGCGCCACAATCAGCAGGGAGATCAGTCCGAAATAGAAAAGGACACCGCCGAGGATTCCCAGCCAGTGGGACTTTGCCCGGCCTTTGAAATAAGCGGTCAGTTCCAGCGGCTCGCCCTGCACCGGAAGGTTCATAAAGAAAAGGCCGTAGACAAACGTCGAAATCGCCACGCCGACCGCAAAAAAGATTCCGATCGCATACGGTCCCGCTCCGTTTTCGCCTTCGTGGGCGGCGCTCACCAAAGGGAAAAAACCGCTGGCCACAATCCCGCCGGCGGCCGTGAGCAAAAGTCCCTTGATACTGACGACCTTCTTCGTGCTTTTTGTCTTACCCTCGCGCATCAGGATGACGAGGCGTTCGAGCGAATGGGTCCTCGAAGCCACCCCCAGCAGCACCGCGGCGATCAGCACCAGTAACGCCCCCACCGCGAGCATCATCACGTTACCCGAAGGCGAAGTCACATACATGATCACCATCCCCACCGTGAACATGAGGCTGACTCCAATCATGTAGGCCGCCGTGACCCCCGCGATCGAGAGTCCCCCCAGGATGAGCATATTGCCAAGATTGAACACGGCTCCGCCCAGCATGGCCAAAGCGTCCTTTTGCTTGGCCGCAATCCGTAAATCGTCGGTGAGCGCGAATCCGTCCCAGCCCAGGCTTCCGAAAGTCAGGCCGATCAGAACCGATGCGACCACCATGCCGACCGCAAAATCGAAGGCATACAACTCAAAGCGCCACTTCGACGTCATCCTGAAAGTATTGGCCCATGTGCCGAGGCACAACATGCCAAGAGCGAGAAGGATCAGGTTAAACAGCTGGCTGCCGGGAAGGATCATTCAGTTATCCGCTTTTGCTAATGCCGTTGTTCGTTTCCGGTAAATGGAGTGGCGTTCTTGTCAACAATAGCACAGTCCGGAAGGCGTTTTTCCGAGTAATAGGACAGCCCGTCAGGCATTCCCCGGGCCAGTAACGGTGCACAATCCGGGTGACTTGCAGTCCACAGAGTCCTTGCCGATCCGGCCTTATCGAGCGCCGGAAAAATTGCAATTTCCAGACAGAGCAACCCGCCGACGGCCAGCGCAATCGCAATCGTAAAAGCGCGTGGACGCAACCAGAAAGCGATCGAGACTCCAACTGCGGCAGCCACCGTAAGACCCAGTGCTGCGAGTGCCCAGGGAATCTGGACAGCATGGTGCGCAACAACTCCAGGCAGGATGGTCGCAGCCACCGGCAGCCCGCCCAGCATGGCAATCGGCGCGATCAGCCAGCGCTCGCGCCGTGTTGCGTGGGCCAGCCCGACGGCCATCAGCACGCACGTCGCGGGTACCATCGGAAGCACATATCCCGGCAATTTGTTGATGGAGGCGGAGAAAAATACCAGACCGAAGCCCACTATCGCGGCCAGCCAGCGCGTGTTTTCGCTTTCCTTTATCGAGCGTGCGCCGAGTGCCAGAAGCGGGAACCACGGGAACAGCAGCAACAGGAAAACCGGCCCGTAAAACCACCACGGCTGCACATGCTGACGCGAACTGTTGAAGAAGCGTCCGAACTGCTGTTCGATGAATAAGACATAAAAAAACTGCCACCCATTGCGCATAATCCCCGCCAAATGCCAGGGCAAAACCACTGCTAAAAACGCCGCGATTGGCCAGGACAAAAACCATCTGCGCCAGTTATTCAGATCCAGAACCAGAACCGGCAGGAATAAAATGAGCGGCGGAAGGCTCTTGGTCAGCACCGCAAGCGCGAGCAAAATAGCAGCCACAACCCGATTGGGTTCGACGGAATTCTCGCTGGAGCGCAGGGAAAACAAGACCGCCATGGAGAAGAAAGCCGAAAGCGGCACATCCATCACCGCGACGTGGCTGTACGCCAGCCAGCCGCCGGTTGTGGCCAGCATCAACGTGGCGAACGCGGCAATCCGAGCGTCAAAAACGCGGCGCAAACGCAGCCAGAAGCACGCGAGAAACGCTACGCTCAGCAGGGCGACGGGAAGACGCGGCGCGAGATCGGGACTCAGGCCCAGCCTGAAGCCCGAAGCCGTCATCCAATAGAGAAGCGCCGGCTTCTCGAACCAGGGATCGCCCCAGAGTCGCGGCGTGATCCAGTCGCCGGATTGCGCCATGGCGCGTCCGATGGCGGCGTAGCGCGGTTCATCGGTGCTGTACATACCCATGCGCGTCAGGCCTGTCAGATAGAGCGCCGCGATTCCGACAATCGCGCCCGCTATCGCCGCGCTGCCGACGAACATACGTCTGTTGCCCGAAGAATTCGCCAATACACGAGTATGACGCGCGCGACTCTTTCGGATAGGATGGCTGAGTGAGCTCAACCAACAATTCCGCCGCAGTGAACAACACCCCAACGAATAATGCTTGGATCGATGTTTCCGTCCCGGTGCGCGAAGGCATGCCACTCTGGCCCGGCGACCCCGGCCTGGGCTTCAGCCGCGTGATGGATCAGAACAACGGCGACGTCTGCACCCTGACCCACGCCCGCATGAGCGCCCACACCGGCACGCACATGGACGCCCCGCTGCATTTCGTGCCCAATTCCCCCACCATGGAAGCCATGCCGATCGACGCCACCGTCGGTCCCGCGCGCGTGATCCGCATCGCACACCCCACCGCTATTCACCGCGCGGAAATTGAGCCGTTCGCTATTCAACCCGGCGAACGCATCCTGTTCCGCACCGCCAATTCCGATCTCGACTGGGGCAACCTGCCGTTCAACGAAGACTTCATCTATATCGCGCGCGATGCCGCCGAATATCTGGCCGAATGCGGCGTGCGCTCCGTCGGCGTCGACTATCTTTCCGTGGGAGGTTTCAAACAGGATTCCGTCGAGACCCACGTGGCGCTGCTCGGCAAAGGCATCTGGGTGATGGAAGGCCTGGTGCTTGGCTGCGTGGAGCCTGGCGACTACGACCTGGTTTGCCTGCCGCTGAAATGGGTGGGCGCGGAGGGCGCTCCGGCACGCGCCATCCTGCGCCGCGCGGTGAATGCGGAATGAAAGGCGCGGCCGTTTTTCCCGGCACACGCAAGCTGGGAATTGTGCACGATCTGCCGGAACCGCAGCTCGAAACCGCTACGGGCGTGAAACTGCGCATGCTGCAGGTGGGCGTTTGCGCGACAGATCGTGAGATCGCATCGTTCGTGTTCGGCACGCCGCCGGCGGGCTCCAATTACCTGGTGCTCGGTCACGAAGGTTTCGCCGAGGTGATTGAAACCGGGCCGGAGGTTCGCGGTCTGAATCCCGGCGACCTGGTCGTCCCCACCGTGCGCAGGCCCTGCGACGATCCCGCCTGCACCGCCTGCCGCCACCATCGGCCCGATTTCTGCATGACCGGCCTCTACCACGAACACGGCATCATGCACATGCATGGTTTCATGACGGAATTCGTGGTGGATGAGGCGCGCTATATGCGCCCGGTGCCGCCTTCCATCCGCGACGCCGCCGTACTTGTGGAACCGCTGACCATCGCCGAAAAAGCCTTCATCCAGGCCGATCAGATTCAGTTGCGTCTGCCCTGGAATAAAGCGCCGAATCAACATCCGGAAGCTGTGGTGCTGGGCGCAGGGCCGGTTGGGCTGCTGGGCGCTATGGCTCTGCGACTGCGTGGCTGCCGGGTCACCGTTTACTCGCGCGAACGCGAGACTGATCCGCGCGCCGATATCACGCGCGCGATTGGCGCGACGTGGGTTTCCTCGCAGGACAAAACGCCGGAACAAATGGCGGCCTCCATCGGCAATATCGATCTCATCTATGAGGCCACCGGCTCCGCCGCGCTCGCGTTCGACATGTTGAATGTGCTCGGCAGAAACGGCGTGCTGATTCTGACCGGCGTGCCTGGCGCGCATGGGCCGCAGGCTATCGATATCGGCGCGCTCATCACTAACATGACGCTGAAGAACCAGTGTCTGCTGGCTACGGTCAACGCAGGCAACGACGCCTTCGATCGCGCCATCGCGGATCTCACCGAATGCTGTGCGCGCTGGCCCGAAGCCGTACGCGGCCTCATTACAGGCCGCTTCACACTGGAGCAGTTCGAAAACCCGATCCGCAATGGCGCGGGCATCAAGAATATCATCGAAATGTCGAATACCATCGAAATGTCCCAATGAATCCCGAACAGATCAGGCTGATCGAAGACGCGCGGCGCGAAAAAAACTGGAAAAGATGGGGCCCTTACCTCTCCGAACGCCAGTGGGGCACAGTGCGCGAAGACTACTCCGAGAGCGGCGATTGCTGGACCTATTTTCCGCACGATCACGCCCGCAGCCGCGCCTACCGCTGGGGCGAAGACGGCCTGCTCGGCATCTGCGACCGCCAGGGACGCCTCTGTTTCGCGCTCGCTCTGTGGAACGGCCACGATACCATCCTGAAGGAACGCCTGTTCGGCCTCGGCACCAAAGAAGGCAATCACGGCGAAGACGTCAAGGAGTGCTATTTCTATCTGGATTGCACGCCCACGCACTCGTACATGAAGGCTCTGTACAAGTACCCGCAGCGCGCTTTTCCTTACGAAGAACTGGTGGAGGAGAACCGCGTGCGCTCGCGCCTCGACCCCGAATTCGAATTGATCGACACCGGCATTTTTCGCGAGAGCCGCTATTTCGACGTGCAGATCGAATATGCCAAAGCGAGCGCCAGCGACATTCTGATCCGCATTCGCGCCACCAATCGCGGACCGGAAACATGGCCGCTGCACATCCTGCCCACCATTTGGTTTCGCAACACGTGGGCCTGGGGACGCTCGGGTGAAGGCTACGATACCAGGCCCGCCATCGCGGCGGCCGGATCTTCCGTGAAGTGCGACCACCCAACGCTCGGAACGTATTCGCTTGAAGCCCTCACGCCGCCGGCGGAATGGCTTTTCACCGGCAACGAAACCGATTTCGCGCGGCTGGATTGCGGCGTCAACCGTGCGCCTTACGTGAAGGACGCATTTCATCGCTATGTGATCGGGCGCGACCAGGCGGCAGTGAATCCGGCCGGCAGCGGGACCAAAGCGGCGGCCCTCTATCCTAATGAACTTGCTCCCGGCGCCACAGTCGAAATTCGTCTGCGTCTTCATGCGGCATCGGGAACCTCCGGAACCGGCACCTTGACCTCCGACGCATTCGATGCTGTCTTCGCCCAGCGCATTGCCGAAGCCGATCTGTTCCACGGCTTTTCGAATGAACCGGGCGCGCAGCCCACGCAGTCCATGCTCGTCGCCCGCGAGGCCGAAGCCAACCTGATGTGGTCGAAACAGTTCTATAACTTCGGCGTTCTGGAATGGATGCAGGGCGATCCCGTCTACCCGCGCCCGCCCCTCACGCGCTGGGCCGGCCGCAACAACGGCTGGCTGCATCTCTACAATCGCGACATCATTTCGATGCCGGATAACTGGGAGTTCCCCTGGTACGCGTCGTGGGATCTGGCGTTTCACATGGTGGCGTTCGCGGAAGTGGATCCGCACTTCGCCAAAGACCAGCTGTTGCTGCTGCTGCGCGAGTGGTACATGCATCCCAGCGGGCAGATCCCCGCCTACGAATTCGAATTCGGCGACGTCAATCCGCCCGTGCATGCGTGGGCCGCCTGGCGCGTCTACAAAATCTCCGCACCGCCCGGACAGCGCGATCGCGGCTTTCTCGAACGCGTCTTTCAGAAGCTGCTGATCAACTTCACCTGGTGGGCCAACCGCAAGGACATCGCCGGCAGCCACATCTTCTCCGGCGGCTTTCTCGGCCTCGATAACATCGGCGTGTTCGACCGCTCCAAACCCATTGAGGGCGGCGTTCTGGAACAGGCCGATGGCTCCGCGTGGATGGCCTTCTACTGCCTCACCATGCTCGCCATTGCGATGGAACTGGCCCAGGAAGATTCCGTCTATGAAGACGTGGCGTCGAAATTTTTCGAGCACTTCATCGCCATTGCCGATGCCATCAACACCGTCGGCGGCGCCGGTCTCTGGGATGAGGAAGACGGCTTCTATTACGATCAGCTGCGCGCCGGAGACATGACCACGCCTATGAAAGTGCGTTCGATGGTCGGGCTCATTCCTTTGATTGCGGTGGAAATTCTGGAGCAGGCGACCATCGAGCGGTTGCCCGGCTTCAAAAAGCGCATGGAGTGGTTTCTGCAGAACCGCAGCGACTTGTACCAACAGGTTTCCATGATGGAAACCTCCGCCGCGAAGACCGAAAACGGCGTGCACGAGCATCGCTTATTGGCCATCCCCACCAAATCGCGTTTGCGTCGCGTGCTGTGCCGTCTTCTCGACGAAACCGAATTTCTTTCGCCTTACGGGATTCGCTCGCTTTCCGCGCAGCATCGCGAGAAGCCTTACGTGCTGCGCGTGGATGGCCAGGAATGGCGCGTACAGTATGAGCCGGGCGAATCGCAGACCGCGCTGTTCGGCGGCAATTCCAACTGGCGCGGACCCGTCTGGTTTCCCATGAATTATCTGCTGATGGAATCGCTCGAACGCTACCACCATTTCTACGGCGCGGATTTCACCATCGAATGCCCCACCGGTTCCGGCATTTTCCTGACGCTGCGCGAAGTGGCCCGCGAAATCAACCGCAGGCTGTGCGGTATCTTCGCCGCGGATAGCGCGGGCCATGCACCCTGGCAGGGCGACACAAAAATCTTCTCCGAAGATCCGCACTGGCGTGGCCAGACCTGGTTCCACGAATATTTCCACGGCGATACCGGGCGCGGCTGCGGCGCATCGCATCAAACCGGCTGGACAGCTTTAATAGCGCGCTGCCTGCGGGATCGGGAAGCAGGCGAATTGCCCGCTACTTCTTTAGATTTACGTACCAGTAAGGAACCCACGCCACCGCCAGAATGACGTCGAACATGTAGGCGCGGCGGTTGGCAGGATCGCGCCACGCCAGATAAGCCGCGCGCAGTCCGAACACCCCGAATACGAAAACGGAGACGCTGAACCACGCCACAAATGGCACGAATAAGAACGTCGGCAGCATCTTCCCGCCCGACACGCGGCCCAGAATGAGTACGATCAGCGTGATGGCAAGCAGAATACGGAACGCGAGGCGCATAGAGTGGACTGAATTCCATTCTACCCGCGAGGCTACAATCGTGACCACAGCGCGGTCCGTTTTACCTCGGGCCTGAGCTTGTACGAGTCCCGAAATCTCAGCGCGGCGCTGGCAGGAAATAACAGCCCTGCCACGCAGTCAAACAGCGCATAGGTGCCGTCGAAAAGTGCGACGAATAGCCAGCCCAGACCTATTACCTGGTTCACTCGACCGGCATCAGGCCAGGTGTATCAGTTTCCGGATCTACAATCGCGACCACAGCGCGGTCCGTTTTACCTCGGGCTTCGGCTTGTACCAGGCCCGAAATCCGAACGCCGCACCGATAAGAAAACTGAAGCCGGCGGAGCTATGCAGGAGTAACTGAACGCCGCGAGAGTGGATGCCACCCCGGTATTCGGGCAGATGGTGCACCGTCAGTACGTCCAACAGCGCAACGGATAGTTGCAAAAGACCCGCGACCAGGTACAGGCACGGCGCAACCAGCTTTGAATTGTCTCGCTCGACCGGCATCAGCCCAACTCTACCAGATCCGCGGCACAGGCAACGTAGCTTACGAGGACCCGCGCCCTGTCGCGATTCCGAACCGAAAATCGTCGGAACAGCGGGTTCCGATCCACGCAAAACAACACAGCAATGCCCACCGCTGCGCCATCGCAACAGGCCGATGACACTGGCGGATCCCGGCGCCATTCGCAAACCCAACCCGACCTCAATCAACGCAATTTTCATCCATATAATCAACAACATAACCGAACACCCCTCCAGCCGCCATGTTCTAATGGGGTCACGGAATCAAGCGCTTTCATACCCTTACCGGCGAAATTGGCTTCGTTCCTTCAAATTGCATCCAAAGGCATCTCGTGGTATATTTATGCATAGCACTGAATATTTAATCAAATGAAATACTCCGTTGGTATTGTAGGGTTCAGTGGTTACAGTGGCGCCGAAGCCGTCCGTATCCTCTCCCATCACCCCCATTGCGAACCAGTCCTGCTCTCACACCGTGCGGACGCCGGCGATGGCCCCAGGCTCATCCGCAAACCGTCCGTTCGCCGTGCCGCCGCCAGCCCCGAATCGGTCGCCACAGAAGGCCTGTCCGCCGTCCTTCTCGCCACCCCGCAAGACGTTTCCATGGAACTGGTCCCGCAATTCCTGGCCGCCGGAGCCGTCGTGGTCGATCTCAGCGCTGCCTTCCGCCTGCCCACGCCCGCACAGTATCTCGAATGGTACAAAGAACCGCACACGGCCTCGCACCTGCTTCCCGACGCTGTCTATTCCATCCCCGAATTCCACCGCGCCAAGGCCCATAAGGCGAAGCTGATCGCCAACCCCGGCTGCTATCCGACCGCCGCCAACCTGGCCCTCCGCCCGCTCATCGAAGCCGGCCTGATCGACCGCAAAGCCGGCATCGTCTGCGACGCCAAGAGCGGCGTCAGCGGCGCGGGTCGCAAAGCCACGCTCAAGAACAGCTTCTGCGAAGTCACGGAAAACTTCTCGGCCTATTCGATCCTGAAACATCGCCACGTACCCGAAGTCCTCATGGTCAGCGGCCTCGAAGAAGCCGAATTCAGCTTCACCGCGCAGCTGATTCCCATCGAACGCGGCATTCTCGAAACCATTTACTTCCGCATGGCGAAACCCATGACCTCCGCCGAAATCGTCGCCGATATCTATCAAAAGCACTACGCCCATGAGCCTTTCATCCGCGTGCATGAGGCCAACGACGTACCCGACCTCCACGCCGTCGCCCACACCAACTTCTGCGACATCGGCGTCTACGCCGACCCCGCTTCGGGCCGCTGCGTCGTGGTCAGCGCCATCGATAATCTGATCAAAGGCGCCGCCGGACAGGCCATTCAGAATCTCAATCTCGCGCTCGGCATCGAAGAAACAGCAGGCCTCCTTTGACTCCAATGAAAGTACTGATCAAAATAGGCGGAAGCCTGCTCGATGACGCCACGTCGCGGCACAATCTGGCGCACCAGATCGCGGCCATCGCAGCATCTGGCACTCACGTTGCTGTAGTACACGGCGGCGGCAAACAGATGACCCGATTCCTCGAAGAGCGCGGCGTAAAAAGCACTTTCGTGCGCGGCCTCCGTGTCACCACGGACGAAACAATCGACGCGGTCCTCAAGGTTCTCGCAGGCTCCGTGAACACCCAACTGGCCGCGGCTCTCGGAGCGGCCGGCGCGCGCGCCGTCGGCCTCACCGGCATCGATTCCGGCATCGCCGTTGCCGATCAGCTCGATCCCGAACTCGGCTTCGTAGGCCGCGTGACCTCCTCCGATCCCGCACTTCTCGAAACGCTCACCATCGCCGGCTATATGCCGGTCGTTGCCTGCGTCGCAGGCGGCGAAGACGGCAAGGTCTACAACGTAAATGGCGATTCCATGGCGGTAGCTGTCGCCTCCGCCTGGAACGCCGACCGCCTCCTCTTCCTCACTGACGTCCCCGGCGTGATGGATACCACGAAATCCATCCTGCCCCTGCTAACCGTCGCCGATTGCCAGAAGCTCATCGCGGAGGGCGTCGCCACCGGCGGAATGCAGGCTAAACTGGAGGCGGCAACGAAGGCCGTTTCAAACGGCGTCGCGGAAGTCCGCATCGTCCGCGGCTCCGATCACCACATTGTCAGCCGCGTCTTCGCCGGCGAAAACGTAGGAACAAGGATCGTGCAATGATCTCAGCCCTCAGACCCGACCTGATGGTCGAACACGCCACCGTTTCCAACAAAGACATCGAAGTACGCAAAGCTTCCATGCAGGACATCCCCGCCCTGCTCGATCTCATCAACGGCTACGCGGCTAAAGGCGTCATGCTGTCGCGCACGGAGTTCGAGCTCTCCGAAAACATGCGCGATTTCATGGTCGCCTACGACGGCAACACACTCGCCGGCTGCGGAGCCATGCATTTCTATTCGCCCACCATGGGCGAAGTCCGCTCGCTCGCCGTCGCCGAGTCGCACAGGAAGCACGGCATCGGCCGGCTCATGGTGGATGCGCTTGTCTACGAAGCGAAGCTCTACGGCCTCGACGCGGTTTTCGCCTTCACTTACGTGGAAGAGTTCTTCGCCAAGGCGGGATTCCACGTCGTCGAGCGCGGCGAGTTGCCGCTGAAAGCCTGGAAAGATTGCCTGCGCTGCCCGAAATTCCAGGCCTGTGACGAGATCGCCGTGGTGCGCGTTCTACGTCCGCAGCGCTGGGAGCAGAAAGCCCACCAGTACCCGCCGGTCCTCGGCGTGGAAGACGGCAACGTCGTGCTCTTGCCCATCCTCCGGAACTAGCTCTGGCTGGTTAGGCAATCGCCACGCATCCCGTCCGCCAATCTGCTGTCCCCAGCCCGCGGGATTCGATAACATTAGCAATTCGAAAGACGAAATGATTCGAACCTGCTCCCTCACCGCTGTCGCCACACTCCTGTTATTCGGCGTCCACCCCGCCACAGCCGCCGCCACCAGCACCACCACCCTCACGGTCGATGGAGGCGATTTCCGCAAAGCAACTTTCGCCCTCACCGCCCTCCGCGGCGACTGGTTCGTTACCCCGAAAGACGCCAGCGTCACCCTGACGCTCTCCACGCCGCCCGGCCCCAACGCCGCAAAACTCGAAATCGCCTGGAACGGCGCCGCGGCACAACACGTGATCGACGCGCAGGCGAATACCATGGCCGGCGGCGAAGCCACTTTCTTTCTCACCCTGTCCGGCGCCAGTTGCAGGCAAGGTCGCAGTGCCGATGGAAACGCGGAGGCAGTCACCATCCAGGTCTCCACTTTGACCAGTCTTGACATCGACGCGCATCTCTCCGGCGTCATCTCCTGCAACGGCAAGCCCGGCGTCGCCATCGACGCCGGGCTGCGCGTTCATCGCGACACAGCGCCCGCCCCGCAGCTGAGCGGTAAGTACGGCGATTGCGATCCCGTGATTTACGATAAGCTGATCGGCGCCGAGTTTCGTTCGCCCTCCGATTGCGAAATCAAATTCGAAGCGGACCTGCGCCGCACCATTTACAGTGCCTTTCAGCCAGCCCTCGACGCCCTGACCGCGAACGGCTGGCAACTCGACCCGCTGCCTCACGACAAACCGCTGACCGGCGTCGGCAGGAAAATCGCGAATGAACCGTTCCGCCCGGATTTCACTTCCAACAACCGGCTTCAGTTTCATCTGCACCTCAACCCCTCCGGAGAAGCCGCGCAGCGCTATGACAAGGCGATGGCCGATTTCTCCGTTCGCACCGGCGAAGTATTGAAATCTCTGAATCCGGCGGCGGGCGCGCAATTGCAGAAGGACATCGAACGCTTCGCCCACCAGCAGGCGGGCGAGACAAAGATCGATATCGGAGTGAACATCAACTACCCGGGCGCGGGTGAAACCAATTTTTCCACCGAGCATACCGTGCTCCGGCAGCCCAATACGGTTTACGCGATTCACATGGCGGATGCGCAGCTTCCCAGCGGTGGCGCGACCGGCCAGGATACCTCGTACCTCTTCCTCGGCGCGTGGGGCCCGCCCGTCATTACGAAATCCGGCGCCGGAGAATCGCTCCACCTGAACGCCATCTTCAACCGCGCAGTTTCCACCCTCGCCGTGCAGAACATCACCATCCGCATCATGGCGAACCAGACCCTGGCCGACACCGTCATGAAGAAGATCGATTACTCCGCGCTGCTGTCCCTGCTTCACCACTGAAATTTATATATGATAGTGTTCAAAGCACCCGTGCGCACCGCAACAAAACGATTCCTCCTCCTGATCGCGACCGCTACGCTCGCCTATGCCCAGCCGACCGTCCAGCCGCCCGCGCCCGTCCGCACCTTCGTCTCCGCCAACTGCGCCCCCTGCCACAACGCCAACCTCAAATCCGGCAATCTCGATCTCACCAGTCTCACCTTCAACCCGGCCGACGCCGCCAACTTCGCCACCTGGGCCCGCATCCACGATCGTGTGCGCGATGGCGAAATGCCCCCGATTAAAAACCCCGCCCTCACGCCCGCCGCCCGCGCGCAGTTCCTCACTTCGCTCTCCACGCCGCTCATCGCAGCCGACCGCGCACGCTACGCCACCCAGGGCCGCGCCACCTGGCGTCGCATGAATCGCTACGAATACGAAAACACCGTTCGCGATCTCCTCTCCGCCCCCTGGCTGCAAATCCGCGAACTGCTCCCCGAAGACGGCGAGGCATACCATTTCAACAAATCCGGCGAAGCCCTCGACGTTTCCCACGTCCACATGAACCAGTACCTGGCCGCCGCTGAATACGCCCTGCGCGGCGTTCTCCCAGGCGCAGCCACTCGCCCGGAGACCACCACGAAGCGCTACTACGCCCGCGAACAGACTTCCATGTTCGGCAAGATCGACTTCCCCAACACCCCCGAGCGCAACATGTACCCGGTCGTCGGCGACGCACCCGATATGGGCGTCCTCAAAAAGACCAACCCCAAAACCGTCGGCCCCGATCGTCCCGAGATCCGCGAACAGGAAGGCCTCGGCGTCGTCGCCAGCACTTATGAACCGCTTGAAATGCGCTTCAATCAGTTCAAAGCGCCCGTTTCCGGCCTCTACAAACTCCGCCTGAAAGCCCACACCATGTGGGTCGGCCCTCAGAAAGGCGCGAAATGGTGGAAGCCCGATCCCGAACAGATTTCCGCCGGCCGCACCACCGAGCCCGTCACCCTTTACTCCGAAGTTCCGCCCCGCGAAATGCGCCGCCTCGGCACCTTCGACGTGCACCCCGAAGCCTCCGTCAACGAAATCGAGGTCTACCTCATCAAAGGCGAGTCCGTCCGCCCCGACGCCGTGCGCTTCTTCCGCTCGCGTCCCCCCGGCACCTGGCGCAACCCGCTCGCCACCGAGCAAGGCCAGCCCGGCGTAGCCTTCAACTGGCTCGAAGTCGAAGGCCCCGTACTCGATCGATGGCCGACGCCCGCGCAGCAGTTGCTGTTCGCCGATCTCCCCTACACCGTCAACGCGAAAGGCATTCCTGAGTTCGAATCGAAAGACCCCGCGGCCGATAGCAAGCGCCTCCTGACAGCCTTTCTGCAGCGCGCCTATCGCCACCCCGTTCCGGCCGGCGATCTCGATCGCTTCACCGCTCTATTCACCAAGTCCATGACTGCGGGCTTCTCCTTCACGGATTCCATGATCTCCGCCTACACCGCGGTGCTCTGTTCGCCCGCCTTCGTCACTCTGGAAGAAAAGCCCGGACGTCTCGATAACTACGCGCTCGCCTCGCGCCTCTCTTACTTCCTCTGGAACTCCGAACCCGACGCCAGCCTTCTGCGCGACCCCATCGACCTGCGCGCGCAAACCAAACGCCTGCTGGACGACCCGAAATCCCAGCGCTTCGTTCAGGCTTTCCTCGACTACTGGCTCGATCTCCGCAAGCTCGACAACACCTCGCCCGATTCTCAGCTCTACCCCGAATCCTATCTTGATGATTTCCTCGTCGAATCCGCAGGCGATGAAACCCGAGCCTTCTTCACCGAACTGATTCGCAAGAATCTGCCGGCGCGCAACATCGTCTCCTCCGATTTCGCCATGCTGAATGAGCGCCTGGCCGCGCTTTACGGCATTCCCGGAGTCGAAGGCGCAGCCATACGCCGCGTGCAACTCCCCGCTGATTCGCCGCGCGGAGGCATCATCACGCAGGCCAGCATCCTCAAAGTGACAGCCAACGGCACCAGCACTTCGCCCGTCCTGCGCGGCGTCTGGATGAACGAACGGATTCTCGGCAGACCCGTGCCGCCGCGACCCACCGGCATCCCCGCCGTCGAGACCGATACCCGTGGCGCCACCACGATTCGCGAACAGCTCGCGAAACATCGCAGCCAGCCCGTTTGCAATTCCTGCCATGCGCTCATCGATCCGGCCGGCTTCGCGCTCGAAAGTTTTGACGTGGTGGGCGCCTGGCGCGACAATTACCGGGCCCTGGGCGATGGGCAGAAAGTGACTGGCTGGGGTAAAGGCGGACAGCCTTTCGAATTCCACACTGCCCTGCCAGTCGATGCGTCCGGTACGTTGCCCGATGGCCGCAACTTCGCCGACGTTCGCGAACTCCGGCGCCTATTGCTCACCGATGAGCGACAACTGGCGCGCAACCTAGCCTCGCAGCTCATAACGTATTCGACGGGCGCGCCGGTTCGCTTCGGCGATCGCCCGCAGCTCGAAGCAATTCTCGATCAGGCAAAGGCCAGCAACTACGGAGTCGAATCGCTCATTGAGGCGATCGTCCAAAGCGATTTATTCCGGTCAAAATAGTCGGATACAGCTATGCCACACCACCCTGTCATTCATACGACCTCAGTGGTCTGCACAATCGGGGCGAGATCGGGAAGGTTCTGCGTAAGAGGTGTGGACGAAAAGCGATGGAATCGGCTTGCGCATATCAGGCACAACCTGACAAGGGAACCGAGATCTGGAAGAAGCGATCCGTGGCCACGGCGAACGGCGCCGTCAATGCCAAAAATAGGAGATAATCAAACGAGGATGCCGAACTCAATTTCACGCAGAACAATTCTTCGTGGCGCTGGCGTAGCCATGGCGCTCCCTTTGCTGGAGGCCATGACGCCCGCCTTCGCGCGCGCGGCCACTACGCCGGTACCACGCCGTTTTCTCGGCATCTGCAACAACCTCGGACATCTGCCCGACAAGTTTTTTCCCGCGCAGGATTCAACCGGCGCAGGCTACGTACCGTCAACCTATCTGGAACACCTGAGCGATCACCGCGACGACTTCACCGTCTTCTCCGGCGTGATGCACCCCGACGTGGACGCCGGCCATCCGGCCGATAACTGCTTCCTCACCGCCGCTCCGCACCCCGGCAACGGCGGCTTCCGCAACACCATCTCGCTCGACCAGTTCGCCGCCGAACGCCTTGGCAATCAGACGCGCTTCCCTTCGCTCACCCTCGGCGTCAACGTCTCGCAGGGCCAGCGCAGCCTCTCCTGGACACGTGGCGGAGTGCTGATCCCGTCCGAAGAGAAAGCCTCGGCCGTGTTTCAACGCATGTTCATCACAGGCACGAAGGATGAAGTCGCGGCGCAGACTCGCCGCCTCGCCCTGGGCCAGAGCATCATGGATACGGTAGCCGATCAGACGAAAAGCCTCGAACAAAACATCGGACCAACCGACCGCGCGCGCCTCGATCAGTACATGACCGGCGTTCGCGATCTCGAACAGCGGCTCGCCAGCGCGTCGGAATGGGAACAGAAGCCGAAGCCGGTGGTCAACGAGGCCGCGCCCGTCGATCCCGCCGACCCAAAGGCTTACATGGACAAGGTGCGCCTCATGTACGACATGGCCCGCCTCGCTTTCGAGACCGATTCCACGCGTTTCATCGCCCTCTTGCTCGATAGCGTGAACTCACCCGCCATCACGGTGGACGGGCAGCCAACCGACGACGGCTATCACAACCTTTCGCACCACGGCAAGAACGCGAAGAAACTCGCGCAGCTCGAAATGATCGACCGCGAACACATGAAGCTTCTCTCGCAGCTGTTCAGCGATCTGAAATCACGCAGCGAAGGCAACGAAACGCTGCTCGATCGCAGTATGATCCTCTACGGCAGCAACCTGGGCAACGCCGACACGCATGTGACCGACAATCTCCCGGTATTGTTCGCAGGGGGCGGTTTCCGCCACGGCCAGCACCTCGCCTTCGATCGCGAACGCAACTACCCGCTCCCAAACCTGTTCGTTTCCGTGCTGCAGCGCCTCGGCATCGAGCAGAATCAGTTCGCCACCTCGACCGGCACTATGCGAGGTCTGGAAGTACGCTCGTAGGCGCCGCGTGCCTGCGTTTTCGGTTCATTTCGAGGTCGCGTATTTCGTGTTCGGTCAGTTCGCCCGGGGCTTCCGATCGGCCCTCGGCGAGCGTTTCCGACAGCCGTTCGATGCCCACTCTGGAGACGCGCCAACCGGCTCCTGTCTTGAGGGCTTTGAGCTGACCTGTGACGATGAGCCGCCGCAGGAACGACGCCGGCAGACCGCTGAACTCCGCCGCCAGGTGGATCGGACAAGACGGGCAACATCGTCGTTCATGGTTGAAGTCCAGCCTATGGCCCGGATAGTTCCCGGATCCAGGCGAGATTGCGCTCGAGCTCCGCGTCCATTTCGAGGTTGGCGTACCCGGTGAATCCGATATCCCGGATCGCCTGCATCACCGCCGGGAACGGGATTTTGCCGTCGCCGAGGAACGGAGTCTTGTCCTTGAGATGGATCTGGCAGATGCGGTCTTTGCCCAGCCAGCGAAGCTCCCGGAGCACGTCGTAACCGCCGATATTGGTGGAGTTGCCCACGTCGTAATAGACCAGCACGTTGGCCGCCCGCGAACGGTCCATGATGCGGACGTTCTCCTCGGCCGAGTTCTCGTCCTCCAGCCCGAGGACGACCCCGTCCTTCTGTGCCTCCGGCGCCAGTTCGCGAAGCACGTCGCCCACGTAGTTCCGCTCGTCCTCCGTCTTGAGGGCGTTCTTGCCGAAGAACGGCAGCAGCAGTACCTGCGTCCGGAGAGCCGCGGTCAGTCGGATGGAATCGCTGACCCATCGCACCGCGAGCTTGTCGCTTTTGAGCCCGTTGATGTGGAGCATGTCGACACAGGCGCCGTCGATCGGAATGCGGTTTTGGTCGGATAGCGCCAGGTAGCGCCCCACGATGGCCGGGTCGTCGGCGGGTAGCCTGCCATCGATGAGCTTTTGACCGAACGACACCTGAACGCCATCGAAACCAAGCTTCGCGGCCAGCGGAACGGAGTCCGGATTGGCGGTGAGCTTCAGGTTCCAGTCGGTGATGCCGATGCGGAGGCGTTCGCTGGCTGCGCGAAGCACGCACGCGGCACCGACTGCTCCAAGCGCCGTACCAAGAAGGACTCGGCGAGTCACCGGGCGACGCGACCGGTCTTCGCTTCGGTAAGCGTGACGCCGCTCGCTTCGATGATGGTCCCCGTGATGGAATCGAGGTTGATGCGCGCACTCTGATACGTGACCAGAGCGCCCAGTTCGGACGCCCGTGCGGCGGCCAGATCGCGCTGCTGCTGGATCACGTTATAGGAAGTCGATTCACCCAGGGCGAACTTCTTCTCCTCGCCATCGAGCAAGGCCAACTGCAGCTCCAGATTCGCGTGGGCGGCTTCATAGCGGGCACGAGCCTGGCGCAACGCGACCACCGAGTTGGTGACGTCCACTTCCACCTGATTGCGCGTCCCGGTGACGGTCAGCTGCGATTGCCGGAGCGATAACTGATCGATCCCGTAGTCCGCCTGCGCCTGGCGGTTGTTGACGATGACCGTGGCGGCCACGCCGACGACGTCCGTGGGGTAATCGCGCCCGAAGACCTGGCGCAGCGCCGTACCCGCGCCGCCCACCAGAAAGGAATTCGGCGCCTGTCCGTAGACGGTATGCGGAGCGCCGGCCAGGCCCGCATTGC
>Ga0302140_10001023_pt1 | contig 36528 bp, 36 predicted proteins | sample I_Bog_E1_1_FD_202095 | JGI IMG/M metagenome (GOLD analysis project Ga0302140, IMG submission 202095) | Peat permafrost microbial communities from Stordalen Mire near Abisko, Sweden - I_Bog_E1_1 | ecosystem: Environmental > Terrestrial > Soil > Wetlands > Peat | place: Sweden: Abisko, Stordalen... | reverse complement strand
TTTTCCTTCGCCATGCCCTTCAGTCCCTTCCGTTAGACTTGATTTCCGTCGCGCCCCAAATCACGGGAGCGCAAAAGCCTGTGTTGCGCGCCTCAATAGTAGGCGTACACCTTGAGATACCGCTGCCGCAATTCCAGCCGAACCGCTTCCACCTTCTGCAGGTAGCGCTCGCGAGTCAGTGCCTGGTCCGAGACCGGCAACGCCGCGTAAAGCGCCGCGGCCTCCTTGCCCAGCAGCCCCCGGGTCAAAACGCCCTCGAAGTCCCGAATCCGCAGCTTCGACTTTCCCACGCGATTCAGGAAAACCTCCACATCGTGCGCATCAAATGCCGCGTCGATGCGCGCATGAAGTTCGGCGTATCCCTGTTGGTCCTGGACGGCGATCCCTGCCTGTTCGAACTTCATCTTCTGCCCTCTCCAGCGCTACAACCTGTTCCGAACAATTTCACCCCACGAACAAAAACCCGTTCGCGGGGACCCCGATGATGGAGCGGGAGACGAGGATCGAACTCGCGACCAACAGCTTGGAAGGCTGTGACTCTACCACTGAGTTACTCCCGCAAAACAGCCTTCAGCTAACAGCCGACAGCTTTCAGCAATCTCTTTGCCGGCGGAAGCCAAATTGGCTATTCCCACGCCGCTTTCGCTGACTGCTGACCGCTGCAAGCTGACAGCTAGAATCTCTGGAGCTGATGACCGGGTTTGAACCGGTGACCTCTCCCTTACCAAGGGAGTGCTCTACCAACTGAGCTACATCAGCCCGCTTGTAACAACCAGCTATTAGCTATTAGCTTTTAGCTTCATCCTGCCGGCGCGTGCCGCAATCGCTTCACTCACCAACATCAAGCTAGAAGCTAATAGCTAACGGCTAAGAGCTGTCCCTATCCCCGTCACGGCGAATCTTCTCCGCCTGACGGGCCAACACCGTGCGCAACGCAAAACCGCCGAGAACGACAAGCGGAAACACTCTCAACTCCACCGGCCGCCCCGCCACGAGAATTGTGCCCTCACCCAAGGTAAACCACGCCAGCGCCCCCAAAACCGCGAACAGTGCCAGCGCCACCCAAAACTTCCGGTCCAACTCCGAACCGGTACTCTCGAGGCTCTTCATCTTGCGGTCGGGTTCGCGCCCATTTTCGCTCATTCCGGCTGCGATCCTTCGCGCACTGCAACCCCTCAATACATGGTGCACAGGGGAGGATTCGAACCTCCGTAGCTCCAAGGAGCGGCAGATTTACAGTCTGCTGCCATTAACCGCTCGGCCACCTGTGCCCAAGGTACCCCTGCAAGCAAAAATCGTTTGCCGGGAACCCAACCCTTTCCACGCATTCAGCCAACTTCAGCGCATCAAGCCCCTTCCGGAGGACCTCCGGCAATTTGGAGCCTGCACCTGAAGTGGGATCACCGCGGAGGACAGGCCCGGCGCCAAAAAACCAGCGCCGGTCTAAAACTTTCCGCCGTACCAAATCTCGTCTTCGAGGTCCCGTTTTCGCATTCCCTGAAGTGGAGCTGGCGAAGGGATTTGAACCCCCGACCCTCTGATTACAAATCAGATGCTCTACCAGCTGAGCTACGCCAGCCCTTTCCACCCGGAAAACGTCCCGGAAACCCGCAAATCCGTACGGGCGCACTACCACTGCGCACGTACTACGGCACAGAAATCAAGGTTAGCACACCGCCGGTGAACCGAGCAAACCAGAGCGGAGCGCGTCCGCAGGCCAACTGCATCGCATCCCTTGCGGACGATTGCTTGACCGCTGCCCGCCAATCATCCTCCGTATGCCGTTTTGGAACCCGCCTCTCCCGGTTCACCCCGCTTTGAACCACGCTGAGCGCCCGCCACGCCCCATTCACTGCGATTGATTGCCTTCGGCCCCGCGCGACGATTACGATGGAGAGATGCATCCCAAGGCGCAGGCCTGACGGTGCTGGCATGTCCTCTGGCGAGAGTGGGTCCGATGTGGGAGAAATTGTCTAGCTCCCCCGCCGGTGATCCAGCATGAACCGGTCCTCGCTCCAGACTGCCCAAATTGAATTCCCTGAAATGGGAGGAGTTTTTACATTGAGCGACCGTTTCCTGTTTACCTCTGAATCCGTTACCGAAGGCCACCCCGACAAGATTGCCGATCAGGTCTCCGACGCTATTCTCGATGCCTGCCTTGAGCAGGACCCCTACAGCCGCGTCGCCGCCGAGACGCTGACAGCCACCGGTCTGGTGGTCATTGCCGGCGAAATCACCACCAAGGCCTACGTCGATTTCCAGAGCCTGGTACGCGGCGTCATCGCCTCGATCGGCTACGACAACGCACTCTATGGCTTCGACTCCAACACCTGCGCCGTGATCTCGACCATCAATAAGCAGTCGGGCGACATCGCACAGGGCGTTGACACGGGCGGCGCCGGCGACCAGGGCATGATGTTCGGCTACGCATCGAACGAGACGCCAGAGCTGATGCCCGCGCCCATCTCGCTGGCCCACAAGCTCTGCCGCCAGTTAACCGCGGTCCGCAAGTCCGGCAAGCTGCCCTATCTGCGCCCCGACGGCAAGAGCCAGGTGACGGTCGAGTACGACGAAAACGGCAAGCCCGCCCGCATCGACGCCGTCGTCATCTCAAGCCAGCACTCCGAGAGCGTCAGCAACGAAGATCTGCACGCCGACATTCTCAAGTACGTCATCCAGGCCGTGCTTCCCGCAGAGTGGCTCGACGAGAATACGAAGTACCACATCAATCCGACGGGCCGCTTCGTCATCGGCGGACCCATGGGCGACACCGGCCTCACCGGCCGCAAGATCATCGTCGACACCTATGGCGGAGCAGGCCGTCACGGCGGTGGGGCATTCAGCGGCAAAGACCCGACGAAGGTCGATCGCTCGGCAGCTTACATGGCTCGTTACATCGCCAAAAACATCGTTGCGGCGGGACTAGCCGATCGCGCCGAGGTCCAGCTTGCCTACGCCATTGGCGTCGCCGAGCCGGTCAGCGTCCTCATTGACACCTTCGGCACCGGCAAGATCAGCTCGGCCAAACTGACCGAACTGGTCCGCAAAAACTTCGCGCTCACCCCCAAGAAGATCATCGAGACCCTCAACCTGCGCCGGCCGATCTATCAGAAGACGGCAGCCTACGGCCACTTCGGCCGCACCGAGCCTGAGTTCACCTGGGAGGCCACCGACAAGGCCGCCACCCTGGCCGAGCAAGCCGGTCTGAAAGCAGCAACCAAGTAGCCCCACCCCAGCACCCTAGCAACACCATGGGACCCTTCGCCAGGAGGGTCCTAATTCGCAGAAGTGCAGTTTCCCGTTGGCCCGTGACTCGCCCGGAACCCGAGAGTCTAAGCCTGGATGACATAGCAGTCGGTCGAGTGGTGAAGACAACGCTTCGAATGCGTGCGTGAAGCAAGTCGCTGGCGCGGATTTGAGCCGGACTTTATGACGTATCGAGATTTCTGGTTAAAGCTAGCTCCGCGGCAGTCAGCCTTCTCGCGAAGCGCGTGGTTCGGCGGCATTTGAAGCGGCGCCAGAGTTGAAACTCAAGCCCGCGCAGACATCGGAGAGCGTCGGCCCGAGCGTCTCCTGAAATACCGCTCTATTTCTTGAATTGCTGTAAGGATGCTGCTTTGACCTTCTCGAGAGTGTCCACATACCGCGGTTCATCCGGCCTCAACTGGACGGCCAGGTTAGCAAGTCCCACAGCATCCTTGACTCGCCCGTTGCCCAGGTAGAGCCAGGCCAGATCGTTGACCGGTTCCGCTACAGTGGTCACCGCTTCCCTATACGCGCGTTCCGCTCCTGCGGTATCGCCCTTAGCCTCCAGGTCCTTTCCGCTCGCCGTGAGAAGCGAAATGCTGTCTTGCCCGCTTCCACGCATGCTTATCTTTTCCTCGACCGTGTTTTGCGGTTGAGGGCCACCGCTCTCAGGTTGGGCTTTGCGAAGCGTTTCTATTGAAACGGAGGGGCTGCTTTGAATCACCATAATTAGAATGAGCAGCACCCCGAACAGCGCAAAGGACGTACCGGGAGCTGCATTGGTGATTGAAATACGAGCGCCGAGAATGGAAGTTTTTATGGTTGAAGTTTTAGTTTCCGCTGGGGTACCATCTTCAACCAAGGGAGACTCGGGCCCAGGCTCCCTGCTCAGCAGCTTGTATCCAATTACGAGACTTGTGATTCCGGCGCTCACGATCAAGGTCCGGCACACCAGCAAATACAAGAGCACTTCGGCTTCAAAGGTCATGTGTATCCCTCAGAGCTAGATTTTCTTCCAATCCCGGAACCAGCTGAACTCAGTTACATCTGGAGGTCGCGCTTCGATGGAGAGTGCCTTGAAACCGTCCGCCCGTGCTTCGGCGATCCTGAGTGCGCTCTTATTATCCACCAGTCTTTGGCTTAGCGCGGAACCTCCTGGTCATAAATTTGCCGTGGTAGTTGGGATTGACCACTATTCGTCGCCACACTGGCACTCCCTCTCCTATGCCGAAGCCGATGCTTCCGCGGTGGCATCGAAGCTCAAGGCGCAGGGATTCCAGGTAACTGAGTTGCACTCGCTCAAAGCCCGTAAGCAGGACATTCTGGAAGCGCTCTATCAGACAGCTTCGATTCTGGGGCCCGATGACAGTGTCTTCTTCTTCTTTGCCGGCCATGGAGCCTCTGAACACGTGGGGTCGGAGACCTTCGGATACCTGGTGCCGTCCGATGGCACAAATTCCTCTTCCTATATCTCTAACGACGATCTTCAGTCTATATCTCGCCGAATGCACGCGGCCCGCCATCAGTTGTTCATTCTCGATGCCTGTTATTCGGGACTTATGCTGACGCGCAGCGGCGGAGTCGACCCGAGTATTTCCAACTACATCGAGGAGATTCAATCCAGAACCTCGCGGGAGGTCCTTACCGCGGGTGGCGGCAACCAGGAAGTTCTGGACTCAGGGAAAGATGGCCACAGCGTCTTCACCAGCGCACTTCTAAGGGGGTTGGCAGGCGAGGCCGACTTCAATAAAGATGGCTTTATTACCTTTCCCGAGCTGGAAGCATATATAGCCCCCATGGCTTCCAACGCCTATCAAACGCCATCGGCAGGAGTGTTGCCAGGCCATGCCGGAGGAGATTTTGTGTTTCTCTCTCCCCTGGGAAGGACCGCCGCATCGGCAGCGAGCGCACTGCCATCCACGATAGTGAGACGCGGAGGAGAGGGCGAGGCGGACCTTTCCTCGGCCTCGGAAACAATCTCGAGCATGAAGGCAGGAACCGACGAACTTGCAAATGCCAGGGAACTGCTGGCGACAAGCAGATTTAGTGAAGCTTTTGTTGCCTTCAGCAACGCCGCAAAGAGCGGCAATCCGGATGCAATGTTCAATGTCGGACAAATCTACGAAAAGGGCTGGGGCGTTCTCCAGGATTATGCCCAGGCTCGTGAGTGGTATGAGAAGGCCGTTGACGCTGGAAATGCAGATGCTGCGATAAAGATGGGCGATCTGTATGTAGATGGCCGCGGTTTATCGCCGGACCTCACGCAGGCGCGCCTTTGGTATGAAAAGGGGGCCACTGCTCGTAATCCCAGGGCCATGAACAACCTCGGCATCATGTACCTGAATGGCATAGGTGTTCCACGAGACTGTGACAAGGCACTTCATTGGTTCGAGCAGGGTGCAGCGGTCGGAAATCCAAAATCAATGGCGAACCTTGGCTATGTCTATTTAGAAGGCCTGGGAGTTGAAAAGGACTACACGTTGGCGCGCCAGTGGTACGAGAAGGCCGCGGCTCAAGGAGACTGGAACGCATTGGCTGAGGTCGGCGCCTTTTATGCGAATGGCTATGGGGTCGTTTGGGATCCCGTTCAGGCGCGCCAGTTGTGGGAAAAGGCTGCCGCGGCTGGCAGCTCTACCGGCGAGTTGGATCTGGGCCTCATGTATTACCAAGGAAAAGGGGTTGTTAAGGATTTGGTCCAGGCGCGCCAGTGGTGGGAGAAGGCTGCAGCCGGTGGAAATAGCGACGCAATGACTTCGCTTGGCGTAGCGTACCAGATGGAGAGCAAAATGCCGCAAGACTTCGTCCTGGCCCGACAATGGTACGAAAAGGCAGCTGCCGCGGGAGATGCCACGGCAATGTACAACATCGGTTTCATGTACGAGAACGGCATTGGAATTGAAAGGGACTTCACGCTGGCGAAACAGTGGTATGAAAAGGCGGCCGCCGCGGGAATTGGTATTGCCATGAGCCACCTGGGTTTCATGTACGAGGACGGCAAAGGAGTTGAAAGGGATATCGCCGCAGCTCGACGGTGGCATGAAAAGGCGGCCGCAGCCGGCAATATGGAGGACCTGGCGAATGAAGGCATGCAATACGCCAACGGCAGCTGGGGCGTCTCTCAGGACTTTGGTCAAGCCCGCCGATGCTACGAGAAGGCGGCCGAGGCCGGAAACGCGACTGGAATGTACAACATGGGCCTGCTTTATGCCAACGGCCAGGGAATCGATGTGGACTTTGCCCAGGCGCGCCAGTGGTGGGAGAAGGCTGCAGCCGGTGGAAACAGCGACGCAATGTCCCGGCTTGGCACAGAGTACCAGCAGGGGAGCGAAATGCCGCAAGACTTCGCTCAGGCCAGAAAATGGTACGAAAAGGCAGCTGCCGCGGGAGATGCCGCAGCAATGTACAATCTCGGTTTCATGTACGAGAACGGCATTGGAATTGAAAGGGACTTCACGCTGGCGAAACAGTGGTATGAAAAGGCGGCCGCCGCGGGATCTGGTATTGCCATGAGCCATCTGGGTTTCATGTACGAGGACGGCAAAGGAGTTGAAAGGGATATCGCCGCAGCTCGACGGTGGCATGAAAAGGCGGCCGCAGCCGGCAATGCCGCAATCGGCAATATGGAGGACCTGGCGAATGAAGGCATGCAATATGCCAACGGCAGCTGGGGCGTCTCTCAGGACCTTGGTCAAGCCCGCCGATGCTACGAGAAGGCGGCCGAGGCCGGAAACGCGACTGGAATGTACAACATGGGCCTGCTTTATGCCAAGGGACAGGGGGTCGAAGTAGACTTTGTCCAGGCGCGCCAGTGGTGGGACAAAGCCGCCGCCGCGGGTAATGCTGATGCCATGCGAGACCTGGGCTCGCTCTATCGGGAAGGAAAAGGAGTAAGGAAAGATGAGGCGCGCGCACAGCAGCTATTTCAACAAGCCGCTGCCGCGGAGTCGAAGCACTGAAGACCAGGTAGAGTCTGACCGGAAACCCGCGCGCCCACATCCACTGCGATGAATATCAGTACCTCCGCACCTATTTTGGCGGGTGGCCTCTGTCTCGACACCCCAAATACCACACCGAGGGTGCCCGCGCTCCCTCGCTCTTGGGGACCGGGGGGCTCCGAACTTCAACTAGCAAGAAGAAGCCCACGGTGTAGCAGGATCGTTCCTGTAAAACGCCCCAGGGTCCGGGATGCTCTTGTCGCCTTCTCGCGCTCGGGCGGGCGCATCAACTCTCTCCCAATCCGCTTGCAGAGAATTACGATCCGGCAACGCATAATAACCGCATGCCCAACCTCCGCCAGATCGATCTCCGCCGCCGCGGCGCCGACCCAATCTGGTCCATCAAGTTCAATCTGTCAGGCATGTCCCCGGTCTGTACCCCACTGACCCCCACCCCCCTCCCCCTGTGGAAATCGCTTTTCCGGCCACGGATTCCACGGTAAACATATATAAATGAACAATCTAAGATATTGGCTTGTTAGCTTATCATTAAACAAAAACCCCGAAAAACGGCCACTTTGGAGTTCAAAAACCGGCCTTTTTGCCCGATTCGAGCCAAAAAACAGGCCCCGAGCAGCCCTTTCCCCTCCCTTTTCTCGCCACTCCCGTCTGCAAAGCGCACCGTTTCGACCTCCGGGTACTGCCGTCCCGTCAATGCCTTAGAATGCTCTCTAGCGTGCAGCGCGTCATTTTTTCCTGGCGGCTGCGCGCCCGTTGTGTCAAGGAGCAATCGATGCGTTTTCCCGCAGCACTTGCCGTTCTTGTACTGGGCATGGCGACCCTGGCCGCCGCACAAACCACCGCTCCCTGGGACTACACCGGCAAGCGCGGCGAACTGAACTGGGGCAAGTTGGACCCCGCCTATCAGGCCTGCTCCAAGGGCCATGAGCAATCGCCCATCGACATTCGCGGCGCACGCCTGAACAAGACGCTCCAGCCTATCGAGTTCCACTACATTGCGGGGCCGGTCACGCTCGTCAATACCGGCCACACCGTCGAGGTGCATGTGAACCCCGGCAGCTACATCGTGGCCGGCGGCGTCCGCTATGACCTCGTGCAGTTCCACTTCCACCACCCAGGCGAAGCGGCGGTGAAAGGCAAGCTGACCGACATGGAGGCGCATCTGGTGCACAAGAGCGCGGACGGCAAGCTGGCTGTGGTGGCCGTGCGGCTGCGCGAAGACCTCGACGCGCCCAACGCCGTGCTGGCCGCGCTCTGGCCGCATCTGCCCAAGACCGCCGGGGCAACAGGCAAAGTTCAGGAAATGGTCAGCGCAGGCGGCCTGCTGCCCGCCGATCGCGGCTACTGGACCTATGTGGGATCGCTGACCGTGCCCCCTTGCACCGAGGGAGTCCACTGGTTTGTCCTTGAAGAAGAGCTAAGCCTGAGCCGCGACCAGTTGCGCGCCTTCGCTGCGCTCTTCAAAATGAACACCCGCGGATTGCAGGACCCGCATGGCCGCCGCATCGAAGCGAATGAATAACTCTTGCATGAAGAGGCATTCGATGCTGGCTTCGGTAAAAACTATCTTGCGCAATTCTGTTGCGGCCCGGATGGCAATGCTGCTACTTGCTGCATCGCTCACACCGAATGCTGGCCTTTGGGCCCAACAGGAATCAAGCATCGCGGGCGACTACGCCACAGCCATCGGATCTCAGCAGGCCACTCTGCATCTGAAGATCGACGCCGATGGCGCATTGAAAGGCAACCTCGACCATCTCGATCCGAAGGCTCCGTGGATGTTCTGGCTTTCCAGCCTTCATTTGCAGGGGCAGAGCCTGAGCTTTGCCATTCCCGAAGAAGATGTCACATGGAAAGGCACAGTCTCCAGAGATGGAGGAATTCTCTCAGGGACATGGACCGAGAGAGGCGGTTCAGGGCCGGTGAACTTTGTCCGTCAGGAATTCATTCCTGCCGCCAAACCATCGCCGGTCGACGGCATCTGGCTGGGCGTGATTCCCATTACCGCCGACCAATCCTCGCGCATACAAGTCGTGGTCAAGAGCGACAGCAGCGGCCGAGAATTCTGTACGATGGATGTCCTCGATACGCACTACATGGACCTGCAATGCGCGAATGTTGCGTTCAAGGGCGACGATTTTTCCTTCGACATCCCCGGCGGCGGCGAACACTGGAGCCTCAAGCTTTCGGCGGACGGAAAATCGCTCACCGGCAATCTGAGTGCGAAGCAACTCACGGACAAAGGAAGCCAGGAGATCGTGGTGCCGATAATCCTTGCCCGGCAGGCCGCGCTTTCGGCCGAGAAGCCCATTCCTGCGCCCACCTACGATGCGGCCATTCCGCCGGTATCGGCAGCCGATCTCCAATCCGTCCTGGACCGCGATCTGGCCGTGGCGCTCGAGAGCGGAGAGCTGGCGCCCGCGACCGGCGCAGGCGTTTCCATCGCCGTCTACCAGCATGGCGTCCGGCGCATCTTCAGTTATGGGACGGACAAGCCGGACTCGATCTACGAAATCGGCTCCATGACCAAGACCTTCACCGGCCTGATGCTCTCGCAGATGGCGATGCAAGGCAAGGTAAAGCTCGATGAGCCGGTGCGCGAGCTCTTGCCATCCGGCACGGTGGCCAAGCCTGTTGGTCAGGAGATCACGCTGCTCGATCTGGCAACGCGGCGCTCCGGATTGCCGCCGATGCCAGACAACGTCAATCTGGTCAATATGGATAACCCCTATGCCGACTACCATGCTGCCGATCTTCTCGCTTTCATCGGCAAGCACGGGGTCGCAAACCCGGCGCGCACGTCCTCTCCATTCGGCAGCCTCGGCTTTGGCCTGCTCGGAGTGGCGTTGGCCAATCGTGCCGGAACTTCCTATGCCGCTCTGTTGAAAGATGAGGTTGCCGATCCGCTGGGACTGAAGGACACAGCAATATTCCTCACTGCCGAGCAGCAACCTAGAATGATCGCCGGGCACGACCAGTTTCACGGTGCGGCCAAGGCCTGGGATACGGACGCCTTCGCCGGCGCGATTGGCATCCGCTCGACCGCCGGCGACTTGCTCACTTACCTGGAGGCAAATCTGCATCCGGAGAACATCAAACCGAATGTCGGCTCTCCGGGTTCGGCTACCCTCTCCGCCTCTCTTCGCCAGGCCCTTCAGCCTCAATCGGAGGTTTCGCCGGGGATGCGTATCGCGCTCGGCTGGCTCTATCAAGAGGAGACGGGAAACTACTGGCACAATGGCGCAACCGCGGCATACAGCTCGTATGCGTTCTTCAATCCCAAGGGCGACTATGCGGCCGTGGTTCTGCTGAATGCTTCCCCCGGCGTGAACGGCAGTTTTGTTGAGGTACTCGGCAGGCACATTGGCCAGCGCTTGGCAGGCAAACCCGCCATCTCGCTCGGCAATTGATGGATGAAGAGCGCAGGCACACGCAAGCCGGGGAAAACCATCGAGGGACTCCCCAGCCTTTTTCTCAGTCGCGTTTGGCCTGAGGGACTCGCTCCCGGTACACTTTCTCTATGCACGTTCACGCGGCGCCCTCCGGCTCAAGCGCAAACAGGACTCAGTCCGTTCTGCGTTTTTCGCTGGTAGCCACGCTTGCCTACGTGGTGGTCACCTTTGTGGCCGGGCTGCGCGCCCACTCACTCGCTCTCTTGTCCGAATCGGGCCACAACGCCTCCGACTTCCTTGCTCTCGCGCTTAGCTTTGTCGCCGTCTACTTTCAGTCCCGCCCCGCCGACAATTCCAAGACCTTCGGCTACCAGCGGGCCGGCGTGCTGGCCGCCTTTATCAACGCGGCTACACTCATAGTGATTTCCATTTGGATCGCCATCGAAGCCCTCCACCGGCTCTCAGTGCCCGTGGCCGTTCAGCCCCGGCTGATGATGATCGTTGCCGCCGCCGGCGTGGTGATGAACGGCGTGATCGCAGCCCTGCTCTGGCGAGTCGCCCGCGACGTGAACCTGCGCTCAGCCTTCCTGCATATGGCCGGTGACACGCTCTCGACAGCCGCGGTCATCGCGGGCGGCGCAGGCATCCTGCTCACCGGCCGGAACTGGATCGACCCCGTTCTTTCGCTGGTCATTTCCGCGCTCATTCTCTGGACCAGCCTCGGCATCGTTCGCGAGAGCCTCAACATCCTCTTGGAGGGCACGCCCCGCGGCGTCTCGCTGCTTGCGATTCGCGCGGGCATGGCGGAGGTCGAGGGCGTCATCAACGTCCACGACCTGCATGTCTGGAGCCTCGGCTCGAACTCCAGCGCCCTGGCCTGCCACGTCACCATCGCCGACATTCCGCCGTCCGAGAGCGCCTGCATCCTGGTCAAGCTCAACCACGTGCTCAAGGAGCACTTCCAGATCGCTCACGCCACCATCCAGTTCGAGCATCAGGGCTGTGAAGAGCTTGAAGGCTGCGTCGTCTCCATGGAAGAGATGGCCGGCAGCCGGCGCCAAGCACACCACCACGGCCACGCGCATTAGCACCTGTGAGGAGAGGCTTTTTCTTTGAATCGAATTTGCGCTGTGCTCGCCGTTTTGTGCCTTGCGTATTGTGCTTGAGATTCTGCTGGAGTTTGAAGGGTACGGGCTTCAGCCCGTACATTGAATCAAGCAAGAGCGGCCGGGCTTTAGCCCCTGAGGGAATGCCAGCCTCGCGACGCTTCCTTGCTTTGTGATGTCTCGGCGTAACTTCAGGAGGTTATCGAATTGGCTCGCTGCCGCGTGGTTCTCGCCACCCTGTTCGTTGCGCTGGTTTCTATAGCGCCTCATTACGCCCAGGCGGCGGCACAAATCCAGGCCGCTCTTCCAACCGCAGCTCAGCTTGAGGCTCTTGCCGGCGAGTACACCGATCCAAACGAACCCGACACGCCACTCAGTTTTTACGCGGCCGACGGTAAGCTCTTCGTCGAGACCGAGCGCAACCCTCCTTCTGAGCTCAAGCCAGATTCCGCCGTCGAGTTCTTCCTTTCTGACGCCGGCAACACCTACCGCTTCACGCTCGACGGCGCCGGCCGGGGCGCGAGTGTGATTCACTCCACCGAGTCCGAGATCGTCTATCGCCGTAATGGCCCGCCCGTCCACCATCTCTTCCACGACTACCAGCGCACTGAGGTGATGATTCCCATGCGCGACGGCGTCAAGCTCCACGCCATCATCCTTAAAGCCGCCGACATCGCCGTGCCGCTGCCTTTCCTCATCCAGCGCACACCCTATGGCGTGGACGGAGTCAATCGCGCTTCCTTCTCCTATAGCCGGCCCGAACTGGCCCGCGACGGCTATATCTTCGTTGCCGAAGACATTCGCGGCCGCTACAAGAGCGAAGGCCAGTTCATCATGAGCCGGCCGCTCGCCGATCATCATAACGCCAACGCAATCGACGAGAGCACCGACGCCTACGACACCGTTGCCTGGCTGCTCCGCAACGTTGCAGCCAACAACGGCCGCGCGGGCTTCATCGGCACCAGTTACCCTGGCTTCCTGGCCACGATAGCAGGCATCGATCCTCATCCTGCCGTCAAAGCCATCTCGCCGCAGGCGCCGATGATCGATGTGTGGATGGGCGATGACTTCTTCCACAACGGCGCTTTCCGCCAGAGTTACGGCTACGATTATGTCCTCGGCCTGGAGTCGAGCAAAGAGGAAACCGAGGTCAGCTACGGCAAGGACAAGGACGGCAAACCCCGCGACGGCTTCGATTATTTCTTGGAGCGCGGCAGATTCGCCAAGGATGTGAAGAAATCCGGCGCCAGGACGCTGCCCACCTGGAAGCTCTTCCTCGGGCACCCCGGCTATGACAGCGTCTGGTCTGCCCGCGGCGTCGAGCACTCGCTCAGCACGGTCGCCGTGCCAACCCTCACCGTCGGCGGCTATTACGATCAGGAAGACATGTTCGGCCCGCAGATCGAGTACTCCACGCTCGAACCGCACGACGCGAATCACCAGAACTTTCTCGTCCTTGGTCCCTGGCGGCACGGCTCGTGGTCCCAATCCGCGCGTCATCTGGGCAACATTGACTACTCCGAGCCCATCGGCAAGGAGTATCGCGCGCAGATCGAGGCGAAGTTCTTCGCACACTATCTCAAAGACGAGCCCAACTCGAATAACTCCGGCTTCGACCTCGAAGACACGGCCAGCTTTCAGACCGGCTCGAATACGTGGCAACGCTACAGACACTTCCCGCCGGCAGAATCCCGGCCCACGAGCTTGCATCTCGGCGGCTCGGGCCTGCTCAGTTTTGGCGACTCCACAACCAGCGCCCAAACCAGCTACCTGAGCGATCCCGCCAACCCCATCCCATACCGCCATCGCCCCATTCAGCCGACCTACAGCGAAGGCTCGCAGTGGTACACGTGGCTCACCGAAGACCAGCGCTTCGTCACCGGGCGCAACGACGTAGCCGTGTGGAAGCTGCCCATCCTCAAGAAAGACCTGGTGCTTACCGGCGAGGTCATCGCCGACATCTACGCCGCCACCACCGGCACGGACAACGACCTGGTCGTCAAGCTCATCGACCAGTACCCCGCTGACGATCCCGACGAGAAGATGCGCGGCTACCAACTCATGACCAACGAAGAGATTTTTCGCGGACGCTATCTCAAGAGCTTTGAAAAAGCCACGCCGCTGAAGGCCGACTCGGCTAACGAGTACAAGTTCTCGCTACACGATGTTGACCACGTCTTCAAGGCCGGCCACACGGTCGTGGTCGAGATTCAGAGCACATGGTTCCCGCTCTACGACCGCAATCCTCAGAGCTTCGTGCCGAACATCATGACGGCGAGGCCAAAGGATTACAGGCCCGCAACGATCACGATCTACTCCGGCTCCGGCCACGACTCAACATTGCAGGTGCCGCTCATGAATACCTGCGATCCTGCCGAATGCTTTTGATCGAAGAGTTGGAAACCGCACTTCGGTTCACAAGGAATTTCCTCGCGCAATCTCACCCAGCACTCGGGCGCTGGGCTTGATCGTCCTTTGCTGCGTACTGAAGTCAACCGCGATGAGCCCGAATTTTGGCGTGTAACCCTTGTCCCATTCGAAGTTATCGATGAGAGACCACGCCACATAACCCCGAACATCCACCCCGTCATCGATAGCCGATTTGAGCCCAACCAGCGCGCGTCGCGTGTACTCCACTCGGCGCGAGTCATCTTCAGTTGCGATTCCGCTCTCTGTGACGATGATCGGAACGCCAGCCTCTTTTGCCGCGTAACGCACCACATGGCCCACAGCCTCGGGGTAGAATTCCATTCCAGTTTGCGTTAACTCGGCGTCTTTCGGCGGAGCCTGATCTCTCGTTCCTACCATCGTGCGCGTATACGGCTGCACACCCAGATAGTCGCAATGGCGTGCCGCCTCCAGCCAAGGTCCATAGACTTCCTCCCGCTTTTCTGCGATGCGGCTCTCACCATCGGCCGGCTCATCGTCGGACATGGTCAGGGTGAAGCCCGTCGGGAGATCAGGCCGGACCGCCTTGATCGCCGCCATCCCCTTTGCATGCGCTGCCAGTAATCCATCGCGAGCCTTCTTCGCATTGCAGAGCAGCAGGTTGGAGAAATCCCCCGCATTAATTTGCATGCGTATCCGCAGCCGGACAAACCGCAACGCCAGAGGCAGGCTGATCCACTCAGGCAATTGCGACGCCGGCAGTTTGAGCCACTTCATCATCTGCGGAGTATTCGGCTCGTTCAGAGTGGAGGCGTAGCCGATCAGGTCCCCAAGGTGCCGTGTGGCCCGCTCGCAAAAGCGCGCAAAGCGATCGGCGGCGGCCTTCTGTTCCCATCCGCCTTGCATCGCAAACCACCGCGGAAGCGAAAGGTGGGAATAGGTGAGCATGGGCGTCAGGTTGTGCTGGCGGCACGCAGCCAGCATGCGGCGGTAGTGCTCCAGTTGCGCCCTGGAAAAGAATCCTTCTTCCGGTTCGATCCGCGCCCACTCCAGCGAAAAGCGGTAGGTGTTGAAGCCCAGCGAGGCAATCATTTCGATATCCTGCGGGTAAAGGTGATAGTGATCGCATGCATCGCCGGAAGGCTCCTTGAAGATGCTTTTGGGCAGGTGTTCCAGCATCCAAATATCGCTGCACGTATTGTTGCCTTCAGCCTGGTGGGCAGAGGTCGCGCATCCCCATAAGAATCCGGCGGGAAATGCGCCGCCCCTGCCAACTGAAGCCACTGCATCTCGTGCCTCGAAGGATTTGAACTTGTCCAGCCCTGAAACCACGGCCAGTGCAGAAGTCCCGCGCAGCACCTCCCGCCGGGAGATCGAAGATTTTGCTTTTCCGTTCATGGGTTTCCCTACCTCGTTCTCTCGGACCCGCAATTCCGCCAGACATTTATTATCCCCGCTGGAAGCCAAGGCCGGTTCGTCAAGAAATCATATCCCAGCGCTGCAGTCGTATCGTTCAAGTTGACACGTAATATGTGCGCACATATACTGTGTTAGTGAATATTACTCTCTCCATTGACGAGCAGGTAGTCGAGCGTGCCAGGGAGAAGCTGCGCGCCACAGGCAAGTCCCTCAATCAGGAGATTCGCGAGCATCTTGCGCATTTGGCCGGAGACGACGACGAGCAACTGAAACGCGACCTGGAGTTCCTCCAGAGCACAGCGGGGCTTGGCAACTCGAACGGATGGAAGTACAACCGCGACGACGCATATCAAGAGCGTCTGAAGTGGCCGCGGTCATGACGCCCGACGCCCCGAAGACGAAACTCTCCCGCCTGATCGAGTTGGCGGAAAAGGGCGAAGAAGTGGTCATCACCAGGTCTGGAAGGCCGGTAGCGCGATTCGAGCCCATTCCGGGATCTTCGCGCACGTTTCTGGATACGAATATCCTTCTCTACGGCGATGACCTTGCGCATGTCGCAAAGCAACAGCGGGCGTTGGAGTTGATTCTGGAGCACAAAGCGCGGCACACAGGCGTAGTTTCTTTGCAGGTGTTACAGGAGTATTTTGTGAACGCCACGCGGAAGCTCGGTCTCGATCCTGGATTGGTCCGGCAAAAGGTCGAGACCTATTGCCGCTTCGACGTTGTTGAGCCGGTGGCCGCGGATATTCTCGCAGCCATCGATTTCCATCGGCTGCACCGGATCTCCTACTGGGATGCTCTGGTGCTTCACAGTGCCAGAAAGGCTGGCTGCCGCGTCCTTCTCTCGGAAGACATGCAGCACGGTCAGGAGTTCGACGGCGTAAAGATCATCAATCCTTTTCTGTGATTCTCTCGATTCGCGCTAGAATAGAAAGCAGCATGGCCCTCCACCACCCTATCCCGGCCCTCCTCTAGCGGCGCCCGCCGCCGATACTTGTTCTCCGCCCATTTTCACACTCCGAAAAGAATTCAGAAACCAGCCCCAGCGGGCAAGTGAGGCATTGCCGTGATTGATCGTTTGCAACAGATGGAGCAGCGCTACGAAGAGCTCTCCCAACAGCTTTCGCTGCCCGAGATAGTCAACGACCGCGAAAAATATCAGAAGGCTGGCAAGGCCCTCAGCGATCTCGAAACCCCGGTGATGAAGTTCCGCGAACTGAAGGTGGTGCGTCAGGCGCTCGCCGAGTCGCGCGCCCTGCTGGCCGAGAGCGACCTGGAAATGCGCGCCATGGCCGAGGAGGAGATCGCCCAGCTTGCTCCCCGCGAGCCGGCTCTCGAAGAAGAGATCAAAGTGCTGCTGCTGCCCAAGGACCCCAACGACGAGAAGAACGTCATCCTCGAAATCCGCGCCGGCACCGGCGGCGACGAGGCCTCGCTCTTCGCCGCCGAGATCTTCCGCATGTATCAGCGCTTTGCCGAACAGCACCGCTGGAAGATCGAGTTGCTCTCCATGTCTGAATCGGGCGTGGGCGGCTACAAGGAAGTCATCGCCATCATCGAGGGCGAGCGCGTCTACTCGCAGATGAAGTGGGAGAGCGGCGTGCATCGCGTGCAGCGCGTTCCGGCAACCGAGACGCAGGGCCGCGTTCACACCTCCGCCGTGACTGTTGCCGTGCTGCCCGAGGCCGAGGAGGTTGACGTGAAGATCGAGGCAAAGGACATTCGCATCGACACCTTCTGCTCATCGGGCCCAGGCGGCCAGTCGGTCAACACCACCTATTCCGCCGTCCGCATCACGCACATTCCCACGGGCACCGTGGTCAGTTGCCAGGACGAAAAATCGCAGATCAAGAATCGCGAAAAGGGACTGCGCGTTCTGCGTTCAAGGCTCTATGAGCAAGAGATGGACAAGCAGAATGCCGAGCTGGCCAAAGAGCGCAAGCAGCAGGTGGGCACCGGTGACCGCAGCGAGAAGGTCCGCACCTACAACTTCCCGCAGAACCGCCTGACCGACCATCGCATCGGACTCACGCTCCATCAACTGGACCTGGTGATGGAGGGCCGCCTGCAGCCCATCGTCGATGCGCTTATCACCCACTACCAGGCCGAGCAGTTGAAGGCCGACACGCACCAGGCCGCCTGAGCTTTGGCCCCGATCGGCAGCTTCGTTCTTCATGGCACGGCCCGCTTGAACTCAGGCCCGCACCCTGAACGCGCCCGTGCCGACGCGGAGCTGCTGCTGTTGCATCTTCTCGGAAGAGACAAAGCCTGGCTGATGACGCATCTCGACGAAGAACTCGCCGGGAATAAGGCAGCGCTCTACATGGAGTTGCTCGAACGCCGTGGCAAGGGTGAGCCGATTCAATACATCACCGGCGAAACCGAGTTCTACGGACTGCCGTTTCGCGTCACGCGCGATGTACTGATTCCGAGGCCGGAGACCGAGCACCTCGTCGAAAGAGTCATCGCATTAGCTGCTGGCTTTCGTACGCCGCGCATTGTCGATGTAGGCACAGGCTCGGGCTGCATCGCTATCACCCTCGCACACAGGCTGCCTCAAGTGCATATCACCGCGACCGACATATCCGGCCCAGCCCTCGCCATCGCGGAGAAAAACGCAAACCGCAACGGTGTAGATGTCCGCTTCCTGGAAGGCGATCTGCTCGCGCCGGTTGCGGGGAAGCAATTCGAATTCGTCGTCTCGAATCCACCGTACGTGCCGAACGCCGACCGCGCCACTCTCTCCGTCGAGGTGCGCGACTTCGAGCCGGCGATGGCTCTCTTCGCCGGAGACGACGGCCTCGAAGTCTACCGCAGCCTCATCCCCGCCGCCTTCGACGCGCTCAACCCCGGCGGCTTTGTGGTCCTCGAAATCGGCTACGGCCAATCCCCCACAATCGCCGAACTGCTCGCGCGCTCCGGCTTTGAGCAGATCGAATTTATCCCTGATTTGCAGGGCATTCCCCGCGTCGCCTGCGCCCGGCGGCCCTGAGCGGCAATCCCTTGACCGTCGTGTTGTAGAATTCACTCCGAAAGGAAACATTTCATGCCTGCATCCAAAGGTTACGGCACGTTGAACGCGCAATCGCCGCTCGGCCCCTACAACTTCTCGCGCCGCGAACCTGGTCCCACCGAAATCACCGTCGATATTCTCTATTGCGGAGTCTGCCACTCTGACCTGCACATGGTTCGCAACGAGTGGGGCAACGCAATCTATCCCCTGGTTCCTGGCCACGAGATCGTAGGCCGCGTCACGGCCGCCGGCAGCGCTGTGAGCAAATTCAAGGTTGGCGGCATCGCGGCCATCGGCGTCATCGTGGACTCCTGCCGCAAGTGCGCCCCCTGCAAGCGCAACGAAGAAAACTACTGCGACGAGGGTGCCACGTTGACCTACGCCGCCACCGACCGCGTCGATGGCTCGACGACCATGGGCGGCTACTCCTCAAATTATGTAGTCGACGAGCGCTTCGCTCACCACGTTCCGGCGAACCTCGACATGGCCGGGGTCGCTCCGCTGCTCTGCGCCGGCATTACAACCTACTCGCCGCTGCGCCACTGGAATGTGGGCCCCGGCAAAAAGGTGGGCATCGTGGGCCTCGGTGGCTTGGGCCACATGGCGCTCAAGTTCGCCCACTCGCTCGGCGCGCACACCGTCCAGTTCACTACCAATTTGAGGAAGAAGGAAGACGCCATGCGGCTGGGCGCCGATGAGGTCGTGCTCTCCTCGGACGCCAACGCCATGAAGGCTCATGCAAATTCTTTTGACTTCATCATCGATTGCGCCGCCGCTCCGCACTCGGTCGACCCCTATACCGCCTTGCTCAAGCAGGACACTACAATGTGCCTGGTCGGCCTGCCGGACCAGCCCCCGGCCGTCAGCATATTCAACCTCATTACACGCCGCCTTTCGGTTGCCGGGTCAATGATCGGCGGCATGCCCGAGACGCAGGCGATGCTCGACTACTGCGGTGAGCACAACATCACCGCCGACGTCGAAGTGATTCCCATCCAGAAGGTCAACGAAGCCTACGAGCGCATGCTCAGGCAGGACGTGAAGTACCGCTTCGTCATCGACATGACTTCGCTCTAGCATCTTGTCTCTGAAGTTCATTCCATCATTGCTGTCATCCTGAGCGACCGGAGCGGAGCGCAGGGAGTCGAAGGACCTGCATTCCTACCCATCGATGATGCAACGAACTTCAGAGGCACTGCTTTATCCTTTCTGCTCCGTCCCACCAAGCAGATCCCCCAGCCGATCCAACCGGCGTTCCCACACCGAACGGCGATCTCTGATCCACTGCTCCATCGCGTCTAGACCGGCGGGGTCGATGCGGCAACTGCGCACCCTGCCTACTTTTTCGGTCTGAACCAGGCCGCACTGCTCTAGCACTTGCAAATGCTGGACGACCGCAGCCAGAGACATCTCGAATGGCTCCGCAAGCTTCGAGACCGACATCGGACCCTGGCTGAGCCTCACCATCATGGCCCGGCGCGTGGCATCGCCGAGGGCGTGGAAGATATGGTCGATATTGGGTTTCTTTCTCTTCATGGCCCGCGCCCTCTCGCTCCGCTCCGCGATCAGCTCTCAAGCACCTTTGCCAGCTTGTCGAGCAGCCCGCGCCATCCGGCCTGCCTCATCTCAGGACCATCGGCGCCTTCCAGAAACGCGCTCTGGAATGTGAGGATCAGGTCGGTGCCCTGGGCGGCCGGCAGCAGCTCGACCGTACCCAGTGACACCGAGAAGCACTTGTCTTCGACGGCCATGGTCGAGGTGAAGATGATGCGCCGGTTCGGGACGATGTCCCGGTATACATTTTCGCTCTTAAGCGAACGGCCCGTCAGCGGATGGCCCTCTTTGAAGCTCAAGGCGTAATGCTCCTTGCCTCCAACGCGAAAGTCATGCTCATAGCTCTCGACCTGATTGCGTTCGCTCTCGACAAACCAGCGGCGTTTCTGGGCCGGATCGGCAAAGGCGGCGAAGACGCGCTCCGGCTTGACGGGATAACTGCGCTCGACGACAAAGGTGTTGTGGACTACGGGTTGCTGGTTCATGGTCTTCTCTCCTCCCATGAGAATAGTTAAGTACGAGGTTAAGTATTCATCGGTTCGGACTATTTGTCAAGTGGAAACTTAAGTATATTTTAAGACGCTGCCTCGACCCCCTCGAGTGCTCTTTTGCCCGGAGCCGGATCGGCCAACCTACTTACGGCCTTGGCAGAACGGATCTCGCCATCGTATTTAGAGGGAGAAGAAACAAATGGCTGAGCCAGCTATGGCTCTCAGCTCGACCGGCCAGTTTTATTCAACTCGCTATAGAAACCCATATCCTTGCCGGATAGATTCTTGGTGATGTAGAGAATCTGCCCATAGTGCAGCCCGAAGTGCTCGACAACTTGGTAGACGGCATCCAGCCCGCGCACGTGGTAGCCCTGAATCTCGTAGGGAGCGAGCAGATCGGCTTCGGTCAGGCGCGCAAGCACGTCAGATGCTTCCTGCATCGTCGCGCCCAGTTTTTCAAGCAACTCCGACGCCGGAATCCCGCCTTCGGCCGCGAACTCCGCGGGCCGGTCGCGTTTGTCCTCCTGGAGATTGAATGAGTCCACCAGCCACTGGCGCACATTTCCGTTCAGATGGAGCATCAGATTGCCGATGCTGTTAGAGGTCTCGTTGGGACGCCACCAGACTTGGTTCTCGTTGAGCGATTCAACGCAGGCACGCAGTCGAGGCCAATACTGCTCCAGTAGTTTTTTTTGTGAGAAACAGAGGAAGAGCGTGGGCAATTTTACCTCAGTCGCAGTCATCGGAAAAAGTAGCTCCTTTGCGTAAAGTTCATCCGGGCAGAGTAAGCCTATTCTGCAATCTGCCGCCCAATCTCCCAATGGTGTCCGAAGGGATCGGCCACGCGTCCCACACGCCATCCGTGTTCCTCGCTCACCGGCTGGACCGCTGAAGCCCCGGCCTCAACAGCCCGCGCAAAGACAGCGTCCGGGTCGGTAACCGTGAGGATCATTCGCACCGCGTTCGCGCCTTCGGATTCACGGCTGGCATTCCCGTGCCCGGGAGATTCATCGCTCAACCAAAACTCCGCCCCGTCAACCGAGAGCCTGGCAACGACATTCCCGTCGGGATCTTCGATACGATAAACCTCATCCGCTCCTAACGCCGACTTGTAGAACTCTACAGCTCGCGCGCCGCCGCGCACTGAGAGCCAGGGAGCAATCGTCGTGCGAACCGATCCGGTCGCTCCACAATTCGCAACCATAAGCCCCTCCATACCGATGAATCCTAACAAAGCAGGCGGCATCATTGCCCAGACCCGCGACAACGGAATAGAATTCCCTCTGAAATCGTTTTCAAAAGGATCGACCATGCGCATCTTCGCCTCGCTCGCCCTCGCCGCCCTTGCCCTGTTCTCTTTCTCCGCCTCATCCCAAGGACCTCTCGCACCGAAGGTGCAGTTGGCCGCACCGCAGGTGCCGCAGGTGCCGCCGATGGGCTGGAACAGTTGGAACTACTATGCCGGGAAGGTTGACGACAAGGCTATCCGCGCGGCAGCCGACCAGCTTGTCTCGACCGGCATGAAGGATGCAGGCTACACCTATGTGAATATCGACGACACCTGGGAGGGTGAGCGTGACGCCAACGGCGTGCTGCACACCAACGCCAAGTTTCCCGACATGAAGGCGCTGGCCGACTACGTTCACTCGAAGGGGCTCAAAATTGGCATCTACTCCTCGCCCGGCCCCAAAACCTGCGGCGGATATGCGGGCTCGCTGGGCCACGAAGAACAGGACGCGAAGATGTACGCCGCGTGGGGCATCGATTATCTCAAGTATGACCTGTGCAGCTTTATCGGTGATGTGATGGAGAAGGAAGCACCCAACGACCGCCCGGCGCAGATGCGCCTGATGATCGACGCCTTCGCCAAGATGGACAAGGCCCTGAAGGCTACCGGCCGGCCCATCGTCTATTCGCTCTGCCAGTACGGTTGGGACTCGGTGTGGGAGTGGGGGCCCTCGGTGGGCGCCAACCTGTGGCGGACGACGGGCGACATCACGCCCGACTGGGACCGCATGTACGTCATTCTCAGCCAGCAGGAGGGCCTGGAAAAATACGCGGGCCCCGGCCACTGGAACGATCCCGACATGCTTGAAGTGGGCAATGGCAAACTCGGCTACGGCGAGAATCGCACTCACTTTTCGATGTGGGCGATGCTGGCCGCTCCACTGCTGGCAGGCAACGACCTGCCCAACATGAAGCCGGAGATCAAGGCCATCCTCACCAACCGCGATGTGATCGCCATCGACCAGGACCCTCTGGGCAAGCAAGGCGCGCGCATCTATTCTGAAGGCGAGGTCGATGTCTGGGCACGCCATCTCTCCGGCGGGGCATTGGCAATTGCTGTGGTCAACGCCGGCAGCGACCGCTACTCCACGCATCCTTTCCACCTGAATCTGCGCAAACTCGGCCTGGCCGGAACGCAGACAGGCAAGGACTTATGGACGGGCAAGACCATGGAATTAAAGGACAATATGCCGCTGGAGCTGACCAGTCACGACGTGCTGCTGGTGCGCCTGGATGCGCCCAGGCTTCTCGCTGCGGCGCCCTCCAAGACGCAACCTGAAGTCTCAAGGTAAACTGCCCAGTCGAACACGATCAAGCAAGTCTCCTGTTTCAAAAGGGCGCGGCTAATGCCGCGCCCTTTCATTTCCGCATGCGCCGAAAGCACCCTCCAGATATGCGAATGTCCCGATGCCTGGGTTCCGGCTTGGGACGGAGTTCGTGCCAGCCGCATTTGGAAGCTCACCCGGCGAATCGTTCAATTTTGATCGCCACTCCACTTCATTTGGTGCTTTAATGCAAATGTAACATTGGGCGTGTATGTAGCCCCGATTCCTTCGTGAGGAGGGAATATGCGCAAAATGGATGAACATCGCTGGCTGCCGGCTTTGGCGGTTTTAGCAAACCTCTTATCGCCGGCCTTCTTCGCGCAGCCCGCAACAGAGGCTCCGGCCAGTCCGCAGCAATCCACGCCAGTGATCTCGTCGCAAGCCCTGCCGACCTCAGAAGAAATCGGCGACGCGCTGATGACGCACCAGCGCTATCAGGCAGCCATTGAATCCTACCAGAAAGCAACCGGCAACTCGGCCGCCGTGTTGAACAAGATGGGTATCGCTTACCAGATGATGTTCAGCTTTGAAGACGCCCTGCGATGCTACAGGGCATCCTTGAAGGTCGATCCGGCCAACGCCCATGTCTTCAACAACCTCGGCACGATCTACGACGGGCTTGGAGAATACCGCAACGCCGAACGCATGTACCGCAAGGCGCTGAAGCTCGAACCCGGCTCATCCCTGGTTCTGAAGAATCTCGGCTCCGACCAGTTGGCCCAGCACAAGTACAAGCAGGGTTGGGAGGCTTATAAGGCAGCTTTGGCTCTCGATCCGGCCATATTTCAGGACAGCGCCGCCAAACTCCGCGTCTCGAACCCGGCCTCGCTCTCGGAGCGCGGCGCCATGAACTATTACATGGCCAAGGGGTGCGTCCGCGCCGGCATGACCGAGCGAGCCATCGAGTACCTGCGCATGGCGCTCAACGAAGGATTCACCAATCCCAAGAAGATCATCGCTGACAGCGAGTTCGCCGGGCTTCGCGGAGTTCCGGCCTTTCAGCAACTTCTGGCCGCCCAGAGCAATCCCTGATCTTTGCGCCTTGTCGACTTCAAGGTGATTTCGAACGTCTATGCTGTAGGGAGTCATTTTTGTCACTCCCTGAAGTCGCCATTTGGAGTCGCCATGAAGATTCGCCTCATTTGCTCGCTCGGCCTCGGTCTGGCGCTCGCCGCCGCCGTCTCTGCTCAGGATGCAAATCCAACCCCACCCGCCCCTCAGACCCTGCCTCCGGGGCCCGGTTCCCTCAGCCCGCTCGGGCTGGGCGTGCGCGGGGGCGCCAAAGGCAGGATGGCTGAAACCGGCATGGGCGGACGCGGGGTGGAGGGAACCGTCACCGCGGTAACTCCCGGCTTTTACGTCGTCAAGACCGAAGCGGGCGAAACCTATAAGGTCAACTTCAGCGCCAACACCCGCATTCTCAAGCAGACGGTCCAGAGCCGCGGCGAAGGCGCCGAAAAGGGCGAGCGAGGCGAGAGAGGCGAAAGGGGCAATCGCCAACGGCCCGCCCCTGAGACCATCAAATCAAGCGACATCAAGGCCGGGGACGAGATTGCCGCACTTGGCGAGGTGGACCCGGCTGCCAGATCCGTGGGCGCTGTTGTCGTCCTGCAGATTGACCCTGAGCGCGCCAAACTGATGCACGAGCAGAAGGACAACTTCGGCAAGACCTGGCTCATGGGCAACGTGACCGCCATCAACGAAGCCACGATTTCCCTCATGGGCACACTCGACAACACCGCCCATGCCATTCAGGCAGACGAGAACACCACCTTCCGCAAGCATCGCGCTCCCATCACTCTTGCTGAGATTCAGGTAGGGGACTTAGTGCGCGTCGAGGGAGCAATGAAGGGTAGTACGTTCCTCGCGACTTCCCTCGCGGTAATGAGTACGCCCCAAGGCGGAGCCGCAAACGTGCCGCCGGATGCTCCACCCGCGCCCACTGGCGCAGCGCAACCAAAATAATCCGGCGCGCCGCAGCCGAGGTAGCCACTCCCGGAGGGAGTGTGGATAATAGCCCAGCATGAAGCGAGGCGGAATGCTGGGAATGCGGACCAATGAGGCTGTGCGCCCCGGAGGGGCGCTGCGAATACTCCCCGTAATCTGAGGATAATTCAGTTTCGAATCTCATCAAAGGAATCCGGCTCGCGGAGAGGCCAAAACCGTCTCGGCCTCCTCAGGTCGACGGACCAGCGTCTTCCCATCACCCCATGAACATTCCGCCGTTCACGTCCAGCACATGGCCGGTAATGTAGGACGCCGCATCCGAGGCCAGGAAGGCAACCGCCTGCGCAACGTCGAGATCCGTCCCCCGCCGCGCCAGCGGAATATTGGCCAGCATCGCCGCGCTGACCTTTTCGTCGAGAACCGCCGTCATCGGCGTCTCAATGTAGCCCGGCGCCACGGCATTCACTGTAATCCCACGCGAAGCCACCTCACGAGCGAGCGATTTCGTCATACCGATCAGCCCGGCCTTTGAAGCCGCGTAGTTCACTTGGCCCGCTTGTCCGGCCCGGCCCACCACGCTGGCCATATTCACAATCCGTCCCCAGCGATTCTTGATCATCTGCCGCAGCAGCGCCTGGGTCAGCAAAAACGGTCCGGTCAGGTTGATAGCGATCACCAGGTCCCAGTCCGAGCGCTTCATCATCATCATGAGCGCATCGCGCGTGATGCCGGCATTATTCACCAATATCTCGACCTTGCCGAAGCGCTCCAAGACGGCCTTCGCCCCCGCCTCGATCGAGTCTTGATTTGAAACGTCCAGCTTGAACGCCGCCGCCGTGCCGCCCAGAGCCTCGACCTCGGCCACGACCTGGGCCAGTTTGACCTCGTTGATGTCGGCCAGCGCCAAGGTCGCTCCGGCCTTCGCCAGTTCCAATGCAATTGCGCGTCCAATGCCCTGCGCCGCTCCGGTTACCAGCGCAATTCTTCCCTGGGTATCTGCCATGCTCTCTCTAACCTCCGCGCGCAATTCAGCGCCCTTTTGTCCTCATTGATTGTAACTGCTCAGATGATCGATCCGGTCGGCAAATATTGACCCTCCGTGCCCCATCCATTCGCCTTGCCGGGGTCCCTACGGACAGGTCTTCGTCCGTGGGGTGGTCGGGCGAATGGGTGGGAAACGTCGAACCATTCACGGGCTGAATCAACGGGCTCTTTCCGCGAGCCGGTAAGACTTGCCCCCGAGCCTCCGTCAACCCTTCGCTGCTGCCGGAATCGCAACTCCCGATGAGGCATCGCCCTGAGTCTTGAGAGTGACCCTTCCCAGCCTCACCGCGCGATTGACGGCGCTAAGAATCGCATCGAGCGAAGCCGTAACGATATTCGGATTCATGCCCGCGCCAAAGACCGGTCCCGACGATCCGAATTGAATCTCGACGAATGCTATTGCCGTGCCCGAGGCGCCTTCGCTGATCGATTGCTCCTGATAGTCAGCAATCTTGATGCCAAGGCCGAATCTCCCGTTCAGCGCCCCCACAAATGCGTCGATGGGGCCGTTTCCGCTGCCCACGATCAGTTCTTCCTCTTTGCCCTGCTGCACGGTCGCCGATATGTTCACGGTCCCTGCGCTGGAGCCTTCGGAATACTGATGGCATGAGAGCGGAATTCGCTGGCTGAGATACTCCGCCTCAAATGCATTCCAGATATCAGCTGGTCGTATCTCCCGCCCTGTCTCATCGCTGATCTTCTGGATCACTCGGCTGAATTCGATTTGTAACTTGCGCGGCAGCCTAACGCTGTAATCGCGCTCCAGCAGATAGGCCACTCCACCCTTGCCCGACTGGCTGTTGACTCGAATAATCTCTTCATAACTCCGGCCAATGTCATTGGGGTCCAATGGCAGATAGGGTACCTGCCAAAGAGCCTTGCCGGCCTGGGCTGCGAAGCCCTTCTTGATTGCATCCTGGTGCGAGCCTGAAAACGCCGTAAAGACTAACTCGCCGGCATAAGGATGCCGCACATGCACAGGAATCTGGGTGCAGGTTTCGGCGCACTCGATCACGCCCGGAATATCGGAAAGATCCAGATTTGGATCAACGCCCTGGGTATAGAGATTCAGAGCCAGCGTAATCAGATCCACATTGCCCGTGCGCTCTCCGTTGCCAAAGAGCGTTCCCTCGACGCGGTCCGCTCCCGCCATCATCGCCAGCTCCGCCGCGGCAACCGCTGTGCCCCGGTCGTTGTGCGGATGCACGCTCAGCACAATCGAGTCTCGGTTCGTGAAGTTGCGGCTCATCCACTCGATCTGATCGGCGTGAACATTGGGCGTGGAGTTTTCAACCGTAGCGGGAAGATTGACGATGGCCTTATGCTGCGGCGTGGGCCGCCAGACATCGAGCACCGCCTCGCAGATCTCCAGCGCGTAATCCAGTTCGGTCCCAGTAAAGCTCTCCGGTGAATACTCGAAGATCCACTCCGTTCCTGGATACGAAGCGGCGATATCCTTGAGCATCTGCGCGCCGTCGACGGCAATCTTCTTCACACCCTCGCGATCCAGCTTGAAGACCACTTCGCGCTGCACAGTCGAGGTGGAGTTATAGAGGTGAACGATGGCTCGGGGCACGCCCCGCAGCGCTTCAAACGTCCGATGGATCAGATGCTCGCGCGCCTGCGTCAGAACCTGCACGGTCACATCCGCCGGGATGCGGCCCTTTTCGATGAGTTCGCGGCAAAAATCGAAGTCGGTCTGCGACGCGGCCGGAAAGCCAATCTCGATCTCCTTGAATCCCAGCCGCACCAGCAGATCGAACATGCGGTTCTTGCGTTCGGAGTCCATGGGCTCAATCAGCGCCTGATTGCCGTCGCGCAAGTCGACGCTGCACCACGCCGGAGCCTTTTCGATGGTCTTGCTCGGCCATTGGCGGTCATCTAACCGCACGGATGGAGTCGGAGTGTACTTGGCTTTTGGAGCTTTCAATCTAGGTCCCTTTTCGCTTTCTCGCGGATCGTCGACGGTGAAAGACAACCTCAATCTCTTTTTGATGCCGCCGCCGGATGGAAGACGCACTTGATAAAGCCAGGGCATCGGCTTGTACAAACAATTTTAGAGGAATAGGGCGGGGAGCCGAGATTGAGCTATTATTATCCCAAATTCAGTTTGCGGGGAAATGCCGTGCAAGATGCTCGCGGTCATCAGATTGAGAACGGCTTCCGTGTTGGGGAGCAGACAGCGGAGATGTCAGCCTCTGAGAAGTCCAGCTACCGGGGTCGCCTTCTCTTCGTGCTTGTCTTATCCCTAGTAATGGCTCTTAGCATGCCTTTGCTTTTCGCATTCAAATTCTCCCATCATAATCCGGCATGGAACCGACCAAACGGCCAGTCTGTTCTCCTTCTGCTTTTGTTGAACTCTGCAGTGTTTCTGATCATTCCGGCTATAGCTCTTTTCAGAGCCTTTCGTCGCAAAAGAGAGTTTGGGAGCTATTTTCCCGTCGGCGAGGATCTCAAAAAGTATCGCGCGCGTCGCCGCGAACCCAAGCCTTTGTGGAGGACCGTTCTGTCCGCGGCGTTTGAACTGTTTGCCGCAATCGGTTTCACAATCGACGCGGCACACGGATCACATAAGGGCGCTTGGGAGTGGGCATTTGCGTCCCTTCTCTGGCTGTTCGCAGCGATTACAGTCGTGGGGATAATCGGTACACTATTGGGTCTCGGAAAGCTCGGACGGCGGGAAGGTTTTGCTTGCCCTGGATGCGGTGAAGCGCCTCCAATTGGCAATAAGTGGAAGTGTCAAAAGTGCAGCAAGGGCTTTGATACCTTCCTTTCACGCGCTGTTTGCCCGCATTGCGGAGCCCAGCACCCGACAACAATGTGCGGCAGTTGCCAAGCGATGCATCCTCTGAATGACTGGATCTACGCTCACACGGCGAGAAATTGTGGGGCGGTAAGCCGCTGAAGATCCTGGCGGGGTTCAGCTAGTCGGAAGCTGGGCCTCCCTCGCGGAGCCTCACCAAGCACACACCGCCGCAACCTAGTCCCGAGTCCCTGTTCCCTGCCCCTATCACCCCGACGGCGTAACCGCCGCTGTCACAGGCTGCCGCACCATCGCAGAACGCACCAGTTTCGCCGGCCAAACATAGACCGCCAGCCGCCGCGAATAATGCAGCACCGGTTCCTGGTCAGGCAGCTTGATCCCCATCGCCGCCGCGAGATCGTTCAGCTCAATCTCCGCTTGGGCCTCTTCCAGCGACCATGAAGCCTGGTGCAGGTTGGCCCGGATGGGCTGGCCGAACCGGTTGCTCGAAAACAGGCAGGAGCGCTCCATCAGGAAGTGCTCAAGCGTGCCCGACTGGATCTCCGCCAGCTTCCGCGACGGACCCAGCCCTCGATAGCGAGCCTTGAAGAGCACTGGCCGCGAAGCAAACCGCCTCCGGCTATAGAAAGCAAACTCCCGCTCCGTCCGCTGCTCGATGCGCATCTCGGCCAAGTGGTAGGGCAAGTGGAAGAAGGCCCGCCCCGCCGCCACCGCCAGCAGGTTGCTCGAGTCGAGCGAGAGCGAGTAGACGCCCGGCGTACCCGTCCGCTCCTCCCGCACATACGTCCGCAAAATCAGGTCGGGAAAGCTGCGCGCCCCCGGAATCGGAGGCACGCCACGCACCTTGATGCGGTCCATCCAGAAGGGCATCGCCCCCAGCCACGCCGAAGCCTGGAAGGTATCGACCTCCAAGCCCTCGGGGAGCAGCGGCGCAATCGATGAGGCCGGAACCTGCCAGTGGGCAAAGAGCAGGTCGTTCCAGCGCTGCCTCATCAGCCAGCGGCCCGGCGGCAGCGGCCGCGGCTTGTGCGATGTGCGAATCTGGTACTCCAGCATGGCCCGGTTGCTCCTGACTTGCCGCCGAAGGGTACGGGCTTCAGCCCGTACAATAGCTCAGTAAAAACCGATCTGGGCTTCAGCCCCTGAGGGAACGGTCGTCAACCCTTGCCCTGATGGACGCCCCAAGCGGCAGCGCGGATGCACACCCCAAACCGCCCCAATGTCGTATTCTGTTCGCGAGCCCTCAGCAATGTCCAGTAAATCTTTCATGCCCCCCGGCGCACGCAACCAAACCGAAGTCTTTGCCGTCCATGGCGCCGACCCCGAGGTCCTGGCCTACGCCATGGCCAAGTACTCCCGCTCCGCGCTCTCCATGCGCGAATCGCTGGCCGAGATCAGCCGCCAGCGCGCCGAGCAATTCCTCAATACCTTCTACTTTCAATACGGTCACCGCTCCATCGCCGACCTCGCCCACGTAGCCTTTGCCGTTGAACGGCTCAGCCTGATGGCGGCCATTGTGCTGGTCGACGAACAGCGCTGGGACGGCCAGGAGCGCTCCACCCGCTATCAGAACTTCCTGAAATCCGGCTGGTTCTTCCCCGATTTTGGTGCAGACTCCGCCTCGGCCGAGCTCTACTCCGAGACCATCACGAACCTCTTTGCCGCCTACCAGCGCACCACCGCGGCCGTCCTCGATGCCCTCCGCCGGCGCGTCGCCTGCCCCGAGTCCATGAAGCCAGAGGCCTACGAACGCACCCTCAAGGCTCGCGCCTTCGACGTGGCCCGCTACCTGCTGCCGCTAGCCACCAATACCTCCCTGGGCCAGATCGTGAACGCACGCACCCTCGAAACCCAGGTCTCCCGCCTGCTCTCCCACCCCGCCGCCGAGGTCCGGGATCTGGGAGTGAAGCTCCGCGAAGCCGCCACCGGCCCCGCCTGGAACGTCAACGCCTTGGCTGGCGCCGCGCTGGTAGAAAAGATCGCCGTCCTAGAGCGTGTAAATAATTCAAAGATTCAAGCTGAACCGTGGACCGGGGTCATTGATTCCATAGCAGCAAGTAGTGAAGATCTCGCCGCCGAGGCAGCCAACCTCCTCACCGCCGAGGTCCGCACCGCTCCCACGCTGGTCAAGTACGCCCAAGCCAACGACTACGAACTCCAGACCCGCGCCGAACTCGCCCTGGCCGCCCAGGAACTCCTCGCAAGCTACCCCATCGCCGCCGCACCAGTCGTAGACCTGGTCGAGCGCACCGAAACCCTCGAAGTCGAGCTAGCCGCGACGCTGCTCTACTCGGCCTCGCACCACCCCTACCGCCAGATTCGCGACCTGGTCGCCGCGCTGCCCGAAGCTCGCGTCAGCGAGATCATCGAGCTGGGCCTGCGCCATCGCGGCAAGCACGATGAGGCCCTCCGCGCCTTCCACGCCGGAGCGGCTCTCCGCTTCGACATCCTCATGGACATCGGCGGCTTCCGCGACATGCACCGCCATCGCCGCTGCACGCAGATCATCCAGCCCTTCACCGCGCTGCATGGTTATGAGACGCCCAACTGCGGCGACCTAGGTCCAGACGTGGACATCCTCGCCGAAGCCGGTGTCCTGACCGATTTTCAATCCGCCATCGACTCCGCCCACGCCGCCAGCGCCCAAATCGCATCCGGTGCCTCGGCCAGCCACGCTCCCGAAGCCGCCCATTCCGCCCTCTACCTGTTGCCGCTGGCCACCCGCATTCGCTCGCTCTTCAAGATGGACTTCGCCGAAGCCCAGTACATCTGCGAGCTCCGCAGCGGCCCCGCCGGCCACTTCAGCTATCGCCGCGTCGCCTGGGAGATGTACAAGACCATCGAGCGCCAGCATCCATCACTTGCCCGCCACATTCGCGTCACGGATTTCACCCAGCCGATCGACCTGCTCCAGCGGTAGCCGCGAATTGACGCCTCTGTAGTCTGTGGTATTTCCTTGACGTTTTGTAGGAATGTATATAGTATGAATGTATATAAGGAGACTAGTAAATGAAACCTACAGAGCAGACAAAGAGGCACTTGATCTCCACCTACGTGAATCCGGCACGATTGAAAGGCGAGAAGACCATTCAAGTAAGAGTTGGAAATGTCCAAAGAGAATTGGGGTGGACAAACCGGACTCCGTCGGTCTTTTCAACTCTGTTGTCGAAGGACTTCCAGCAGGAAGCGGGTCTGGAGTTGATTGAGAAGAGCGGCGGCCCGCCTTCCGGCGGCCCGAGCACAACTTGGCAGTTTGTCTTCCGTCTATTGGACAACAGAGAGATGAGCGCCGCACCCGCCCAAGCGCCTCCAGACGGCTCCGGGCTTATGGCTTTATATGGGCTCTGCGCCGAGACCTTCAAGGCGCTTGGCGGCGGCGAGGCATTCTTGCGGCGGGAGCGGGAGTGGGGGCCGGACGCGTGGGAGAGATACGAAGCTGAGTCGCCCGAACGTGAGAGCGCGGGGGCCGCGCAATGAGCCGTGTCTATTGGGACTCAGTGCTCTTCATCTATCTTTTGGAAGCCAATCCGGTCTTCGGGACACGGGTCCGGCGGATGCACGAAGGAATGGTGAGGCGTGGCGACACTCTATGCACGAGTGTCTTTACCGTTGGCGAAGTGCTCACGGGTCCGCGAAAGCGGAACGATGTTGCGGGAATCAGCGAACTGAAGAAGTTCTTCGGCGGCAAAGACGTTGAGATTCTTCCTTTCGCAATCGAGGCTGCCGATCAGTACAGCGTAATCCGGGCAACAACTCGCGTGAGTCAGGCGGATGGGATTCACCTGGCCTCGGCGGCGGCGGCGGGGGTCGACCTCTTCGTTACGAACGATGGTGAACTTCAGAAGCTGAGAGTTCCTGGAATCCGGTTCTTTGCCGATCTGGACGGCAGGATACATTGACACCGTGCTCGAGTCCTTATCCCAGAGGACGGAGACCCTTCAACCCACTGGCGCGCAAGCGCCGTCTGCCGCACCGCAGGTGGCTGCTAGAATCAGCTGGGAGCCCCAATGAGCGTAAGCGCCCTCTATCCCGGCACCTTCGACCCGCCGACCAACGGGCATATTGACCTCATTCAGCGCGGCTCCAAGCTCTTTGAACACCTCACCGTCGCCATCCTCAACAATCCGGTCAAAGATCCCCTCTTCACCGTCGAGGAGCGCGTCGAGATGCTCAAGGAGTCGACCTCCGCACTAGGCAACGTCTCGGTAGCGACATTTGACGGCCTCATGGTCGAGTTCGCCCGCCGGCAAGGCGCCAAGGCAGTCCTGCGCGGCATCCGCGCCATCAGCGACTACGAATACGAATTCCAGATGGCTCTGATGAACCGCCGCCTGGCCCCGGAGATCGAGACCGTCTTCCTGCAACCCGCCGGCCGCTACTCCTTCGTCAGTTCGCGCATGTTAAAGGAAGTCTTCGCCTTCGGCGGCGACGTAAGCGGCCTCGTCCCGCCCAACGTCCTGAAGCGCCTCCGAGCCCGCATGGCTGCTAGCTAGAGTCCAGCTCTCAAAATCACCGTTGCAATTTATATCTAACCGGATATATTGTATTGATGAAGCCGGTCCGATTTCTCGGCGACTCGCGAAAGGCAATTCAGAAGTTTCCGGACGACGCTCGCCGCGATGCAGGCCGGCAATTGGCGCGCGTGCAGAAAGGAAAACCAGCAGACGACTTCAAACCGATGCCCACGATTGGCAAGGGTGTCGAGGAGATTCGAGTCTGGGAGGCATCGGGCACATACCGGATCGTCTACACGGCCCGGCTCGCCGATACGGTATTTGTGCTTCATGCCTTCCAAAAGAAGACCAGGGCCACTTCTCCGCGTGATATTGAGATAGCGTGTGAACGGTTTCAGCAATTGATGCGAGGTCGATGATGAAGAAACTGGAGTACGAAGAATTCGCTAATGTATGGGACGCACTTGCCGACACGCCGGAAGAAGCGGCGAACCTCACTCTGCGTTCCGAGCTAATGGATAAGATCGAGGAACTGATCAAAGAGAGCGGCTGGACTCAAGCAGAGGCCGCGAAGCGTTGCGGGGTGACCCAGCCGCGCATCAACGACCTGCTGCGCGGGCGCATCTCGCGCTTCTCGCTTGACGCCCTGGTGAATATCGCCTCAGCGCTCGGCCGCAAGGTCACCGTCAGCCTCGACGATGCCGCGTGAACGGATTAATTCCATTGTCCCGTCCAACGTCCACAAATGACTTCGAGCCCGAATCGGCGACAGCTAAGGCGATTCCCAGGCCCCTCTGTCGAGACCTGGGACAATCGTTGCTTCGTCGGAATTATCGAACAACCTCAAGAACGACCTCGATATCCAGGTGCCGCGTGCTTCCCGGCACATCCAGCGATCCAAGCATCACCGGCTTGCCCAGCGTCAGCAGCGCGGTACTCTGCAGCGTTGCCTGCCGAATCACAGGATCATTTCTTCCTACCGTCGATTGTTCTTCCGACAGGCTGGTCTGTTCCACCCTGGAATAAACCTCCTCGCCGGTCGCATACTCGTGGAGACGCGCAGAGATGTGCAGCCCAATATCCTGATACTGGACCTGTGAAGGCGCCAGACTCTGCGGATTGGAAGATTCCGTCACGATGGGAACCTTGCTGCCGAGCTTGAGTTGCGACTCTCCAGAACTTGGATCGACAGTCATGGCAAAATGCTGAGTACCGATGCGTTTTGCACCGTCCAGCTCTGTAATCGTGTAGGTTAGCCGATAGCATGTCGGCGCACTCTCGGCCTTTGCAGCGTCCGCCTTTGGTGTGGCGGCACTCGTCTGCGCGATAACTCGCGAACTGCCGCAGCTCAGCACCAACGCAATACCAAGAATTCCGCCTGCAACCTTCATCTTGTTCCTCCATTGTCCTTCGTAGTCTGATTTCATTCCGAATCTCCTTTGCCCGATTGGTTGACAAACGCCTGAAACTCCGCCTCACTCTCCGCTTCCTGCCTTGCGCGAACCTCCGGATTCAACATCGCCATGACCCGTGGATCTGCCAGATGAACGGCACGCAGCAGCAGCCTTTCCTCTTGCGTCAGGGGCGCTTCCGGTGCTGGATGACTGGGCGCGCGCATCTCAGCGAGAAGCACTGCATCGGCATCGTTGATGTGTCGCACTTTTCCCGTGGAGGCGGCGGTTCTGGCCAATTTTCCGATTGGCGCGATTGGTTGATTCGTCAGCAGGGAAGTCTCTTGCTCGCCTGCCGCCTGGCCAGGCGAACGGTGCGACTCCGGGGCAACCGTCTGTTGATGGGCCTGCGTTGCAGTAAGCCGGTGCCAATCGATCGCGGTAATCGCCAGAGACAAGGAGAGAACAATCACACTCGCGAAAGCAACCCGCCACACCCATCGCGGAGTTGCAGCCGCACGCACGCTGGCGCGCATCTCAACTGCCTCCAGAATGCGCCGCTCCATTCCCGCAGGGGCCTCCGCGTCTCGCAAACCCGCCAACACCCTTCCGATTGCTTCATCAGGATTCTTCATCGCTCGCCTCCTCGTGATTCGAGCCGCTCACCCAGCCGCGTTCTTGCGCGAAAGAGCAATGCCCGAACCGCCGACTCGCTTCTTCCCAGGACCTCCGCCATCTCCGCCGTCCCCAACTCCTCGATGGCGGAGAGCAGCAGAACATGGCGCTCATTTCGGGGCAATCTCTCCATCTCGCGCAAGACACACCTGATGCGCTGCGCCTGGTCCAGCCTTTCGTCGGCAGGCACAGTGCTCATGACCAGACTCTCCGCAAAGATTTCATCCATTTGTTCTGGCCGGATGCGCCGTCTGCGGTCGAGAGCCAGATTCCATGCAATGCGAACCAGCCATACCCGCATGTCGCGGATTGACTGGAGCGCCCCCCGGCGCTCGATTACGCGAACGAAGGCATCCTGCACAACATCCTCAGCCTCTGCCCGGCTGCGCAGAATCGAGTGAGCCACGCGAAAAAGGAGCCGGGAGTAGCTTTCCACCAGAGCCGCGAGGTCAACTTCCGACTCCGCACTCTCCGTGGAAAACAAGACCAAGCTGCCTCCCTGAATCGAAGCCATAAGCCCCTTCTATCCAGACAGACGTCTTACTCGATCTTTAGCTCGACAATTTTCCGGGTGGCCGCGACGGCGGGGTTTTCCACGGCCTGTTTTGCCGTAGCCCGAAAATCTGTCAAGATAGAGACTGCTATGACAGTCCTAACTTCTTCCCAAGTCTTTGCCGACCGCATCGGTCGGATCGAGGTCTCCGCAACCATGGCTGTGGCTGCGGAAGCCGCCAAGCTGCGTGCGCAGGGCGCCAACCTGGTCGATTTCGGCGCCGGCGAGCCGCATTTCCCCACCCCCCGCCACATCAAGGACGCGGCCATCGCCGCCATCGAGGCCAACTTCTCGCGCTACACCGTCGTGCCGGGCATTCCCGACGTGCGCAAAGCCATCGTCGAACGCCACGCCTGCGACTTCGGCTCCGATTACGACATCTCCGAGGCCATCTTCACCACCGGCGGCAAGCTGGCCCTCTTCAACGCCATCCAGATTCTTGTGGACCACGGCGACGAAGTGATCCTGCCCGTCCCCTACTGGGTCAGCTTCAAAGACATCATCCAGTACGCCGGCGGCAAGG
>Ga0302140_10001022_pt1 | contig 36594 bp, 33 predicted proteins | sample I_Bog_E1_1_FD_202095 | JGI IMG/M metagenome (GOLD analysis project Ga0302140, IMG submission 202095) | Peat permafrost microbial communities from Stordalen Mire near Abisko, Sweden - I_Bog_E1_1 | ecosystem: Environmental > Terrestrial > Soil > Wetlands > Peat | place: Sweden: Abisko, Stordalen... | reverse complement strand
CCCAAAAATCGTACCTTGTTTTTCATGACCGGTTCCTCTCCGCTTGTGGCTCTGATCTGTGATCCTGCTTGGCTCACAGCTTAACCCACGGCCAGCGCAGGGAGCCGGTCACTCCATGATGACTAAGAAATATGCTTCTTAGAACTTATCCGTAAATTGAGAAAGGAATGTAGCGCCGGTCTCCAGACCGGCTGTACGGGCGGCGTCCACGCCGCCCGACATCGCCGTGGGTCTGGAGACCCACAGAACAGCCGACCTGGAGGTCGGCGCTACCAATTTACGGATAGGCTCTTAATTCTTTGCGGAAAGCCGATCTGCCCAGGTTAAAGCGATTGGCGCAAGATCATTGAAGGCATCGTTGTGATTGCGACCGGGAATCGAATGAAACTCTTTTGGCTCATTGGCTAAGTCATAAAGCTGCTTGCCTTGCGAGGGAGGGATGATCTGGTCGTTGGAGCCATTGACAATCAAGACAGGCGCATGAATGTTTCCGATCTTTTTGACATTCTCAAAACGGTCACGGGCAAGATACTTCGCCGGAAGATATGGATACTCGATCTGCGCCATCTCGGGGATCGATAGATAAGGAGCAAGCAGGATCACTCCGCCGACGTGGAACTCCTCGGCCAACTGCACAGCGACTCCAGATCCAAGCGAGTGTCCGAAAAGGATGATGTTCTCGCTCTTGACTCCGCGCGCCATGAGCGCATACATATAGGCCCGGCCATCGGCATAGAGTCCGGCTTCGGTTGGCTTGCCCGGCAACCCGCTGTATCCGCGGTACTCCGCCACGAGAAACCCATAGCCCGCAGCAATGTAAGGATCGGCAGTTTCCGATGCGGTAGCTAAGCAGTCGCCATTGCCGTGAAAGAAAACGAAGGTGAAGGGCTTGCCGTTCGCCGGTGCATACCACGCTTTCAAATCAAGTCCGTCTGCCGTGCTTACAGGAAGTTCCTCGAAGGATCTGTTCGCGTACGCTTCGTGCAAGGTGACATAGCTATGACTCGGGAAGTACAGAAGGCTGCGCTGAAAGATAAAGATGCCGATCAACAACCCAACGTACAAGCCAAGAAGAATGCCCGCGATCCTTCGTATCTTCATCAATGCTCCGTCTTCAAGTGGCGATTAACATACCTGACGCAGGTTTAACCTCAAAAGTTCAAAGTGTACCGCCGCTCCCCCGGTCGCGTAAGCTGAATCCAGGGCAATGTTCGATTCCACATCCAATGCCGAGTTTTCCGAGATGCTGAACGAGACAGGCGCCGAAGAGCTTGCACGGCCCGCCGCAGCCAGTTCCTCGCCGCCCGAGCCGATCATTGCCTTCAGCCATGTCAGCATCTCCTTTGGCGGCCGGTCCGTGCTGGAGGATCTGAGCTTCTCGATGAATCGCGGCCAGACGCTCTGCATCCTCGGCCGCAGCGGCGTGGGCAAGTCGGTGGCCCTGCGCATGTTGATGGGCTTTCTCAAGCCGGATTCCGGCTCCATCCGCGTCGAGGGCCACGAGATCACCTCTCTCGACGAAGAAGGAATGCGTGCGATTCGCAAGCGCGTCACGATGGTCTTCCAGAACGGCGCGTTATTCGATTCGCTCAGCGTGCGCGAGAATGTGGCCTTTCCGCTGCGCGAACGCGGCGGCGTTGACGAAGACCAGGTTCAGGACCTGGTTGCCCGGCTGATCGGCATGGTCGGCGCCGAGGACGTGGTGGATGCCGTGCCGGCGAGCCTTTCGACGGGCCGCAAGCGCGCCGTCGCCATCGCGCGCGCCCTCGCCGCTCAACCGGAGATCGTGCTCTATGACGAGCCGACCACCATGGTCGACCCCATCATCGCCCGCCGCCTGGGCGACCTCATCCAGCGACTCAAGCGCCAGATGGGATTCACCAGCATCGTCGTGACACACGACATGCGCTTTGCCGAGCGGCTCGCCGACCTGGTGCTCTTTCTCCATCAGGGCCGGGCCCAGTTTTTCGGTCCGTTGAAGGGCTTTGTGGAGTGTTCCGATCCACATATTCAACAGTTTCTGGCTTTGGACGCCTATACATTACCTTCGGAATGAGACTTTTCTCACACCGTAACCTGCAGAATGTTGATTCTGCTTGCCTTTGACTGCGCGCCGGATGATCCTGTCAATGTCGGCTTGGCTTGCCGGGCCGGCGACTTCTCTGGGGCGAGAATCGTGAATTGCGTGTATACCTCCGCTTTTGAAGTGCGGTATAATTTGTTTTTCCTCACGGGCGTTAATTACGGCCGAGCCGGCTCAAGGATGCGGCCGTGCCTTATGCCTTTGAGTTGATTCGATTGTGGTCACAGCCTACCCCCTGGGCCGATGGCCGCAAGCTTACGTCGCGGCTGGCGAGGAGGTCGCGGCCGACGACTCAAGATGAATGCCATGGCTGGACAAGATAGATCCGGCGTGGTTCGTGATTGGCGACGGGAATCCCGCAAGTTGAACTGCGCTCCAGACGGAGGTAGCTCTCATACCGGGATCTGGAAGCGTTGGTCGTCGTGCTTGGTTTCCTCCTCATTGCGTGACATCGAGCGGACGCAGTATGCCCGTTCCTTCACGTTTGATCGCTTGAGGTTTGCGAAAGGCCTATGGCATCATCGGATTTCTGGCAAAGAGTATCCGCTTCCGAGTTTCTCTCGCAGGAATGGGCGGAGGGATCCACAAGGGACGCTGCTCGCGGGCCGAGGGGCAAGGCTCACTTCTGGATGGTCGTGGATGCGGTTACGATCCTTGCATCCGCGATCGTTGCCACCCTTTATCGGGAGCATACGGGCCCGTTGCGGGGAGCAAGGGGATTCTGGCACGGCACACTGATTCACGGCCGTCCCATGGGAATCCTGCTGTTCCTTTTGTGCGGATTCGCTGTTGCCTTAATCATTACAAGCCGGCGGTTGAATCTGTATTCGCCGATCCGGCTCAGCAATGCCCTCCATGAGCAGCGCCTCAGCCTGCAGGCCTGTCTTACATCCGGTTTGCTTCTCACGGGCGCGCTCTACCTGGTTCATGCCGAGGATATTCCCCGGGCCATCGTCCTCATCACCGTAGGGCTGGTCACCATCGCCCTCAGCCTGCGCCGGCTGATCTACCGCATCCTGCTTTATCGCAGCTTCGAGCGCGGAGTCGGCACGCGCAATGTGCTGATCGTGGGCACCGGTCCTGAGGCGATCGCTCTGCGCTATTATCTCGAGAGCATCCGTCATTTAGGGTACAGATTCAAGGGCTTCGTTGAAACTCCAGGCTCCGGCTCCCCATACTCGGCCGCCACTGGCGAAGTGGTTGGCACCCTCGATACGCTCTTTCAGCACGCCCGCAGGCAGTTTGTGGATGAGATCTTCTTCACTACGCCCTGTGAACGCAGCGTGGTCCAGGATGTTCTGGAACAGGCTCGCACCTTCGGCGTGGATCTTCGCATCGTCCCCGACATGTACAACGGACTGACCTTTAACAGCACCATCGAGTATATCGGCCACTTTCCCACGATTCCGTTGCATTTCGGCAAGGTGCCCGAGGTTGGGATGCTGCTCAAACGCGGGCTCGATTTTGTTTTCTCCATCCTGGTATTGGTCCTCTTGTCGCCATTGTTCCTGGCTATCGCCGCCGCCATCAAGCTCGATTCGCGCGGCCCGGTCTTCTATTTCTCAGAGCGCGTCGGCAAGAAGGGCCGCGTCTTCCAATGCATCAAGTTCCGCACCATGGTCTGCGACGCGGAGGAGCGCCGCGCCGCACTGATGCACAGGAATGAACGCGATGGCGTGCTGTTCAAGATCACCGACGATCCCCGGGTCACGAGGCTGGGCCGCTTTCTGCGCAAGCATTCGCTCGATGAGTTTCCCCAATTTTTTAATGTGCTGCGCGGGGATATGAGCGTGGTCGGTCCGCGTCCGCTGCCTGCCAATGATGTGCGGGAGTCGAAACTCGCCTACCTGCGAGTTCTCGCCGTCACCCCTGGAATCACCGGCCTGTGGCAAGTGCAGGGACGCCAGGACCCTTCGTCCGACAGCTATATCTCGCTGAATGTGATCTACATAGAGAATTGGAGCATCTGGCTCGATATTCAGATCATCCTGCGCACCATCGGTGTCGTTCTTGAAGGCACGGGAAGCTAGAAGACAGCTTATAGCCTTTAGCTTTTAGCCTTTAGCTGTTTCAAGGGCGGCTGGTATGAGCTGCCGGCTAGAAGCTAGAGGCTAGAAGCTGACGGCTGCACGGATTAAACTGGAAGTGTGAAGATCGCACTGGCCCAGATCAATCCGACTGTCGGAGATTTTACCGGGAATATCGAAAAGATTGTTGCGGCGAGCCGTCGCGCAGCCGCCGAGGGCGCTCGGCTCACCGTATTTTCCGAGCTGGTCATCTGCGGCTACCCTCCCGCCGACTTCCTTGAGAAGCCAAGCTTCCTGGCCCGCTGCCGCACAGCCGTCGATGAGCTGGCCGCGGCTACCCGCGACCTGCCTACAGCGGTATTGGCAGGCGTGGCTCTGGCGGCCGAAGTTGGCAGCGGAAAGCCGGCCGTCAACGCCGCGGTGCTGCTGGACGGCGGTCAGATCCTTCATGAACAGCACAAGCGGCTGCTGCCGTTCTACGACATCTTCGACGAACAGCGTTACTTTTCCTCGTCCCGGCCCCAGCAGGTGGTCGAACTGGACGGAGTCCGGCTGGCCATCACCATCTGCGAGGACGCCTGGAACGACAAGAACTTCTGGCCGCGCCGCTTGTATGCGGTCGATCCGATGGAAGAGCTGATGCGCCAGCAGCCGGCAGTGCATATCAACCTCTCTTCATCGCCCTTCTGGCACGGGAAGCGCGCGATTCGCCGCCAGATGCTGGCTGCCATCGCACGCCGTGATCGTGTTCCCGTCCTCATCTGCAATCAAGCAGGCGGCAACGACAGCGTGATCTTCGACGGCTCCTCGCTGGCCCTCAATGCGCGCGGAGAACTGATTGCACAAGCAGCTTCTTTCGAGGAAGATCTGGTTCTGGTGGATCCCTTCGATGCACCGGTGGTATCCGTCCCTGAGGACGATGACACCGAGGCCGCCTATCGCGCACTGGTGCTGGGCACGCGCGATTATGTGCGCAAGTGCGGCTTCAAAAAGGTTCTGGTGGGCCTCAGCGGCGGCATCGATTCCGCTTTGGTTGCCTGCATCGCCGCCGAGGCGCTGGGCGCGGAGAACGTCGTTGGCGTCGGCATGCCCAGCCCGTACTCCTCTTCCGGTTCCATCAACGACAGCCGACAGCTGGCCGCCAACCTCGGCATTCGTTTTGAAGTCATCGGCATCAGCGGTCTCTTTGCGGAGTTCACCCACACCCTTGAGCCGCTGTTTGCCGGTACCAAGCCGGACACGACGGAAGAGAACATCCAGTCCCGGATTCGCGGCTGCCTGCTGATGGCGCTCTCCAACAAATACTCCGCGCTGGTATTGACCACGGGCAACAAGTCTGAGATGGCCGTGGGTTACTGTACGCTCTATGGCGACATGGTTGGCGCCCTGGCGGTGATCGGCGACCTGGTGAAGACGCGTGTCTACGCGGTCTGCCGCTGGATCAACCGCTCCGGCGAATTGATTCCGTCGGCAATTCTCGAAAAGCCGCCTTCGGCCGAGTTGCGTCCGGACCAGAAGGACACGGACTCGCTGCCTGCTTATGAGATTTTGGATCCGATTCTTGAAGGCTACGTCGAGCGCTATGAGACTCCCGAAGAGATCGCCAGGGCACACCAACTTCCCCTGGAACTCGTCCAACAGGTGGTGCGCCTGGTCGAGCGCAGCGAGTACAAGCGCCAGCAGGCCGCGCCGGTACTGAAGGTGACCTCGAAGTCGTTTGGCACCGGCCGCAGATTTCCCATTGCCGTCAAAGTGCAGGTGTAAGGCGAAGCTTCAGGTATTAAGCTAGAAGTTGGGAGCCTTCCCGCAGTTTGGCTTTTTCGGAGTTCCAGTTTTGCTTTTCCATAGCTCAAGGAGAAACCGCTTGATCCGTCCGTCGATTCGTATTGCCAGCGCCCTGACGCTGGTTGCCTTGTTCGCGCCCGTTTTCCAGGCCGCTGCCCAACAGGATGTGCCTGCGGCGCCCGCGCAGGAGTCGTCTGCATCGGCTCCGTCAGGGCCCGCCCCTGCCGCGGCGCCCGTCCTTCCTAAACCCGATCCTGCGAATTTTACCGCCTCTTCACCCACCAAGGAGGCCGTCAACGCCTTTCTGCAAACCGCCTGGGGCTACGACGACAGCCGCATCTGGCAGGTTCAGGCCATTCTCAAAACGCCAGTGGACGGCGTCAGCAAAGTGGTCATCTATGTCGCCGACAAGGCGGGCAAACAGAAGCCTGGGCAGCTCGGTTTCTTTGTGCTTCCCGACGCCAAGCACATCATTGCCGGGGACGAGGTTGTTCCTTTTGGCGAGCATCCCTACGCGGATTACCGCGTCCTGGCGCAGCAGCATGCCGACGGCCCCTATCGCGGGTCAGCTTTGAAGGATCTCGAGATCATCGAGTTTGCCGACTTCCAGTGCCCCCATTGCAAAGAGGCGCAGGCCAACATGGACAAGCTGGCGGTTGATTTCCCCAAGGCCCGCATCGTCTTTGAGAACTTTCCCCTCCCGCAGCATCCAGCGGCTGCCGGCGCGGCTGCCTACGGCGTTTGCGTGGCCAAGCAGGGCGGCAGCGACGCCTTCTTCACCTTTGCCTCAGCCGTCTTTGAAGGCCAGGATGGATTGGCGACACCGGACGGCGCGGCCCTCACGCTGAACAGCGCGGTCACCAAGGCTGGTCTCGATCCGGCAAAGATCGAAGCCTGCTCCAAAACTCCAGCGGCCACCAGCACGGTGGATGCTTCCGTGAAGCTGGCCCAGGATCTAAGCATCAATCAGACTCCCACGCTGGTGATCAACGGCCGCCAGATTCCGGCGAACGCATCCTACGACACCATCAAGCAGATCATCCAGTTCCAGGCCAAGCTCGATGGCGTAGTGGCCCAGTAGAGCAGGGGGCCGGTAAGCCAGCGAGTCGGCAAGTCAGCGAGTCAACTGCATCGCCGATGATGAGGTGATCAAGCAAGGGCAGACAGGGTTTTTCATCCTGTCTGCCCTTGTCGCATTTGCCGGAATTCTGCAATCTGTTTGCGCAGCCAGGTCCGCCAACCGGCTGACTCGCTGATTCGCTACCGCCCCGCGGTGTTCTTCTCGACGCGCATCATCGGCGAGTGGCCGGCAGATTGCGCGCCGCGGATCACGCGAGGCGTAATCACAATCAGCAGCGTCGAGTAGTTCTTTTGGTTGTCTTTGCCGGTGAGGTCGTTCAGGCCGGGGATCTCGCTGATTCCCGGCGTGCCGCTGACGGCGCGGCTCTGGGACTTGTCGAGTTCGCTGACCACTGCTACGGTCTCGCCCTGCTTCAGGGTCACCACTCCGGAATAGGCGCGATTGTTGAGAATTGGATTGCCATTGACGGAGCCTCCGGAGAGGGCAACGATCTTCAGGTCCAGCGTGAGAGCGACATCGTCGTTGCGCATGACCTTGGGGGTTGCGATCAGCGTGAGGCCCAGGTCCTGGTACTCCACCTGCGGAATATTCGGCACGCCCGAGTAGGAGGCCAGCAGGGAAGACAAACTACCGGAGGCTCCCGCGCCCGTCAGTCCCGGGATGTTTGGTACGCTGCCCGCGATGCTCGAGAAGGAGGAGGTCTGGATGGGATAGCGCGAGCCGGTGCGCAGGGTTGCCTTCTCACCGTCGCCCAGGCGCATTTGAATCTGGTCCAGCTCACGGGAGTCAGAGGAGTTCAGATTGAGGTTGGCCGAGAGCGAACCGGGCGCCAGCGCGGAGGATGTCAGCCCGCCTCCAAAGAGGGCGATGCCGTTGGAGAACAGGGAACTGGAGACCTGCCCGGACGCAATCAGGATGCCGAGAATCGCCAGTGTATCGCCGGGAGAGGCCAGGCCCGAAGAGATGATCTGCTGCACCAGCGACTGATTTGCATTCAGGATGGACTGCTCCTCGCTGTAGACGTTAAAGGCCGAGACGGACTGCGGCGGATGGACTCCCGTATTGCGCTCGCTGGTGTGCGCAAGCTGGATCATGCGCACCTCCAGCACCACCTGGCTCTGCCCGTTGAACAGTTGGCTAAGGGTTGCGTTGAAGGCATCCAGCGTCTTCTGCGGCGCGCGGATGGTGATCGTTCCGGAGCTGGGTTCGGTTACCGCTTGTTGCGCGTCGAAGACTTCCTTGGCCAATTTGCCCACGTCGGTCAACTCCGTCGCGGTCAACCCGGATAGATAGACCGTCTCGAGTTCCTGGCGCATGAACTCATCGCGGTTGCCTAGGACGTCGCTGGCCACGAGCACGCGGTGCGCATCCAGCGGCACATAGAACGACTTCGTCAGCATTTCCACGATGTGCGCCGCCGTCTCGAAGCTGGCATCGTCGATATCCACCCGGGCCGGCGCGGCGCGGACACTTTCGTCCAGGGTGGTATCAATTCCCCAGGACTGGAAGACTTGCTGGATGATCCTGCGCCGGTCGCTGCGCAGGTGAAAGCTGCGCACTCCGGAAGCGGGCGCCAGCACTGCTCCCTCGCCGGCCGTCTCCGCGCCCTGTTCGTAGAGGGGCCTCGTCTGACCCAGCAGCGCATCGTCTCCCAGTTCGTTCAGGTGCTGCATCACCTGGGGGTTCTTTGGATCCAGCTCGCGCGCCTGGGCCAGGGCCGCGCGCGCCGCCGCCGCATCGCCGTGGAGCCGGTCTTTGGCCGCGGCCTGAATCAGCGCCGTTACCAGGTGACTGCGAGCCACGCCCACCGCCAGCGGGTAGTCGGGATTGCCGGGGTCAAGCGCGGCCGCTCGCTCATAGCGTTGCAGCGCCTCTTCGAACTCCTCCTTCTCGAAGAGCTTGCTGGCGGCAAGGAAGAGCCTGGCTGCCTTCCTGCGGTCGGAGTTGCGCACCGGCTTGGCCTGCGCTGCATCCTGGGCGGGAACGACGGCTGGCTCCGAGTTTGCAGCGGGCACGGAGCTCGCCGGCGCAGTTGCTTGGGCCTCTCCGATGCTTGCGGCCAACGCCAGCAGCAGGCTGAACAAGAGGAATGGTGCAAGCATCCTTCGGAAGCTCGCTCCGGGCTTGCGGGCCAGGGCTACAGAGGCTGCGGCAAAACTCGATGCGGAGCCCCCAGAAGCTTCAGGGCACGACTTCAGTCGTGCCGCAAACGTTCCTGAATCGACGTGGGCTTTAGCCCCTGAGGCACGCTTTCCGGAAAATGTGCGTGAAGTTAGGCCTTTCTCCGCAGCCTGCATAGCCCATGAGGGACGCTCTTGCTGGATTTTTGACAAGGCCGCGCTGAATGGCACCTTCATGATTGCGCCGTCCCTTCCAGTGCCAGCAGATCGGCAAGCGAAGATGCGCAGACCTCAGGCCGGCCTTCGAGCAGCGCGTCAAAGCTGTAGTTACCTGTGGCGACGGCAATGACGGGTAACTGGTTGGCGTGAGCCGCCTCGATGTCACGCGGCGTATCGCCCACCACGCAGATGCGAGCATTGGTCCCGGCCAGCTCTCTGGCCTTGCGCGCGGCATCGGCTACGAGTTCGGAGCGGATGGGGAAGCAGTCGCTGAAGCCGCCAAAGCGGAACCACTCGCGCAGCCCGGCCTCTTCAATCTTGATCCAGCCGATCATCTCCAGGTTGCCAGTGGCTACGCCCAACAGCGCACCCTTCCGCGCCAGATGGCGCAGCGCATCTTCGACGCCTGGCATCAGCCTCAGCATCATCTCGTGACGGCGCTCTTGCACGGTCTGCCGCATCGCCTCCAGGATAGCCTCCACCTGCGGTTCCAATACCTCGGCTGGAATCCCCGCCCGGCGGCAGGCCTCGCTCAGAATTGCCGTATCCGTGCTGCCATGGACCATCACACCGTCCAGAGTAGCGGCAAATCCCGTCACCCGCTCGATGCTCGATGCGAAAGAGTTCATGTGAATGCGGTCGGGATCGCGCAGCAGCGTACCGTCGATGTCAAAGAGATACGCGTCCTGCCCATCCCAGGCAAAACCGGGTTCCGTGTGCACGCGGGCGGCTTGAGTTTCTATTTTGCGGGTCTCTGAAATAGTCTGCATGTCCTCGATGCGCGCCGTCAGCCCTGGCGATAGAGCTGGCGTACCGTGCTATAGACAGGACGTTCGCTGCGCGGCGGGCGCTTGAGGCTGGCGCGCACCTCGGCCAGGCTCAGTCCCAGCTCCGCCATGGTGCGGCTCAGCGTGTTGCGATGGATGCCCATCTCCTCAGCCGCCTTGCACTGGTTTCCCCGGTGTGCCAGCAACACTTCGCGCAGGTACTGCCTCTTGAAATCGCGCACCGCGTCCTCGTAGCGGATGCCGCTCGAATGCATTTGCGTCACCAGGATGTCCAGTTCTCGTCTCACGTCAATCCCTGCTTCCTATTGTTAGCTTGCCATACTTCTCTAGGGCCGGTCTCTGTTTCAAATCACACTCCATGGTTACTCGGATGCAGCCATGGGGGCGACTCTTTCTCCATCAGCTTGAGCCCTTGCCGCACTCGCTCCGACAACTCTGCTGGACTCATATTCGCGCTCAAATGACATGCCCCGAAAAACAACCTGGGCAGCTTTGCCTCCGCCAGCCAGTGGGCCTCGGGGAAGAACGCCACAGTCACCAGAACGATCAGCGTGACCAGCACCAGGCCCTGAACAAAACCGAAGGCCGCGCCGGCCAGACTGTCCAGGCAACCCAGGCCGATCTGATGGAAGACCTTGCAGAGAGCTTTGCCTACCAGTGCCGCCAGCCCCATCACCAAGAGCGCAATCAACAGAAACCCGATCGCATTGGCCACCGGCTTGATGCGCACCACGGGCAAGATCACCGCGGCGATGCGCGCGTAGTTCCAGTCCGCCAGCGCCAGGCCCATCAGCAGGCCTCCCAGCGCGAAGGCAGCGCGGAAGAAGCCCTGCGCCAGGCCGCCCAGCACCGACAGCGCCATGACCAACAAGATCGCCCAGTCCACCCATTGCATACCGCGCTCCGTCCACGCTCTGCCAGCTTCGCCTGTGCCCTACAGATTCAAATCCCGCCCGGTCAACCGGCGGAAGGCTTCAAGATACTTGGCCTGTGTGCGCTCCACTACCTCGCTGGGCAGTCCCGGCGCGGGCGCCTGCTTGTTCCAATGGATTGATTCAAGATAGTCGCGCACGAACTGTTTGTCGAATGAGGGCTGCGCGCCGCCCGGCTCCCATGCCGCGGCCTCCCAGAAACGCGAGGAGTCCGGCGTCAGGACCTCATCGGCCAGAATGATACCGTCGGATGTTCGGCCAAACTCGAATTTTGTGTCGGCCAGGATCAGACCGCACGATTCCGCGTGTGCTGTGGCTTTGTTATAGATGGCCAGCGTCAGGCGCTTCAACTCCGCCGCGTCGGCCGCGCCGATCGCCGCAACGGTCGTGGCATAAGAGATGTTCTCATCGTGCGTGCCGGCCTCGCCCTTGGTCGAGGGAGTATAGAGCGGCTCGGGCAGCCGAGAACCGTCCAGCAGGCCGTCGGGCAAAGGAATGCCGCAAACCGAACGACTCGCCTTGTACTCCTTCCAACCCGAGCCAGTAAGATAGCCGCGCACGACGCACTCGACGGGGAACATGCTGGCCCGCTTCACCAGCATCGACCGGCCTTCAAGCTGATCGGCGTAGGGCTGCAAGGAGGCGGGGAATTCCCCGACCTCGGCGGTGATCAGATGGTTGGGAACAAGCTTCGAGACCAGATCAAACCAGTAGAGGGAGATCTGCGTCAGAATCTTGCCCTTGCCGGGAATGCCAGTCGCCAGCACATGGTCGAAGGCCGAGATGCGATCGGTTGCCACCAGCAGCAGATCGTTACCAACCGCATAAAGATCGCGCACTTTGCCCCGGCCCAGCAGGGGTGTCGCGCCCAGATTCGTATTCAGGAGAGCTGTCACAGGTAGGTCTTCCTCGGAGGGGACTGAAACTCCGATTTTCAAAGGCCCGGCGCGCTTTGTCAATCTCTCTTCTACGTCTTTGTGAAGAAAGTTGTTTTCCGTGCGCGTCCGGCGGAACTTCGGTGCTAGATCTTCAATCTTCCGGGGCGAGGCGGGTCCGTTATCAGGTAGAATTCGCACGGTTCAAAGGCTTTGTATCTTGTTACACGGCCCTGTGATGGCCGTCACGGAACGGCTTGCCCACATGAGAGACACTCCAGTTGTCAACATGGTTCAGAGGGCGAGCAAAAATGCTCTCTTAGAGCCGGGAGACACGGAGTAGCCGTGGAAAGGGGAAGCCGCTGCTAACTTCGTTTGTATAGGGATCACCAGTAGCCGCGTGCTACCGACCTCCAGCGCCGGCTACTGGTCCCCGTCTATAGCTTGAAATAGCAAGCACCTCCGAAGAGACGTGATCCTTCGGAGGTCATTTTTTTGCCCGAAATCCGTACGCATCACATGATCAATTGAGTTTGGCCCAAATCGCTCTAGGAACTTGTTGAAAAGCTCTGGCCGTGTGTCAGGGCACGACTTCAGTCGTGCCGTAAATACCGCAAAATCAACATGGGCTTTAGCCCCTGCGAACCGAAACTCGGCTTTGAGTTAGTTTTTCAACAAGTTCCTATATCTCGATCTTCGCCGCGCTTCAGATGATTGTAGGTAAATATCCCCTATAGTATGAGGCAGCGCTCTACAAAAGAAGTATATTTGTGATATATACAAAGTATGGGCGAGAAGGACCCGCTTGCGGCTTGCACCGGCTTCGACTGGAACGAGGCGAACGTTGCGAAGAACTGGGAGCGCCACGGTGTGACTCCTGAAGAAGCCGAAGACGTATTCTTCCACGATCCGTTTGTACTGCGCTCCGATCCAGGACATTCGCGCCGCGAGAAGCGTTATTGGGCGTTAGGCAAGACGGCGCAAGAGCGCAGACTATTTGTTGCTTTCACAATTAGAGGCAGATTGATCCGGGTTGTTTCGGTGCGCGACATGAGCCCCAGAGAGGTCGAGGAGTACCAGCGATATGAAAAAAGCAATTCCTGAGTTCAAGAGCGAAGCGGAGGAGTTCGAGTTCTGGTCCTCGAAAGGCGAGGGGACAGACTCGACGAAGTTTGTGGATTGGTCGCAAGCGAAGCGCGCCAGATTCCCCAATCTGAAGCCGACGCTCAGAACGATCTCCGTGCGCCTGCCTGTGGCGATGATCGAAGACCTGAAGATTCTCGCCAATAAGCGCGATGTGCCTTACCAGTCTTTGCTGAAGGTGTTTTTGGCGGAGCGGCTTACCGAGGAGCGGCGGCGCGAGATAGGAATTATAACATCTCCTGCGAAAGGTCATTCGTTTATCGAAAGGCGTCCAGGATGCGACTACGCAATACGCCGACCGGGCGCCGAGCGTGCAAGCGGAGTTGAGCGGACGCAGGCGAAAGCGATTGAGCGCGCGCGCGAAATCGAACCGAAAGCTGCGCTCTTAGTCGAGCGCGTGCGTGACACGAATGCCGGGGGGCGTGATAAGTGGCGTAAGCCCTAGTCATCTCAAAAAAACCAACACAGAAAAATGAAATACGCCGGGCTGTGAGATTCGCTCGGCGTATTTCATTTGGTGAGCAATTACCGGTTCTTGGCCACTTCTTCCACAGTCACCGGATCGAGAAACGGCATGGCGGCGCGGAGTTCCTTGCCGACGATCTCGACCGGGTGCTTGGCTTCGGCTTCGCGAAAGGCGAGGAACTCCTTGCGGCCGGAGTTCTGGTCGGCGAGGAAGCGCTTGGCAAAGCTGCCGTCCTGGATCTCGGCAAGGATCTGCTTCATCGCCTTGCGGCTCTCGGCGTTGATGACGCGCGGCCCCGAGACGTAGTCGCCCCACTCGGCGGTGTCGCTGATGGAGTAGCGCATGTAGGCCAGGCCACCGCGATAGATCAAGTCGACGATCAGCTTGAGCTCGTGCAGGCACTCGAAGTAGGCGCTCTCGGGCTGATATCCGGCCTCGACCAGCGTCTCAAAGCCCGCCTTGATCAGCGCGCTGACGCCGCCGCAGAGCACCGACTGTTCGCCAAAGAGATCGGTCTCGGTCTCCTCTTTGAATGTGGTCTCGAGCACTCCGGCCCGCGTGCCGCCGATGCCCTTGAGGTAGCTGAGGCAGAGAGCGTGGGCGTTGCCGGTGGCATCTTGTTCAACGGCGATGAGGCAGGGCACGCCGCCGCCCTCGGTGAAGACTTCGCGCACACGATGGCCAGGAGACTTGGGCGCGGCCATGCCGACGTCGACGCCCTTCGGCGGAACGATGGTCTTGTAATGAATATTGAAGCCATGGGCAAACATGAGCAGCTTGCCGGCGCTGAGATTCGGCCCGATTTCGTCGGCATATAGTTTGGCCGCGGTCTGATCGGGAACCAGAACCATGATCACATCGGCCCACTTGGTTACATCGGCGACGGTGTCGACCTCAAGGCCGGCCTTCTGCGCCTTGGCGATGGACTTCGAGTTAGCCGCCAGGCCCACTTTTACGTGGACCCCTGAATCCTTGAGGTTAAGAGCATGAGCATGCCCCTGTGAGCCGTAGCCGATGATGGCTACCTTTTTGGCCTGAATGAGGGAGAGGTCTGCATCCTGATCGTAATAAGTCTTTGCCATGATTTTTCTCTTATCTTCCTTTGTTTGCTGAGTGAAATGTCGATTCATTGAACGTCGGGATCGGTTGGTGCTTTGAAGGGTACGGGCTTCAGCCCATACATCATCCCGGCAAGATCATTTGGGCTTTAGCCCAGGAGGGAATTGCGCTTCCGCAATCCGGCCTTTACCCCGCGCCTACTCCTGCTCGACGGCCGCATGGTCTTCGCTGGCTTCCACGACAGCCTCCTCCGACTCGTCGGCGCCGGCTCCCATAGCCTTCAGCACGCCGCTGGTGTGGTGGCCGCGGCGCATGGTCATCTTGCCGCTGCGGCAGATTTCGAGCACTCGCCCCTCGCCCTCGTTGAGCACCTGGATGAGTCCCTCGATCTTGCTCTCGACGCCGGTCATCTCGATGGTCAGCGACTCCGGCGCCAGGTCCACGATGCGCGCCCGAAAAACCTCGACCAGCTCGAAGACCTGCGAACGGGTGCGCGGGCTGGCTGCTACCTTGATGAGCGCCAGCTCGCGAGTTACCGACGGCGCCTGGCCAATATCGTCCACATCGACGACATTCTCCAGTTTAAACAGGCTGGCCTGGATGCGGTGTCCGGCCTCGGCCGAGGCCTCGCAGACCAGCGTCAGCCGCGAGAGGCCCTCTCGCTCGCTGCTGCCCACGGTGAGCGAGTTGATGTTGATGTTGAGGCGGCGAAAGAGCGAGGCCACGCGCGTGAGCACGCCCGGCACGTCTTCAACGTAAGCGACGAATGTGTGCAGCATAAATCAGCCTCTAGCTTCTAGCCTTTAGCTCTTAGCTTTTAGATCCTGGCATGTTAGAGCCGCTCATGCATTTCGAGCGGCAAACAAAGAGCTAGGAGCTAAAAGCTAACAGCTAAAAGCCGTTTCTTAGGATTCTTCCAGCGGGTCTTTGCCCGGTCGGCGAATCATCTCGTGCAATGCCGAGCCGGCGGGAATCATCGGGTAAACCGACTCTTCCTTTTCGACCTTGAAGTTGAGCAAAAATGTTCCAGGAGCCGAGCGAGCTGTTTCAACTGCGCCGGCCAACTCGCCGCGTGTGCGAACGGTGAGTCCGGCGAGTCCGTGTGCGTCGGCCAGTTTGACGAAGTCGGGGCTGACCAGCGGCGTCGATTCATAGTTGCGCTCGTAGAAGAACTCCTGCCACTGGCGCACCATGCCCAGGTAGCCGTTGTTGATGATGGCGATGTTGATCTTGATGCCTTCCTGCGCAATGGTCGCGAGCTCGGCCGCGGTCATCTGGAAGCCGCCGTCGCCGGCGATCACCCAGACTTCTCTATCCGGGCAGGCGAACTTTGCGCCAATGGCCGCAGGCAGAGCAAAGCCCATCGTGCCAAGGCCGCCGGAGGTGATCAGCGTACGCGGTTTCTCGTGGTGATAATACTGCGCCTCCCACATCTGGTGCTGGCCCACATCGGTGACGATGATGGCGTCGCCTCCGGTGATGCGCCAGATGTCATGAATTACGTGCGCAGCGTAGAGGTGGCCCGAGTCGGGCAGGTTCTTGATATCGTGCACGGCCGAGTCGCCCTTGTTCGTTTCGATGGTTTTGAGCCACGCGGAGCCGTCGCGACCGCTAATGCGCGGCAGCAGTTCTTCCAGCACTTCGCGCAGGTCGCCGATCAGCGGCACATCGACCTTGACATTCTTGTTGATCTCGGCTGGGTCCACCTCGATGTGAATCTTTTTCGCCTTGGGGGCATAGGTGGAGAGCGATCCTGTCACACGATCGTCGAACCTCATCCCGCAGGCGATCAATAAATCCGCTTCCTGAATGGAGTGGTTCACCCATGACTCCCCGTGCATGCCCATCATGCCCAGATTGAGCGGATGCGAGGCGGGAAATGCGCCGAGGCCGAGCAAGGTAAGAGCGACGGGAATCTGCGCGCGCTCGGCCAGCGTGCATACCTGCTCTTCTGCGCCGGATTCGATAATGCCGTGCCCTGCGAGGATGACCGGGCGCTTCGCGTTGCGAATCAATTCGGCGGCTTGCTCCAGCCCGGACTCTTCGATCTTCCGCATCGGGTGTGGACGAACCGGACGGGGCTTGGCGGCTTCAAAGTCAAAGATCGCCGTGGCCTGCTGCGCGTCCTTGGTAATGTCGACGAGCACCGGGCCGGGCCGCGCGGACTTGGCGATTTGGAAGGCGGAACGAATCGCCGGAGCGATGTCCTCGGTTCGACTGATGATGAAGTTATGCTTGGTCACGGGCAGCGTGATGCCCGTGATGTCGACCTCTTGAAACGCATCGGTGCCAAGCACCTTGCTCGAGACATTGCCGGTGATGCAGACGATGGGAATCGAGTCCAGCATTGCGGTGGCGATGCCGGTGACAAGATTGGTCGCACCGGGGCCGCTGGTGGCGATCGCAACACCCACCTTGCCCGAGGCTCTCGCATAGCCGTCGGCCATGTGCGCGGCGCCCTGCTCGTGGCGCACCAGCGTGTGGTGAATGGGGAACTTGCGCAGCGCGTCGTAGACCGGGAGGATCGCCCCGCCGGGGTAGCCAAAGACGTCTGTGACGCCCTCGCCCACCAGCGTGGCCCAGACGATCTCAGCGCCGGTCAGGCGGGTGGGTGGGTTGAGGTGGGTGCTCGGTTCATTTTTCATCTTTTATCCTCCCAGGGATTGGGTCGTCTTCAGGAACATCGATCTTCTTGCTCGTTCCGGGATCAAGGTGAACGTGCTTGGCCATCTTCTCTCGCAACGCGTAGGGTCCGACGAAGAGAAACCACGAGTCGCCCGGCGTTCCGTCGGAGACACGCCCTACGGTTGCCCTGCCGACTTCGATGGCGTCCGCGCGGCTATCACTGCTGATAAAGCAGTTGTCGACGCCTGAATTCCCTCCGCAAAAATACTCCGCAGGGACAGGAACAAGGGACTCCTTCCCGTTCGAGACGATCCTTCGGTAGAAGAACTCGTCCTGTGAACCCGCGAAAACGCTATGGAGCATGCTGGTCCGAAAAACCCCCGAATCATCCACGCGCAAAAGGAATCTGTTATGCGAAAACTCCGGCCGTGGCGCTTTCGGCGAGGCAAAGATGATCTGAATCCAGCCCGTATATCCATCGGGCAAGACAAAGGCATAGTGCGGATCCTGCTTTCCCCATGCCACCGGGACGAGCGCGAGCAGCAGGACAATCGGCAAGACCTTGTTGGACAATCTGAACGCGCGTGCATAAGCCTTCATTCCGTTACCGCTCCCAGTGATGCCGAAGAGACGGTTTTCACGTACTTGGCGAAGACGCCTTTGGACCAGTGCAATGCGGGCGGCGTAAAACCCTTCAGTCGCGCAGCCATCTCCTCGTCGCTGATTTCAACGTCGAGCTTGCGGTTGGGAATGTCGAAGCGAATGATGTCACCCTCGCGTACCGCTGCGATGGGTCCGCCGACAAATGCCTCCGGAGCGACATGGCCGGCGGTAAAGCCGCGTGTCGCACCGCTGAAGCGGCCGTCGGTCAGTAGGGCAACAGTCGCGCTCAAATCAGCATTCGACGAGACAGCCGCAGTGACTTGCAGCATCTCTCTCATGCCGGGCCCGCCCTTGGGGCCTTCATAGCGAATGACCAGAACGTCGCCCGGCTTGATCTGGCCGCCTTGTACTGCGGCAAAGCAGGCTTCTTCCGTATCGAAGACGCGTGCAGGGCCGCGATGCTCGATGCGATTGGCAGCGGCGATCTTCATCACGCAGCCCTCAGGCGCGAGATTGCCCTTGAGAATCACCAGGCCGCCGTTGGGCTTGATTGGCTTCTCGAATGTGCCGATCACTTGCTGGCCTGGCGTCTCTTCGGCCAGGGCAGCCTCTTCGGCCAGCGTCTTGCCGCTAATGGTGAGCGTCGAGCCATCGGCATGGCCGGCGTCGATGAGCCGCTTGGCGAGCAACCGCGAGCCGCCTGCCGCCTGATAGTCCGAGGCAACGTATTTGCCTGCTGGAGTTAGCGAACAGATGTAAGGCGTGCGCTTGCTGATGATGTCGAAGTCGTCGATCGACAGCGGAATGTTCATCTCCCGCGCAATGGCCAGCAAGTGAAGCACCGCATTGGTCGAGCCGCCGCTGGCGGCCACGCTGGCGATGGCATTCTCGATCGATTTGCGGGTGATGATCTGCGAGGGCCGGCGATTGGCGCGAACGGCATCCATCAGGATACGTCCTGCCTCGCGGGTCGCATCGTGTTTGTCTGCCGAGGTTGCGGGTACGCCTGAAAGCTGAATCGGCGAAATCCCCAGAATCTCGCCACTCATCGCCATCGTGTTGGCGGTGAATTGGCCGCCGCATGCGCCCGCGCCGGGACAGGCATTGGCTTCGAGAGCCTCAAGGCCTGCGTCGTCGATCCTTCCAGCGGCGTGCGAGCCGATGCCCTCGAAGACATCCTGAATCGTAATGTCCAATCCGTTCAACTTGCCGGGCGCAATCGAGCCGCCGTAGAGCATCATGCCCGGAATGTCGAGCCGGCAGAGAGCCATGATGATGCCCGGCATGTTCTTGTCGCAGCCGCCGATGCCGACCAGGCCGTCGAAGAGATTGCCGCGGGCAACCAACTCAATGGAATCGGCGATGACTTCGCGCGAGACCAGCGAGGCCTTCATGCCCTGCGTGCCCATGGTGATGCCGTCGGAGATGGTGATGGTGTTGAATTCCATCGGCGTTCCGCCGGCCTCGCGAATGCCTTCCTTGAGTGCCTCGGCGATCTCGCGCAGATGCATATTGCAGGTGCCGATCTCGGTCCATGTATTGGCAATGCCGATGATGGGCTTGTGCAGGTCATCCTTACTGAATCCCACGCCGCGCAGGTAAGAGCGCGCCGCGGCCCGGCTGGGGCCTTCGGTCAACGGGATGCTCTGTCGTTTGCCTTCGATCGTCATTGCTTCCTTTATTGCGGTGTTAGCGTTGTTCGCGGCGTTAGCGGAGTTAGCACCGGGCGCCGGTGAGCGTCTTAACTCCGCTAGCTCCGCTAACCGCTAACTCCGCTCTTACTTAGCCTTGAGCCAGCCAGCGTTATCGTGCTGTTTCTCAAATGCATCGAGCGCTTCCGCGTGGCGCAGAGTGAGACCGATGTCGTCGAGTCCTTCAATCAGACAGAACTTGCGGAAGGGGTCCACGTCGAAGCTCGCCCTGAAGCCCTGACTGTCGGTGACGGTCTGCTCTTCAAGCGAGACGGTGAGTTTGTAATTCGGAATCGTCTTCGCGTTGTTCAGCAACTGGGCGATTTCGTCTTCGGTGAGCCTCGCCAGCACGATGCCATTCTTGCCGGCGTTCGAAAAGAAGATGTCGGCGAAGGTGGGCGCGATGACCACGCGGAAGCCGTAGTCCGAGAGCGCCCAGGCGGCGTGTTCGCGGCTAGATCCGCAGGCGAAGTTCTTGCCCGCGACGAGAATCTGCGCGCCCTTGTAACGCGGGTCGTTGAGCACGAACTCAGCCACAGGCTCGCCCGTGGGCCGCTGCCGCCAGTCGAAGAAGAGAAAGTCGCCGTAACCGGTGCGCTCGATGCGCTTCAAGAACTGCTTGGGAATGATTTGGTCGGTATCGACATTAGCCCGGTCGAGAGGCGCGGCCAGCGAGGTGAGTGTGCGAAAGGGTTCCATTAAGCCTTGCCTCCTTGGAGCGCTGGTTCACGTACGGCCCACTTGCGAATATCGACGAAGTGCCCGGCAATAGCGGCTGCCGCGGCCATTTCCGGCGAGACGAGATGAGTGCGTCCGCCGCGTCCCTGACGGCCCTCGAAGTTGCGATTGCTGGTCGATGCGCAGCGTTCGCCGGGAAGAAGTATGTCGGGGTTCATGGCCAGGCACATCGAGCAGCCGGGCTCGCGCCAGTCGAAGCCAGCCTCAATGAAGACCTTGTCCAGGCCCTCTTTCTCGGCCGCTGCCTTAACGGCCTGCGAACCGGGAACCACCATTGCGCTGACGTGTGCTGACACCTTGTAGCCGGCGGCGATGCGGGCCGCGGCGCGCAGATCTTCCAGGCGTCCATTCGTGCAGGACCCGATGAAGACGCGGTCGATAACCACTTCTTCCAGCGGCGTTCCGGCCTTTAGATCCATGTATTCAAGAGCCCGTTCAAAGCCTTTGCGTTCGATCTCACTATTGGCTGCTACCGGGTCGGGCACAGTGGCCGTGATCGGCGCGACCATGCCGGGGCTGGTGCCCCAACTCACAAACGGCACAAGCTCGGAGGCATCAATGGTGAGTTCGCGGTCAAACTTTGCGCCCGTGTCGCTGGGCAGCTTGCTCCACTCGGCAACGGCCTCGTCCCATGCTGCGCCTTGCGGCGAGAAGCGGCGGCCCTTGAGATAGGCAAACGTCGTCTCATCGGGAGCGACCATGCCCGCCCGCGCGCCGGCCTCGATGCTCATGTTGCAGACCGTCATGCGGCCTTCCATCGAGAGCGCGCGAATGGCCGAGCCGGCGTACTCGATCACATAGCCGGTCGCGCCGTCGGTGCCGATCTGTCCGATGATCGAGAGAATAATGTCCTTGGCCGTGACGCCGCGCGGCAGTTCGCCATCGACAGTGATGCGAAAGGTCTTGGGCTTGGACTGCGGCAGCGTCTGCGTCGCCAGCACGTGCTCCACTTCGCTGGTGCCGATGCCAAACGCCAAGGCCCCAAAGGCTCCGTGAGTCGCCGTGTGCGAATCGCCGCAGACAATCGTCATGCCCGGTTTGGTGATGCCAAGTTCCGGTCCGATGATATGAACGACGCCTTGATCGGGCGAATCAACGCCATAGAGCTCGATGCCGAATTCGGCGCAGTTCTTGTTCAGTGTGGCAATCTGCTTGGCCGCGATCTCGTCGACGATATGGAGCCGGCCCGCTTTGGTCGTGGGCACATTGTGATCGACAGTTGCGATGCTGCGGTCGGGGCGGCGCACCTTGCGGCCGGCCAGACGCAGCCCTTCAAAGGCCTGCGGCGAGGTGACCTCGTGCAGCAATTGCAGGTCGATGTAGAGCACGGTGGGCTCGCCCGCTGGCTCGACCACCACGTGCTGTTGCCAGACTTTTTCGAAGAGTGTCTTCGGTTCGGAACTCATTGGATTCCCCATGTTCAAAAGGTGAGGTGCTTGAATATCCCACCCTAGCCGCAAAAACAAAAACGCGGCGAGGGTGGGGCACCCGGTTGTCTCAGATATCTATGCGTGAACGAGCAGCGTCTTCACCGTCTCGCGCACCTTGGCGCCCATCTCGCGGGTTCCGAGCACGGTCAATCCCTCAGGATTGGTGCGCGCCAGGTCTTGCGTGCGGAAGCCTTGTTCCAGCACCTTGCGGACTGCCTTGACGATTGCGTCGGCCTCCGCTTCGAGCCCGAACGAGTGGCGCAGAAGCATGGCGCCGGTCAGGATGGTGGCCAGCGGATTGGCGATGTTCTTGCCCGCATGTTTGGGCGCGGAGCCGTGGGCCGGCTCATACAAATTGATCTTGCCGCCCGCGGTAGCCGAAGGCAGCATGCCCAGTGAGCCGGTGATTACCGAAGACTCATCGGTCAGGATGTCGCCGAATGTGTTCTCCGTGACGATCACGTCGAAGTCGCGTGGCCGCTTCATCAGGTGCATCGACATGGCGTCGACGAACTGGTGCTCCAGCGTTACATCGGGAAACTCTTTGGCTACCTCGATTACCGTCGCGCGCCAAAGCTGCGAAACTTCGAGCACATTGGCCTTGTCGACGCTGGTGACCAGTTTGCGGCGCTTTTGGGCCAACTGGAAGGCGACGCGCGCCACGCGGGCCACTTCATCGCGCGTGTAGATCATGGTGTTGAGGGCTACGCCCTTTTCCTTGTCCCAGCCGCGGGGCTGGCCATAGTAGAGGCCGCCGAGCAGTTCGCGGACGAACATGATGTCTGTACCTTCGATGATCTCGGGGCGCAGGGGGCTGTTGACCGTCAGTTCCTTGAAGGCAAAGACCGGGCGCAGGTTGGCAAAGCCGCCAAGGGCCGCGCGCAGCCCGAGCAGACCGGCCTCGGGGCGCTGGCTTGTAGGAAGAGAATTGAATTTGTCGTCGCCCACCGCGCCTAAAAAGACGGCTTCGGAGTCCAGAGCTGCGGCAACGGTGTCGGGAGGCAGAGGCGTTCCATCCCGGTCGATGGCCACGCCGCCAATGCGCCGCTCGTCAAGAACCAGCGTGTGGCCCCCTGCTGACAGTACTTCCTGCAACACTGCGATGGCTTCTTTGGTGATTTCGGGGCCGATGCCGTCTCCGGGGGTAACGAGAACTTTCAACTTCATTTTTAATACTCCTTTTCTTAGATTGTAGAGGGTTTTCCCGTCCGCCGGCCACTCCATCGAGCTGGCGACGAATTAATCGAGCTCAGATACTGGTTCGCGGCGCTTTTCGCGAATCTGATCGGGCAAGAGGCCGACCAGATCCTGGTCGTAGATATTTTTTTTGCGGTCGGCCAGGGCAACGAAGCGATAGTAGGTCTGCTGCAACTCCTCGCGTGTCAGCGCAAAGCCTAGCTGTTCGAGACGATGGCGCAGCGCGGCGCGGCCGGAGTGCTTGCCCAGGACGAGATGCGTTCTTGCGACGCCGACAAGCTGGGGCGTCATGATCTCGTAGCAGAGCGGGTTGGCCAACATGCCGTGCTGATGAATGCCGGACTCGTGCGCAAATGCGTTGTCGCCCACCACGGCCTTGTTGGGGGAGGGGCGGAAGGTGATGAGCTGGCCCAGTACCTGGCTGGTGGGGTAGAGATTCTCGAGTTTGATGCTGGTCGAGACGCCGTAGCGGTCGCCGCGAACATAGAGCGCGGCGGCGATCTCTTCCAAGGCCGCGTTGCCGGCCCTCTCGCCTATTCCGTTGATGGTGCACTCGACCTGCCGCGCGCCGTTTTGGACGGCGGCCAGCGAGTTGGCCACAGCCAAGCCAAGGTCGTCATGACAGTGCGAAGACAGAATGATGCCCTCGGCGTCGATGGCCGGGACGCGCTCGCGCACCTCGGCAAACATGCGGCCGTACTCCTCGGGCGTCGTGTAGCCGACCGTGTCGGGCATGTTGATCGTCGTTGCACCGGCCTCGACGGCGATGCGGACCATCTCAACCAGATAGTCGCGATCAGAGCGGGTTGCGTCCTCGGGGGAAAACTCGACGTCGTCCACCAGCGAGCGGGCCATGCGCACCGATTCGCCCGCGAGGTCGAGCGCTTCAGCCCGGCTGATCTTGAGCTTGTATTCCAGATGCAGGTCGCTCGAAGCCAGAAAGACATGAATGCGGGCGCGATCGGCAAATTGCAGCGCGCGCGCGGCCATCTCGATGTCCTCGGTCTTCGCGCGAGCCAGGGAAGCAATGCGCGGCTTGCGAACGGCCTGCGTAATGGTGGCGATCGCCGCAAAGTCGCCCTCGGAGGCCATGGCGAAGCCGGCCTCGATGATGTCCACGCCGAGATCTTCGAGAGCGTGGGCCATGGTCAGCTTTTCCTGCGTGGTCATGCTGCAGCCGGGGGATTGCTCGCCGTCGCGCAGCGTCGTGTCGAAGAAGAATACGTGGTTCGAGTTCGTGTCCATGCGTTTGAGCCGATTCCTTCTGTAATTCCTGTAATTGTCCAGCATTGAGATATATAACGCAAAGTTATAATTGTTTTAGAAGTGATTAGAAAACGTTATAATAGACGGAATGCGTTGAGTTGAGGATTGAAAATGGAGTCGATTCAATTTGAGCCCGCCATCCCGCTTCGACGGAAGCTGAACTGGTTAGACCTGAAGACCTGTTGCAAACTATACCCACAGTGGGTATAGTAAGGACGGTAGCAATGAAGGATCCAACACGCCGGAAGGGGTTACAGTTTGTCGAAGCCCCGGCTTTCAGCCGTCATCGGGAGGATTATCTCGACGATGAGGGATTCAGGAAATTGCAGCAGGCTTTGGGCGGCAACCCGGAGGAGGGCGATCTAATTCCGGGCGCGGGCGGAATTCGGAAGCTGCGATGGAGCGACCACAGGCGAGGCAAGGGAAAGCGAGGCGGCTTGCGCATCATCTACTACTGTTTTCTCTCGGATGAAGAGATTTGGCTGTTGACGCTGTACGGCAAGGACGAGGCTTCCGACCTGTCGAAGGATGAGAAGACGCAACTGCGCAGGGCGCTCGAAGCCGAACGCGCCGCTCGCAAGCGAAGGGAGACGCAATGAGAAAGCAATCGGGAACGAAGCGGGAAATCTTCGCGGAATTGATGGAAGGTGTCGGCGCGATGGGAGAGCACCGCAAAGGCAAAGTGACGCTGAGGACTCATTCTCTTCCGGCTGCCGAAGTGAAGGAATCGCCGGGAGCGGAGTTCTTTGTAGCTGTGCGGGAAAAGTTCAATGTTTCGCGCGCGGTGTGGGCCAATATGCTGCGCGTGAGTCCGCGCACGGTGGAGAAGTGGGAGCAGGGCGGGCAAGTGAGTCCCATGGCGGCGACCTTTGTGGAGCTGGTCTCGCGGTATCCCGATACGATCGAACGGTTGCAAACGCTGCCCAAGAGGATTGCGCGAGTCGGTGGTAGTAATGGGAATACGTCGTCGGTGGCCACGGAGAAGCTTCGTTCATATTATCGTCCCAGTAAGATCAACGTGCTGTTCGTTGGTGAGGCGCCTCCAGCCGGGGACACGTTCTTCTATGCAGAGAACAGCCAAGTGTACCGCTATCTTAGTGGCGCATTAAGCGTGCATCTAGGAAGTCCAAGCCGCTTTCTAGAGACCTTTCAGGAGCACGGCTATTTTTTGGATGATTTGGCATTACAGCCCATTGTGAATGTCTCTGCCACGGAACGCAGGCGGATTCTGAGACAGAATACTCCACTCTTAGCGCGCAGAATTGCCGAGTATCAGCCGCAAGTCATTGTTACCATTTTGAAGCGGATTTTTCCATACGTGGAGGAGGCAAAATCTTTGGCAGGACTCAATGTTCCCAATTACCCCGTTTCGTTCCCCGGGGTTGGCCAACAAGCGCATTTTCGACGAGAAATGAATGAGATCCTGCAATACCTTCCATATTCAGGAGAGCTTTGAATGAGTCATTTGTTAACTGCGCGTTCCCTCAGGGGCTAAAGCCCGCGTTGATTTTGCGGCATTTGCGGCACGACTGAAGTCATGCCCTGATACAAAACGAGTGTTCTTCAATTAGTGCTCGAGATTCCCAGATGATTGCGCCTTCTGCCTGAGGAATTATGGAACTTCACCAGCTCGAAACCTTTCTCGCCGTGGCCGAGGAGCACAGCTTCTCCCGCGCGGCCGTGCGCCTGCACCGCACCCAGCCGGCGGTGAGCCAGGTCATCCGCAAACTCGAGGCGTCGGTGGGCGAGACGCTCTTTGACCGCGCCGCCCGCGACGGCTCACTGACCTCGGCCGGAGTGCTCTTGCGCGACTATGCGCTGCGTTTGCTGGCCCTGCGCCGCGAGGCGGCCAGTGCCCTGGGCGAGTTGAAGAGCCTCGAGCGCGGCCGGCTGCAACTGGCGGCCAACGAGTACACCTGCATGTACCTGTTGCAGGCTATCGACCGCTACCGGCGAGAGTATCCCCACATCACCGTCGCCGTGCACCGCATGCTGGCCTCGCACATCCCCGAGGAACTGAACCTGCGAACCTTCGAGCTGGGAATGCTCTCCTTTCGTCCCGATCCGGCGCACTTCCGCTCGATCGCGGTCTACGCCGACAGTCTGGCCTTGATCGTCAGTCCCAGCCATCCGCTGGCCAGAGCCAGGCGCGTCTCCATCAACGATCTGGGCGAGGAGCTCTTCATTGCCCACAACGTGGCTTCGCCGCTGAGGCGGAAGGTGGTCGAGGCCTTTCAAAAATACAGAACCCCCCTGAACATGGGCATCGAATTGCCGACGATCGAGGCCATCAAGCGGTTTGTGGCCATGGGCAACGGCGTGGCTCTGGTGCCCCATCTGACCGTGGCCAGGGAACTGGAGGCCGGCGATCTTGTGCGCGTGCCGGTCGACGAACTGGAGGTCAAACGCGTGCTGCGGCTGGTTCACCGGCGGCAGGCCACGCTCTCCTACGCCGCCAGGGCTTTTTTGCAGACCGTCAAGGCTCTGGCCCAGGAGAATGGACCTCCGTTCTACTATCAAGTGGAGCGAGCTGTCTAAAGGGGCATATTACAGTGGAGCGCGATGGCCTCGGCGGTGTTGGATTGCGCGTTTTCCACCGTTTTGACGGGAGAGGGCACCCGATTGACTTCCCTTGCGTCTATAGCCTCAGTTCGTTCCTTTGCCACCTCTTCCGCCCCGGCCCGCTCCGGCCAGTTACAATGCTGAGAGTGGGGCCCGGCTCGAACCGGCGCACCGGAACAGACAAGCTCGTTGCCAGCCGGACGGTTGAGCAGTCGTGAGGATCAAGACCGAATGAAGAAGATCGCCATCATTGCATTTCTGCTGACCGTGTGCGTGGCAGCAGGCCGCGCCCAGGAAAGCCGCCAGGACATCAGCCTGAGCGGAACAGGGCTCATCGAGCCGCACGTCAGCTCGTCAAAAGACGTTTATGTCGGCGCCGATCGCGCCTTTGGCGCACTGGCAAGCTACCGTTTCATGCTGACGCCCTCCAACGCCATCGAGGCCAACTATGGCATCACATACCAGAACAAGATTCATTTCAGGAGCAATTCCGTCTACGATACCACCGTGCTGACCCGCACCCAGGAGATTTCGGGCGCCTACGTCCACACCTTCAACTTCAGGAAATTCAACCCCTTTGTTGAAGGGGGCGGGGCGGGAATCATCTTCCTGCCTATCCGCAACTCCGGAACGAATGGGGAGTTTGCATTGGAAGTTAGGCAGCAGACCGAAGTTGGCGCTCTTTATGGAGCCGGCATCGCCTATGAGATCAGCCCTAGCTTCGATATTCGCGTCGAGTATCGCGGCCTGGTCTCCAAAGTGCCGACCTTCGGCGACGCCAACCTGGTCACGAACAAGTGGTACAACATAAACAATCCGGTCGTTGGCGTCGCATATCACTTCTGATCCGGTCATGCATCGCGGTTGAATGAAGGGGATGGGCTTCGGCCATCCCCTTTTTTCCGCCTTTGATGCCGTCCTGCAATTCCTTCGTGGCCCGTTTGACGCGCGCCGAGAACACATGGCGTGCGCGGTTGTATCCTTAGCGCATGAACGAGGACGCTTCCACAACAATCCCCGGCTCCGAGCCCGGCCACGACCCCTCGGGCCGCCCCAACCTGCTGGAAAACTCGGCCAGTTCCTACCTGCGTTCGGCGCGCCATCAGCCCGTCCGGTGGCATCCCTGGGGCGAGGCGGCCTTTGCCCGCGCCCGGGCCGAGGACAAGCCCATCCTGCTCGACATTGGCGCTGTCTGGTGCCATTGGTGCCACGTCATGGACCGGGAGTCCTATGAGAACCCGGAGATCGCCCGGCTCATCAACGAGTACTTTATAGCGGTCAAGGTGGATCGCGACGAGCGGCCCGACGTGGACTCTCGCTATCAGGTCGCGGTCTCGGCGATCACCGGCCAGGGCGGTTGGCCGCTGACGGTCTTTCTGACTCCCGACGGGCGGCCCTACTTCGGCGGCACCTATATTCCGCCCGACGAACGCTACGGGCGGCCGGGCTTTGGGCGGGTGCTCACGGCCCTGGCGCAGGTCTGGCGAGAGCGGCGCGATGAGGCACTGGAGACCGCCGCCAGCGTGATGGCCGCCATCGAGCACAATGAGTCCTTTTCCGGGCGGGGCGGGGAACTGACGCCGGCCCTTGTGGACAAGGTTGCCGGCTCGATCCTCAACCAGTTTGATCCACGCAATGGCGGCTTTGGCTCGCAGCCCAAGTTTCCGCACCCCGCCGCTCTCGATCTGCTCTTGGAAGTGGCCACGAACCGAGGCAGCGAAATCGCCGGCCGGGCCTTCGCCGTCACGCTTGAGAAAATGGCGCGAGGCGGCGTCTACGACCATCTTGCCGGCGGCTTTCATCGCTACAGCGTCGACGAGCACTGGGGCGTTCCGCACTTCGAGAAAATGCTCTACGACAACACCGAACTGCTGCGCAACTATCTGCACGGCTTCCAGAGCCTTGCGCGCGAAGATTTTCAACTCACGGCCAGGGAGATTGTGGGCTGGATGGACTCGACCCTCAGCGACCGCGAGCGTGGCGGCTTCTATGCCTCGCAGGACGCAGACATCAACCTCGACGACGACGGCGACTACTTCACCTGGACGCTGGCCGAGGCGCGCGAGGCACTGCGTACGGCGGAGTTTTCAACGGGCGATATGGAACTCGCCCTCCGTTATTGGGGGATTCGCGAACTGGGCGACATGCACCACAATCCAGCCAAGAATGTCCTGCATGTGAACCGGACAGTGAAAGAACTGGCGGACGAAGCTGAGCGGGGCCCGGACCAGCTTGGTCCGCTGCTGGCCTCATCCCGCCGCGCGCTGCTTGCGGCTCGCGCCGGGCGGCCCATGCCCTTCATCGACCGCACGCTCTACACGAGTTGGAACGCGATGGCTGTGTCGGCCTATCTTGAGTCCGCGCGGGTTTTGCGCATGGATTCCGCGCGGGAGTTCGCCCTGCTGACTCTCGACCGGCTGCTCCGCGAAGCCTGGGATGACGCGACGGGGCTGGGCCATGTCATCGCATACGGTGACGGTCCAGCAGAGGGTGCGCCGCCGCTGGAAAAGCTTCGGGGCACACTCGACGACTACGCTTTCACCGTTCACGCCTGTATCGATGCCTCGCTTGCCAATGGCGAGATGAGCTACTACCACGCTGCGGTCAAGCTGGCCGATGCCATGATTGCCCGCTTCCATGATCGCGCTGCGGGAGCGTTCTATGATGCTGCCGCGCCTGCCGGCGGTACGCCGGCGCTGGGCGTCCTGGCCGCGAGGCGCAAGCCGCTGCAGGACTCGCCCACCCCGGCCGGCAACCCCACCGCTGCTTCGGCCCTGCTGCGCCTTGAGGCTCTGAACGGGCGTAGCGAGTATCGCGAGATCGCCGAGGATACGCTCGCCTCTTTTGCAGGAATCGTCGAGCACTTCGGCCTTTATGCCGGTTCTTACGGGCTGGCCGTGGAAAGGCTCCTGCTCGATCCCATTCAGGTGGTGGTCGTCGGTTCCGGTCCCGAGGCAGAGGATTTTGAAAGACTGGCCGCGGCCGGCTTCGCCGTCAACAAAACCGTGATCCGCATCGCTGCTGAGCGGCTGGTCGAGGGCGGCCTTCCCGAGGCGCTGGCAGAGACTCTGCTCCAGGTTCCAAAGCCGGAGGGTGCCGCGGCTTGGGCGATCGTCTGCCGCAACCGCACCTGCCTGCCGCCGATCACCGATGCCGTGGCGCTCGCTGAAGCCCTGAGAAACTCGGTTTGAAGGCCGGAATTCAGCGGGCCTTTGTCGCGCAGCGCGCTTGCGGCTGAGCCATTCTGCACAGAAATGTGCTCTGGAATGAGTGATTCTATCGATGCTTCAAGGGAAGCGGTTTGCCGCGCAAGATTCCGTGTGCAACTTGAGTTCCGTTGAAAATAAGGAGAAACGAATGAAATCCAGGAAGACATTTGGTGTTGTTTTCGCATCGCTCGCCGTGCTGGCTATGTCGCTGCCGGTATGGTCGCAGGACACCACGCAATCCACCACCACGACGACACAGACTCCGTCCGCTCCAGAAACCAAGACCAAGGAGACGACCGAGACCAAAACGAATTACAAACACCATCACAGGAAGACGAAGGTGAAGGAAAAGACCACCACAACCACGAAACCGTCTCCGGAACAGCAGACTCAAACCACAACGACGACCACGCCGCAGTAATCCCAGCCAGCCGGCCGGAATGTTCGTGGTTATAGCAAAATCAGGGTAGCTGTACCCAAGGCCAATGAACTCAAGTGGATTTTTCCTTAAGAAATAGCCACCTTCCAGAATGTTCGAGAGGGTATATTGACCCTGATTTTGCTCTAGTGTCCTGAGTCTGAAATACGCAACACGAAACTGGCTGTCCTTTTGAGCGAACGGGGCCCCGAACGTCTTTCAGTTCGGGGGTGGTGATTCGAACAATCTGCGGTTGTTCTTCGATGAACTCTGGACTCACCACACTAGCCCACCCATTCATGGTGAGGATCTCCTCGGATCAACTTGGAAAACATTCGTTCGGTCGGGCTTTGCCGGGGTCTCCGCTTCGGCTGGCCCGTTCAGCGGTAGCCGTGCCATGAGCTGCGTGAAGCCCTTTGAGCGTCCGGCTGACTCGCTAACCCGCTGATTCGCTGCCGCACGGATTCCCCTCATGCGATTGGAGCGTGATTGGGTCGTGCGCGAGCGCAGCCTCTGCGGTCGGCCCCGCCATATGCAGTAATTGCTCCGCATCGGCAGCCCCCGTCAATCTGACCGCCTCGGAACCGCTCTTCAGCAATCACACCCGGTCTTGGAGCCGCCAGAAAAGATGCGTTCCCAATCTGCCGTTTCTGGAATAGACTGTGCGGAAGATGAGCCGTAACCCCATCCCCGCGGCGAATCTTGAAATCCCAATGAGACTTGAATCGCAGTACCCAGGAGGTTCCCCATGCAGATCGGTAAAAGGCAGGTTTGCCAAAGCGAGCCGAACGGCGCCGAAGCATCCAGAACGCCACTAATGCGCCGTCAGGGTCGCATTCTCGTTTGTCTCGCGGTGATGGCAGCGCTTGCCAGTACTGTCGGACTGGGCCAACAGCCCAGGGAATCCACAATGCCCCAAAGCCTGCCGGGGGTCAACTCCCAGTCCAATGTTCTTCCCGACGCCAATCAACAGATGCTGATGCGCCAACAGCAAGCCAAGAAGCAGAGCTTCCAAGTGGTCAACGCCGAAAGAAAAAAGATCATCGCTGACGAGAGCGCGTTGTTGCTCAAACTGGCGACCGATCTTAAGACTGAAGTCGACAAGACTGACAAAGACACACTCTCTCTTTCGGTAATTCACAAAGCCGACGTCATCGAGAAACTTGCCCGCGATGTAAAAGAGAAGATGAAGCTCACGGTTGGGACAAACTGAGGAGTTAGGAGCTTGTTGAAAAGCTCGGGCCTTGTATCAGGGCACGACTTCAGTGGTGCTGCCAGACGCTCGGAATCAACCTGGGCTCTAGCCCCTAAGCAACGCGACTCAGCTTGGAGTTGGTTCTTCAACAGATTCTTGGATGAGTATTCAACGAGAAGCCGCTCTTGCTCGATCGCCTCGCTTCAAAAAAGCCACATCGCGCGATTCGGGGTGAGACACTCTCGGATTCTCGCGGGTTCGCTGGCTTGCTGGTTCGCTCACCCGCTGCCGAACGGATTCCCCTCTTGCGCCTTGAAGGTCGTAGGGTCGTGTTCCGGCGCGGCCTCCGCGGTTGGCTTGCTGCGTCCGCCGGACACCTTGTCCATAAATGTGTTGAAGACCCGGTTGGGGTCGCCGGGCAGCAATCCCTGCTCCTCGAGAGCCAGCCGAACGCGGCGGCGAAACTCCCTCACTGGCGCGTACTGCTTCGTGGGCAGGGTCTTGAAGACCACCGGGAAGATCAACTCCGAGCCTTTGATCGCATCTACGCCGAGGATCTGCGGGTCGGCCACAAAAAACTCCCGGAACTCCTCGCTCTTGCGGATCTCCATGGCGATGCCCTTCAGCAGCTCCAGTACCCGGTCGGGGTTGGCGGAGAAATCCACGCTCACGTTGACGGTGGCCACCGAGTAGCCCACGCTCAGGTTGGCCACGGTGGTGATCTGCGAGTTGGGAATCACGTAGAGAGTCCCATCCGCGTCGCGGACTGTGGTCTTGCGCAGCGTCATCGCCTCCACGGTTCCCGCCAGGCCGGCAAGCCGAACTGTGTCTCCCACCTTGAACTGGTCCTCGATCAAAATGAGGACCCCGTTGAGCATGTCGCGCACGATGTTCTGCGCCGCCAGGCCGAGGGCGATTCCTGCCACCCCGGCCGAGGCCAGCAGCGGAGCGAGATTGATTCCCACGGCATCCAGAGCCTGCATGCCGACAATGGCGCCGATGATGGCCAGGCCTGTGGTGCGAATCACGCCGGCCAGCGTCTTGACCTGGGAGATGTGGCCCGGGTCGGGAGCGTGCTGCTCGGCGACGCGGATCATCCTCGCCGTGGTCAGACTGAGCAAACGGCTGAGAACAAAGCCGATCAGCGCCACTACCAGCAAGTGCGGCAGCCTGTTGCGGGTGAACCCCTCGGCATCGATGGCCCACCCGTCGATCACACGGCCCAGGAACCGTTCTTCCGCAAACACGCCCGTTCTTGCCGCCAGCAAAGATACGAATAAATGCATCCTGAAGCTCCTCAAACCCTTCTCTTTAGACTAGACTGTCCGCAGGACAAGCTGGAAACCGATTCCCCGCGGCGATTCTGGAAATCCAAAATGAACCCTTGAACCGCAACAGCGCCCAGGAGGTTCCCCATGCAGTTCAGAATGAACCAAGATCACCCAAGCGCGCCGAGCGGCGCCCGAGCAACTGGACAGACCCCGATGCGTCATTGGGGGCGAATTCTCGCTTGCTGTGCCGTATTGGTAACCTTGGCCAGCGCCGTTGGACCGGGCCAGCAGCCGGATGAAAATCCTGCAATCAAAGATCACTCGACGATTCATGATCAGCAGCCCTACCGGCTTCCCGATGCCAATCAGCAGATGCAGATGCGCGAGCAGCAGGCCAAGCAGCAGAACTTCGACACGGTCAACGCGGCGCGAAAGAAGCTCATCGCGGATGAAAGCGCACTCTTGCTTAAACTGGCCACCGACCTCAAGAGTGAAGTAGACAAGACCGACAAGGATACACTCTCCATCAACGTGATTCGCAAGGCCGACACCATCGAGAAGCTGGCCCACGATGTGAAGGAGAAGATGAAGCTCACGGTCGGGGGAAGTTGAGGAGATGGGCGGTGTTCCCAGCACGAGGCCAGATTCGACCGCTAGCCAACCTCCCGGTTGCCCCGTTCAGCACGATGAGGCGCGCTACGCGGCTCCAGCCCACAGGCCCGGTCGGCGTGTGAGACATGCCGCTCGCCACGCGCTGGGTTTGACGCTGCTGATGGCTCTACCCGGCGGCGCGCAGAATTCGCCATTCCACGGGCCGATTGCCTCGCCGGCGAGCCAGGCCATGGCCGACTCACAGAGTCAGTTCAGCGACCGCGATCCCGTCGACGAGGAGAAACGGCTGCGCGCCCTCAACGCCGAGCGTCAGCGGTCGCTGGTCTCCGACACAAACAAGCTGCTCAAGCTTGCCCAGGAGTTGGACGGCGAGGTCAAGGGCACGAATCCCGATTCGCTCAATATGGAGGAACTGACCAAGGTCGCCGAGATTGAAAAGCTGGCGCACAAGGTGAAGGAGAAGATGAGCACTTCTGTGCGGGGAATGACGGATTTCCAGCCCCTCCTTCTTCCCCAGCGCCGATAGCCACCGGAATCTTTTTCCCGGCGTAAACTAAGTCGGGGCTTCGGGGCCCTTCCCGGCCCACGAGGGTTGCTACAATCAGAGTTGGAATTTGAAAGATCCCCGCAAGCGAGAAGATAAGAAGTCTGAGGAGTCAAGGGAATGGAACTGGCAACTTCCAGCGCTCGTGAGTCCGTGTCGGCCGTCGCCGGCCCCGGCAGCCTGAGCCCCAGGCAGATGGTCGAGATCTACCGGCTGATGGTGCTCTCCCGCCGCATTGACGACCGGGAAATCCTGCTCAAGCGCCAGCAGAAGATCTTCTTCCAGATCTCCGCCGCCGGACACGAGGCGCTTCAAGTGGGCGCGGCACTGGCCATGCGCCCCGGTTACGACTGGTTCTTCCCTTACTATCGCGATCGCGCGCTCTGCCTGGCTCTGGGCGTCACGCCGGATGAGATGCTCCTGCAGGCCGTAGGCGCGGCCACCGATCCGGCCAGCGGTGGCCGCCAGATGCCCACCCACTGGAGCAGCCGAGCGCTCAATATAGTCAGCTCTTCGTCAGCGACAGCCTCGCAGGTGCTCCATGCCGTAGGATGCGCCGAGGCCGGACGCTACTTCAGCCGCCACCCGGAAGCTGCTCAAAAATCCGACCAAGACTATCGCGCCTTCCACGACGTAAGATTCCATGGCGACGAGGTCGTCCTCACCTTGCTGGGCGAGGGCTCCACCTCGCAGGGCGAGTTCTGGGAGGCGCTCAACACCGCCTCCAACCGCAAGCTGCCCGTCATCTTTTGCGTGGAAGACAATGGCTACGCCATCAGCACTCCGGTCGAGGTGAGCATGCCGGGCGGCAACATCTCCCGCCTGGTGGCCAACTTCCCCAACTTTCATTTTGCCGAGGTGGACGGAACCGATCCGGAGGCGACTCTGCACGCCTTCCAGGCCGCCGTCGAGCACTGCCGTGCCGGCCTCGGGCCTGCCTTTGTCCACGGCCACTGCATCCGCAGCTACTCCCACTCGCTCTCCGACGACGACCGCCTCTATCGCACCCAGGCCGAGCGCGAGGCCGACGCCCTGCGCGATCCCATCGCCAAGATGCAGATGCGTTTGCTTCGCGAGGGCATCCTCACCGCCGAAGAGATCACTGCTCTCGAACAATCTTTGGAACAAGTAGTTGCCGAAGCCGCCGAGCGCGCGCTCAAAGCTCCGCTGCCCAAGGTCGAGTCAATTACTCGGCACGTCTACTCCGAAGATCTGGACCCTACAAACGCAGCCTTTGCCAGTGAGCAAAAAGACCAGTCCTCGCCGGACGCGAAATCCCGCACCATGGCCGACCTCATCAACATGTGCTTGCACGATGAGATGCGCCGCGACCCGCGCATCGTCGTCTTTGGCGAAGACGTGGCCGACGCCAGCCGCGAAGAAGCGCTCGCCGAGGTCAAAGGCAAAGGCGGCGTCTTCAAGCTCACCGCCGGCCTGCAAACCGAGTTCGGCTCCGAGCGCGTCTTCAACTCGCCGCTCGCCGAGGCCAACATCGTCGGTCGGGCCGTCGGCTATGCGACGCGCGGAATGAAGCCGGTCGTCGAGATTCAGTTCTTCGATTACATCTGGCCGGCGATGCACCAGATTCACAACGAACTCTCCGTCCTGCGCTGGCGCTCCAACGGCGAATGGGCCTGCCCGGTGGTGATTCGTGCGCCCATCGGCGGCTACCTCACCGGCGGCTCCATCTACCACTCGCAATCGGGCGAGAGCATTTTCACGCATATTCCCGGCCTGCGCGTAGTCTTTCCGTCCAATGCCCTCGACGCCAACGGCCTGCTCCGCACCGCCATTCGCTGCGACGACCCAGTTCTATTTTTGGAACATAAGCGCCTCTACCGCGAGACCCACGACCGCGCGCCCTATCCCGGCCCGGACTTCGCCATACCCTTCGGCAAAGCCCGCACCGTCCGCACCGGCAATGATCTGACGATTGTCACCTATGGCGCTTTGGTCCCGCGCTCTTTGCAAGCCGCCGAGCGCGCCCGCCGCGAGCATAACATCGACGTAGAAATCCTCGACCTGCGGACTCTCAATCCATATGACTGGCAAGCCATCGCCGCATCGGTCAAAAAAACCAGCCGTGTAATCGTGGCCCACGAAGACAGGCTAAGTTGGGGCTACGGCGCTGAGATCGCCGCCCGCATCGGCGATGAGTTATTCGATTCGCTGGACGCCCCAGTCCGCCGCATCGGCGCCATGGACACCTTCGTCGCCTACCAGCCGCTCTTAGAGGACGCCATCCTCCCCCAGCCCGAAACCATTTTCAAAGCGATTGTCGATTTGAAGGCGTATTAAAAGCAGTTCGATTGCGGGCTTTGTGTCTGTCGACTCGGCCATCTGAGCCCTGGTCTGGGTCGAGAACCTGATAACGTTTCGATTGCAGGTTTTGTTACAGGGCTCGACTTCACAGGCTGCGGAAAAACTCATTCGGGCGGGAGGCCGGGGATTCATCCCCGGCATAAAGACAATGGAATCAGCGGTGGCTTTAGCCGCCATTTCTCACACGGATCGATTCGGTGAGGAGCGGTGGGTTTTGGCGGCGGTCGAGAGCGATTAATCGGCTGGCAATCGGCTCCGCGATGGGTTCGGCGGGTGTGCCGTAGGGCTGATTTCGGATCGAAGCCGGGTTTCGAACATAGCTCCGCCAAGCCG
>Ga0302140_10001021_pt1 | contig 36608 bp, 35 predicted proteins | sample I_Bog_E1_1_FD_202095 | JGI IMG/M metagenome (GOLD analysis project Ga0302140, IMG submission 202095) | Peat permafrost microbial communities from Stordalen Mire near Abisko, Sweden - I_Bog_E1_1 | ecosystem: Environmental > Terrestrial > Soil > Wetlands > Peat | place: Sweden: Abisko, Stordalen... | reverse complement strand
CTGACTCCCTTTTGTCGAAATCCTTTGAGAATCATCATGCCGGAAACCACGTTAATTCTGAAGAGAGATTCGATGTTCCTGGAGTTGAGTGCCCTGATCGGAACTGTTTCATGGACTCCTGCAGAGTGGACAAACCCGTTTAACATTCCGCCATCGATCGCAATTTGCTTTAACCAAGAGGGGATCGAATCTGGATCATTGAGATCGAAACGATGAGCACGGTGGGCTCCTGGTTCGAGTCGACCGAGCGTCTCATTGAGTCGGATTTGATCCCTTCCGACGAGCACAAGGTGCGCACCAAGGTGCGACAGAAGGATTGCGGTCTCGCGGCCGATTCCCGAAGAGGCGCCCGTAACGAGGATCCGCCGATCTGCGAGTGAAAAGGGATTGGCAAGCATCAGAAACTTCGATCCAGAGGTGTCATGCGCCTTCAGTCTTTGACCAAATCTCCCATGATTAAAACGAGGTCAGATATTGACGCGGCACGCTTCATTTGCGATCCCGGGATGCTTAGATCAAAATCTTCGTCGGCCATTACGATGAATGACAAGGCGCTGAGGGAATCCCAACCCAATTCGTCTAGAATCTCGTTTCCTGTGAGTGCCCCGGAATCGATCTCCAAGATTTCCGCAAGCTTATCCAAAAAGGCAGCCTTCGAGATGCCTTCTGATTGCCGCATGCTAGGATTATACTGAGGGTTTCCAGGATCGGAAAGTCGTACTCCGTGTGGCAAGAACTTGAATGAGCAATTTCTGTTTCGTGAATGGAAAGCGGCTTGAAGCCGGATCAATTCTAGGCGTCAGGCAGTCATAAGCCGGGAGCAATTTCTGGGTAAGACCCATCTAAGCGTGGGGCGATGCAGATTAAATCGTTTGAGGACGGTTAAGGGAGAGAGGCTCAAACTACAACGAATCCCTCAGGTAGCCTTCGATCGGGACAAACCCATGAACGCCAAAGAACTACGTCGGCTTTCAACCCCATTGGCTCCTTGGCCAATGTATGACGAGGAGCAGGTTGAAGCAGTCGCCTCGGTGTACCGAAGCGGGAAAGTCAATTATTTGCGAGGGCAGATCGGACCCCAATTCGAAAGAGAGTTCGCTGAGTGGTGTGGGACAAAGAAGGCAGTTGCGGTTACCAATGGCACCGTCGCGATCGAGTTGATTCTTCGAGGTCTTGGATTGCGGTCAGGCGACGAAGTGATTACCACTCCCAGGACATTTGTGGCCACTGCTTCAGCGTGTGTAACGAACGGGATCACTCCCATATTGGCCGACGTCGATATCGAAAGCGGCAATATTACTCCGAATAGTGTTGAACCTCTGATTACGGCCAGGACCCGAGCCATCATGCCAGTTCATCTTGGCGGAGAGTAAGAACCTGCTCGTCATTGAGGACTGTGCTCAGGCTCACGGGGCACGAATTGGTGACCGGAGCGTTGGGTCTTTCGGCGACGCCAATGCTTGGAGTTTTTGTCAAGACAAGATTATCACTACCGGTGGCGAAGGCGGCATGGTAACCACTAATGACGAAGATCTGTGGTCACGTATGTGGGCCATCAAGGATCACGGCAAGAGCTATGAAGCAGTCTTCAATCAAAAGCATCCGCCCGGATTTCAGTGGCTTCATGAATCATGGGGCACTAACTGGCGATTAACCGAAGCACAGTCGTGTGTTGGCCGTATCCAACTTTCTCACATGTCGGAATGGTCAGCAACGCGTGCAATGAATGCGGCGCTCTTACGCAGTCGATTTGATCGGATACCGGCTGTTCACGTCCCCTGGCCCGAAAAGGGATTAACCCATGCTTGGTACCGTCTGTATGTTCACGTGAAGGAAGACGCACTCAAGGATGGCTGGAGTCGAGATCGCATCCAAGCCGCATGTTCGGATCGGGGCTTGGTACTATCAGTCGGTTCGTGTAGCGAGATCTACCTTGAGAAGTGCTTTCAAGCATCCAACTTGGGACCGTACCAGCCGTTACCAAACGCCCGAAAGATGTCAGGCTTGTGCCTTGCGTTTTTGGTCCATCCGGGTTTGACTGCATCTAGCCTCCATGAATTGGCCGACGTTTTCGAGGAAGTTATGACGGAATCAACCCGATAGTACATCATGTCTGGACGCGACACGTTCTACCTCCGATATGGGAAACGCGCCTTTGATATCAGCTTGTCCCTTTTTGCTTTGATCTTACTTGCACCGCTGCTGGCCCTGTTATGGGTCTGTGGAACCATCGTAATCGGTCATCCGGTTGGGTTCCGTCAAAAACGATCCGGATTGAGGGAACGTCTTTTTGAGATTAGAAAGTTTCGAACCATGACCGATCAAAAGGGGACGGATGGTTCACTTCTGTCAGATGGTGAGCGGCTCAATCCTTACGGTCGATTTCTCCGAGCGTCCAGTCTTGACGAGCTCCCCGAGTTATGGAATGTCCTAGTCGGAGACATGAGCTTTGTTGGCCCACGTCCACTCTTGGCCAGGTACGTGGACCGTTATTCTCGTCAAGAAAGGCGACGGCATGAGGTCCGGCCCGGCATCACCGGTTGGGCTCAAGTCCACGGTCGGAACTCTGTCAGTTGGACGGAGAAGTTTGCTTTCGATATTTGGTACGTCGACCATGTCTCGTTTGGTCTGGATATGCGCATTCTGTGCCTAACCGTCGTCATGGTCTTGTCGAGAACCGGGATAAAGTCCGACGATAGCGCCACCGCAACAGAATTTCTGGGAAGCGGGGAATAGAGGGGAGGCGATTCTGCGTACCCGGTCAGTAATTTTCGCAGCTCATTTCGACCGGGTTGGAAGCACTATGCGTTTACTCCTGTGACACGCCAACGTCCTCGCCTCCCGAAGATGTCGGCGAGGGCAACATGGCTCCGCTTGTAGAAAGTGTATGTTGGTTGGCATAGGTGATCAGCTTCGAGCGAGTCTCTTGGATGTCTAGGTTACGCATCGAAAGTTGTCCAATTCGATCTTCAGGGCCGAACTCAGACTCGCCGCTCTCCATGCTCAGCTTTTCGGGGTGGTAACCAAGTGCGGGGCCAGTTGTGTCTAAGATCGTGTAGTCGTCCCCCCGCCTGAGTTCCAGAGTGACCACCCCGGTGACGAGTCGGCCAATCCAGCGTTGGATGCCATCTCTGAGCATCAATGCCTGAGGATCGAACCACCGCCCTTCATAGAGGAATCGACCGAGGCGACGTCCTTCGCTTCGATAATTCTCAATCGTTCCTTCATTATGGATCGCATTGAGGAGCCGCTCATAGGCAATGAAGAGCAGGGCCATTCCAGGGGCCTCGTAGATACCCCGACTCTTCGCTTCGATGATCCGGTTTTCGATCTGATCGCTGCAGCCCAATCCATGTCGCCCGCCGACTTCGTTTGCTTTGAGTACCAGCGCTACTTGGTCTTCAAAGACCTCTCCGTTGATGGCGACCGGCCAGCCCTCCTGAAATTCGATGGAAACTTCCTCCGTCTTGATTTCAATCGAAGGATCCCAGAATTTGGCGCACATAATCGGCTCTACGATTTTCAGGCCCTTTGAGAGCTGTTCAAGGTCCTTGGCCTCATGAGTCGCGCCCCAAATGTTCGCATCGGTCGAATAGGCCTTCTCTTTGCTGTCCCGGTATGGAAGATTGCGGGCTTCCAACCACTCGCTCATCTCCTTGCGTCCACCCAACTCGTCGACGAAAGCCTTGTCAAGCCACGGCTTATAGATGCGCAAACTTGGGTTGGCCAGGAGACCGTAACGATAAAACCGTTCGATATCGTTCCCTTTGTAGGTGCTGCCATCGCCCCATATTGAGACTCCGTCCTCCGTCATCGCCCTTACGAGCATTGTTCCAGTGACGGCACGGCCAATCGGAGTGGTATTGAAGTAGGTCTTGCCGGCACTCACGATATGAAAGGCGCCGCACTGGAGGGCGACCAGACCTTCCCGCACCATTTCGGGACGGCAATCGATAAGGCGCGCCTTCTCAGCGCCATACTCAAGGGCTCGGCCCGGTACTCCCTCAACATCCAATTCATCGTACTGACCAAGGAGCCCGGTGTAGCAGTATGGAATCGCTCCCTTTTCCCGCATCCACGCTACAGCACAGGAAGTATCCAACCCTCCAGAAAACGCGATACCGACTCGCTCCCCCACTGGAAGCGAAGAAAGAATATTTGACATGCGCTTCGACTATGACATCTGAAGGTGCGTTAGCGCATCACACCGGGATCTGGTTTCCCACTACCGGTTCGGGATCAATATGCCTGCTTAAATTTCTCGTACCGCGTGCGTAGGATGAGAGACTCACGGAGCAAGACGGTGCGAGTCGTAATCATGTAGTTGTTATCGAGAGCCCTTATAAGGGTGTCCTGTTTCAATGAATCTTGCTCGATGACTTTGACCAAAAGGTCGCGAACGTAGATGTCGGCGTCTACGAATGCGGCTTCGATGAGTCGGTCAAAATTAGGCTGCTTTAGGAGCGCTTTCGCAGCATTCGCTCGAACCGCCCAGTCTTTGTCATGCAAGAGGGTAAGAAGAGGCGGCGCCATTTCCTCCCATGCGAGATACCCCGAGATTCGGGCTACCATAGACCTGATCTTGCCTTCTCTACTTTCAACAAATTCGTAGAAAGCTCTGACGATTTCCGTTCTTTGATTCGAGGTCACCGCACGTGGGATGGCCTCCATCGCGTGGATGACCTCCCAAATATCACGAGAGTCGAAGGCCCGAATGAGTCCGTCCACATCGGGATTATCGGGTCGATGAACCGCCCGCCTTTCTTCTGAGTCGTCGCTGGGGAGTTCGCCGACACCTTCGACGTGTTGCGTGTTGTCCCAACGTACTGCAGCCTTGCCTTGGCGGGCGCGTGCGAACGCTTGGAGGGCGCGGAACGCAGCCAGGCCGTTGATGACGTTCCCAACAACCAACCGGGGAACTGACATCAGACCTTCCGGCAAGCCGTAAACCATGCCCACGAAAACAACCCGCTGAAACATGCGGAAGAACATGAAGAACGTATCGACCATAACAAGGCGCTGAAGTTTCGAGCCTTGGTCAATGATCGGTAGTAACTTGAAACCGATGACGTTGTTGTCGCCAAGAGCAAATACGATGAAGTAGGCAAGGAGCACGTAGCCGAGGAGGGAAGTTCCCGCAGCCACGAATACCTTTCGGTCCTTCAGCAAATTCTCTTTGATACGCAGGCTGCCTGTCCAACCGCCCAACTCCCACTCTTGCAGCGAAATTCCAATGATCCAGCGCGTCTTTTGCCGAACGGCTCGGTGGAAGTCCATGGGGAAGTAAGCCCAGTTCGCAATAAACGTGGTTCGCTTGCAAAGCGGGGTGTACCATTTATCATCGCCGCCGGCTAGCACGAGGTTTACGAAGATCGAAGTGAATCCGGTCTCACGGATTCGCTTCGACATGCTGTAATCCTCGGTCATGGTGTCTTCGTTGAAGATTTTATAACCGCCCATCTGTTCGAGCGTCCGAAACACACGACGCGAGAAGCCAGTGCCCGTTCCAGCGTAAGGCACAAATCCCGATATCTTCTCGCGGACAGGCACATCTTTCATGTGCGTCTCAGAGAACTCGTCTGCATAGCTCCAGTGGACGAGTTTTCTCCAGTGAGTCGGCAGGGGAAGAATAGGCAACTGCATCACGTCGACGCGAGGGATGAGATAGTTGTATAGGAGAAATGAGTGGGGATGCACCACGTCCTCCGCGTCATGCATCACGATGATATCGAAGTTCACGTCGTGGCGCTCTTCGTATTGCTTGATCATCTTGTAGACGTTGTTTAAGCAGTCTGCCTTGGTAGTGGGCCCAGGCAACGGCGTCACCACTTTGATGATCTGAGGAAATTCCTTTGCCAGCCTATCGACTGCGCTCTGAGTAGCAGCATCGTTGGGATAGGTGCCGACGAATACGAGGTAGTTCTTGTACTCGACGCGCTGGATGATGTTGTTGACCATTGCGGCAACAACTTCCCCCTCGTTCCATGCCGGAACCATAACTGCGATGCGCTGCTGCTCTCTCATTCGCAGCTTCTCTAGCGTCAGTCGTTCCCGTCCCCGAAAAGCGACTCGGCGATAGATACGCAGGGTATAAGCGCCAATATCGTAGATCAGATCTTGGCAGCCACTCAGCAAGAACACCATCGCGACGAACCAAGTTAGACCGAGCATACAATCGCGCAATAGAACGAGAATGTCGCGTCCGGTCATATTTGGTTAGTCCTGATGGTGTGACTCAAGGGGGATGTTAAACGTGTCCCGTATCAATTTTCTGAATCGTTTTCGTCTTCGTCGTGCGCTACGGGCTTGGGTTTCTTAACGAACTGCTTTGCGACCCAAACGCCAATCCCAAGCAGGGCGACGATGAAGAGCGACATGATCGCCAACATCGTGGGAGTATAGGTATTCAACTCCTTTGTAATCTCAGGATTATCCTTGAGGCCTTGGATCTTTAGCGGAATCACACGACCGTCTTTCGTGATGACGCAGACTTGCCCTCCGATCGTATCAGCCTTGTTGGGATCGGAGAGGATTTGGGACACCATGTTCAAGGCATCGTTGTCCTCAGCCAGAATCACGTACAAGACGCCGGTGTTGCTCTTGGGCGCGGCGACCGCCTGGATGACTGCGCCACCTTTCAGGGTGTCCGGCATCAACTGAATTTTGTTGTTGATCTGGAACTTGCCGGGAGCTACCGGGCATACCAACAACTCCTTCTTGATCGTGGCCAAGCGTTGAATTTCGGAATAGTATCCAACGACTACTCCGCCCTGAAGGACGGAAGAGACCTCACCGGTTCGAGTCGTCCAGTTAATATTGATCAGGTTCGTTTGTGCTGCACGACCAGCCACAATGGCAGCCAGCGTGAGCTCTTCATCGGATGGGCTGGCAGAAAACCCGAAATCAACACTCTTGGGCACCCTTCCATCGCTCGGAATAAGATACGGGAAGCTCTCGAGATAGGGCCGGCCGATTAAATTTCCATTGACCAGTTCGAAGGTGGATTCACCCTCGATAACCGTCCACGCCACGTCATCGTACGACTTGGAGCAGTCGGCCGCTCCAAGATCGTGGAAGCATGCGATGTCGATAACCCAGAAGTTCTTAGCAAGCTCCTCGACCGGGATCCTGGCACGGATGATTCCGTCGTTAGCATTTTCCGGCTCCAACTTTGCGCTACCGATCGGGATTCCGTTAAGGAAGATCGTAATCAACGAGCGCAGCGGATTCATGGATGCGGAGTGACGGAATTTGAGTTTGATATACGATTCTCTACCCAGATCGCATCGCAAGGGTCGTCGAATAGTGAGGCTTGTACGCTGATGAAATGCTCCGGCGAGGTGAATTGCCGGCAAACCCAGATCGGTAAATGTAAACGATCCAAGCCGAGTCGTCGGGGGAATCGCGGCCTCGACTGGAGGAGTTGTAATGACTGCGGAAGTGCCTCCCATCTGTGCCGTCATCTCATTCTGGGCCAAGGCGCCATCTGCTGAGTGCAGGCCAGCGGGGCCGCCTCCTGTGACCAGCAGACTGGAACCACCTGGATTTCCGGTGGCCGAGAAATTGACCAAAGCGCCAACGTTCTTATCAAGCCCTTGGGGTGTGAATTTCGACCAAGCCGGATTCGACGAGATAAGGAGAGCTTCCCCGGAAGGGGTGCCGGCTGCGCGTGTCGCAACATTGATACGCAGGCCCTTGGAGGGAAGCCGCTTCCCCCAGTCGCTTGCGGTATCAAGCATGTTTGCAAGCGTATCGGTCGAAGGGTCGGAAGGAACCATCCAATGGCAGCGCACCGCGTTATCCTCTAGAGGATCCAGGTAGGGAAACGGATACAGCATCAGAGGAAAAGTCGTTGGATCCTTTCGGACCAGATGCAAAGTTGTGTTCTTGCCGATTTTAAGCCAGTTTGCATAATTGTCGATGTCTCGGCATGGGAGATCACTCGATTTTTGGCGATTGGCAACTCGGATTTCGTTAAAGCCCCTCTTAAAATACTTGTCGGGGAGGGCCACTCTCCACGGGATCGAATCTCCCGACGTCGGCGGCAGGACTCGGCTTGCCAGGGGATAGCCGTTTAGAAAAATGGTTATGCTGCCTTGGCCAGGCAAGAGAGTTGCGGAGGTGGAATAATCCAGTAGGAAATACGACTCCCCGGGATACACGTCCATTCCAGATTTGATCTCGAAGTAGTACGACCACTGATTGGACGGGTTCACAAAGACTTTATCGTCCGTGAGGGGATGCATGTTATAGGCGTGCTGGCCTACGGGACCGGTAATAACATCGGAAAGGGCTTTCTTGGCCGCCACATCGGAAGCAAATACCGGAGTCATCCAGAGAGGTGAAGTAAGGAAAATAAGCGACAGTGCCCTCATCGGGCGTCCAACTCGAAAGCTGGACGAATTGCCGTCGGCCACAGACGTTTTCGACCTTTCTCGAGTTAATTTATTAATTGCCATCATGTGCTCATATCGTGCGGATACCAAGTTTTGAGTCGTCCATGATCAGCGTATAGATCTTCCTGACCTACTAAACAACCCTGGTCGTCTAATTTAACGCGTGACGGGATGGTTTAGCCGCTATGTGCCAAGCATAGTTTGATCTAAATAGTCCACTAACGGCTAGTCGCGGAATCACGTGACATGGTAAAAATTTTATGCTGCGTTTTGGGTCACCCATGTGTCTAAGTTCGCCGCCTCGTTTCGATGAAGCGACTCGGGAAATTCAATGGACTGGAACTCCTGTTCGGGGTAGTGCACCAACTGGAGCATCGAGTACCACGGGAGGGATCTCTTGCCGTCCCGATCGTGGACCATTCCGCAACCTGAGCAGTAATTGAGTTTCTCCCAGGCGGTATTACGCGCTTGATATGCGTGTTTCCTGACCGTCAGTTCCAATGCAATTCCTCGATCTTCCTCGCATGCGAGCTTCTTGAGTCGAGACCAGCTTCGTAACCCCGACAGCATCGAAGCGGCGAGGGCAACGGATAGGGTGATCAAGTTTGGAGTAAAGAAAACTGTCTCGAACGAGAAAGTAGAGAAGAATGTGAAGGTCGCGTGCTGCCTGCCATCGCGGATGGCACTGGCATGCAGCTTTGATCGCTTGAATCTGGGTGGAACAGGCACCTTAAACCAGCGGGCAAGCTGAATCCTGTCAGGCATCACGATTCCCGTTGCGCCAATTCGGATTTCGGGAATGATCTCATCATCCTCAGCCGAAGGTACCGGTATGGAGCCTAGTTCCCTCAAAGTCAACAAGTCCTGACATTTGCAGATCGGACAAGGGAAGTTGACATGAGAAGGCGAATGTTCGGCAAAAAGAAAGGCCGAATCGAAGAATTCGGCCCTTCCATTCGCGTGGATAATTGGTTCTAGCAGTCCCGAAGTTCCAGATAGATGCGATCTGCCGTCTCCTAGCCTCGAATTGCCTGCCATGACCTGAAAGACATGCGCCATTGATGAGATTGTCTACGGCCGGAGCTTCTTGGACAAGTCACGGTTTGTACGTAACGGTTTCGAGTGACCGGACGTATGCTAACGCGAAGAAAGAGGGTGCGGAGACTTGTAGGACTCGATCCCATTGTCGAATTCAAGATGTTGAGATCAACAGAACAGGGGCAGTTCTCTCATTCGCACGAAGCAGCAAAAAACGACGAAACTAGGCGATCTTATTGCGGGTTAGAAGAAAAGAATCGATTTAGGTTGCAGGATCGGTAGAAACGGCGGTACATTGTCAGTGGTAGCAAGTTCTGGCGATTGGCGCCAGCCTCGTGCGATGTGACCTCCAATGGGCACGACCAAATTTATGAGTTACGACAGTAGTAGTTCGACAGAAAAATCACAACCCCCCTCGTGTGAGTTACACGCGAGAGGAATGGTGTTTGGAGTGTGTCGCTTCCGAACCTGACCGTCCCGTCAGGAAACCTTCTACGGAGGGGCGTTCGGAGCGATTAGCTCTGAACGCCCCTCGTCATGTTGTGGACAGCGCAGTCCACTAAGACCGAAAGCGTGGAGGTGCATAAGTGCGCAAAGAAATCCAAATACTGGCCTACCCGCGAATCAATCCGGTGGCTTCCCGAAGCGTTGTCGGGGCGCTGAACGATTGGTCTTTTCTCGAAGGGAAGTGCTCACGCAACGATCGACACGTTGTTCATTCAATCGAGGGACTTCCAATCGTTCAGGAGGGTGCATGGATGCTCTCTCACATTTCACGGGCCGAATATGAGCCTGTAACGTCAGAGGCTCTCCGCGGAGGCTCCATGACCATTCAATTAAGCACAAGGATGGTGCTCTCATGGTAGAAATGGATCTTCGTCAAGCGACGCCGGGTACGGTCGTCTCGTCTCAGCGCAAGAGAAACCTGCTCACCTTTTTGATGGTGCTTGGGCCAGGACTCATCGTGATGGAAGCGGACAACGATGCTGGGGCGGTTTCGACTTACACCCAGGCGGGAGCTCAATACGGTACCCATCTCTTGTGGGTCCTCGTCCTCCTTCTGCCCATCACCTATTTCATACAGGAAATGGTGGCAAGGTTGGGGATCGTCACAGGTCAGGGGCATGCGGCCATGATCTATCGACGATTCGGTCGATGGTGGGGAAATTTCTCGCTTGTCGATCTGCAAATCGCAAACTTCCTGACTCTGGTGACGGAGTTTGCTGCCATTTCGCTCGCAATGGACCGGCTTGGAGTGTCGCCTTACATCGCGGTTCCACTCTCGGCGGTTGCTCTGGTTTCCCTGGTGCTAACTGGCAGTTACCTGCGTTGGGAGCGAATCGTTATCGGCCTGTGTCTGCTGGATGTCGCATGGTTCGCGATGGCAGCGGTGTGTGGCCCCAATTGGGGACAGGTGGCTCACCGATCGATGATTCCAAACATGCCCCTTGGAGGGATGTCGACCGGACTGGTCTATCTCGTGATCGCATTGGTAGGAACAACGATTGCTCCCTGGCAGCTCTTCTTTCAGCAGAGTTGTGTTGCGGATAAGCGGTTGCGGTTTGCCGACCTGAAATGGGCTCGACTCGACACGTTCATCGGAGCAATCTTCACGATTTTGGTGGGAGGCGCCATGATGCTTGTGGGCGATGCCGCCTACCGCCATCACCTATCGTTCGACAATCCTGCCCAGATGGCAATGGATCTCGTCCCACATGTCGGACCGTTTGTAAAGAACGGATTGCTCTTGATGATGGTCAATGCAGCAGTCCTTGGAACTACCACCATCTCATTGTCGAGTGCGTGGGCATATGGTGAAGTCAAGAAGTGGCCCCACAGCTTGCACAAAGGCGTGCGCGAGGCTCCGGGCTTCTATCTCATTTATGCTTGTTGCGTCTTTGCGGCGGCCGGATTGGTTTTGATACCAAACGCTCCGCTTCAGAAGATCATTGTCAGCGTTCAAGTTTTGGCCGGCCTCATGCTTCCTTCCGCGATCATTTTTCTACAGCTGATGCTGAACGATCGCGAGTTGCTCGGCGACCAATATGTGAACAAGCCTTGGAACAATTGGGTGAATTGGACAATCATCGCCCTCTTATTCGCTTTGTCACTCGTCCTTGCGGCGCAAGTCCTTTTACCCGCTCTGATGCCCGGCACCTAGCGCGGCACGCTCAAAACCTGGAGGAACCAAAATGATCGCTTTTAAAAATGACCGAGTCTCAGAAGAATTCATCGTAATCCATCCCCTTTTTGACGAGCCTGAACAAAAGCGCTCCGGCGAGGATTTGGGGCGAATGCCGATGAGCCGAAGTGTTCGAGTTTGCCTCTTGATGCTTCGCGGATACCTGATTTTGATGAGCTTGATGCTTGCTTTTCATTTGGTTGCCGGCGCAACCGTTCCTGCCCATCCTTAGTGGGTTGTGTCTTCAAAAACTAACCTCGAACGCAAAAAAGCACCCGATAGGTCCGGCCCAAGCTAGGACCTATCGGGCGCCTTTTTATTCAAGGGGCCTTTTTACTGACCGCCGCCAGGGCCACCCTGTCCGGGGCCGCCCGGTCCAGGTCCGCCTGGCCCCCCGGGACCACCCGGTCGAGGTCCTCCGGGCCCACCAGGACCTCCCGGACCACCCATACCCGGTCTGAATTGTCCAAATCCACCTCCCGGTCCGCCGAACATTGGGCCACCCTGTTCCACGAATTTCCTGGTCGCACCGAGCCTCTTCAGGGTCGCCTTTTGGCTGGGTGTAAGAACTTGATTGATCGCGTCTTCCAGGTCCTTTCTCGCTTGTTCAAGCCGAGCCCTTATTCCGCTTGGCCCCCCCGGAACGCCCGGCCCTCCTGGCCCTCCAGGACCTCCTGGCGGTGGCCCTCCCGGTCCACCGGGACCACCTTGGGCACCCGGACCACCGAATCCTGGTCTGCCAGGGCCACCAAAACCCGGTCCTCCTGGCATCATCTTTTGCCTTTGAGCTTTGACGATATCATCGATCTTTGTCTTTTGAGACTCGGATAATCCGATTGCGCCTTGGACTTCCTTGTCGACGGCAGCACTGATCCCACCAAGCTGAACCTTTATTTCCGTCAGGCGGGATCTCTGTGCCGGGGTCAGAGTTTTTCCGATGGCGACGTCCATGTCCGTCTGCATCTTTTCGATCATCGCTCGAATCGCGAGGGGATCCGGTCGCTGGTTGTTGCCGGTAGGCCGCATTTGAGTCTGCATGTTCTTGCGCACCGTATTCATCGCTTCTCGAATCTGATCTCGCTGTTCCTGGGAAATACCCAGGTCTTTGCCGACGTCAGGGCGATTGACTAACTGAGCAGTACGTTGGACGGTCGGCCCCCGCATGACGGGGAAGTTCATTCTTGGGCCTCCCGGCCCGCCCGGCCCACCTGGGCCTCCCGGCCCGCCGGGACCGCCTTGGCCCGGACCACCTTGTCCAGGAGGGGGAGGAGCCCCCTGCGCGTGCACGGTACCCGCGGTGCAAAAAAATAACGAGGCGACACCGGCAAGGGCGGCGCTAGTGGCGAATGTCTTTCGGAAAGCTGATATCCAAATTCTCCTGTTCATTCAATTCTCCTTGGTAGTTACTGCATGACCGTCGTAGGTTGAGTATGAGAAGTTTTCTGCTGAAAAATGAAGATCCAGTCACGTCGTGGCAACCATTATATGGGAAGAGTTCGACACAACGGAGGCGGGGGGCCTACAACATGGTCATACGCGCGCAGATGAAAGCCACTTTGAGCTTTCATCTGCGCGATCGGTCATAGCTGCTTCGAGGGTCGGTAGCGTCCGAATGAATTCTGGACGCTACCGACCCTCGAAGCAGCCTAGGCGTTGGTGTTAGTGATCGCCACCGAATCCGCCCCCTCCAGGACCTCCACCGCCCGGGCCGCCGTCAGGACCGCCCCCTCCAGGGCCGCCGAATCCAGGCCCACGTGGGGGCCTTGCCTGCTCTACGAATTTCTTCGTGCCGGCAAGCTTCTTCAGCGTCGCCTTCTGATCGCTGGTCAGAATCGCGTCAATCGCATCGTTGAGTTCTTTTCTGGCCTTCTCCATGTTGGCTCGCATCTGTGGGTCGCCGCCAGGGCCGCCGAAACCAGGTCCTCCAGGACCGCCGGGACCTCCAGGACCACCAGGGCCACCAGGGCCTCCGGGACCACCTAGGTCTTGACCGCCTCCACCGTTACCCGGGCCGCCAGGGCCGCCGAAGCCCGGTCCGCCTCCCGGTCCTCCCGGACCGCCAGGTCCACCCGGTCCCATCTTTTGCCGCTGGGCTTTAACAAGCTCATTGATCTTCGATTTTTGATCGTCGGTCAAGGCAACGGCGCTTTGGATTTCCTTGTCAAGAACGGCGCTAGAACCGGCGAGTTGGACCTTAATCTCGGTCAACCTCGTCTTTTGGGCTGCGGTTAGGATCTTGCCGATCGCTGCATCCGCTTCTGCCTGCATCTTGTCCATCTGGGCACGCATGGTCTCCGGATCAGGGCGATCTCCGTCATCGGGAGGTGGCATTTCGGACTGCATCTTCTCTCGCATTCTATCCATCAGATCTCGAATCTGATCCCTTTGCTCCTGGGTGATCTCCAGATCCTTCACAACGTCAGGCCGATTGACCAACTGAGCCGTATGCTGAGGTCCTGGACCACGCATACCCGGTCCGCCCATACCTGGCCCCCTACCTGGTCCACCCTGACCGCCCTGTCCGCCTGGAGGAGGCGGTGGTGCGTCTTGGGCACTTGCAGTACCGGTCGTGCAAATCAATAGCGTGGCAATTCCTGCCAATGCGGCGCTGGTGGTGAAAGCTTTTCGAAAAGCTGCTGTCCAAGTTTTTCCTTTCATCGTGTTCTCCTTCTTTGTGGTGGCAAGTCCTTGCTTGCCTGACGATGAGAAGTATCAATCCGAAAAATGAAGATCCAATGAAGGCGTTTTTTTTCTTGAAAAAGTTGTTGAAATGGGGATCAGGCGAGTTTTGGCGAGGAGCGCGCATATGGGTTAGTAATGCCAATCGAGCCGATGCGGTTCAAGGTTGAGTATGAAGACCAAAGGGTCGTGAGAAGCGAGGACTATTGGAGAAGGTTGGGTTCCACGCACGAACCATTTGCCCGAATCTTCATACAAACTTCATTCCTAGGGTTCACTCTTGCTACTTAGGGAAAGAAACGAATGAAAATCCTCTTGGTTGAAGATGAGCGTCCTCTCGCTACTGCGGTAGTTCGAGTTCTGACAGATGCCGGTTGGCGGCTAACTTGGGAGGGGGATGGCAAGAAAGGGTATGAAACGGCGATGCGTGAGGAGTTCGACCTCATCATTCTTGACGTCATGCTCCCGAACAAGAGTGGATGGGATATCCTGGCCGATTTGCGCCAAGCCCGCAAAACGATGCCCATCATGATGTTGACCGCTCTTGAGGAGACTGACGATAAGGTTAAGGGGCTGGAATTAGGCGCCGACGACTACGTGCCAAAGCCCTTTGAGGTTCCGGAGTTGGTGGCTCGTGTGCGAGCGATGCTCAGGAGGGACAAGGTCAACAAGAGCATCGTCACACGTGTGGCGGACCTGGAAATCGACCGCAAGAACCGATGCGTGACCCGGGGAGGCAAGCTCATCTCCCTGACTCGCCGAGAGTACGATTTGCTTGAAGCGCTCGCTTCCAACGAAGGGAGAGTCCTTAGCAGGGAAACGATTCAGGAGCGAGTTTGGACGGATGAGGAGAGCTACTCCAATACAGTAGATGTGTTTATCGGAACCCTGCGCAAGAAGGTCGACGCACCCTTCGAACGGAAACTGATTCATACCGTTCACGGATTCGGATATGTTTTGAAATCAGAACCTATCTAGAAAGGCATTTCAAATGACACTGTTTCCAACGAGCATTCGTGCAAGACTCACGCTCACCGCGGTCACCGTCATGGGTGTGCTGTTTATCTTGCTCGGAGCCGTCGTTGAGGTTGTAGGGCGTCAAGAGATCATGAACGGGGTCGACGCCGACCTGCTAAAGCGGGCAAGCGAGACGATTCAACTCCACAAGGAGATGCAGAGGAACATGCCGCCTCCTCCAGGCCATGGAGGACCAGATGACCGGATGGGGCCCGACGGACCGGGAGGACCAAGGGGGCCAGGCGGTCCGGATGGTCCGTTCGATCCGCATGGACGTGGCGGACCAGGTGGGCCCGGTGAGCCAGATGATCGCCCGAGACTTGATCGAGGACTTGGTCCGAGATTCGGCGGTCCGGACGGAAGGGGTCCACGACGAGGACCTAACGATGGTCCAGACACCCGAGAGTTTCAGCGGGCAGTCGCGAAAATCGGAGACCCACTCCTCGCGATAGGTCCTCGCTTTATTAGTATTACTCCGGGTCCACCGTTTGCCTCACCTGATCGGATGGTCGCCTTTGATCCATCGGTTGTGCCAATGGCTGAGCGCCACGGTGTCGTCTATTCGATGGTCATGCTCGGCAACGAAAAGGTGAGGCTGATTACGAAGCTGGCGGTGGACGACAACGGACGCAAGTGGCTTGTGCAGTACCCTTATCCACTGGGCGATATCGACAAGGCGTTAAGAGAACTAAGCCAAACCCTATTGATACTCTTACCGATCGGGCTGATTTTGACCGCCATTGCGTGCCTTTTCCTGGTGAAGCGAATCATGAGGCCCATCCGCGAAATTACATTAACCGCGGAGTCGATCGGCGCTGACGACCTTACGGGAAGATTGACCGTCAGCGGGGCAGATGAGTTTGCGCATCTAGCCGGCACCATGAACGGGATGTTGAGTCGAATCGAGATCGCGTTTGCTGCACAGGGACAGGCTATGGAGAAGTTGGAGGCGATCCTCAAAAAGCAACGGCGCTTTACCGCCGATGCATCCCACGAGTTGAAGACGCCTCTTGCCGTCATCAAGGCGAATACCGGTTTGATGCTTCACGGGATGCAATTGGAACCGGATGTGAAAGGCTCCGTTACGGCGATCGATTCGGCCGCGACGCGCATGAATCGACTTGTCCAAGGGCTCATGGTCTTGGCGCGTGCCGAGTCTGGACAATCGTCTCAAGCTCCAAAGTTGTTAAACCTTGTTTTAGTTGCCCAGAACGCCATCGACCAGGTCCATCGGTCAGCAACGAAGTCGGTGATCTTCTCAAGCGATCTTGACGAACTTTGGACAAGCGGATGCGAAAGCGATATCGAGCGCGTTGTCGTCAATTTGGTCGACAATGCATGTAGACATACGCGTGACGACGGGCACATCCATGTGAGGGCGGGCCGACATGGCGGCAATGTGGTGGTCACGGTCGCCGATGACGGTGAAGGAATCGCCACCGAACATATCGAGCACATTTTTGATCGCTTCTATCGGGTCGATTCTGCCCGTTCCACAGAAAGCGGCGGTAGTGGACTGGGGTTGGCAATTTGCAAGGGAATTGTGAAAGCTCATGGAGGAAACCTATCCCTGTCGAGCGAACTCGAAAAGGGTACAACCGTGACGTTTACGCTGCCTGAAGCTAGTGGATCTTTCCTCGAAGCACAGTAATCGAATAAGCGGGAAGTGAATAGGAAGTTGAACTTCCCCCGCTTACGGTGGTGTGCGCGATAGGGCCATCCGGCTTGGCGTAGCCGTTTACGCCATCGGGTATCCAGACATACTGCTCTTGAGAAAGCTGGGACTGGGCGACGTTTCCACTGAAGTAATGGGTCGCAGAATTCACGAACGAGATTTGAACCGAATGGGATACCGAGTCCGTGTTCACCAACAAAACGGCGTACTGGCCGTCGGGACGACTTACCACATACGGCATCACGATCGGATTCCCGCTCGAGTCTTTGATCGTCGTTGTTGCCGGCCATAGAATGTGTTCCCCCTTATCGGGAAGGCACCAGTCCTGGGTCAGCATCTGGTTTGAGTAAAACTGGGATGTGATGCCGTTGACCTGATCATTGCTGTCCGACGTAAACATGCCCAAGATGCCGTAATTCCCGCTGTCGTCATAGAGTTGATACGGGAGGTACTGATAGTAGAAAGAAGCAGATCCGCCTCGGTTCATGAATTCGCCGACAAAGATCGTCTGCCAGAGGGCGCCCATGAGGTCGACGGTAACCACACTCGTGCCTCCAGTGAAGTTGTATTCGGTCACGTAGAGGGGAAACCACTTTGGAAGCTGGGCGTAGGCCATCTCCGAGAAGAAAGAGCTAACTTGTGGAGGTTCTTGAGCCAGCAAAGACCAATCTACGGTTGTGGCATCAAAGGGATAGTGTTCTGTCGAGACAAAAGAGAGCAGTGAGGCCGCCTTGTGGGAGGTCAAGTATGCAACAAAACGCTTGAGCCAATCGGTCTCGCCTGTCGCGTCCGGCCACGTTACGACTCCCCAATTGGAGAAGATTGGCCCTCCCATTTTATACTGAGGATAGATCTTGTGAATGGCAGTGGCCCATTGGACATAGAACGCTCCGTAGTCTTCCGGTGTCATAAACTGACCGTCCGGTTCCTCGCCAAGTTCGATTCCGGCGATCGGGTATTTCCGCCGAGTGAGGTAAGTCATTTCGGCAACCGCGTTGTCCGGTGTGCTGTAAATAAGCGGCACGGGGACCATGGCAGGCAGCTTTTGAGCTAGTTTGCCGTCGAGTACAAAGTCTAACCCAGCCTGCTCCGTGTCTGGATTCTGATAATTCGACGTGTGCCAAGGGTCTGTGGAAGATGTATAGACCACGGTCTGATTCTGGTTCGCCGAGTGCGAAACGAGATCCGAGAAATTGGAATTCGAATCGAGAGTCCCAATTCCGACCTCGTAGATCGCGTAGCCCATTCCGTTCCTCGGGTCGCTTGAGCCATGGGAATCAAACGTGTTTGACGACTGGGACATCAGAATGCGGATGAATTCGGCATTGACGGTGCTCGATGAGAGCTTGAGCGTAACGGTCCCACCACTGCCTTTTGTGATGGCTCCATTGGGGAAAGTAACCCAACTCCCGTTCGTTGGGTCATAGATGGCATCGTCGCCGGTCCAGTACTGCACAGAGTAGGACACGGCATACGGGGCGGCCCAATTAATCTGAATCGCATTAAGATCGTAGTTAGTTCCCAAATCAACGACGACCCATTGCGGGTGGAGAGAATCTGACTCGTGAGTATAGGTCGAAGTCAAATACGGGTTGCTCTTCCAATATGTTGTAAGATCGCCGTCAGTAATTCTCGAGTAATCCTGGTTGTCGCCTTGATCGAAGGTATCTCCACGGTGCATGAGTTGAAATCCGTAGCTGTCCGTAATTGGAGATCCAAGGGTTGTGCTGCCCACGAAATACCCTTGATGATTTGTGGCATCGCTCCACGTACCATTTGGATTCCAGTGCCAATCTTGGACGTTCAACTCCGTGTAGAGGCGGTATGAGATACTTCCTACCCCGGAACTGAGCATGTACTGAATATTCGACGGCGAAAACAGGGTAGGTCCACCACCTACTCCAATAGCATCGACTCCGGCACCAAGGGCACGGTCGGGTTCAAATCGATTGAGGATGTGGGACGCGGTCAGATTGACTTGAATTTTGCCGGAAGCGGGAATAGTGAATGGATTCACAATCCGTTGTTCGACCCGTTTTCTAGCAATTGGACGTCGGTGATGATGGCGGATCGACTGCGCACCGGCAATCGCGACTACTGCAATGATCCAGCAGATCGATGCGCAGACCCTCGACCATCCAAGCCGCGTATACATAGTTCTTAGGATATACGGTAGGTAGTACTTCGTTCAACAAAATAGGGCTTTCAGGAGGGGCTCTATATTGCTGAATTGCCGATAGGTACGCCTATTAAGCCGCTCAACATCTCGGCAAAGTATAGCGACTCCCGCTCCTGGTCTCCCTTCGTCAATCTGGCTTCGAGGTGATCACCCAAATACATCCAGTCCGGCCAAGTGGTGTAATTGACGAAGTCGCCTTCTCCAAAAAAGCGGAATAGCACGACTTCTTCATTGTCTTTCAGCAACAGGCGCACGATGAACAAGTCCAACTGCTGGTAGGCCCAGAAGCCGACGCCAACATCGTTGTAGTCGTACAGGATCTCTGCAATGCGGTCGAATTCGATCCTTCGAGATGAAGTGAGGAACCAGAACAGACGATTAGTTACTCGTACAAAGCGGACGATCGGATCTACTTCGACTTTCCTTCCGGCAAACCCGAGTGAGCATATCTGAGATCTGGCGCCCGAGCGGGCCACGAGTGCTGGTCCCTGTTTCGATATGTACGGCCTAAATCGTATGATGCGGCTAATGAGCCATCGAAATCCCAGGTAGTCGAACAAATCCATCTGCTTATGGCTGAGACGCACTGAAACGTAGTTGAGGATCGAGCGTCGGCGATTGGGCAATATTATTATTCGAAAAGCAAGATGCTTCAGTCTTTTCGGGTGGGATTTCGCCAACGTCTAGGATATCCACCAAGCTACCAACCGCCTGGAGATCGGGTAGCCCTGTCAAGCAATCCACAGATAAGAACCCAGAGACAAGGCTCGTATCTCCAAGGGTCTTTCTCACAACCAATTTAAGGTGGAGTTGGCAAAACGCTCGATCGTTAGAGCGTTGACGACGGTCGCAGGAGGTGTCGCGTGAAGTCGGAATTGTGGGAGCGGCAGCGGCAATTGGAAATGCCGTCTACCATGCCACCGGCATTCGGCTGCGAGACTTTCCGATCACTTTGGACAAGCTCCTTTAGATGCCCATGTCAGGCGCGGGCCATTACCGGCCCTGCGCCGACTGAAGAATGGATCGAACGTCGTATGCTTGAACCATGAAATCGAGTGACCCGTTCGGCATCATAATCCTCGCGGCAGGCGCGTCAACCCGGCTGGGTCGCCCAAAGCAGCTTCTCTCTTACAAGGATAAGACCCTGGTCGAACATGTAACGCAAGCCGCTTTGGGTTCCGAAGCGAGCGAAGTCGTGATCGTTGTCGGATTCGAGGCTGAAGCGATGCGGAACAAACTGAATGGGTTAGTCGTGTCCATAGTCGAGAATCCAGAGTGGAAATCGGGCATGGCGTCATCGATTAGGTGCGGTCTGCTGTCTCTTCGATCAGACATTAAGTGTGTCGTGATCGCCCTGTGCGACCAACCGCATGTGACTCCCGAACTTTTTCGCAAACTCGCGGTGCGTCATTTTGAAACTGGTGCTGAAATCGTCGCGTCATCGTACGATGGCATCCTTGGTGCGCCATGCGCTTTTGGAGAGCCGATGTATCCCAGTCTCCTGGCACTAGCGGGAGATGCGGGGGCTCGGGAGTTGATTCGCAAATCACCAACGCCCGTGGAGTGCGTTGCATTCGAGGGTGGACGTGTCGACGTCGATACGATCGAAGACGTGCAAGCGCTCCAGCAGTCGACTTAAGGCTCAATCAAGGTCGCCGAAAAAGTGCTTACCTCTCGCCATTAGGACGGTTAGCGTGTGCGAGTGCTCCATTTAGCTTAATGTTTTCTTACGATATAAGCGAGATTTATACGCGTCGGCTCGGTTTGGAATAAGCTGTAGTACGCGACCGTTAACACGTAGCTTGAAAGAGACGATAATACGGGGGCCCAACAAAAAGGGGCCCGGCGGCAGAGGTAAGACGATATGAATCTAAAAGTTATTCTTGTAATGGTGGGCGTAGCCGCAATATCGGCTGCCTCGTTTGGCCAAGGTTTCCGCGGAGGGTTCGGTGGCCCTGGTGGCGGGAGCCCAACGATGATGCTGATGCGCGACGACGTGAAGACGGAGTTGAAGCTGACCGATGAGCAAAAGGCGAAACTGCAAGAGATCCAGGACAGCACTCGCCAGCAGTTTATGGACCTTTTCCAAGGCGGCGGCTTTGGACAGGACCGCGAGGCGATGAGAAAGGCGATGGAGCCAATCATCAAGAAGTCCACCGATCAGACCAATCAGGTTTTGACGGCTGATCAACAAAAACGGCTTAAAGAGATTTGGATTCAGATGAGTGGGAATAGCACGGTCATGAATGCCGACGTTCAAAAAGACCTTGGGCTCACGGCCGACCAGAAGGCAAAGATCGACGATCTGAACAAGCGCCAGCAAGCCGCAAACCAAGAGGTCATGGAGAAAGTGCGGAGTGGAGAGATTCAACGCGAAGATGTTCGGGACATCATGACCAAGAACACGAAGGTCCTCAACGATGAGATCGGGAAGGTCCTAACGCAGGCTCAGAAGGACAAGCTCAAGGACATGGGCGGCAAGCCTTTTGTGGCGACTGATCCAGCTCCAGGCGGCGGCCGCTAGACTTAGCGACGGACATATCCGGACATATGAGACCCAAAGGATCCCAACGTCCTTTGGGTCTTTTCTTTGGTGCGCCCGGCTCAGACCCTTTGGTCCACCATTGTGCCTAATCTCATTGGTTAACCAGAAAAGGCTTGACTCTGAGGTAAACAGGCTCCAATATCGAAACGTATTTTGCAATGGAAAATGGACCTGCAAAATCGCAAGTGGAGGATGAGTGTGGCTGACAAGGTTCGAATTGGTTTTGTAGGTGCGGGGGGGATTGCGCGCGCCCATGTGGATGCACTTTCGGTCGTTCCCGACGCTGAGATTGTCGCGATAACGGACGCGAGCAGGGAAGCGGCAGACGCTCTTGCCTCAAAGACGGGTGCTATAGTCTATGACTCGGCCGAGGCACTGGCTAAGAACGCCGGAGTGGACGCTCTGTTCATCCTCTTGCCGCCGTTTGCGCATGGAGATGCCGAGCGCGCCGCGCTCGATGCGCGCCTCCCGTTCTTTTGCGAGAAGCCGGTTGGAATGGACGCCGAGCAGTTGAACGAGTTTGCCGCCGAGGTTGAGAAGTTAGACCTTCTTACGAGCGTTGGATATATGAACCGGTATCGCCACAGCGTCAATCGCGTCAAGGACCTTTTGACGAACGAGCCGCCGATCTTGGCATTTGGCGGTTGGTGGGGTGGCAGCCCAGGGAACCATCCATGGTGGACCAACAAGAGCAAAAGCGGTGGCCAATTCCACGAACAGGCGACCCACACGGTGGACATCGCGCGCTATCTCTTCGGAGAGGCGGTCGAGGTCTACGCGGCAGCCGCGAACGGATTCAACAAGGGAATTCCGAACTACACGATGGACGATGCCGCTTCTGTGACCATTCGTTTTGCGAACGGCGGGATTGCCAACTTGATGACTAGCGCAAGCTCGAACGCAGGTGGCCGTATATTCCTCGATCTCCACTCTTTGAGCCACAATTTCCACTTCACCGAGTGGGAAAACAATGTGGTGATCAAGACTAAAGGGTCCGATCCTGAGGAAATTAAGGGAGAAGAAGGGATCTTCTCAATCGAAGATGCCGCATTCGTCGCGGCGGTTAAATCGGGCGATCGTTCTGGGATCAAGTCGACTTATGCGGATGGCGTGAAGACGTCGCTCATTTCCATCGCGTCAAATCTCAGCTTGGAGACCGGAAAGCCGGTCAGTCTTTAAGGAGAGTTTTACATGCCTATTAATCAATCATTTTCTTGGTGGTGCTTTGCGAATCGCGGTGTGGAGGATGTGGCTCTCCTGCAGGCAGCAAAGAAGATCGGATACAAGGCAGTCGAACTGCTTCCGGACGACAAGTTGCCGCTTGCGATCGACGCTGGCTTGGTCATCGCGTCTCACCCCGGGCACCGGCTTCAACTCGAGGGCTTGAATGACATCGCTTGTCACAGTGCCATTGAAGATACAATCTTGAAAAACTTGGAATTGGCCAAGAAGTTCGAGATCCCCAATCTAATCGTCTTCAGCGGCGAACGTCGGCCTGGACATTCCGATGAGGAAGGTATTGAGAACTCCGCGATCGGTCTGAAACGGGTCGCAAAAGCGGCTGAAGATGCAGGGATCAACTTGATCATCGAACTGCTAAACAGCAAAGTCGATCATAAGGGATATCAGTGCGACAAGACGCTATGGGGCGTTGCCGTTTGCAACTTGGTCGACTCGCCGAGAGTGAAGCTGCTATACGACATCTATCACATGCAGATCATGGAAGGCGACATCATTCGCACGATCCAGGACTATCATTACTATTTCGCCCACTATCACACGGCTGGCAATCCGGGCCGAGGGGATATGGACGACACTCAGGAACTGTGCTATCCGCCAATTGCCAAAGCGGTCTCGGCGACCGGTTACACGGGCTATTTTGGCCACGAGTTCATTCCGAGGGGAGACGTGGTCGAAGCGCTTGAAGCCGCTTATAAGCTGTGTGACGTCCCCTAGCCTTGCAACTGGACTTCCTGGCGAATGGAGCGCTGCGACAGGTTCGCGGCGCTCCATTTTGGGATATCGCTCTTTCTGATTGTCATTACATCAGAACCATTGCTCTAATTGACGTTGGTTCAACATGCTGATAATCATCGGACACGGTTCTATCCTCATAATGAAATCATGTGGGTTCTTCTATGCGTTGGTCTTGTCTCGCAAAGCACTGGCGAAATTGAACTGACTCCATCGCAAATCTCGATTCGAAGGTCGGTGGACGTCAAACCGGGTATCTACACCCTCGCCGATATGAAGGGGTCTGGGGCGATCCAGATTGAAGCAGATGGCGTTACGATTGATTTCCACGGAGCAACCCTGCAATCGCCAAGCGAAAAGAGCGGCCGGCAGGAGACATACAACGGGATCGGGGTGGCAATTAACGGTCACAAGAAAGTGACGATCCGCAACGCCCATATAAACGGCTTTCAATACAACGTGAAAGCCACAAATTGTTCCGGACTCATTCTCGAGAACTGCGAGTTGGGCCAATCGCGTTCTCAGAAGATTGTCGACAACGGAATCTCGAACAACATCTGGTTAGATTTGCGGGGATTTGATTCTTGGCACAGCTACGGTGCGGGGGCTTGGCTTGAGGGTTGCTCGCTTTCGACGGTTAAGGGAGTCCGAGCCAATCAAAGCCAGAATGGCCTTATCCTTGTGAAGTCAAATTCAAACCGGATTGTGGGCTGCGACTTTTCGTATAACTCTGGATGGGGGATTGCCCTTTGCCGGTCCAGCGACAATCTCATTTGCTGGAACCACGCGGACTTTGTCAATCGACCCTGGGCCGGCGGATGGGGTGGCGATTCGTCGGGAGTGGTGTTGACGACGCAGAGCAACCGGAATATTTGGGCTTTCAATTCGTTCACCCATGGTGGAGACGGTTTTTTCCTCGCCACCCTCAACGGCGGATTTGACGATCAAGGCAAACTTCATGCCGATGGTCCTTGCGACGGCAACTGGGTTCTCCGGAATGACGGGTCTTGGTCTACGGCAAATGCCTTCGAATCTACATTTTCTACAAAGAACATCTTCTATCGTAACATCGCTGATGACTCCAACTACGGATTCTGGCTAGGATATTCCAACCGGAACATTGTCGACGGCAACGAGATCAATCGAAGTCATGTTGACGGGATCGCCCACGAGCAGGGCGCCAAATGCGTTTACGTCGGCAACGACATCGAAGATACGGGCGAATCAGCGATTCACCTATGGGGTGGCAAGGAGCCAAAATTCAAGCAATCTCCTTCCACGGAGAATTTCTTCGCGCGAAATAAGATTGTGCGAGCCAAGCGTGGCTTCGAACTGAACAATTCCACTCAGTACACCGCGCAGGACAATGTTCTGGAAAGCGCGCCGGTCCCTCCCGGATTTCATCAGACGAAAGGCGCGGGTACCGATGACATGGACGTGCCACGCAAAGCGGAAATCATGAGCCTGAAGCCAAAGGGGTTCCGAATGTATCGCGGCATCGACCTGCCGAAGGGCTGGCAGTGGCTTGCGGCGAGCCCGTACGGAATGCGAGACTATCGCAAAATGGTCGTGCCTTGGACCATGAAGGATGCTCGGACCCTTCGGCTGTACGTTCGCCCAAAGGTCATTAAAGTGGTCGACATTCCAACCTGGATGGTCGTGTTCATTGATGGAAAGCAGCCAAACGAGTGGCTGGTCTCCGCCAAACCGAATTCAGACGCTTATGGTGAATATCGTGACTTTAAGTTTGACGTCGTAGCGCAGGACGGCACAAAGGAATCGATTGAAGGCAAACTACTGGACCTGCAGTGGCACGTGCGATGGTTCAAGTGGTTCCGGAACGACCACAATGCGTTTGCCGACACCTCCGCGTGGAACGCGCTCTTTGCCGGTCCCGCATTGAAGGAGGAGGATCTACCCGACCTTCCCAATATTCCTGGCTATAAGGCGCCCGAACCGGGCTTGCCGGTCGAGCACTTCGCGCTGACTGCAACGACCAAGATCAAACTTGACGGCGGGCGGTACCGATTCGACACCGTATCCGATGACGGTATCGAGGTGATTGTAGACGGCCACTCGGTGGTTCGCAACTGGACCCATCATGGGGCAACCCAAGATTCTGGAACGATCAATCTGCTGGCTGGAATCCACCACATCGAAGTCCATTACTGCCAGGAAGACGGCGGGGCAGCTTTGTCCGTTCACTGGGCTCGCCGCTCCGGCTGACTGCTGTCTACGGGGTCACCCCGTGACGCCGTCGTTAGGCTCAGCACCCAAAAACACCATACTCCAGCATGACAAAAGACACGGCCCCTGGCACGTCTTGAACGCCAGGGGCCGGAGTGGTTTCTGAGTCCTTTGACGGTTATGGCTAGGACCGAACATCCACCTCAGTCTTGACTGTCTTCCCATTCGGGTCGGCAGCGGTAATGGTTACGCGCTCTCTTGATGTTGCCGGAGCAGTGGTTGTAACGGGGAAGGAGGCAGACAAACTGCCAGCCGGGATCGTCACTGACGCGGGAACTTGAAGAGAAGTCTGGTTGCTTGCCAGTGTAATGACGATCCCGCCGGTTGGAGCCGCTGCATTTAGAAGTACGATGCCAGTTGCGGTATCCCCTCCCTTGATCACGGCCGGTGATACCGCAACTCCTACGAGTCTGAACGGCACGACATCCAAGGTCGCCTTTGCAGTCTTACTGTTTGGGTCGGTACCGGTGATTGTCGCGGTCCCGGAAGTTGTGACGTCCGTGGTTGTGATCGTGAACGTTGCCTTCTTGCTTCCAGCCGCAACCGTCACGTTTGCCGGAACTTGTGCGAATGTCTCGCTGCTCGCCAGTGTTATCAACAACCCGCCCGTTGGAGCTTCTGAGTTCAATTCGACGATACCGGTGGCAGTGCCTCCGCCGACGACTCTCGCAGCGTCAAGTCCCAAACTGCGGATATCGACGACAATCGGAGCGGTGATCTTTAGTTCGGCGATAGCATGGCGACCGTTAGCGTCGGTCGCCAGAATTACTGCATTGCTGGTCTTGGTGACGGCAGACGTCGTAATGTTAAACGTCGCGGTGCTGGTCCCGGCCGGAACGGTTACCGAACTGGGCACCTGGGCATCGGCTAAGTTGCTCAAGACAGTAATCGCAAGCCCCCCCGTTGGGGCGGCGCCCGATAAGGTCAGGGTTGCGGTTGAGGGACTCCCTCCAACTACGCTCTCCGGACTCAACGCGATCTTCTCCAAAAATGAGGGGACGACTCTTAACGATTCTGACTCGGTTTTGTTATTTGGGTCAGTTCCGGTTATGGTTGCGGAGCTTCTTGCAGTCACGGCGGATGTAGTGATCGTGAAGGTCGCGCTGCGGCTGCCAGATGCGACGGTGACCGAAGCGGGCACCTGCGCGAAGGTCTGATTACTCGCTAGTGTGATGCTGATTCCACCGCTTGGAGCTTTAGATCTAAGTGTTACCGATCCAGTTGCCGACTGGCCCCCGGTTACTGAATCAGGTGAAACAGAGAGTCGCTCAATCGACTGGCTCATTGCGAGACTTGGAAGTGTCGCCAGCATTGCACTGGCGGCGACAAGGCTTAAAATTCGAGTGATACGGTTCATGACGTAAGGTCCTCTAACGTAACTTATATTCCCAGAAGGTTCGCTTTATATTAAGGCACGCGTTATATGACTATAGAATCGCAGAAAACCATGACATATCGTGCCGAATGAGGGACTATGGCCCCGTTTCAGGGTTGCGATTCGGCCGATCAGGTTCGTCAGATGTCGGAATAAAAAAATGGTTGTAAAAGTGATTTAAAGACTTGATTAAGTCTTCGAACGGAAGTGGTTAACCCGAATCAGCCAATCACGAACTTGGAAAGTACCCTCACTGCTTCCTCAATGGACAGTTCCTCGGTATCGATGACGATGTCGGGGTTGTCGGGCTCTTCGAATGGGGCCGAGATGCCGGTAAACCCTGGCAAATTGCCAGCTCGGGCTCGCTTATAGTGACCCTTGGGATCGCGTCGTTCGCATTCGGCGAGCCTGGTTCGGATGTACACCTCGGTATATTGATCGCCCAGGATCTGGCGAACTGCTCGGCGGTCGGCGTTGACGGGAGTGATGAACGAGCAGACCGTCACGTGTCCAAGTCGGGCGATTAGGCCCGCCACGTGGGCGGCCCGACGCAGGTTCTCAGACCGATCATCCGGACTGAACCCGAGGTCGCTGTTTAATCCCATCCGCAAGTCGTCTCCGTCCAGCCGAGCCGATTGAATTCCATCCAGCTTGAGCTGCTCGACAAGCGCATCCGCAATGGTCGACTTGCCGGCCCCTGAGAGCCCTGTTAACCAAAGAACCCTTGCCGTCCTTGGCGCTTCGTTCAGCACATCGCCCCGACTCGCTCGAATCACCATTCCGGCTGCTGAGACGCGGTTCGTGACTGGGTCCACCAACAGGAACGATCCAAGCGACCGGTTGTGCTCATAAGTATCAAGGAACACCGGGCGACCGGTGCTCACCACAATCCTCCCGATATCATTCATATCGAGTCGATGGGTTTCATCTCGGTGGAGCGTGTCGATATCGAATCGGTAAACGACGTCCTCAAGGGTTGCCGAGGTCTCGCGAGTCGTGTGGCGCAAAACGTACGGTTTGCCGATCACCGAATGATCGTCCGACATCCAGCAGACCACCGCCTCAAAGGTCTGGGTCACCGATGGCATGTTCCGTGGCCTGACCAGGATATCGCCACGACTGATGTCCACTTCACGATCGAGGGTCAGGAGCACATTGGCGCCAGTCGGTACTTGGCTGACTTCGCCATCCAGATTGAAGAGCTGCTGAACTTGGGCGCGCTGACCCGAAGGCAGGACGACGAGATCTTCGTGAACCCGCAAGGTGCCGGAGGCTACCTGTCCCATGTAGCCCCGGAAATCCTGGTTGGGTCGTACGACATATTGGATCGGCAGTCGAAGATCGGTCGGTCCACGCCGCCCTTCGGACGACAATCCCTCTAAGTACTCGAGAACGGGCACTCCGCGATACCAAGGCATATTCTCACTGTGATCGACGACGTTATCGCCAAGCAGGGCGGAAACTGGAATGAAGCTTAGGTTTGGCAGCGAGAGTTTAGCCGCATATTCCAGGAACGACTTCTTGATCGCTACAAAGACCTCCTCACTGAAGTCGACCAAGTCCATCTTATTTATGACGACGACGACCTGAGGCACCCGAAGCAATGAGGTGATGAACGCATGCCGCTTGGATTGGTCGGTGATTCCGTTCCGGGCGTCAATGAGTATCATCGAAGCGTCGGCGGTCGAAGCTCCCGTAATCATGTTTCGCGTGTATTGACGATGCCCGGGTGTGTCCGCGACGATGAACCGCTTTCGAAGCGTGGCAAAGTAGCGATAGGCAACATCGATCGTGATGCCCTGTTCCCGCTCCGCACGGAGTCCGTCGGTCAAGAGAGCGAGATTCACTTCCGATTCGCCTCGGTGTTCGCTGGCCAGCTTGAGTGCGTCGTATTGATCTTCGAAGATCGATTTCGTGTCGAAGAGTAATCGACCAAGGAGTGTGCTTTTACCGTCGTCGACGCTGCCGGCAGTCGAGATTCGAATGATCTCCAGAGCGCTTGAGACTGGATCGCTCATTTAGAAGTACCCCTGGGACTTTCGGTCTTCCATTGCCGATTCGGACCGCTTGTCGTCAATTCGAGTCCCCCTTTCGCTGGTTCGGGAGGCGGATATCTCGGCGATGACCTCTTCCAAAGACTCCGCCGTCGACAGAACTGCGCCGGTGCATGTTGCATCTCCGATGGTGCGAAATCGCACCCTTCGTGGCTCGGGCCGCTCGCCTTCGATGGGTATCAGAAACTCGGTGTAGGCAAGCAGACCGCCGTCCCGTTCGACAACCAGCCGCTCGTGGCTGAAGTAGAGGGAAGGGACGGGGATCTGCCTGGCCTGGATGTATCCCCACACGTCAAGTTCGGTCCAATTGCTTAGCGGAAAGACACGGAACTGCTCGCCCTTGTTCTTGCGGCCGTTATAGAGGTTCCATAGCTCGGGGCGTTGACTCTTGGGGTCCCACTGTCCTTGCGCGTTTCGATGGGAGAAGAAGCGTTCTTTGGCCCGAGCTTTCTCCTCATCGCGGCGGGCGCCTCCAATGCAGGCATCGAGCCGCAGTTCTTCGATTGCCTTGAGTAGGGTGACGGTTTGGAGGACATTACGGCTGCGGTTCGGACCGGTCTCTTCTTGAACCAGGCCTGCGTCGATCGAGTCCTGAACGTACCTCACCACCAGTTTGGCGGAGAGCTCTTTGACAAGCGCATCTCGAAACACGAGCGTTTCGGGGAAATTGTGTCCTGTGTCGATGTGCAGCAGGGGGTAAGGGATGGGCGCGGGCGCGAAGGCCCGCTTGGATAAATGAGCCAGAACTATGGAATCTTTGCCGCCAGAGAATAGGAGCGCGGGCCGTTCAAATTGAGCCGCTGTCTCCCGAATCACATAAACCGCTTCTTCTTCAAGCTCTCTGAGGGCAGGAGTCACTAAAGGTGAATCGGAGTGCATCGTCGGCATCGGTAGATTATGATCTCACTTCCCGGAGTCTGGGAGTTGCGGGGCCGAAAGAATTCAATATGAGAGCGTCGACCCCCAAGAATCCAGATCGGCTCCTCAAAATGGTTGCAACATGCCCTTCTTGGGCAAGGCCGGTTACCGAGGCGATTCGAGTCGAGGTTCCGGTAAGTGAAATGAATCTGATCGAGTCTGGAAGACGGAGTTTCGGCCTGCAATTCAATAGAGTTCTTCGTCGTGGAATTCCAAGTTCTGACGCGGCATGTGAGTACTCGCACCGGTCCATGACCGCGCACTACAAAAATCTGGCGAATCCTTTCACCCCCGGAAAGAGTACAATAAGAAGGCGACCGTCGTTTCCGGCGTGGAGCCGGAACTACCTTTGAACACCTCCCACGACAGCGCCTCCGACGGGCATCACCATGTGCCTTTTGCCCAATTCTTCTTCTTCACTGGCCTCCAGTTGGCCATTGCAGTTGCCCTGTTTCGCTTCTCCAAGCCACTGGTTTTTGCCGCCGAACTTAAGCATCCTGGAATGATCGTCGCCTGGACTTTGGCATTTGGCATTCCGCTCAGCCTGTTCGAGTATCTGTACCATCGGTACCTGCTCCACTCGGCGGTCCTTCCTTTCTTGAAGGCGATGCATCGGTCCCACTCGCACCACCACGGTCTCACTGCGGTTAAAGCGTCTGTGCTTGCCAAGCAGCCGGAGATCCTTGTGCCAGTCGCGAACGAATATGCGGTGGAGCACGACCATCAGGAAGAGGACATGATGTTCCCGATCTATGCTCTGTCGATCTTCTTGGTCTTATTCTCGGTTCTGCTCGGACTCCCGTTCAAATTGATCTTCCCGGGACAACCGGTGATGCTCGGGATAATCACTTCGGTGACGGTTTATTACGGCGCCTACGAGTTTTGGCATGCGATCATGCATTTGCCGTACGACCGGTTCTGGAAGCCGCTTATCGAATCGAAGCGGGTCGGTCCGGTTGTCAAGCACGTTTATGGTTTCCACCTGATGCACCACTGGCGTCCAACTGCCAATCTGGCTGTCGTCGGACTTTGGGGTGTCGCTATCTGGGACCACCTTTTCCGAACCCATCACCGTCCGCAGCGAACTCCGCTGGTCGGCGCACAAGTGAACTACCACGACGCTAACTTAAAGGGTCCCCGATGGCCAGTCGCTACCATGGATCGCTGGCAAGCCAAGCTGTACCAGTGGTCAAGAAAAGTAGAAGCCACCTGCGCCCGAGTCTTCCTCGGTACCGGGAAAACGAAGAGCTAGGGCCTTGCGCCTTGGAGGGAGAGGCTGGTGGAACCTGTGCCATCCTCGCAGTTCTGGAGCGTCCGGAGGTAGAGTGTCCATCCCAAATTCAATTCCACCCGAATTTGATCGCTCGGTTACGCCGGCACTCCAAAACTCCATCCCTCAATTTCTCCATTTATCCTCTAGTTTGGGTACAATCCACCCTCGGTACTGCCGCTTAGCTCAGTTGGTAGAGCAGCTGACTGTTAATCAGCGGGTCGTAAGTTCGAGTCTTACAGCGGCAGCCAAGTTTTGAGCCTAAAACCTACTCATATCGAGTAGGTTTTTTGGTGTTAGGCAAAGGCGTGTACGAATTGCTGTACGAAATGTACCGGTTTCGAGTGCCTTTCGGGCCTTCGAGCCGTCGGCTCCGTTTGAGGTTGTAGCCGACGTAAATCGAACTTGATCGGAGTCTATTCGTGTGGTTGCTCAAGCCTTGGATGTCCTCCCGGGAAGCCCAATTCATACAACGTCAGGGTTACGGGCATTTTATGCCAAAGGACAGATCCGCCGACGCCCTCGGCATTGGCTTTCAAATGGATGAACATTCGAGCGCATGAAAGGGCGGCTTTCGTAAGCGATTCCCTGCAAGCATTTTCTCTTTTGCAGAACGCTGGGAAGAGGTCCGCCGGAGGCATCTCGTCATATTCAATTCCCGTCTCAGCAAGGAGTTCGGCACGGACGTCGGGAGCGAGTTCTCGCTTTATTTCCTGCCGTGCCTCTGCCCAAGGTATCCGTTCGAAGCTCCTAGAAATGTCAGCCGCCTCAAGGAGAATTCGGTATTTGGACATTATGTGGTTGATCGCCTTGATCGTCATGTCGTCTGGCATTTGAGCCATCGGAGGAGAGTCTGTCATGCATGCTTTGATCGCCCTCTCGATAGTGCATCCGTGAATCCAGGCGAGAAGTTGAGCCGCGTAGATAAGGACGTACAGTGCTCCGGAGTCCCTGACCTTTATCGGGTGACGGATAGAGGCAAAGGGTGGCTCCATGAGGGTTACGGTCGCCGCGAATTGCTCAGGATTGGCGCGAGCCTCCTTTTCACTCAAGGCTTCCATTTCTATTAGCCGTCGCAGTGCGGCGACCACGAAGCGATCTTCTATAAGGTTCCGGTGTTCTGCTGGCAATTGCTCCCAGCGCGTTAGCCGCCTAAGGTGTTTGTCGCGCTTGGCCATGTTGCCGTTATGGGTGTAGATAAGGGCTTCCAGGATTTGGTCCTTCCTAGCGCCTCTGCGAAACAAAAGCATAAGGCAGACCCAATGCAATGCAAACGGCGGGAGACTATTGCGAATCTGTGGGTTGTCCGGATCTAGGTCTAAGTCGTAGGACCGGGCTTTGGCCAAGGTTCTCGGGCGCTGGAGGCGCGGGACGGAGTCCTTCTTTGCGGGCTTTTTCATGTCACTCACAAGCCTTGCCCTGAGTGACATCTCGCTTTCTGCGAATGTGATGAATCCTCTTTAACGATATGGAACTCACACAAATCAAGACGACGGAAATCCTGCCCATGCTTCTAACAACCCAGCAGGTGTGCGAAGAGTTGAATATTTCCAGGGTTAGCCTCTGGCGGCTTACGAAGGACGGTCAATTAAAAACTGTCAGGCTGGGTCGCAGGTGCGTACGGATTTCGCGTGACGAACTGCGCGCGTTTGTTGGTCGAATCGAAGCGCTGCAAGAAAAGCGGCGGCTCGTGGATGGTTTTAGAGGCCAATAAGCGTGGTCGACACGACAAAGTCTGCCTGCAATCTTTCGGACGTGCACCGTTTCGAACTAGCCCTTGGTTCCGGTATTCCCGATGAAATTATCGAGCAACGGGGATACTGGACTGCCACGACAAAATCGGAGCTTGGATGCATTGGTTTCAGCGCTTCCCAGCAATCCGTCCCTGCGCTGGTGATACCTCTCTTGGGCGTTGATGGGGACGTCGTGGGGCATCAGTGCAAGCCCGACAGGCCGCGACTCGACAGAAAAAAGGGTAAGCCCATCAAATACGAAACCCCATCAGGGGCGTCTGTCCGCCTCGATATTCCGCCGAACGTCCGTAACTTACTCGGTAACCCAAAGGTGCCGCTATGGATCACGGAAGGCGTGAAGAAAGGCGATTCAGCCGCATCAAGGGGCCTTTGCTGCATAACACTTACGGCCGTCTACAACACACGCGGAAAGAACGAATATGGCGTGATTACCGAGCTCTCAGATTGGGACCGTATAGCAATAACAGGTCGACTCGTGTATATCGCGTTCGATTCCGATTCAGCGACAAACTCCAATGTAAACCATGCGATGCGCAAGCTTGGATCGATGCTCAAGAGGCGCGGCGCGTCGAGCGTCCGCTGTGTGCTGATTCCGACGCCCAATGGGTCTAAGGTTGGCCTGGACGACTGGTTTGTGTCCGGTGGCACAGTTCAGGATCTTGTGAACGCCTCAAAAGAGGAACTGCCTGCTATAAGGAGATCGAGAACGCAGCCGTCTCCAAAGGAGTACAGACTGACCGAATACGGCAACGCCGAGCGATTGGTGGATTCGAACCGGGAGGACATTCGATACTGCGCAAGCCTTGACCGTTGGCTCATTTGGAACGGCAGGCATTGGGAGATTGATAACGACCGGGCTGCGGCGGTTTACAGAAGAGCCGCGCAAGTAATTCTCGACATGATAATCGAAGCCGGAAAAACGCAGGATGAAGATGCTCGAAAGGCGATATTGGCCCATGCGCGGAGGTCGGACAATTACAGAGTGCATCAGAACATGATTTACCTCGCGTCCAAGATGGAAGGCATTCCAATTTCTGCTGAAGATTTGGACAAGGGCTCCGGTTTGCTTAATCTTGCCGACTGCGCTTTGGATCTGACCACTTTTGAGATGCGACCGCACCGTCGTGAGGACTACCTCACGCGTCTGATTGATATTCCATACAATCCGCATGGCGGTTGCAAACGCTGGGTCGAATTCCTGGAAACAATACTCCAAGGGAAAACGGAGCTACTGCGATACGTGCACAAAGCTGCTGGCTATTCCTTGACGGGGGAGAATAGCGAAAAGTGTTTCTTCTTTCTATACGGGAACCGGGGCGACAATGGGAAATCGGTCTTTATCGACACATTGATGTCGATAATGGGCCCTTACGCAAGTTCGACACCAACCTCAACACTTATTGCAAAGAAGAACGAGGGGAGCATTCCAAACGATCTGGCAAGGCTCAAAGGTATTCGCTTTGTCGCCGCCTCTGAGACCGGCGAGAACAAACGCCTCGACGAAGAATTGATTAAGTCTCTAACTGGGAAGGATCGGATAAGCGCGCGATTCATGCGAGCTGAGTGGTTCGATTTTACGCCTCAATTCGCCATATGGATGACCGGCAATCACAAGCCGATCATTCGCGGGCAAGATACTGCGATATGGAACCGGGTCAAGCTCATCCCTTTCACGTATTGCGTTCCGAAACGAGATCGCGACCGGGATCTACGCGAAAAGATCTTGAAGGAAAAAGAGGGGATTCTCGCCTGGTTGATCGAGGGATGCAAGGCATGGCGGGCCGAGGGCTTGGATGATCCGCTCGAAATCACGGGGGCTGTTGAGTCCTACCGCGACGAGATGGACGATTTGGGAGAGTTCTTACGCCAGTGCACGGAACAAGGCGACAGCTACATTTGTATGGCCTCTCACCTGTACGATACCTATAAACGGTGGTGTGCAAGGAACGGGCCGAAACCGATATCGAGCACGGCATTTGGCACCCAAATCGGCTACCGAGGCATCCCGAAAAGAAGAGTTGCGGCTGGGATGCTGTACGAGGGCTTGCGAGCCGTAAAGGAAGACTTTCTCCTGGAAATGGCTTACGAGAATTGCGCGATGTGAAGGAACCTTCGATTTTTGGGAAAGTGACAGGTTTCAATCGTCCCGTGTAGGGTTGAAATGTAGGGTTTTGAACCTAAGCCACGATTATCTGCATCAATGAGCTGTGCGTGCACGCGTAGCGCTTATATAGAAAAAGGATACATAACCCTACATTGTCCAAAGCCTACATAACTGAGGCAGGGTTGCCAGGCGGGACGGACAATTTTCGAAGTTCGGCGAACTCGTTAGCGTCCGGAGGCATCCTGAATGAGAGAATTGAACCTCCTTCCCGCTTCCGGCATCCGATCACGCGGCACGAATTCCTCGATAAGCGCAATGAACGCTGCCATCAGCATATTCGCTTGTCTCGCTGTAAGCGTCGTCCGGAGATCCTTTTCACGCTTCCATTCTCGGACTTGGTGTTTGCCTTGACACTCCATCAGCCCAACGGCCTTGTCAATCGCATTTGCCGCTTGAACGCCTTGTTTCAGAAGTGAGCCTAATTCACGAAACGAGTTGACATCCCTCTCTCCTCCGGCTGCCTTTTCATAAAGCCTTCTTGCTTCTTGCCATAGTTCATTGGGAGGTAGGGACCCTTCGAAAGTCTCACAGATCAATACTTCAAGCAAGGCGACATTTGTGCGGTGGCTGAGGATCTCAGGATCTTCAAATGCTGCATCGAAACGACGACTTAACCCCAGGTCTTTGAGTGACCTTGAATACCTGCCGTGCTTGATGGGAGCGCCAGCCCTTGCTCCATGCATTCTGCAAACCTTAAAACCCGTTACGGCCTGCCCTTTGCAACGCTCGCCCGACCTCTTAGATTTAGCTGTGCATTGCATGGGATTTAGTACAGCGCATGGGGTTATGGTTAGCGCATGGGGTTTCCGTTTCTAAGACAATTCGATAGTAATGGAGAATTGTAGCCGCCGCCGATCTAGTGGAGGTCAATTAGATCCGCATTAAGAATAGAATTGCCCGCCGTCCTTTGTCTGTTCCCTGGACAGATGAGCTTCGACGTATTCACCCCGCGCGTTTCCACAAAACAGGAAAATAACAGGGAAAACGGGAGAATCTCAGCCCCTTTATTCTTTGCTTTTTGGGTATCACCCGGATCTCCACGCGCACATAGTTTTCCGAATTTTCCGACACGCCACGCGCGCGTGCGCACGGCAGTTTCGACCGAACCCCATTTGCCTAATTAAAGAACAACAATGGACAC
>Ga0302140_10001020_pt1 | contig 36609 bp, 39 predicted proteins | sample I_Bog_E1_1_FD_202095 | JGI IMG/M metagenome (GOLD analysis project Ga0302140, IMG submission 202095) | Peat permafrost microbial communities from Stordalen Mire near Abisko, Sweden - I_Bog_E1_1 | ecosystem: Environmental > Terrestrial > Soil > Wetlands > Peat | place: Sweden: Abisko, Stordalen... | reverse complement strand
CTGTTTGTGGTAATGACGCTCTAAAGCACCATCTAGATTTATCCCACAATTTTTAATGATCCATCCAGCACAGGCAAATTGGTCTTCATCGGATGGAAATAACGCATTGGAACGATATTTAGAGGCTTGCCGGGCTGGGGCGTAGCGTTCGAACATCGTATCAAAATTGGTGATCGCGGCGTTGGCCACGTCATCGAGTGTTGGTGTATCGCCCTGGGGTGATGCGTAAATCAAGTCCGCTAAACCAAGTTTGGCTTTGACGCTCATCGACATGCGATCAGCGTAAAGTCTGGTGTATATAGTGGTTTCCACGGATAGGCCTTCAACTTCATGCACCAATTTTCCATACATCGAGACACTGGACCATTTCTTATCCGGGCCTTCGGAGTTGTGGATCGTCTCGGTGATCTCTAAGTCAGACAGATTGCTGAGCCGATTTTTCATATAAACTTTACCATCAGCGATGGTCATCACCGGCTTAAAGAGCAAGTCTGTTCGCAGCCGCGATATGAAGTCCACCTTCGATTTCAGCAGATCGACGATCTGTTCAGAGGTCTTGGTTTCGAGGTCTTTGCGGCCAACCGACATCGAATTTTCAGCCCGTCCGTACGTGTAGGTCATCGTCAGGCCGGGCTCCATGCCTGAGGCGCTGTAACTACTAGCGGCGATCGTTAAATTAAATTTCCCCATTCCCTTCTCGAAGGAGAGTTTGGGCTTCTTCTTTTCCCATATCAGAGTGCCGCCATAGTCCCCCCGGACCGCCTTGATGACCGTCATCAAGGCGAACATCCAGTGCTCCATCTTCTCCCGGTTCTGGAAGCCAACCGGCTGGTTCGTGGCCAGCGTCACATTTTTGATGATCTTCGGATTGATCACCAAAACCTGATCAGGTTCATTGCTGTGAATGATCGACAGGTTCGGATCGCGCACGAAGCTCACGCCGTAATAGGCTTTGAGCCACGACATCCGACCGCCTTTGACCTCTCGATCGACGAAATGCCAAAAGAACGAGCCTGGGGTCTCGGGGCGCGAATAGGACCCCAATTCAGTTTTCTGATAGCTTAGCGGCTGGCTTCGGAATGCCACCATGATGTCGAGCCAGCCATTGCGCCGGGCGATTTCGGTGACCTGATCCCAGGTGACTGTGCCAAGATTGACTCCGGCTGGATCATTCAGATTAAGGTCGGCCAGATAATAGTTCGGGTAGTCCAGACCGTGCTGTTGGGCGATGCGGATGCGCTCGGCGCCACCCAGGAGCCAATCGCAGGGATAGAAGTAAACACCCTTGGGGTCTTTCCAAAACGATTTAGGGTTGATGCCGATCTTGGGAACTTTGGCGATCGCGTTTTGCCGCTGCACCTTTAACAGGTCACGCTGATACTGCTTGTTCGCTTTAACGTTCCACCCATCGCTGGGCTTAACGGGGTCTGGCAGCAGCGTGGCTTTTGCGTAATCACGGTTGGGAGCGCCCTGGCTGAAATGTATCCAGCGCCCTCTGTTGGCCTTCAGGACCGCCACCAAGGGCGTCTTATCGTACCAGTCCATTTCGAAGAGAGTTATCAGATTCATGCGCGCTTCGCCATCCGGGCGAAACGCTCATTCGTTGCCGCCGCCGAGGTATTTACCCGATTGCGCCAGAAAGCCCCGAGGTCTTTAGCCTCGGGGATGAATGGCGCGTGTAATCTAACTATTATTTAATCTATTTTGTAGTTATCTGTTGATATTATCCTTACAAGTAAGATATAAATAGATGTATGAAAAAGACTATACTCGTGAAACACAGCATTGACTACTCGGCTGATCTGGAAAAAGCCAGACAGATTGCTGAATGGGCTGTGCAGAACAAGTATCAAGTATCCTCCAAACACGTCAAGCATATCGGACTATCTTCTGCCATTGCCAATCAGGTGTTGAAGAAGTACGGGATGAATCGCGCTGTCAAAGAAGTGAAGCATGTGAAGCTCACCATTCCACGGAATGGTGACGGCATCCGCGTCATGGAACCACATCGCATCTATGTGGCGTGCATTAAAGCGAATATTTCTTGCTGGTTTGATCTCTCTGGAGTCGAGAAGATAGATCAAATTGAGGTAGATAATCGATTCTACTACATCACCTTTGATGTTCCTGAAGTATCGCAATACCAACCAACTGGTTTCATCGGCATTGATCTGAATGCCACCGAACATTCTGCGGTCATTGCTGTTAATGACAAGATTATCAAGCGAGGCAAGCAGGCACCGCATATCAAACGTACCTATGCAGCAACTCGAAAGAGGCTGCGTCGGAAGAAGCAACACGCGACCCTGAAGCGGATCAATAACCGAGAAGCACGGCGTACTCGTGATTTGAACCACAAGCTATCGCGTGAAGTGGTCGATCTCGCCAAATCAAATCATATGGGTATCAGGATGGAGAACCTGAGCCACATCCGAGAAAGGACGAATACCAAGTCGAGTAGAAAGTCTCGTGGCATCACAAATAACTGGAACTTCTATCAGCTACGTCAGATGATGGAGTATAAGAGCAGGATATGTGGCGTGCCGATTGAGTTCATCAATCCGGCATATACGAGCAAGACGTGCTCTCGTTGCGGTCTTATCGGGACGCGATCTAAGAAGACATTTCAATGTGACTCATGTGGTCACGCAGATCATGCAGATGCCAATGCTGCTTTCAACATCGCATCGGCTATGCTGGTCGCTCATATTAGTAAAGAGCCTGATATGAAGGCGGAACGTGAACCCGCCGAAGCAGCAACTCCTTCGAAGCAGAGGAGTCTGGAAGCCGCGAGGTCTTTAGCCTCGCGGTAGTTCACGCGTATCCGGTTTGGCTTAGGGATGACCCATTTATTGACCATTATCGCCTGCAATGGGCGAATAATGGGTCAGTGGTGCCGGGTGAGGGACTCGAACCCCCGATGTTGTATCGCAGATTACAAATCTGCTGCCGTCGCCTCTGGGCCAACCCGGCAGGGTTTAATTGATTTTGGCGGACCCGACAGGGATCGAACCTGCATGTATCCAGTTAGCCTTTCAACGCGTTCGAAGCGCGAGGGCATACGGGTCCGTGGTGACGCTGCGGGGAATCGAACCCCGATCGGTTGACTGAGAATCAAAAATCCTACCGTTAGACGACAGCGTCGTAGTAGAGCGATAGACATGTGGCGGCGCATGACAGATTTGAACTGTCGTCTCCGGATTGAAAGTCCGGAAATCCTGGACCACTAGACGAATGCGCCGTTGGCGCTCACAGCGGGAATCGAACCCGCGTTCACAGATCGACAATCTGGTTTCCTACCATTGGAAGATGCGAGCAGACGAAGGGATCAATGCATAGGCTGGTCTCCAAAACACAAAAAAGGCCGCCAAATTGGCGACCTGGGTGTTCCGAAAGGAGATTAACACCGCAGCCGCCCTGTCTGGCGACCGCGCATGAGCGGTCACCGCGTGGTTGTATCGCGTTCGTCGCGCCGGGTCGTGGTGGGTGTGTTGCTCATAGCGATATGTATAAGACATGCACTCAAACAACGTCAATAGGAAATTATCGTTGACTCGCGGCGCGCTGATCGGTCATACAGCGGCCTGCAAGGAAGGTGGGGGTAGAATCTCATCCTTTAAAGAGTGTCGAGCGGCGGAAACGGTGTCGCGAGCCGAATCAAGTGGTCCCGTGGATGCTGCTGTTGAAACGGGCGTAGAGCCGCAGGGATATGGAAGCTACGGCGGCGTGGAACGGTAAGCTGGCCTTCTGAATCGGGTGACCGAGGACGTTCCTCCAGCACAGACTGTGACGTTCGAACCGGGTGAGTAGTAAGTAATGGTTTTGCCCCCACAACCAGGAGGAATGGGGGGTTTGATTGGGAGACATTGTGAACAGTGGCAGTTATCCTGAGACGACCATTACAGCCCTTAGAGACTTTGGCCGAAAAGCACACCTTGCACACTCTGCAAATGCGGTTTAATTGGCCATGAATGTGTTAGGTACCGATGCCGAAGCTCCGCGACGATGAATTTCGGATGCCAAAAAGTCGCTGTCCCTACTGCGACAAGCTGCTTGATGTGGCGTCCAACATCACCGATAACCGGGGTCCAGAGCCGGGTGATTGGACGGTCTGTATCGGCTGTTCCCAATTTCTGGTGTATGAATTTGATCTGAGGTTACGCAAACCGCGCGCCGGAGAACAGGAGGCATGTTTTTCGGCCCATCCGGTATTCAAGGAGCAGATGTATATCATGGCCGAGGTGGTGCGCAGCCTTGACCGGCGACCGCGCCCGGATCGGCGCAGACTAAAGCGCAACAAACGTGAACACAAATGATGGCGGAGGCAGATAGCGAGATGTTTTGGGTCGTCCAAGAAGACCTGTTCCAACAAAACGAACGACTGGCCTTGCTCGAAACTTTGCGGCGATTTGCTATCCCGCATCAAATTGTGCGGGTGAGCGGCACATACGAACTCATCCCTGAAGTGACTCACGCGGGACCGATCATCACAAATGGGTCTATCATGCTCTCACACATCGCAATGCAGCGCGGCTGGACACCCGGCAGCCTGTTGAACCATGCCTTCTCCTACGAAGTCTGGCACCCACATTTACGGGATTACCTGCTCAATCAAGATATCACCTTCACCACCATCGCCGAGGCTGATCCCGAGCTTGACAAATTCTTCATCCGACCATCGCTCGACGACAAGAGCTTTACCGGACGCGTTTCCACCCGCGCCGATTTTCGGGTCTGGCAAGCGGATATCCTCCACCGCCAGGGAACCTTGGCGGAAACCAGAATTCTCTACGGCCCGGTTCGATCGACAGGCCAGGAGCATCGCCATTTTATTGTCGATCAGGCCGTCATTTCGAGCAGTCACTATAAGCTGAACGGGCAAGCGAACCAGAGCGATATCGTCGATCCCTACATTGTCGATTTCGCCGGTCGCATGGCCGCCCTGTGGCAACCCGCCAGGGCGTTCGTGTTGGATACTTACGTCGCAGGCGATGACATTGGCATCGTCGAGATCGGCTGCCTCAGTCATGCCGGGTTCTATGCAGCGGATGTGCAAAAGGTGGTGATGGCGCTCGAAGCGATGCATTGGTGAACCATGACGGCGCAGACGACTTCTACGCCGTAAAGACCCGTTGGCTTCCGCTAAATATCAGAACTCTGATATTTAGCGGATAGTGCACATGATCGTCATCAGCAGCGTGGCAAATTTGGCCGCCGAGACCCGAGAAACCATGACGATCAGCTTCGATCCGATTTATCATTCGGCGACCCCAGGCTCATCAGCATGGTCCATGGTCACATCGAATATGCAAATTCACCTTTTCGTCCCATTCGGCCGCTACGTGCCGCGTATGATCATGACGCGGTTGCGCGCCCGGCTGGCCGATACCTACATGTTCGTCCAGCAAACCGGCTGGCTTCTGCCGATGAACGACAATGAATTTATCGGCACGGTTCCTCTGCCGCTCTACATTCGCGGCGGCGATGATGGTCTGACCCAGGCATACCAGCAGCACATTTTGTTCGATCGCTTATACCATGACTTTGGTGATGATACCCCTGATCCAGTCGCATCCGACGCGCTCATCGATCCCATCAGTCAGTCGTCCCAGTTCCAGGTGGACTTGTTCGCGGCGACACCCTTTGCCAGCGTGGATATCGGAGCGTGGTCATCCGTTCTGTGGTCAAGACGATGAACATGGTTCCGACAAACTTGAGTGTGCAGATACCCACATGACTTCGTTTCGATCGTAACCTAATCGAGCAGATCGGTGCTGATCTCGAACATCATTAGATGATAGCGCATGAGAGCGATATTTAGTTCACCCGAAGTAGTCATTTCAGCATCCGCTGAAACAGCGAGTTCTGGTGACAACAGCCGCGACCAAAAGCGGGATTGAGTGCGGCACCGTACGATTAAGGCAGCGCCTCGATTCGCTCACTTCGAGGAATCGACATTGATGTTTGGCGGCGTCCCACTCGCCAAATCGGCAGGCAGTCGTCTTGCAGCAATGGCTGGATCGTAGGCACGGACCGGGCAGATAATCGAATTGCTGAATCATAACGAAGCTCCTTTTGATGGCAGTGTCCGCCTGCGCCTCGGCTTCGGAACTGAAACCACTGGCTGCCACGCGTTTAGTTTCGGATGTGTCAGCAGCGGGGCCAGCTTGGTTTTCCATTGCGCCACTCGTTCGGGTGTCTCCCATTTCGACGGCTCGATCTTAAATGGGTTACCGATATTGATGCTGACCAACGTGTCGGCCAGTGCGATCGAACCATAGGCGAAGGTCTCCTGCTCGTCGCCTGGATTAGCCTCACCGTGATGCGGACGCCACTGGATCGGCACCAGATGATTTTCGGATTTCAGCTTGTCAGTATCCAACACAAACATGATGCCGTCGCGCCAGTATTGCGCGAAATTGAAGCTGCGCGTCAGACTGACCCCCGACTCATGGCCCACATGGGTCGGCGTGCCCCTGATCGTGCCACTGGCGATGATCCTGAGCGCGGCATCGACGGTCGTAGAATGAAACAGCAATCCCGTGGCATCGCCTTCGATCAACCTCATCCAACGCCGAAGACTATGCGTCATCGGAATACTCCGCGAGATCAATATACTTGTCTCGCTCATCGTACAGATCGGTGAGCCGGACCGTGGTTTCCATGAGAAGTTCAGCGTAGCGCATAATCGCTATCTATCGCAATAGTGAGCGAAAAGGTTTGGACAAAGCCCGCCCATCGTAGTCAGACTACGATTACACGACCAATAACCAACTGCCTACAGTGATTGGCGATGTGGGCGTGTAGGAGACGGTTCTGTGGGCGTCCATCCGGCATCACCCGTCAGTCGCAGGATTGACGGGTGAATGTTAATGGGTTAGCACCTAGTCAGGCGTATGCCATAAATATCACATGGAAAATGCCCTGAGACGATGGATACGGCTGGTGGAAGACGCCGATGATCGAGGCTTCAACATCGATGCCTACCACGGCACGACCGCTGCTTTTGACGCGTTCGATCCGCGCCGAACTGGCGATATCGGGATGCATTTCGGGACTCTTCAACAGGCTGATAAAGTCATAAGACCAATATTTCGTTCGCCTGACAATGCGGAGTATCAGCCGGGCGCAAATATTATTCCCGTCAAACTGCGTCTGCATAACCCCCTGCGTGTCTATGATATGTTTTCTACGTTGCGAACGACCTATATGAACCGCGCCAAGATTTGGTGTTTGAACACTAAAGGTTTTGATCCGAATAACGAGGATCATGATCGTATTTTCGACTTGGCGAAACAAACAGATCGATTGCGACGCGCAGCGGGTGGTGAATGGGGCGCTCTGAACAAGTCTAAGAGCGAACAACAAGCCAAGTTCACAGCCAGTGCCGCAGATTTTTGGCGCGCGATCCAAGCCAGCGCCGAGCGACAAGGCTATGACGGTTTGGTTTATGGCAATCGTGTCGAAGGCAAAGGCGACAGCTACGTGGTGTTTCATCCAAACAATATCCGCACCCGACACGCCAGCTTCGATCCATCAAAAACGTCTAGCGATAAGCTGCTCGACGGCAGAGTGAACTCACATACTGACATTCTGGGCGAGACCTTGCGACACGGCCATAACGGCGTGCCCGAGACGCTGTATCACGGCACGGGTCTCCAACAGTATCTGGACATGCGCGCCAGCAACACCTTCGACATCGACAGCTACGATCAAGGCAATCTCGGGTTTAGTACCACCGAAGATGAAAGTGTCGCGATTCGGTTTGCCAGAATGTCATCCCAGGGCGGCCGATGGGGCGTGGTCCTCACGTTAGATGGGCACAAACTGGCCGCATCCCACACCGTCACACCACATGATGATGACGATGAATACGGCACACTGGGCGACAACTACGAATGGGAATGGGTCGTTACCAGTAAAACGAACAAAATCACCAACGCAAAGAGTTTTATCACTCAGGTGCAGGTGGTGGATACCAAGGGTGATCCGAATTATTTGCAGCCCTGGGATGAGACGGTCCATGGTGACCGTGCCGTTGCGGGCGTCCCCGGCACGGAGGCGGCCGGTATCGCCAAGCTCAAAGCTACCTATTCTCGACCGAAGGCCCAAGCCGCGATGCTGGCACTCGCCCGTATCCACCATCCGAATGAGCCGTCGCAGAAACTGCGCGATCTGATCGCCGATTTGAACGCAGACCAGTTGTACAAGATGTTGTGGCTCTACCACAGCCGTAAGCAGGATTGATCGCCATCATCCCACTTCTCTGGCGATGTGGAACACTGAGTGCCCGCGCTGCCACGGGTGCAGCCCCGCATCACGCACATCGCAAGCTGGACTCGCGTCAGGATCAACATGGCTTCAGACAGGCCCCGCCATTGGCCTGGGATGCCCCCCTGAGCGGTTCAAACGGGCTATCGCCTCTCAGCAGTCTCGCTACCAGTGGCAGGCGTGGCGGGGCCGTGGATGATTACGACAGTTCTTGATATATTTCCCGCGTGATCGCGAAATAGTCCAGCGCGCGGTGGCTGACTGACTGGTTGACCGTCAATGTGATCATATAGCAACCATCGAAGTTTATGAAGAACCGATCATCGGTCAGCAGTGCCCAAGGCGGCGGCTCTGTCAGCCAGATACGTAAGGGGAGCGCGTCCAGATAGTTCATCAGCCACGTTTCGATCGCCGGTCTGGGGACCGGAGCCTCGCTGCTGTCGAGCAGATTGGACATGGCAACTTCGAGGATCATGCAGAGTCTGCGGACATTGAGGTCGGCGAGGGGTGCCATCAGCTTTTGCCTCGGATTTTACCGTGTTGATTGGCACGACGGTTGGTATATACAGCTTGCCGACGCTTACGCTTTTTCGCGGCCAATTTCTCTTTGAACTGTGGCGTCTCGCGCAAAATCGCATTATCAGCGTGACCTTTACTCGACATTTTGAAGCTCCATTGGGGTCCGCACATTTATCCCGCAGTAAACACCAATGCAAGTCTCATCTACTCTCAGTAACAGGAGAACCCATGCAAAAGTTTGATTGGTATAGTTCAAAACAAGTGCTGGCACTGCCGATTGCCTGCGAGTGGGCAAAACCATTTCGCGCCCGCGTGGCCGAAGCCAAGGGTCGGGACATCGCCGTCGAGGCCGGACGTGCCACCATCGAAGTCTTGACCCGGAAATTGCGCTGTCGCAAATGGGTGCGCCGCCGCACCAGCAAGGCAAAATGGGACGGCCGCGCCGAAAGTCGCTACTACCGATCCCCGCATAATCAGAGTTTCGAAATCCGGATCAGCAATCATCCCTACCCCAAAGGAACCTACCCTGGGGCCGTCAATTACATTATCAGCCCGGAGGTGATGTTGACCAACACGGTCAATCAACTGCTGCGTCAGATCGTCCAAGACGAGCAGGCTTTCCAGCAGAATCTGGCACGAAAAGCGGCCCGACAACTTAAACTCGCTGATCGCGCCAAAAAAAAGCGAACGTGTGATGCACGTTCGCCTTAATCCATGTCATACCTGGACCAATCGCTTCTTGTTATCGTAGCCATTATCTTGGCTGGACAAACAGTCTGTTGGAGACCGGTCGGTTTGTCAAGCGGGTCAACTGCCACCGTTCAAAAAAAGAAGGCGTTGACACTGAACTGCGTTCCGCGTACATCCGCCGCCTCGGGAGTAAGTGACCGGGAGCCGCCTCGGAAGTAAGCGACCGGGAAAAAAGGGCGGAGGGTCAACCTCCGCCCGCTCCTCATCGCGGGTCCTACTGTTGCGGAAAATGGCGCTGTTGATCCGGGCCGCCCTGGTAATAATCAGCCCGCAGCGTTGACCAGACCGTTTCGAAAAACGTCTCGATCTCCTCGACGCTGTCCGCCCCGCTGACCACCTCGACATTGAAGATCACCCCCTTGCGTGCAAATTGATGATCGGTGGAAAAAAACGGCCGCGCCGGAGACCCGTTGTGCGCTGGGATGAGCCCATGAGAAATGAAAATGATATAACGGGTCCCCACGCGATCGGTGATGTGTTTCACATAGGACATACGATACCAACTCCCCAGCCGTTGCTCAGCATAAGTGTCGCGCAACGCCCGATAACCCGCAGCGAGTAATTGGTCAGTCGTAATCATGTTCGTTCTCCTTAGCGTCTGACAAACCGCAAAATGATTTGATATCACGATATGCCAGAAGGCGGCGAGGCCTCCAAGCCCTCCCCGCCATACGATTCACGCCTCCTGGTCGGCAGGCAGCGCATCGGCAAGCCAATTAAAATTCGGCTGATGCTCGCGAGTTTCCGTTTGCACGGCGAGCAACGCCCGGCATGATCATCCGACGTTCGGCCGCTAGCTCAGCCAAGGCCGTCTTGCTTTGTCTCGGATTGCGAAACATATTCAACCTCCTTGTTTAGCGCAGTATAGACTAGCAGATCATCACTGAGCTTCGCAACCATCGGAGAACGCCTTTGCATGGCGTCCCGGCCGAGACCTGAAGCGGAAATGGCAACGCAACAACCAGCCTGCTTTTGAACTTGGCGAAGTAGAAAAACAAAGATCACAATTTCGCTTGCATTGCGGCAGCAGAATATCGCAGTATGTTTTCACCGACGCAAACTCCGTCATACATTTGTTGTGACAGGCGTCTGACACCACTCAAAGTCCCTCGTGCTCCAAAGTGGTGAGAAAGTAATAGTCAGTCAGCTTCAAAATGCACTGATGGCGTGATTCCGGCAATATAACCGGACTAAATACTTGTACCATTGTCAGGACAGCAAATGGACATCGTAGCCCTTCTCAAAAACGACTTTCAAATTACCGAAACCACGTACATGAGTATCCAGGACTATTTGGACCTCTGTCGCACCGATTCGATGGCCTATGCCACACCCGCCGAACGCATGGTTGCGGCCATTGGTGATCCCGTCAAGCTTGATACCTCGGCCGATCCTCGGCTGTCGCGCATCTTCGCCAATCGCACCGTGCGAGTCTATCCAGCCTTCGAGGACTTCTACGGCATGGAGGACACGATTGAGCGGATCGTGGGATACTTCAAGCACGCCGCGCAGGGCTTGGAGGAACGCAAGCAAATCCTCTATCTACTGGGGCCGGTCGGCACCGCGAAATGTCACCGTGCCGGGACCTTGATCGCCATGGCTGATGGGTCATGGAGAACCATCGAAACTGTTCAGGTCGGTGACTGTGTGGTTTCGACTGATGCAACTACACATCGGACCTGTGCGGAGCAGGTCAACAACACTTTCATCCTAGATGAAAAGCCTGTTTGGAAAGTCACTACATCGCGTGGTTTGGAGGTGTGCGGAGCCCCAACGCATCGTTTATTCACCAACCATGGCTGGAAACAAATTGACGCTTTGCGACCGGGGGATTTGATTGCTACGGCAATGACATTGCCGTTCGGTACCAAACGCGACGACGAAGCGTTTCTAAAAGTACTAGCTTATATCCTGGGTGACGGGCATATACCGGCATCTGGAAATATAACGTTCACCAATTTCAACGAAGCGGTGGTAGCTGATTTTCAAGGCGCAGTTGCGGAACTGGGCTGTGTCGTCAAACCGCAGATCGAAGCAGCAACAGGTCTGATCGACTATTACCGGATCAATGAACGCGAAGGTGAAATGGCGATCCGCCATCGTTTTGAGGAATTGAACCTAAACGGTACGCTAAGTCACACAAAATTCATTCCTGACTACGTGTTCCAATTGGAAGAAGATCAAGTCGCGTTATTTTTATCTAGATTATACGCCACTGATGGATGGGCTTCTTGCGGAACTAATAACGAAATCGGCTATACCAGTGTGTCTGAGATCATGGCTCGACAAGTCTGCTCGCTGCTAAGCAAATTTGGTATCGCTGCACGCATCTCCTCCTACGTGCCGATTTTGAACGGGGTGAAGAAACGGAGAGCCTATACTGTTGCAATATATGATCGGTATCATATCATGACGTTTCTTTCCAGAATTGGTATTTATGGAAAAGAAAAGGCATGTGACGAAGTGTTTGTCAGTGTCATCGATCAACGAAAGCACTCGGGTGGTTGGGATATTTTGCCGAAGAACTTAGTGATCGAGGCCACAAACACTCTACTAGCATCAAAAAAAGACGGTACGTCCAGACTCAAGGAAAACTTGCGCACTCAACTCGACAATAACATCGGGTCCCGCAGGGGCTTTGTCCGATATGCCATTGAGTTCTTCAAAAACGCTGAATCGTTGCGAGAACTTGCCGAAGGTGATATTTACTGGGACAAGATAGACGATATCGTTGACCTCGACTGTGATGAGCCGATGTATGATATTGAAGTTGCCGGAACGCATAATTACGTCGCGAACGGCATTGTTAGTCATAATTCGAGTCTGGCGATCCGCGTCGGCGAGTTGATGACCAAGTTTCCGATCTACGTATTGTGTGCAGGTGATGGAATGTCGCCCGTGCTGGAAACGCCGCTCGGTCTGTTCAATGCGCCCAGGTATCATGCACTGATGGCCGATTATGGCATCGACAAGCGTTACTTGAATATGATTCTCAGTCCATGGGCGATCAAACGGTTCAAGCAGGCGGGTGGCGATATCACCAAGTTCCGGGTGGCGCGGGTGATGCCGTCGAAGCTCGAACAGATCGGCATCGTCAAGACCGAGCCGGGCGACGAGAACAATCAGGATATTTCGTCCCTGGTCGGCAAGACTGACATCCGCAAGCTGGAAAAGTTCTCACAGGATGATCCTGATTCCTATTCGTTTTCAGGTGGTCTGTGCCGGGGCAACCAAGGCATGCTTGAGTTCGTTGAAATGTTTAAAGCTCCGATAAAAATGCTACATCCGTTGCTGACGGCGACGCAGGAAGGCAATTATATGGGAACTGAAGCCATTTCCGCCATCCCGTTCAACGGTATCGTCGTGGCGCATTCGAATCAGAGCGAATGGCAGAACTTTAAGGCAAACTCTAATAATGAAGCCTTCATCGATCGGATTTGTGTGATCAAGGTGCCGTATTGCCTGCGCGCCACCGATGAGCGCCTGATCTATGAGAAGATGCTTCAGTCGTCTGACTTGAAGAATGCCCCGTGTGCCCCGGCGACCTTGCAGATGCTGGCCGAATTCTCGGTCCTTACGCGGCTGGCGAAGCATGAGAATTCCACCCAGTGGGCGAAACTGTGTGTCTATGACGGGCAAAACATCAAGGAGACCGATCCGCGCGCCAAGCCGGTGATGGAATACCGCGAAGCGGCGGGCGTTGATGAGGGGATGACCGGCACGTCAACCCGGTTCGCGTTCAAGGTCTTATCCGCGACGTTCAACCACGACACCGACGAAGTGTCGGCCGATCCGGTGCATCTCTTGTTCATGTTGGAACGGGCGTTGATCCGCGAACAGTTCCCCAACGACGCCGAGAAAATGTATCTCGACTATATCAAATCGGAATTGGCGCCGCGCTACGTCGAGTTCATCGGCAACGAAATCCAGATGGCCTACCTGGAAGCCTATGACGAATTCGGGCAAACCTTGTTCGATCGGTATATAGTCTATGCAGACCACTGGATGGACGATATCGATTATAAGGACGCCGACACTGGCACAATGTTCAACCGCGAATATCTGAACGGCGAGTTGGAGAAGACCGAAAAACCGGCTGGCATCGCCAATCCGAAGGATTTTCGGCAGGAATGCGTCAAGTTTGTGTTGCGCCAGCGGGCCAACGGCAAAATCATCAAGTGGACGTCCTACGAAAAACTGCGCAAGGTGATCGAGAAGAAGATGTTCTCGAACGTGGCTGAACTGCTGCCGATCGTCAGTTTCGGTACTAAGTCGAACAAAGACGATCAAGATAAACACAATGACTTTGTTGATCGCATGAGCCAGAAAGGTTACACGCCCCGACAAGTTCGGCGTGTCGTTGAGTATTATATGCGAGTGCAGAAGTCTGGGTAATTTTTAAGGACACCTGTCATGACATTCGGCATTATTGATCGACGCCTGAACCCCAGTGGGAAAAGTCTGACAAACCGGCAACGCTTCGTCGAGCGCGTGAGAGGATCGATCCGCACAGCGGCGCGGAAACAACTCAATGGCCGCAACATCCAGGACAAGTCCGATACCGAGGTGACCGTCTCCAAAGACGGGATCGAGGAACCCCAATTCCACTACGCCAAAGGCAAAGGTATGTGGGACTACGTGCTGCCGGGTAACCAAGACTACGTGGTCGGGGATAACATCCCCCGGCCACCCGCTGGCGGCGGCAGTGGCTCAGACGGCGCGCGGGACGGCGAGGGGAATGACGACTTCCGGTTCAGCATCAGCTACCAGGAATACGTCGATGCCATCCTCGAAGACCTCTGCCTGCCAGACATGATCAAGCGCTCCAATAAGCAGACCATCTCGTTCACTCGCCACCGGGCTGGCTTCACCACGGTTGGCTCGACCAGCAACCTCGCGCTGGAACGCACCATGATCCAGGGCCTCGGTCGGCGCATCGCGTTGAAATTCCCCAAACTCGCGCTGATCGAAGAACTCATCGGCGAATTGCAAGAAACCGACGACGAAGACCGCAAGCGCGAAATCAATATAGAAATCGCCGCCTTGCAACACAGCGCTGACGCGATCAGCTTTTTAGAGAAATCCGATCTGCGCTATGTGAACTTTGAGAAGCGGCCGACGCCGATCACCCAGGCAGTGATGATCGCGATCATGGATGTGTCAGGGTCGGTGACCGAGTTTATGAAGGAATTGTCCAAACGGTTCTATCTGTTGCTCTGGTTGTTCCTCACCCGTCAATACAAGCATGTGGATATCGTCTTCATCCGGCACACCCATGTTGCGGCCGAGGTTGACCAAGATACATTCTTTCACGCGACCGATACCGGTGGCACCGTCGTGTCCGTAGCATACGAAGAAGCCCGCAAGATTATCATCTCACGCTATGATGTGAATAGTTGGAACCTGTATATGGCGCAGTGCTCGGATGGCGATAATTCGTCCAGCGACAATACCGAAGCGCGGGAGAAATTGTCCGCCATGCTGCCGTGGTTCCAATATGTGACCTATGTCGAGGTCGGTCGCGATAGCAGCGGTTATCCGAACGGGTTGGTGCAGCGTGACTCGGAAGTCTGGAAGATGTTCGCTGAAATTGCCGCCCTCACGCCGAAGGTCGCGGCCCGACGGTTGTCTTCACCGGACAATGTCATTGAAGTCTTTCGCTCGCTGTTTCAAAAACAAAGCGTCAACGTATAGGACTGTAACATGGCCGAATATCTCTGGACGGCTTCGGAATGGTCGTTTGAAATCATCAATCGGGTGTACAAAGAAATCGAACGGATCGGCACCCAGGAACTCGGCCTGACGCCGTACCCCGCCCAGATCGAGATCATCACCGCCGAACAGATGGTTGACGCCTATGCTGGAAATGGGATGCCGATTTTCTACCGGCATTGGTCGTTCGGTAAACACTTCTCGCGTGACTGGGAATTGTACAAGCATGGTTATCAGGGCTTGGCCTATGAGATCGTGATCAACTCCGACCCCTGCATCGCTTATCTGATGGAGGAAAACACGCAGACTATGCAAAGCCTTGTGCTGAGTCACGCCTGTGTTTCCGGTGATACTGAATATCTTTCGCCAACCGGCTGGCAAAGAATCGATGCCTATCAGGCAGGTAAGGTCGCCCAGTATCACGAAGATGGGCGCGTGAATTTTGTTGAGCCAGAAGCTTACATCAAGCGTCCGCAGACTGACTTCATCCATATTGAGAGTGAAAAAATCGATCAGGCAATCACCGAGGACCACACGGTGATCCTGGTGGATCATTATAACAAGCTCCGTACGACCACGGGTGCCGAATTATACCAACAACACCGGAATAAAACACGCGGCATGTGCAATCGATTCATCACCGGATTTCATATCGATATCGAAAACGAATTACCATTGAGTGATGACGAAATCTGCCTGCATATCGCGATCAAAGCAGACGGTTCAATGATCAATCCAAATGTCGATAAGACGCACTTCGACGCCAAACCCGACTACATCATGAGATTCCATCTGAAGAAAGAACGAAAGATCGCGCGCTTAAAAATGCTTTTGGATAAACTCGGCATCGCTTACACTAGCAAACCGACCTATGAGGGAAGACATTCTGTACTCTTCCGTTATCCGATGATCGATAAGCGGTTTACTGCTGAGTGGTATACCGCCTCATATCGTCAACTAAAACTGATTGGTGAGGAGGTTTGCTACTGGGACGGTTCGGTCGCCAGTCCAAATTTCAATTTTACTTCAGAATTCAAACAGGATGTGGAGTTTGTCCAGTACGTGTGGGCTGCAACTGGATGTCACGGCCATATATCAGCCGGTACTCGCTGTGTAAATGTAACCAAGTCTGAACGACCACTCATTGGAATCAGCAAAGATGGACGCTTACCACCGCAGCCATTCGCGCGCATTCCCAGTCCAGACGGCCTAGCCTACTGCTTCACCGTCCCAAGCGGCATGTTTGTCATGCGCCGCAATAACAAAATCTCTGTCACGGGAAATTGCCAAGGCCATTCCCACTTCTTTCGTAACAATTACCTGTTCAAGGAATGGACCGACGCCTCGTCGATCTTGGACTATCTGATCTTCGCGCGCGACTATATCAACCAGTGCGAGGCTCGCGAAGGTCGTGAGGTCGTTGAAACATTTCTTAATTCTTGTCACGCGTTGATGAATTATGGGGTCAATCCGTATCGCAAGCCGCGCAAACTTTCCTTGGTGAATGAACGCAAACGACAGGCCGAGAAAAACGACTATGACGTGGCTCATATCAGTGAACTATTTGATTCGTTGATCAAGGCGAAGAAAGACCCGGAAGCTAAGGTGAAGAAATTTCCTGCCCAGCCCGAGGAAAACATCCTCTGGTTCTGCGAGAAGTTCGCCCCGGATTTGAAGGAATGGCAGCGTGAGACCATCCGCATCGTGCGTAAAATCGCGCAATACTTCTACCCTCAAGGCGCAACCAAGTGCGGGAACGAAGGGTGCGCCACTTATGTGCACTACCGGATCATGACCCGGTTGCATGAACTCGGTCATATGACCGATGGCGCGATGCTGGAATTCCTGCAATCCCATACCAATGTCGTGATGCAACCGAACTTCAATGATCACCGCTATACCGGCATCAATCCTTACGCCCTGGGCTTTGCGATCATGAAGGACGTGGAGCGTATCTGTCACGAACCAACCGATGAGGATCGTCGGTGGTTTCCCGAGATCGCCGGGGTCCAGGATGAGATGGCGGTCATTCGCGACATCTGGGCCAACTACCGGGATGAGAGCATGATCCGGCAATTTCTGTCACCGGAAGTGATACGCGCCCTGAAACTGTTCCAAATCCACGATGATAACGGCAAACCGGAATATAAGGTCGCCGCGATCCACGACGATGCGGGTTATCAGAAAGTGCGTGACAGTCTGGCCGATCAGTACGAACGCCACAACACGGTGCCCCAGATCGAGGTCAGCACCGTCGATCCTGAAACTCGCATTCTGACCCTCACTTACACGCCCTATCGCGGGCGCAATCTCGACAACGCTGCGGCGATGGCCAACCACGTCAAGACGCTGTGGGGCCATGGGGTGGCGCTGCAAGGCGGCGAAGCGGCCATTTTGGTCTAAGCACAAAACAACTAAGAAGGATTTGAACATGCTGATTGAGAAAAATACCGCGCCGAGTGTCGGCGATGTCGTCACCATCAAGCTGGCGAGCGGCGAGGAAGTGGTCGGACGAATGCACGCCCTAAGCGGCGAAACCGTGACCCTCGCCAAACCAATTGCCGTCTTGATCCAGCCGGTCGAAAACGGCCAAGTCGGGTTGTCGTTTTTCCCCGTCATGGGATCGATCGAACCGGAAGCCGCGCTAACCTTTGCCCTCGGCAGCCTCAGCATTCGCCCGGTCAAAACCGGCGCCAACGTCACCACCAACTATGTCCAAATGACCAGCAGTCTGGTGCTGCCGGGCCATCGGTAACACGGCTAAAGGACGGCGTTTACGCGGTGCCATAAATAATATCGATTCAGTTTAAGGGCACTGCTTTGGAACCGACCTTGGATACCGGCACGATTATTATGATCGGCCACATCTGCATTCGCGATCCCGATACGAACGAGATTCTGCTGCGGCGGCGGGACAACCTTCCGCCGCCAATGCCGCAGGAGGATCGCGATGCAAGCACCTGATACCATCAGCTTACACCTCACCGGTCACGTGATGATTTCCGATCCGGACACCGGCGAAGTGCTTGTGGACAAAGCCAATGCGATCAATCCCGAGGCGATGAGCTATGCTTTGGCCTTGGCGCTGGGGGATCGTACCACGCCAACCGGCCATCTTGTGCAGATCGTGTTCGGCAATGGCGCCTCCTCAACCAGCAGTATCGGCGCCATTGCCTATCTGCCACCCAATGTCACTGGTCTCACTGCCACATTATACAACCAGACCTATCAGAAATACATCGACGACAATTCACCGGCCGTAACCGACCCGAACGATGACAACATCCAGGTCAATCACACCGCAAATCTGACTTATTCAGATGTCGTGGTGTCCTGTCTGCTCGACTACAATGAACCGAGTGGACAAGCCGCCTTCGATGACGCCAGTCTCGCAAACGGCACCTATATTTTTGATGAACTCGGCCTCAGTACACTCGATCCGAATAGCTCGCTCAGCACGGGCTTCCTGCTCAGCCATGTCATTTTTCATCCGGTACAAAAATCCCTCAACCGTCGCATCCAACTGGTTTACACAATACGCGTGGTAATGTCATAGCTGTGAACGCCCCTCTTCCAAGCGCGTCTACGACTATCTGATTTGTGATGTTTTGTCCCGTGGAACGGCTGTCGTGGAGTGCCTGCTGAACGTTGACAGCCGCCTTCGTCCTGGTATAAATCATGGTCGGAGGTACCTTGCAATGAAATCCAGCGATCCGATCGCGCGCCTCAATATCAGTGATTCAGCAATGCGCAATTTCTTTCAGCGCGATGGCAAAAATCTTCGCGTGAAGATTGAAAACAATATGATTTATCTAAAGTCAACCAGCTATGAAGGACGCGGCGATACGATCGTCATGACGCGTAATCGCAACGTTCATGTGGGGGATATTGCACCCACCACTTTTGGTGGCCGCTTTATGGATGCGATCAACAGTGCTGGCTTTCGGCCTGACCAGCCCTATTTCAAGCTGGTGGCGATGGATCGTCGATGGATCGGGCTGGAGCACTTGTCGCACTTGTCCTCCAAACCTGACGATGCCACGGAATATCTGCACCTGATCGCGTACGAGCAGGCCGCTCTGTCGCATAAGCGTTATCTACAAACCAAACGGGCGATCGAACAGATCAAGGCCAATCTGCCGGTGCTCAGTGAATGGGACCTGCACCAGATCATCCCGCGCGCGATGGCTCTGACCGACGATATCAGAGCCATCCAGCATCGCTTATTCCCGCAGAAGGCGGTCTTATCGGGACCATGGCTGTCCGGCCGTGTGGTGACCGTGGCCGACGTGGCGCGGGTGTTGCAGGACCAGCCCCGTCTTGGCGAGCGTCCCCCGCACGTCGAACCCCTGTCCGACGAGGCTGCCGAGGCGATTATCTTTGAGGTGATTGACGGCTAAACAGTTCCCACGAGCGGCCGGGTATCCGCAACCAATATTCCTGCGCCTCGGGATGCGGATACTCGGCCGCAAACACTAGCCGCCGACAACTGGTGTTGGCCAGCGACTTGATACAGGTACGGCACGGGGAATGGGTCAGGTAGACCGTGTCAATTCGCATGATATCGGCCACAAACGTCAGCAGATTGGCTTCTGCGTGGATCGCTTCGCAAGCTTCTAGATGGGTGCCGCTCGGGTAGAAGGCGCCTCCACAAGCGAAGTCGGCACAGTGCGGGTAATCCTTCGGCAGCCCGTTATGGGCGATCGCCATGACCCGGTGATAGCGATCGACCGCAACCGCACCAACTTGTCGCCGCTTACAAGTGCCCAATCGGGCGATCTCATGGGCGATATTCAGCATTACATGGTCCCGCGCCAAGGATCGCTCTTGCGGCGGGATAAGCTCATTTTCAAGGTTGTCCATTAAACGATTTAGCCTCCCGTTTGGTCGGCTAAATCGTCGGTGTATTCAATGTTAGGTGTCCAATGACAGACAATTTAAGCCCGCTCGATCACGCCACGGCGATTGATTTCACAACACCCGATGGCGCGGTTCGAGGGGTGATCGAACATGCGGAATTGGAACTGGTCCGTCACATCGCCCATCGGCGACAGGACGAGGCTGTGCTGGCCCACCGGCCGGATAAACATGGGTTCCGTGGCAATGGGTTTCGGATTCATTTTCTCGGCGCACTGGGCGAAGCGGCGGTCGCCCATATCCTAGGGGTACCCTGGAGCGGATCGGTAAACACATTTAAAGCGCCCGACATCTTGGATTGCGTCCAGGTCCGCACCCGATCCAAGGTCGCATATGACCTCTTGGTGCGCCCCAATGACAAAGACAATGAGTTTTTTGTCCATGTCACCGCGAATTTCGATCTCGATCCACCTGTTCTCGTGGTCCATGGTTATATTGAGGGGCGCGATGCGAAAATGCCCGGCTGGCTAGAGAGTTATGGCGGACGCCCTCCGGCGTTTTTTGTGCCAACCGCGAGCCTGATGCCGTTACTTCCAGCAGCCTGACACGCAAATGACTAAATATGATTATGATTGACCTTGAACTAATTGCCGATTCGGATCATTTGCTCGACATACTCATTTCCATGGAAAACGTTCTCGACGGGTTGGATGTGTATTCGTTCGCCAACTGGCTCACCGGCGAGGTGGTCGATGGGCCGGTGGTGCGGCGTTACTGGACCACCTTTTCGCTGCGGTATCCGTATAACAAAATGCCCGATCCGCGTGCCGCTCTTCGCCTGTTAAAGCACGGGGTCGAGGTCGAGTATAATCGCGAGAAACGGCAAGACGGGAAGGGCGGCGAAACTGCAAAACAATCTGATTGGCTCATCACCATCTCGATACCGCGTCGCCTGCTGGATCAGGATCAGGAGAACGATCTGAAAATCTACGCCGACGAGGTCAACCCAGATGATGTGACCACTGCTAAGGACTCTGGTCTGGACAACGAATCGCAGTATAAGAGCGATGAACAAAACCCGGATGAACCGTCGCCCGAGGATATGCCACCAGCGGCACCGGGGGCGCCCCCAGAGGACCCCAACGCCAAGCCCCCACCCCGCTAAATTGTCATGTCCGTTCCTAAATAACCCTCAGGAGAACGCGATGACGATGACGAAGACAAAAGCCCCTCTCAGAGAGGGGCTACGCGAGGGTGATCTGGCTGATTTGGTACTGCCAATGATTTCGGTGGACGAATATGAATCCCGGATCGACAAATCGCAGGCCATTGTCATCGGGTTTTACGTGCAGGATGAAAATGCCGCGAATGATCTCAATCGTTTCGTGCAGAAATCCGCCCTGCCGTTGCTCGGCACTGAGGTGTCACCCGCGCCCGATCAGCACGGGTATTTCATGGTCTTCGTCGAATTTATGAACAATGATCGCCTCGCCGAGAATGTTGCTGCGATGCTGCATGAAATGATTGCATTGGCAAGTATCGATGAATGGGCCATGCGGGTTCGTAAGTTCAAAAGTCTGGTGCCGTTTTCAGAAGATCGCTTGACCAAGATGCTGAAACAGTTAAAACAGACCGGACAGCAGCGGGATATTATGGAATTTCTGGGCACCACCGGCTTACGGCGTGCCGAGGTTGATGGCGATATCCTGCTGATCGAAGGCAATGGAGAGAAACTTGTTTTACAAATTCTCGGCTTTGGCCGTGGGCGCAAACTGCTGGCTGAACATGGCGGACCGCTGCAAATGACCCTCCGCAGCATTGCAAAAACCAATCGCATCGCTCGCATTCTTGGTGAAAACTGGCACGCCGCTATGCTCGGGGATAATCTGCTGGTGCACTCAGACCACGATACCCGAGCGTTGTTGCTCGCCTTCTAACAAAAGCGCCCGGTCATGTTGACGCATGATGTACCGATCAACTGGCGGCTGGCGCATCGCGGCCTCGTTGAGCCGCGCGCCGCCTTGGATTTCAATGTTCATGGCTTCATCCGGCATGAATCACCACTGGACGTATTTCTGCCGTTACATTCCACGCTGCCAATTTTGGCGATCCGCAATTGGTTGCACGAAGACGGCAACAACCAATTCGGCTATCAGGTGTTCGGACGCTACAGCCTCGAAGCGATCCAAACCCGTGACTTCGTATTCGCCGGGCTGATGATCGAATTTTTCGATAATTCTGACGCATGCCTGTTTCGCTTATCGTGGAGTTGATTGCCGCTTAACGCGGCGTTCGATTTCGAATGGCACCAATCGCGATCACTGTGTGTTCATAATCCTCCCGTGCCGCGAATTCCAAGATTAGCACGAGTTATTATTTGAGTGCAATATGTTTCAATAAGCGGCATTCATCCCCGAGGCTAAAGACCTCGGGGCTTTCTGCCGCACTTATCGTAAAGCACTCTATCCGATCCGCCGATGACTCAAAAAAGTCCGGATCACCTCGCCATCGGTAGATGGGCACAACACTTGGCGCTGATCGGGCCATGTGAGAAGCTGCCGCAACGCGCCGGTCGGCCAGCGTTGCTGCCAATCATAAAATTCGACGTCGATGTAACAGTCAGAAATTTGGCATACCGCCCCTTCATCGAAACTATCGTCATCCGCGTAGATTCGCACGGCAGCACCTAATACAAGAGGCATAAAGCAACTCCAGGTTAGCGTCCAGAACATACTGGTTGGCCTCCTCAACCAGCAAGTCTAAACCATCATTACCTTTCGGTCCATCACACTGGAACCGGAGCATCGGCATAATGGATCAGCACCCATTGCATGATCTGGATCGCGGTCTCCACCGAAAGGTCCAGCCATTCCCCATGGGTTCGCAGGTGATTCATCTCACGCAGAAGCTGGCGCTCATAAAAACGGGCGCGGTCTGGCGGGACCGGCTCGCGGTAATGCACCATCAGCCGCTCAGGAAATCCGGTCTGGAGTTGCTTGACGCGGCGATCCGGGTCCTTGCTGATGCCGATCTTGCACGGCGCAATCCCGGCCTTGGGTGCGATAACATAGAGAAAATGGCTGCTCATCAAAGTATTTAGAGGCGGCGATGAACTCAGCCCGGTGATTTTGGTCGGCCTAAATACCGGACACCAATGTCAGGGGCTTTCATGTCATCCTTAAAATCGATGTTCGACAAATTCGTGGACTGTCTTACCGGCCTGCCGACCGGCGCGCCAGTGAACCCTTTTGCCCAGGTAATAACGTCACCAACTGTCAGTGCACCAGTGGTGACCGCACCCGCTGCCATCGTGGCCGCACTCCCAGTCAACACACTTTCGACCAAGACCCGGATCACTGGGCCGACCGTGGCGTTTATCAATCACAGCACCATGGTAACCGATGCACAAATCGCGGCCCTGGTCGCGGTGCTGCAAATTCAACTCGATCGCGACTTTACGCCGGTCTGGAAAATCGCCGCCAGCCTTGTTGCAGTGCCGACGAATGCCGTCCCCGCCTCCGATGCCTGGGTGATCGCGATCATGGACACCAGCGATCAAGCAGGCGCCCTCGGTTACCACGATATCACCGCCACCGGCACACCACTCGGCCGGGTGTTCGCCAAGGACGATATTCATTACGGTTTGTCTTGGACGGTTACCGTGTCGCACGAACTCATGGAATTATTAGTCGATCCCTACTGTAATAATACTGTGTTTAATCAACTCACTGACACCACCGGTACACTTTACGCCACCGAAGTGGCTGATGCCTGCGAAGACGACTCGTTCGGCTATGAGATTAACGGCATCCTGGTGTCTGATTTCGTCTATCCTGCATGGTTCGAGGGGTTCCGTACACCGAATTCGACCCAGTTTGATCATTGTAATCTGATCCGTAAACCGTTTGAGTTGCTGCTGGGCGGCTATATCGGCGTCTTCCCGGTCAATCCCACCACCCAGGGCTGGAACGCCCTCATGGCCTCCGGCACGCCCGGCGCGCGGGCGTTACACAAGAGCGCGGTTAGCCGCACCAAGCGCCGGGGGATCGTCATGCCAGACGATAACGTTTAGGCTGAATCGAAATGATCGAGCCCAATCCGGCGCTGAACGATACCAGTGCTACAATCGACGCAACCTGGACGGTGAATTCCTTGCGAGTCTATCTCGACACACGTTTGGAAGCCCTCAAGGAATTAAAAGCGCATGATCTGCATTCGTTCCATGAGCGTGTTGATACGCTGGAACGACGGATGGGCCAAATCGACGAGGCGAGACGGGCCATCATCGATGAGATCGATCGGCGGCTCCAGGAACGTCAAGACCTCACCACAGCGTTTATCAGAGAGCGCTTTGATTACAATAAAATCGCGACCGAGACAATGGCGAAGGCTGGAAATGAATCTTCGCTGCTGGCCAATCAAGTCCTTCGAGAGGTGATGACGAATGGCTTTCGGTCGGTGGATGATCGGTTCAGACTGGCCAAGGAATTCAACGAGCAGATTTCCAAGGCGGCCACCGATTCACTAAGCATCGCCCTGACCGCTTCGAACGAAGCGGTGCGGAAAGCCGAACAAGCCGTCGAAAAACGCTTCGATTGTGTGGAAGCCAGCACCCCTGTTTTATGCGCCGATCTGGTGTGGCGACCCGCCGGTGAACTTGTTGTTGGCGACGTTCTGATCGGTTTCGATGAAGAAAGTGTGACGCGTCGTGGTCGTCGGTTGCGAAAATCCTTTGTGACCGCAAACAGCTTAGCGGAAGATAAGCTGTTCGAGGTTGCTACCTGCCATGGCTCCGTGCGTTGCAATGGGCATCATCCTTGGTTGGTGTTGCCTAAACTTTCCACATCAAGAGCCGAGTGGCGCTGGGTTCAAACCAGTGATTTACAGATCGACGATCAGGTGATGCGGCCTGCTGAGCTATGGACAATCGATACATCCTGGGAATCAGGTTCAATTCGGCCACCGAGATTGTTGGTTAAATCTGATGGCGTTTGGGACGGTCGCCCGATCAACGGTAATCATCGCGAGACCTTTGTTAAATCTGTTGATCTGGTCGGCAACGGAGTTATCGCCCAGCTATCCACCTCCACCAAAACCTACATTGCCGGTGGCTTCGCCATGCATAATACGGTCAACGAGTTCCGCCAATCGCTAAACGATCTGTCCAGTAATATGATCCAGCGCACCGAGGTTGTGACGATGATCAACAGCACGACTGATAAAATCAGCGACCTCGCCTCGCGCATGGACCGCATGCAAGGGGCGGATCGTCATAGCCAAGCGTCTACCACCACGCTGCTCTCAATCGCCGCTGTGGTCGTTGCCGCGATCGTCGGCATCATCGCCTTCGTGAATTCCAACCGTACCGCTTCGACGCCGTTTGATGCAACCCGCAATTTCTACGCTCCATCCGTGCAAATCCCGCCGGGACTGCCACGGCAGTGACTGATCCCATCGTGTTGCTTGCACGTTTTGATCGAGGCGGGCGCTTTTATCTTTATGGCCTCGTCAGCGGTCCTGGACGGGGCGTAGAGCGATTCTGCTGGAATTCTGCGTGATTAGCCCACGGACGGCGTCACCGTCTGTGGCTGGCTTATAGCTCTGCTATCGACACGATGTAAAATTTCATCTTGCACAATGGAGAAATTCTGCTAGCGTCCGATTGCAAATTCGGAGTCTGTCAAATGCTGGAGTCTGATCATAGCAGGAAAGTTCCCGCCATCAGTAAACCTGATTTGCTTCTCGATGCGACATCCAATGTGCCCGACGGGCTGCAAGGACTGGTCAGCGAAGCATGGCAGCGCGCCGATCTGTCCGAAGCGCGCGAGCTTCGCGACCATCTCGGCGTGGTGGTGAACATGGACCGGGTGATCGGTCAAACCACGGTGGTCAAAACACGCCCGATCAAACCCGACGATGACACGTTGTTCAGTCGAAAGCGCAATCGCCGTTACGTATCGCGGGTCGTTAAGGCCAAAGTATTGCCCGATAGTCGCTATCTGTCCTTGATCTGCGATCGCCGCGAGCAGCGGTGGCGACTGCGACGGATCGAGATCGGCGCCTTTGTCGCACCAGAGCCGATGGATTTTTCGGCTATTCTGCGTCAGGGCGCGACGTTGCCCAGCGTGGTGCATTATTGGTTGCGTCACGCGCATGTATATCGGGCGGAGAATTTTTCCACTTCCGCACATGAGGACACCTGGACACGAGTCCTGTCAAAAGCGCAACTGAACCATCGACCAGAAGTGCTGCGAAGAGTTGGTTATTTCGAATTTGCCGCCGACCATAACATCGCCATCGATCTCCCAAACCAGAGGGACTGACATGAAAAAATTCATTCTGCATCAGCATGTGCTGGGACGGAAAGGCCGCCTGGATCGAGCGCAGGCTGAGCGCAGCGCGCGCGAAGTCGCGGTCTTGCTGGAAAATAGCGGACCCAACTTGGGCATCGCGCTCTATGTGGGCGGCTACGACGATACTGATCTTGAATTGTTCGACATTCCAGAAGCCTGCCGGTTTCTGGTTTGGGTGGGCGAAGCGTTGGCGAGACGTAAAGTTGATTTCGCCCGGCTGATGCCCGAATCGCTCGAATTGATAAAGGCTTGTCAAGCGCGCCAGCAGGGCCATCCGATCATTCTGCGCGAACACAGCATGGCCGAGTTTTGGGACGACTTTCATACCTGGGAGCAATACCTACGGCAGAAAGTACACTGATTAGCCAAATGGGTGTGGATGTACAAAGGCGTCGGGATGCACCAATTTGATCGCGTGTTTATCACACCCTTCCTGGCACGTCGCGAGATCATCATCTACCAACACAGACAATCCGTGCTTCAGGCAGGTCAAAGCTTTCCAGGAACGATAATACATTTCAGCCGGTGTCCAGGGGCCGGTCAACTTGCCACGGCGGCGCTGGTGCAGGGCGACCTCGTTTGCCATCCATGCCTCATCTGAGATGCTGAACACAGCCTCGAACATGCCGGGTGCGGGGGCTGTGGGATAACGTTCCAAATCCTCCCAGATGGCAGCGCGCATGCCATGCGTGCGAAAGGTGACGATGCAATGGCGTATCTCGGGATGCTCGACAATGAACGCGTGCAGCACGGGCGAAGTCGGCGCATCGATCAAGGTGTTGTCGAAATCCCAGCCGATGGCCAGGGGCAATGATCGTTCGGCGTTCTCGACGATATTGATCAGGTCGCGCATCGACGCGCCCGTAGGCCAGCGGGGACGGATGGTTCATCCCAATCGTCATGCAACGCTAAATGGTCCGTCAAAATCTGTTCTCCTGGCTGATGGTTAGCAGACCGAAGCCTGAGCGTCCAGCAGCTATTACGATTTAGCGAAGGCGCCCCATTCGAAACAGAACCATGTCCGCACAGAGGAGCTATCATGCCGCGCTTGCGCAAAGTGAAGCCGCTTGAAGTCAATATCGTCCCCACACCCGCTGATGAGTTGATCGCCGAAAACGTCGCATCTTGGTGGTTCGGGCGCCCGCCGGACCAAAGCAACATGCAAGCCCTGGTGGCCGAAATTGCGCTTGCTGTGGCGAAGGCACGGGCGGGGGATCAACGCGAGATTATGCGCTTGCGCAATCGCTTGCGTCTGTCGTGACTGCCTATTTTGATCTTGTCAGGTGCCGAGGAACTGCGTAAGCATACCATGGCAAAATACCAAGGAGAACCACGATGGTTCGTCAAAGGAGGACGGTCAGACATCCCTGTGCGGGCCGCTCCAAAAGCGCCGTAGAAGTCTTCGAAGCGATTGCGATTGGACAGGACCCGCCGCAGAGACTAAACACGATTAAGGCGCTCTTGAAGGCTGGGCTGATTATCAAAATCGGTTCCAAGGAAGTTGGCAGCGATATGTTCGGACCAATTCGGGTGCCGGTCTACGGCATCCCCATTGATACCCATTCCCAATGGTGTAAGTGGTGCGCCGAAAATGATCCCGATCAACGACCGCACCAATCATCGGAAAAAGGATAACCCTGCATACGACATCGCGCATATCGGCCGTATGATCGATATGCGCGATGTTACTTCGAGATTGCTAAAGCGTTACGGTTTCACGCTGCGGACCCAGGCACCATTGCCTAAAATACAGAGAAGAAACGAAAAGGATGCTGAGGGCTCTGACCACGGCGATGGTCAGACTATACAGCACCACTCTCCCACCCCACAGTCGGGACTGGCCGAAGCGCCGGACTGGCTCGTGGTGTGGTTCTTCAGACCAGTCTTCTGCATTTCCATCAAACGGCATAGTTGCTACCTCCAATGTTATACTGAGCAAGATATCAGCGTTAAAGATACACTGCAATGCACAACTGTTTGAAACAAGAACTGCGTGTAAAGATAAATTCCCGTTGTTAGTAGTTTGAAAGTTATATTTCCATGTCTCCTCATGCTCCGACGCTTTGCATCTACCACAGTCCGTGTGCCGATGGGTTTTCCGCCGCCTGGGCGGTCTGGCGGAAATACGGCGACAGCATCAAATATCTTCCCGGCATTCACGGGGTCGTCCCGCCTACTGTCGCCGACGAACACGTTTGGTTCGTTGATTTTAGCTACAAGAATGAGGTGATGCGCTCAGTGATCGAGGCGGCGGCCAGCGTCACCGTTCTGGACCATCACAAGTCCGCCGAGGCCGATCTGGCGCCGTTGCTGGCCGATGGCAGCATTGGCGGTCTATTCGATATGAACCGGTCTGGCGCCGTCATAGCGTGGCAGTATTGCCATCCGGACGCACCGGTACCAGACCTGCTGCTCCATGTTCAGGACTATGATCTCTGGCAGTTTACCCGACCGGATACCCGCGCTATTGTGGCTGTGATGTGCAGTTATGAGTATGATTTTGAGACCTGGGACCGACTGGCTAGACAATGCGCACGGCCGCACGTAAAAACCAAAATGATTGCCGAAGGCGTGGCCATCGAACGTAAGCTTCAGAAAGACGTGAAGGAGATGCTGACTCTGACAACCCGGAGCATGGTGATCGGTGGGATGCATGTGCCGGTCGCCAATCTGCCTGTGACAATGGCCTCGGAGGGCGCCAATCAACTGGCTCAGAATGCCCCATTCGCAGCCGCCTATTATGATCGTGCGGACGGGCGCGTATTCAGTTTACGCTCGGTCGGGATCGATGTGTCGGAAATTGCCGCCCGGTATGGCGGTGGTGGCCACCATCACGCTGCCGGATTTCAGGCTGAGCATGGTTGGGAAGGCGATCGGCCGGAAGAAAAAGTCTGAGTGACACTACGTTGGGGGTGTTATGCCACTCAGCAGTTTTGATTCAAGGTAGGCGATACGAGCATCGCCCGGAACCAGGGAACAATATAAGCCATGCCATGTCAAGCCCATTCTGATTAAATAAACCATGCACACTCGTGAACTTTTCCCAAACCCGCTGTTTGAGGCCGCCGTGGAAGTGATTTCGCCACAGGAAGCAGTTGATCAAAAAATGTTTGGTCCGATGTATCATGGCACCCAAACCGATCTGTCCGCTATCATCGCCACGGGCTTCGACACAGACCGGTCCATCCCATCCGACACCAATAGTACCAGCAATGGTTACAGTTTCGAACCCTATGGTCAGACCGGCATCGCCGCGCCGGTTCATCACCTGGGGTTCGGCGCCTATTTCACCACCGTCAAAGCGATCGCCAAGGCTTACGCAGGCAATACGACGAAGGGACGACGGGCGTTCTATCTGGCCTCGACCAACGTCGAAGAGATCAACTTCGGGGCGCCCAATACGATGATGAAGTGGTGGCGCGCCAATGGCTACAATATGACCAGTGACGACACCCGCGCCCGCAATTACAAAGCTTGGCTCGAAGCCACCAACAACCTCACCAAGACCCTGAGTGCGCGCGCCGATGCCGTGTGGTTTCTCGGCAAAGGCATCCGTAAGCTGCTCGATGGCGATCAGGTCTGCATCTACGACACCAGTCTGATCCGCGTGGTGGACCCGAAGCGAGCGACCGGACTGCAAGTCGGTGCCAAGGTGACCCATACCCAGGTGCTGAAGCAACGCTTCCGGGGATCGAATTCGCTTTATGTCGATGATCTCAAACCAGCCGACTTCATGACCGCTGGGCGATTGGCTGGAACCGGCTGGCGTGGAGTCTATCGCGGTGACGAAGAGCCGCATCCTACGATTGGACGCTACCCCGTTCATTTTATCCCACCGCCCGGCATGATCGGCATTATTACTCGGGCACCGACCGAGCCGGGCGGCTGGTTTTCCGTCAAATGGAAGAAAGGCGGCGAGATGTACAACTATACCCGAGAAGAACTGCAACCGGCGCCATGAACGTTTGCTACCAGGGTGTGCAACCGATCTTTGGAAGTTTGGTCTGCATAGTCGATCGGTATTAGTGCGTCAAGTCTTCGCACCAATGTAAGTTCAATCTAATCAAATGACGGAAGATGCCGATTACACGCTTCATGTGTGGCGCGAAGACCAACCAACCGGCGTGTTTATGCAGATAACGTTCGGCCTGATATTGACTTGGACCGATCGCCGCATCAACCGAGCGAATCAATCCGCCAACCGACTCGGTTGGACATTTATGCGCCATCAGATCATCCGAGATTTGTCCGGCAAGCCACACCAGAAATGTGCCGGGTGAAAGCTGGTTTGCCCATTCAGTCCACACAGTTTCGTCGTGTCGGGGACCAGACGTTTCAACCCGTTGCCGGTGTCCGTCGAAAAACGGTAACTGCAACCAAACCATACCGCGCTATATACGGCCCAGCATACAATAGCACGATCACTTTTCTGTTGACAATCCTGCATTTCGCGGTATTATCACCCTGTCGAAAAGGAATGTGTCATGAATGCTAATATCATCAAGGGCGGTATCATCGGCGTTCTGGTCGGTGTTGTCGGTGAACATCTCTTTAAATTCCTCTTCATTCTGATCTCCTTGATCGGTTCGGCCGCACTGAAATGGTGGTATGTCACCATCATCGTGTTCATCGGTTTGCCGTTTCTCGGTCACGACTCCTGGGCGGTTAGTCTGTATTCGACCGCGACACTCTTCATTATGGTGGTCTATTGCGCCGGTTGGGCGATGTTCAAAGAGGACCACAAACTGAGCCTGATGATCTACGCCGGGGCCATTGCCCTTTCGATGCTGTTTCACGTGGTCCCGAGGCCGGATGGCATGGATGCGGCTATCGCCGACGCATCCGTTGATACGTCCGCGCCAGCCAGCACGATCGTCCTGGCGCCGGTGCCGACCTATCACGCGCTGATCGCGACCCCGGCGATGCGCCCGGCGCCAACCGGAGCGGTTCGCCCGATGTCTACCCAGATGCCGATCATCCAATTCGACCCCGCCGCATTCGCCGCCCGGTAACTAGGCGATTTGCTCCGAGTTGGTTGTGCGTGTGGCGAAAGCAGGATCGATGTCACAGCCTTCCCAGCGCAAATCAAGCTCCTGCGCCACACGACCCGAAACGCCGCTTCCGGCAAATGGGTCGAGCACCAGATCACCAGCCACGCAAACGCGCGGAAAAACATGCCGGAAGAGTTGTGGCGGCTTTTCGTAGGGATGACTGCGACGCGTCGAGCTATCTGCCTCAATCACGGTTTCGTTGTCGAAGGTCTCGACGACATTTCGCACGGCTGCTCGATCTACCGCATCTGGAACACCTCGCGCACAGATTTGGATGGGGTCCCAGGCTGACCGGAAGATGCCACCAGTCCCAGGCCGCTTCCGCACCCACGCAAGGCACACTGAGGGGCGCAGCCCGACAGTCGTGGCGATGTAGAGCATATCAGGCATCCGGCGCCAATCGGCGAACATCATGCAGATGCCACCCGGCTTGAGCGCCGCGACGCTGAGAGCCATGACCCGCGACATAAACGAAAACGGTCCTGAGACGCTTCCAGCCGCGCCATCCTCTCGTCCGCGAACTGGCGAGCCAATGGCATATGGCGGATCGAGTACTATGACCGAGGCTTTTGCTTGCGCTCGATCAGACAACCAATCGAGAGCATCAGCGTGATCAATAATCGGTTGATGAAATTGAAGTTGGTCAAAAGTTATATCCATCTTCTATTTATCGTGGCGCGCAACGGCGTCACATCAGCGGGAGACCGGTCTTTTCGGTAGTCTCGCGGTTTTCGTCGATCAGTTCCAATATATCGCGGCGTTCTTCGTGAGATAACGTCCAGCCTTCTTCTCGCGATACGCTGCCGCGCATGTGCCAGCATATGCGGACGATCAGTTGGCGCAATTGCTTTGCGTCCTGCTTCATCTCCGACAGGAAGGCCCCGATCTCCTCGGCGTCGGTCAGACCGAGGAGTCTCAAACGAAAAAAGTTGCTGGATTGAACTCAATTTCACCCTGCCATTCATGCCCGCAATTGGCACAGGTGACCGGGTAGTGTTTGTCGATGCCCTTCTTATTCATTTCGTCCAGTTTGGCCTGCATCTGTCGGGTCCAAGCGTTGGGAATGTTGGCGATGAATTCATCGATTGACGGGCGACTGGTCACCGTGCCTTCGCGCACCACGACCTTGATCACACAGTCGGCCAAGGTCTCAGTGCTGAGATCGCTCAACCGCCGCATGCTCGCACTGATCTGCGCCGATCGCTCCGCTGTGGGGGCATCCTCGACGGCCTGCACCTTGCGGGCTTCCTCGAACGAAATATTGCCCATGCGCGTGGCGTTGCGCAGGTTATGCGGGCGCAGAAACACCACCACATCATCCGCCAGCCGCACTGGGTTCTCCGGCTCGATCAGTTGGATCGTCGAGAATGTATACCCAAGGCTCCAATGAAGCTCATTTTCCGCTTTACACATCGGACATACCGGCTGCAAGGTGATCGTTTCGCCGGTCGAGGCCGCCCGGATCGCCATCAGCAGCACATCCAAATCCGGCGTGCTAACCTCCTGGGGCGCCGTGATCGCAGGCACACAACTGCGTAACAGACTTTCGATGGCAAACCCGCTCATCAGCGCGTCCGGCGTTTTTAACAGCATCTCATCAGCCGCGCGTAACGGATACACCGGCACCTCGTTATTCATAGTGAATTCGATCGAATCGGGCGGCATGAAGGCACCATTGGTCGGCAGGCGGACCTGCACGCCGGGCAAACGAAAATAACGCGCCAGCGGATTGCTGGGCTTGGGTTCCTCAAACTCATCAGGCATAGGTAACGGACGCTTCGACGGATGACTCGGCATGTGGTTTAAATTCCGGGATAATGATGTAAATATTTAGCACCTAAAATTAAACCGCTTAGTTAATGATGGCCCTCTAAATATTGAGGGTAGTAGGTGATAAATTTATGGCGGACGATCCGGACACAATTCGGCTTTTAGAAATGATTGGCAGGAATACCCAGTATTTGACTGGCAAATCCCCAACCCAATCGTTCAACAGTGGTGCAGGCTCCAAAGGGATTGCCAGCAAGGCTTCGGAAGCGTTCGATAGTACGCTCAACAGATTGACCGGTTCGCTGCGCCTCATGCATGGCAGCGCCGACGACGTGGTCAGTTCGTTCACACGGATGCTGGGCTATGGGGCATTGGGCGGTGCGGTCACCGCCTTGATCGAGAACCTGCGCAGCACCAGTCGCACCTATAGCCAGATGACAGCGGTCGGGGTGAATTTCGGCGGCTCCATGTTCAAAATGCAGGAGATCGCCGGGGCCAGTGGTCTTTCGCTGGAGGACTTTGCCAAAGAGGTCACCCACAACAGCATTTTGATCTCGCAAATGGGCGATAGCCAACTGGCCGGTGTTGCAGCGTTCGGAAAATTCCAAAAGGGCGTGCGGGACAATCTTTCTGGCATGGGCATGTATGGCATGACGCTGAATGAGGTCAATACGGCCTCGGGTGATTTTGCCGAAAGTCTGCGCGAGAGCGGCCAATGGAGCCGGATGACCGACAAACAGCGCACCGACGCCGCTGGCGTGATGATCAAGGATGTCAACGAACTATCCCAGGCCACTGGCAAAAGTCGTGACGAGATCATGAAATTGCTGAATGGCGCGATTCGTGATCCGATGACGGCCGGGCGACTTGGCACCATGGGCGCCGATCAAAACGAAATCTATCGCAAGATGGTCGTGACGTTCGCCGGGGCGGCCGGAGATGCAGCGCCATACCTTACCAAATTCTTCAGTGAAACCCTGGCGGGCGGCAACGCACAGTGGAGTGAGGCGGGAAAGAGCCTCATCAGTGTCGGCCTCGGCAATGTCGCGGGTCTCATGAATAACATGGTCGATCGCGTCAAACAGGGCGGCGAACGCACTGCTGCGGATGAAGCGAATCAAATCAGCACCGAACTGGAAATGCGGGATCGCATTCTTGAACGATACAACACGCTACAGAATCTGGCCAATGCTGGCGATGCAGGAGCCAAGCAGGCCCTAGCGTTCGCCAACGCTTTACGCGGCGAAACTAAAGAAGGCATGATCAAACGATTAGAAGACGCCCGTAAGAGCGGCATGGAAGGCATCACCAAAGCAATGACCATGCTGCCGAATTTCCTGAGTGATACACTCGGTAAATTTCGGCAAGGCTTCTACCATAGTTTCCTTGGGATTCCAGAAGGATCGGATGGTCTCAGAAGAGCCGAACAGTTTGAAAGCAGCCTGAATAAAATTCGCGACACGTTGGTGCCATTTGGTGCGCGCCTTGGCGAAATGGCACAAAAACTACTGAACAGCTTTGTCGATAACTTGCCCGCGATCGGCGAAGACTTGAACAAATTTCTCAATACTGTTGAAGTTCTGGGGCCGAAGTTGGAAACCGGACTAAGCGGATTGGCCACCGCTGTGGAATGGGTACGCGATAGAATTCAAGCCGCGCTCAAATTCCTTGGGATCGGCGGCGGTGATGACCAAGAAGGGGATGAGAGCCGCAAGGCGATCGCCACCGCTGGTGTAGTCGCCGGTCTGGTGTTTTTTCGGACAACCCTAAAACTGCTGACCGGCACCCTCACTCTGTTCAAAACCGCCGTCATAAAGGCGATTGGCGGCCTGGACGCCGGACCCGGTCCCCGGCTGGATGATCTGCACGGCGGCGGGTCCAAGCCCGGTCGCAAGCCGATGGGCGCAGTCGGGCAGACCGCGACCATTGTCGGCAGCATCATCGCAGGTGAATTTCTCAAAGACAAAACACTGAACATGTTGCCGGAGAGCGTTTCTCAAAACGAAACTGTCAAGACGATTGCCGATATCGCCGCACCCTTGATGGCAACCATGATCGGCAGTGCCTTAATGCCCGCGATTTTGGAACTACTAAGTGTCGGCTTCGCCTCGATTGCTGCGGCGGTGCCTCTGGCGATCATCGCAGCCGGGGTGGCGCTGACCTATGGCATCCACGCACTGGGCAACAAGCTCGATCCTGACGCCAAGTTTGGCACATGGCGAGATGAGCACATTTGGGGCGCCTCGTTTATCGACAACGCCCTCAGTAAAATCGGGTTGGGCCGAGGCTACGAAGAACAGTCAAAAGATGCTGCCGCGTTGCATGAAAAAGAAGCGGCCGAAGCGTTGCAAAAAGCCACTGAGGAAATCAACAAACAGGCCGACCGAAACAAGCCGCCCGGAGGCACACCGCCCGCTGCGACCGCGCCCGCCGAAGAACCTGGAGTAGTGGCTCCCAAAAAGCATGCGCCGGGTGGGCGCGGTGGAAGCGTGCATCAACAACTCCCGCCCGATCACGCAATGTCGTCGCTGGACCGACAAGTGGCACAAGAAAAAGCCAAGCTCGACGCTGATGCCGAAGAAGCAGATCGCTATCGCGCCCTGCGTGATGATCAGTTGCCGGTCGGTGCATCAGTCAATCGGAAGACCGGCGAAGTCTCGATCAGCCATATGAAGATGGCGGAGGAAGCCCATCGCTTGGCGGCTCTCGAAGCGGCTGGGCCGACCACTCCAACCATGCCGGTTGAAGACCCAACGCCTGTCGTGGCCGCTGGCCTCACCCCATCAGCCGATGTCGGTGAAGTCTATTTTGGCGACGCTGCGCATCATGATGAAGGCAAACGCATCTCCAAATTCGAGCACCAGCGCCGTCAGAAGAAAGAAGCCGATGAGATTCGCGCCCGCAATCAAGTGCGCGCCGCCAATCCCGATTTGGCAAAGAATGATGACACTGTCTGGGACCATTTATCGACCGGTCAAACTCCCACCCCGGCGCAGCAAAGCCTTGAAGACAAGCTCGGCGCTTTGGTCGAACTGCAAATCCAGGCCAATCAAATCGCGGCCGACGCGGCGAAGAACGCCAAACCAGAACCGTTCAAGTGACGGTGAGACCCACGCTCGATACAACGGTCAGGACGGATTGTGAACTACCGCGCTGCTAAATATGCGATAGTTCGAGGAACAACCAAAAGTGGCAATCCAATTCGTCGATAGGGTGCGAGTATCAACTGCAACAACCGGCACCGGCACGATCACTCTTGGTATGGCGGTTCCGGGTTTCCGCAGTTTTGCCCTGGCCCTAGCTGCCGGTGATCTGGCCAGTGGCGC